>WNFV01007561.1_pt1 | contig 12513 bp, 9 predicted proteins | sample 5400101 | NCBI WGS metagenome assembly WNFV01 (sample SAMN13153361, study PRJNA577476) | soil metagenome | isolation source: 115 cm soil or saprolite under grassland replicate 1 | place: USA:California | collected 2016-06-15
GCCTCCCACGTCCGGTCGATCGAGATGCCACCGGTCGACATGTTCCCGGTGGCGACGAGCTTGACGAAGGCTTCCTTCGGCGGAACGTCGTCCGGGTCATAACCCTGCTTCTTGACCAGCTGTTCGGCCTCGCCGTCGAGCTTGATCTTGGTCAGGACCTTCTCGTGGCCGATCCCGCGCCGGGGGTCCAGATTCGTGATGTCGACCAGCTCGCGGACCGTGTGCTCACCGTCGCCGATGACGTGTGCCGAAACCCGCTGGGCCACCGCCACCATGTGGCCCCCGATCACGAGGACCCGGTAGTCGTTCCCGGTGACGTAGCTCTCCACCACCACGGCCTTGCGCCGGGCTTCGCCGAGAGCCCGCCTGAACCCCGCCCGGACGGCCTTCTCGTCCCGCAGGTCCAGGCCGACACCGCGTCCGTGGTTCCCGTCGATGGGCTTGGTCACCACCGGGAACCCGATCCGCCGAGCGGCGGCCACCGCGTCGTCCTCGGTCCGAACGATCTCGCTGCGAGGAACGGGCAGGCCGGCCGCCGCCAGCAGCTGGGTGGTCAGCTTCTTGTCGCCGGCGATGTCAACGGCCAGCGCGCTGGTCAGCGAGGTCATGGTGGCCCGCACGCGTTTCTGGTACTTCCCTTGGCCGAGCTGCACCAACGATTGCTCGTTCAGCCGGATCCAGGGGATGTCCCTGCTCATAGCTTCATCGATCAGGGCCTGGGTCGAGGGGCCGAAGGCTCGCTGCTCGGCCAGCCGGATCAGACCCTCCAACTGGGCCAGGAAGTCGAACCCCTCTTCGGGCTCGACGACGTGATTGACCAGGCGAACGGCGAGCTTCCCCGCGGCCAGCCCGACGCTCTCCTCCTGGTAGCCGAAGATCACGTTGTACTGGCCAGGCTTGGAGGCGCTCCTGGTCTTGCCTCGGAAGATGTGGGCGCCAGATTCGCGCTGCAGCTCCAGCGCGGCGTGTTCGGCCACGTGACCAAGCCATGTCCCCTCGTTCAGGCGTTCGATGAACCCGCCGGCCCGGCCGAGGGAGCAGGAGTGGTCCTTGAGCCCGGGGAGCATCTCCAGCAGAGCCTGGTTGAAACCCTTGAGGGTGTTGGAGGGCCAGTGCTCCAACGACCCGAGGTCCACCAGCATGCGAATGCAGGGCTCGTAGGACCAGAAGTTCGGCCCGCGGAAAACCCGTGACTCCAGGATCTTGAGCTCGGCCCGGGCGGGCGGCTTCTGGGAGTCTGCCTCGCCTTTCACCCGGCGGCGACCGGCCCGGGTCCCGGCGGGCGTTTCCACTGGGTCGCCTGCGCGCGGGGATCGGGCCCGTTCAGCCATGTCGCTTCAAAGTCTAGCGACCCGCGGACAGCGGCTATTCCGAGGCTTCCTTCTCCTCTTTCGCCGAGCGCCTGCGGCGCTCCAGGATGAAGCTGTCGGCGCCCTCTGCGGCGATCTGGCGGGCCATCCGGGCCAGCCGCCTCCTGGCAGACTCGGCCCTTTTCTCCTTCTGCTCTCCCAGTTCCTCCACCTGGGGAAGCAGGCGCCGGGTCTCCAGATCGAACCAGTACCCGGAGGGGAGTGAATGGAGAATGGCTCCGGACACCATCATGGGACGATGTCCCTTGGTCTGGAAGGCGTCGGTGACGACCTGGGAGCCATCCACGATGGTCACCGAGCCCTTGCCGACCACTTCAAGGGTACCGTCCGCGTAGACGATGGCGGCCGTGTCCTCGTCCAACCCGAGGCCGATCAGAGAGGGGGACTGGGCCACCACCGAGAGAAGCCGGCCCAGCCTGGTCCGCTGCTCGAAGTGTTGGTCGACCACGACACCCTTGAGCAGGCCAAGGCCTGCGGAGATCTGAGCCATTCGATGTTTGGGAGAGGCTCCCGACGCTCCGAAGGCGACCATATGCGTGCTCACGGCGCTTGCTCCTGCCGAGGTGCCCGCGATGGGGATCCCCAGCTGGTGGGCCTGGAGTAGGGCCGCTCCCAGACGGGTCCCACTCACCACCGAGGCCAGGCGGAGCTGGTTCCCCCCGGTGAGGAAGATCGCGGTAGCCCGGTCGATCATGTCGGCCACTGATTCCTGGTTGGCCTCTTCTCTCGTGACCGGACGAAGCCCGGAAACGCTACCCGCTCCCATGTGGGTGAAGAGTTCGCGGTAGAGCTCCGTTGCTGCATCGCCCAGGCTGGAGGCCGTGCTGATCACGGCGATATGGGAGTCGGCTCCTCCCGCCATGTCGACGAACCGGGTGAGGATGACCCGGTCCCTGAGCTTGTCCTCGGCCCCTCCGATGATCATGACCGGCCCCGGATCGGTCCGGGGCAGGGGCTGGACGGGGTCGGAATCGCGGCTCATCAAAGAGCCCAGTCTACCGAACGGTAGATGAGGTACCCGTAAGCGGGTCAGAGAGGTCTGTCGGTCGCGGCGCTACTTGGACTTCCGTAGGTACTTGAGCAGGCCTCCCGCCAGCAACGTCTGGCGCTCGTGGTCGGTGAACGCCACCCTGCCGGTGAACTCTTCGCCGCTTGCCAGGATCGTCACCGTGTCCGAGCCGCTTTCGATCTCCTCATGAGTCCGCGGCAGCGTCCACTCCTGGCCGATCTGGGCGACCTCTTGGATCTTGTCGTCGATGAGGATCGGGATGATCCCGTTGTTGATCAGGTTCCTCCGATGGATCCGATGGAACGCCTTGGCGAACACGGCTCTGACCCCGAGCTGGAGGGGAGCCAGCGCGGCGTGCTCCCGGCTCGACCCCTGGCCGTAGTTGTCGCCCGCCACGATGAATCCGCCACCCCACTCCTTGGCCCTCTTGACGAACTCGGGGTCTTCCTTTCGGAAGCAGTACTCGGCGATGGCGGGGATGTTCGACCGCTCCTGCATCACCAGGACTCCGTCCGGCGACATCGATCCCGTAGAGATGTTGTCTCCCAGCACGATCAGGACCTTGCCGGTCAGGGAGTGGGGAAGCTCGGGCGGCACCGGCGGAGGCTGGATGTTCCGTCCCCGGAAGATCTGGAGCTTGGCGGCCTGGTCCGGCGGCGGAGGCTTGATCAGCATGAAGTCGTCGACGACGGGCTTGGGAACTTCGACCTTGGGAGGATCGCTCCCCAGGTCCCGCGGATCGGTGAGGACACCCTTGAGAGCCGTGGCCCCCGCCACGGCCGGCGAGGCCAGGAACACCTGGTCCCGGTCCGTCCCGCTCCGGCCGGGGAAGTTCCTGTTCATGGTCCGCACGGAGGGCTGTCCCTCCGGGGGGGCTTGGCCCATCCCCACACACGGTCCGCACGCCGGCTCGAGGATCCGTGCTCCGGACACGATGTAGTCGGCCAGAACCCCGGTCTCGGTGATCGTTCGCAGGACCTGTCGCGAACCCGGGGTGACCGTCATGTCCAGGTCGGGATGGACCCCGCCGTCCTTGACGATGAAGGCAGGGATGGCGAGATCCTCGAAGCTCGAATTGACGCTGGAACCGACGCAGACCTGGGCCACCTTCATCCCGGCCACCTCGCGCACGGGCACGACGTTGTCCGGGTTCGATGGCTTGGCGATGAGCGGCTCGAGGGCGGCGAGGTCGATGACCATCTCCTCGTCGTAGTTCGCGCCCGGGTCGGGAAGCAGCTCCCGGAAGTCATCCGACCGCTCCTCCTCCTCGAGGAAGCGCCGGCACTGCTCGTCGCCCGGAAAGATTCCCGCCGTGGCTCCGAGCTCGAGGATCATGTTGCAGATCGTCGCTCGAGCCGTGGCGTCAAGGGTCGCCACCCCGGGCCCATCGAACTCGAAGGCCTTGTTGATGCCTCCCTTCACCGTCAGCAGGCGGAGCATCTCAAGGATGATGTCCTTGGCCGAGACCCACGGTTGCAGCTCGTTCTCCAGGACCACTCGGACGACGACCGGGCAGAGCAGCGGGAATGCATGGCCGGCCATCGCCACAGCCGCGTCCATCCCGCCGATGCCGAGGGCGAAGGAACCCAGCGCGCCGGCCGTCGTGGTATGCGAGTCGGACCCCACCAGGGTCGCCCATGGCTTGGCGAACCTCTCCAGGTGCACGTAGTGACAGATCCCGTTGCCCGGCCGGGAGAACACCGCGCCGTACCTGGCCGACATCGTTTGGAGAAAGAAGTGGTCTTCCGGGTTCTTGTAGTCCAGCTGGATCATGTTGTGGTCGACGTACTGGACGACTAGGGGCACCTGTACTCGGTCCACCCCGAGCTGCTCGAACTCCATCCAGGCCATGGTTCCGGTGGCGTCCTGCAGCAGGACCTGGTCGATCTTGTACGAGATCGGCTCCGTCGGCCCCAGCTTCCCACTGACCAGGTGTTCCTCGAGGATCTTGTGGACGATGTTTTTCGGCATGCGAGCGGCTCCTTCGCTCTTCGACATCCATAAGGTAGTACGAGCGCCTCCGGGCGTGCTTCCAGACTGAGGGCTCGGGCGAGTTCAGCTGGCCTGGACGTTCGCCAGCTGCCTCAGTTTCCTGGCCGTTGGCTCAGCCGCCAGCACGATCAGGTGGTTGCGTGCTCGAGAGCCACCCACGTACAGGTACCTCGCCAGGTCCTCCTGGTGGCGCTCACCGATCTCCGCGAGGATCACCACCGGCCACTCCAGGCCCTTGAATCCATGGACGGTACAGGTCAGCACCTTTCTGGGGCCCGGCTCGTCGGTGAGCTCGTAGCCATTGACGCGACCGCGTTGCCGAAGCGCGCTCTTCGTCCGTCGCGAAGGGGTAAGCACCACGACATCTTCGAGCGGCACGTCTTCCCCTTCCAGGTTCTTCAGCACGAGCGCCAACAGGTGGGCCAGGTCGTCCTCGTCCTTGTATCCCAGGATCTCGACGGGTCGCCCGGCCGGCCCGCGCGCGGCCAGTTTCTGCCCCCCGCCGTAGAAGACCGAGACGAACTCGTGGATCGGCTTGGTGTTCCTGAGGTTCGCTGGAAGCGGCAGCGTGAGGTCGGCGAGGCCTTCGGGCGCTCCTCGCCCGTACAGGTTCTGGTTGTCGTCGGCGAACAGGAACACGTATCCATCCTCGGGCTTTCGATGGAGCGCGAGGAGCTTCGGCCACCAAGAAGGGAGGAAGTCCTGGCCCTCATCCACAACCATCGCGTCATAGCGCGGGCCGAGGATCCTTGCGCCTTCCTGGAGGAGGTCCGGGAGCACCCGTTCGAAGTGATCGCGGGCTGCGGCCTCTCCCGTCGGTTCGTCCGGGACGCTCAGGCCTGCTTCTTTGGCCACCTGGCGGCACAGCTCATGGAAGTGAAGAACGTGAGCATGCGGTATCTCCCGCATGTTCTCCTTCAGGTAGTCGGCCAGCCGCCAGTTGAAACAGGTCAGCAAGGTGTCGTTGCCTCCGCCGGCCAGGCGGGAGGCGATGGCAAGGGCCAGCATGGTCTTGCCCGACCCGGCGGGCCCGACGATGGCCGCTCGATGCAGCTTCGTGACATACGAGAGCACGTATGCCTGGTCGTCGGTGAGCTCGACGATCTTGCGGTCTTCCTGGTCGAACTGCATCCGGAGGGGGGTTCGGATCTCCACCCGAAAGCCGAGGGCACGGTCGAGCGCTTCCATGCCCGCAGCACCGAATCGCCGGCCCGGGCGGCGCCATGCGTTCATGATCTCCTTGACCCGCGACTCGAGCCGGTCCATATCGTCCCGATCGATGGCCCACTCGGCGCGGGCACCCGGATGAGCGTCCCGCGCCATCAGCCCGTCGGGGTAGGCCACGCCGTAGCCGTACGAGGGTCGCCATGTGTCCCAACCAGGCTGGTGGGACAGGATCTCGACCAATGAGTGCATCTCGTCGCGGGCCTGATGGAACGGGTCCTCGTCCAGATAGTGTCTTCCCGATCGGCCGGACTGCGTCCAGCGTCTCGTCGCCGGGTCGTAGTCGAGCTCGCCGCCCTTTGCCTCCAGGACCAGGATGCCGTCGACGGGGTGGGCGACGATGAAGTCCGCCTCCCCCTGGACGACCGCTTCGCCGGGCTTCCGGGCCCCAAGGACCCAGTCCACGCTGTGATACACCACGTACTCGTCAGGGAGCTGGGTGAGGAACTTCTCGTACAGTCGCCGCTCTGCCGAGCTTTCGGTCGGCAGCATCGGGAAGGGGACCATACGGGCCATCGGTCAGCCCACAGCGAGCATCATCAGGCCCCCATCCGCCGTTCGGCGATGGTGGGATGCGGGAGCCGCGTAGTCCGACGTCGCAGTCGATCCGGCTCTTCGCATTTCGCCCCCCTCATTTGTCGGGCTCGGCAACTGTAGCTTTCCGCTGTCGCGCCGGACGGAGGGAGCACGTAGCCTGTCCTCGTGCTGCTGATCCTCGGGGTCCTCGTGGCAGGCCTGCTGGTGGGAATCGCCCTCGGAGGCGATATCCGGACCCTTTCCGAGATCAAGCTCCGGTGGTGGCCGCTGGCATTGGTCGGCTTGGGACTCCAACTGATCCCCGTCCCCTCGTTGAACGGTCAACTCGATCATTGGCTGGCGGTTGGGCTCCTTATCGCTTCCTATGTCGTCCTTCTCGCCTTCGTGGCGATGAACATCCAGCTGCCTGGGTTCCCCGTGATCGCTGCTGGCTTCGCGCTGAATCTCTTGGTGATCTCGGTGAACGGAGGGATGCCGGTGACCCAGCACGCACTTCGTCAGGCATACGGCACTCGCTACTCCGCAGAGATCGACTTGCTCCAGGAGCACGGTGGAGCCAAGCACCACCTGGCCCGGGATGACGACGTCTTGGTTTCGCTAGCCGACGTGATCCCGGTGGACGGCCCTCTGCATCAAGTGCTCAGTCCGGGGGACATCGTCTTCATGCTCGGCGTGTTCTGGGTGATCGCCGCCGCCACAAGAGGAGCGACGGGACGGCACAGGCCGAGAGCTACGCGGGGACCGCCGGGCGCTCGCGATCGGGCCAGGCCGGCTGGGGACCCGGCGCGGTAGACGCATCGCTGGGCCCCGAAGACGAAGAGCCGCCAGCCGGCTGCGGCTCTCGTTCCTGTCCCGCGTCCTCCGGTTCGGCCCCATCGCGTCCCTGTCGGCTGGCCCGCGGGGGACCGACCGTCGAGCCAATGGGCGGCCGTCCGGCCGATTGTCCTCTGCCATTTCCCTCGCCTTGCTCGGCGTCCGCTTCGAAGCGCGTTCCTTCCTCCACCCAGACCCGGGGGAACGTGACGGCGATCTTCGTCCCAACGCCGATCTCGCTCTCGATCGAATAGGTACCTCCCGCCACCATGGCTCGTTCCCGTATCATCACTGACCCGAAGTGTCCCTCGGGTGGAGGGGCAGAGGTATCGAAGCCCTTTCCGTCGTCGGCGATCTGGAGCTTCACGCCGTCCTCGATCTCTTCGAGCGAGATCCGGATGGTGGAGGCCTCCGCGTGCTTCAACGCATTCATGGTGGCCTCGCGGGCGATCTGGTAGATCAGCAGTTGGATTGGCGGAGGGAGCGAGACCTCGACCACGTCGGTTTCGACGCGCGTGCGATGCCCGCGACTCGTGTCCTCAGCGAAACTCTGGATCGCTTCAGCCAGGCCCTTTCGTCCGATCGGAGAGCGATGCAAGTCGCGAATCAAAGCGCGAATGGCGTCGGAGGTCTCCTGCTTGGTCGCGCTGATCCCATCGAGGTCCCTGAGGACAGCATCGGACTGGCCCTGAAGAAGGCGCTTCTTGGCCATCTCGACTTGAAGGGTGAGGCGAAAGAGCATCTGAGCCAAATCGTCGTGCAGGTACGCGGCGATCTGCATTCGCTCGTCCTGCCGCTCCTCCGCCATCCGGTTCGACAACGCGCGCAGAACCCTTCCCCGATCCTTGAGTTCCCTGCTGGCCTCCTCAAGCGCCATAGTCCGGAAGAACATCTGGCGGGCAAACATGAGTGGAAGAACGAACGCTGCTACCGTCCACACGCGCAGATTTGGATTCGAGTATGTGTAAAGCTCCGCTATAGCAACCCCCACGAAGGCCAGTCCCAGGTAGTTGACCAAGAAATCCATCAGCGCGCCGAAGCGTAGCTGCCCAAGGACGCTGGCCAAGGACAGCCCGTACATCAGACGCATCGCGAGGACGACGAAAGCCACGTTCAGGCTGTAGGTGACTGCTGTTGAGGCCAGCACGGCAGGTACGAGCAGACGAAGATGCGAGCGGGGCGTTGCGATTGAGTGGAAGACAGCACTTCCGGCTAGCGCGGCGATGGCAATCTGCGATCTGTTGAAAGCGGACTTGAGGGGGGTAATCTCGCCGCGAATCTCTCGAGAATCGAACGCACCGACCAAAGTCACAAATGCTGTAATGCGCGGCTCATAGAGCATTCCCAACGCCAAGACCATCGGGAATGTCAAGGTGAGCTCAAGCCGCTTGGACACGGAGACCGGCAACAGGCCGACCACTGCAAGCACGCAAGCCCAGAAGAGTAGGTCGAGAAACCCGCCAGGATGAGGGTGTAGAAGGATGTCGGGGCGCATCAGGATCAATAGAACAGCCCCAAGAATTACAGGACCAGAAACCAGCCCCATGAATACAGTTCCTGCACGCGACTGGGCACGCCCGTCGGAGCTTCTTTGCTCAGCCATTACCCGCCTCTTTTTCAAAACGACCGACAACAACCCAACTACATCCTCGGCGTCGCTCTCTGCCTGGGCAATCGGTCGAATGACCGATGGCTAGCTCTACAACATTTGCTGTAGGAGGAGACTCGAATTGCCCCCCGGACGGGGGAGGGCCACAATACAACGGCGGATAGGCCGGATGGCCTATCCGGGGGCGATGAGAAGTCCCCGAGGAGGTGAGTTACTTTGAAGCTTGTCCGGCGCCTAACGGCGGCTATCGGATCAGTCTTAGCCCTACTGCTTGCGGGTGGAGCACTGTGGAGGGTCGGCTAAGGCAGCGAGGCTCCTAGGGGATGAGCGACCGGACCAAGGTGGTTCGGGCTTTGCTCTTGCTTGTTTATGCCTCAAATTGCCGTGTCGACTTGAGCCATAATTCGATCGTGGATCCTCGACCTGGAAAACTATCGATATACAATTCAGCCCCAATAGCGGAAGCTCTTTCTCGAATGATCGCAATGCCGTAGTGGCCGGCACGCTCCTCAAGAGGATCAAATCCGATTCCATCGTCCTTGATTGTCAACCTCGTTACTCCCGCTTCATCGAAGAGTTGCACCCAGACATTGGCAGCTCTGGAATGAGCAACTGCGTTGCTTAGAGCTTCCTTCGCAATCTGATAGAGCACCAGCTCGGAGCCTGCATCTACCTTGATTTCCTGAATGCTCGTATGAGCCATGACAGAGGACTGCTTGCCTAGAGAACGAACAAGGCTCTGGAGGGCTGGCCCAAGACCACCTCGGCCCAACGCCGAATGGCGGAGATCGCCGATCAGGTCGCGTAGAGAGCTCGAAGCAAGCTCAGCTGCCGTGAGAAGTTCCGGAAGGTCCTTGTCCATTTCGAGCAGCCGGCCAGAGGCAAGGTCGGTCTTCAACACATGTGCCATTAGAGTTACGTTGAACAAGGGCTGGAGGACTTCATCGTGCAAATCGGCTGCGATGAGACGCCTCTCATCACTTCGCTCTTCGTAGATCTGGTGGGAGATGTGCGCCACGGCCGCCTCGCGCGACCGATATGCACGCGCAGTGTCGATGGACATCTGGCTCCGAATGAGAGCCTGGCGGCCGAGCAAGGTTGGCGCCAGGAACGCACCCAATGCCAAGAGGCCGATTTGGTCGTACAAGGCCGCCAGCATTGCGCCAAGCACGCCCCACGACACCAAAGTCAGTAGAAAGTCCGCCACGCTTCCAACACGCATACGATGAAATGCCTGGGATACGGAGTAACCGTGCTCAAGTGAGACACCGATACCCGCAAGTAGATAGTTAATCCCGGCCATGCACACTAGAACCAAGAAAGCAAGTGGGAGCAGGAACGAGGAGGGACCGGGGGATTCCACAAACGAGTGGGCTGCGATCGAACCAACAAAGACGGCCGCAGATATCTGACTTCTATTAAAGAGCGTCTTGGCGAGCGGTATCCGGCCCCGGAACTCCCTCGGATCAAATGTACCGAGGAAGGTAACAACCCCCGCCTCGAGAGGGGAGAGGATGAGCATCGCCGCGATAGTGATAGGAATATCGGCGGTGAAATAGGCGTGCTGCCACGTAGTGACAGGCAGCAGATTCACCACGGCAAGCAAAACGACCCATGGAATGAGCTCTCCTGCGTTTGAGGCGATTACTTCCCCATTACTGACAAGACGCGACGCAAGAATACTGAGCCAGCCTAGCGAGACAAGCCAGAAGTAAGGCTGCGACGGCCTGTACTTGAAACGCCGTCTGGATTTGGTGCCTGATGGTGCTTGGGCTGCGACCGACATGAACCCTCCATCGTGCTATCTGGGCGCATGATGGATGAGCACGAGCACCGGGGTCAATGCGTAGGCGGCGGAGGGCTTCCGTATCTTTCGCTACCACGAATGGCCTAGGTAAGGCATCCCCCATCCGGGGTTCGGTGCTCTCTCAGAGCTTCTTCTGGGGCCTGCCCTGGTCTACCAGCCTCTCCTCAAGGGACGGCGCCGGCCGAGGGCCGCTCGGTAGATGAGAAGCGCGATAACAGCGCCGATGATCGATCCGATCAGTCCCGCTGGGCTGAACACTCCCTCGCCACCCTCGAGAAGATAGCCGAGGAACCCACCGAACAGCGAGCCGACGAGCCCGAGCGCAAGGGTCCCCAACACGCCCATGGGATCTCTCCCCGGAACCAGCAGCCGAGCCACGGCTCCGGCGATGAGGCCGATGATCAGCCACCAGATGATGTTCATGTCTTCGCCTTTCCTCGTGGGGACACAGGGGAGATACCCGCTCGAGGTCACTACCTAACGAGCTCACTGATAGGAACGGCGCGGCGGGGGCCCCCCCGAATAGCAGGGCCCCCGCCTCTCAGGTCTGATCAGGGATTCGAGCTGGCCGCGCCCTCCCGATCAAACGCTCAGCTCCCCGACCATGCCCGAGCTCTTGTGGTATTTGCAGAAGAACTCCAGAAGGCCAGACTGCGGGAAGGTGACACTGACATCGACCTTTTGCCCGGCCTGGACGTCCATGTCGATGTTCTGGGCCGTGAGCGTGAAATTGTGCAAGGTGCTCTTCGCCTCGTTGTCGAGCTCCAGCTTGGTCTTCTGCCCGGGGGTGCCTTTCAGGACGGTGGGCTCGAAATAGAAGTTGTCCTGCTCGACCTCGGCCTCGTCCTTGCCGGAGAAGTCCTTCGTGCCGTGGTTGTTGGCCTTGTCCGAGCCGATCGTCATGGTGCCGCCGCCCTCTCCGCCTGAACTCTCGCTCTTCTTCGAAGAGCACCCAGCGGCCACGAGGCCGAGGACGAGAAACAGAACGAGCAGCCTCAATAGACGCGGTCTCCGCATGGATTCTCCTTTCGGGCCGTGGATCTGATCGGGGTCGCAGGTAATACGGACGACGCCCTGGTTCGGCTCGGCCCGCACGGTGCGGAGTTCGAGGCGGTCAGTCCTCAGCTGTCTGCCCACTCCGGGCTCGGGGAATGATCGAGATCATCCCGTTGGGCTCGGCGATGGCGAGGTGGACATCATTGAAACTCTCGAGGCCCTCTCGATGGACCGCGGACATCAGGTCCTGCTCGGTGAGCAGCTCGGAGAAGACGTGGCGATCCTGCACCATGCCATCTTGGATGAGGATCTTTGGGCTGCCTTCGACCAGCCGCTCTGCTCGTCGGCTGCGGAACACGACATAGGCGAGCGTGAGGTTGGCAGCAAGAAGGACAGCGGCGCCGATCATGCCGCCGGTGACGGAGTTGTCATTCCCGATCATCGAGTTCTGCAGGATATTCGAGATGGTGAGCAGGACGATGATGTCGAACCCCGTGAGCTCGCCGAGCTCACGGCGGCCGAACACCCTGAAAAGCACGAGCAGGAAGATGTAAACGACGATCGCTCGGACCCCCCGCTCCTGCCAGGATGAGCCGATCGATACCAGGTTGTGCCACATGCGGACCACCCTCCCTTCCAAGAGCAGCTCGGCATCCCGGGCTGCGGTGACCCCAGGTCTAGTCGCCTGAACCCCTGTCAGTGGGCACCGCTAGTATCGAGCCGTGGCCCCCTCGGCGTTCTCCCGCTCGTACGGGTCACCCATGTCCGAGGGCGGCGGTCGAGGTAGCCCGGCTGTGGATGGCCGGCGGTACAGTGGCCTCATGCTCGAGACATTCCACCCGGCGGTCCGCGCCTGGTTCGAGCGCCGCTTCCCGGAGGGGCCCACTCCGGCCCAGGCAGAGGGCTGGCGCGAGATCGCCGCAGGCCGTCACACGCTGATCGCAGCACCGACAGGCTCGGGGAAGACCCTTGCCGGGTTCCTTGTGTGTATCGACAGGATGTACCGGGCCCACGAGGCTGGGCTGGACCCCCTGGACGGACCGCAGGTCGTCTATGTCTCGCCGCTGAAGGCCCTGGCGGTCGATATTCACCAGAACCTCGAGGCGCCCCTCCGTGAGATCCGCGAGGTCGCCTCCGAGCTAGGGCTGACCGCGCC
>WNFV01007562.1_pt1 | contig 12512 bp, 11 predicted proteins | sample 5400101 | NCBI WGS metagenome assembly WNFV01 (sample SAMN13153361, study PRJNA577476) | soil metagenome | isolation source: 115 cm soil or saprolite under grassland replicate 1 | place: USA:California | collected 2016-06-15
AAAACATTCGAATCTCGGTCAAAAGTGCCCCACCCCGACCCGTCAAAAGGAAGCCCACCCCGCCGATTTGGGAAAAAATCTCTCTGTCGCGAAAAAACGGCTCCGGGAACGGCGATATCTGAGTTGAAGACAAGGTTAGGACCGCGCGTAGCCGGAGTCAAGAAAAATACCAGATGTTGTGCATCGAAGTCGAACCTACACAGGAAATAGTGGCATATCACTTGCTGTTAGGGGATACTAGGATGGGCGTAAAAGTGGCGAAAACGGCGGGTCGGATGATGGACGGGACGGCGGCGAAAAAGGCCGAAATTCCGGCCAAAATCGCGGCGAAATCGGTCTTCGAAGTGAACAACGGGAGGCTCGGGATCGGGGTGTTCAGCCGGCCACTGCTCGAGAAAGAAATGCGGCGGTTTCGGGCGGCCTGGGAGGCGAGCCCGACGGTCGGGCTGGAGGCCTCCGAGGTCGACCTGCAGCGGATCTCCTTCGTCGCGCATCCCGACGGGCTGCCGGAGGCGTGGGTTCGGATCGACAGCCTGCTCGCCGCGGCGACGGGCAAGTCGGGTAAGTCGGGCAGATCGGGCAGGTCCCGAAAGGTCGCGTAGAATCAGTCCGGAATCTGCCTTCGGGCGGCGCTGTTTCGACCCGAGGTAAAAGGAGCTCGAATGTCTTCCACGATGACGTCCCCGCCGACTGGTTCCGAGCCGACCGGCGCCGAGCAGCCGACCGGTTCTGCCCCGACCGGCATCACCGGCCAGAAGCCGCTCCTCGCGCTGACCGGCGCGGCGGTGGAGAAGGTCAAGTACTTCGCGAAGACGATGCCCGACTCCGAGGGCAAGCCCCTTCGCATCTTCGTGCAGGGTGGCGGCTGCTCCGGGTTCCAGTACGGGTTCCAGTTCGACGAGAAGCGCGAGGGCGACAACGTGCTGGAGTCAGGCGGCATCGAGGTCGTCGTGGACCCGCAGAGCGCAACTTACTTGCGCGACTCGACGGTGGATTACGTCGAGGACTTCCGCGGCGCCGGGTTCTCGGTGACGAACCCGCAGTCGACCGGCGGCTGCGGCTGCGGAAAGTCGTTCAGCGCGTAACAGGCCGGAGGGTCTGAATTCGAAGCCCCGCGGGAAGCGGGGCTTTTTCGTTGGCGCGGACGATCGGTTACGGGACCTCGACGTACCCCGCGATCGACGAGGGCGGCGGAATTGGAAGACCGTCTTCGCGAAGTCCTTCGAGGTGAAACTCCACCGCGCCTTCCATGTTTCTCTGGGTCTCCTCGATCGTAGTGCCCGTCGAGGCGCAGCCCGGGAGATCGGGCGAATATGCGGAATAGTTGCGCCCGGCATTCTCGATCACGATGAGGTAACGGCTCATGGTCTCACCTTCAGCCCTGCCTGCTTGAGGATACTCCTGAGAGTTCCCGGTGCAAGGTCGTCGTTCCGATGTCCCGACACCGTTACCGCGCCCGACCGGAGCGGATGCCGAAACTGACGGTGGCTACCCTTCATTCTGACCAAGTACCATCCGGCTTCCTCGATCTGCCGGATCACTTCGCGAACCTTCACCCAAGGAGAGTTGTCGCCAGGGTGATCCGCCAAATCGTTTTGTCAATGTGGCGATGGAGACCTGACCCTCGATGTGGCAAGTGGAGACCTGACCCCATTTACTCGGGTTTCGTCCCGGGAGGCGTTCGGCTGCGGCTGATTTCGTTATAAGCGCTGCTTATGCGCCGAACATCGATCGCACCCGCGCTCCTCGCCGCCGTCACGCTCCAGCTTGGGCCCGCTCGCCGCGTGACCAACGTCAAAGACGCGTATCCCATGCTCTCGCCCGGCGGGACGCGGCTCCTCTTCGAGTCCGACCGCTCGGGAAACTGGGAGATCTACACGATGAAGCCGGACGGGACCGACCTCGTCCGCCTGACCAACGATCCCGCCGCCGACGTCACGCCGATCTGGTCGCCCGACGGGAAGCGGATCGTCTTCACATCCGAGCGCGACGCCGACTCCGAGATCTACGTGATGAACGCCGATGGATCCGGCCGGCGGCGCCTCACCCGCCAGCCCGGAGACGACTCTCACCCGCACTGGTCGCCCGACGGCGCTCGGATCGTCTTCAACTCGGCGCGCTCGACCCCCGACCTTTCCGTCGACTGGTCGAAGCAGCACATCGAGGTCTTCACGATGGCCGCGGACGGCAGCGACGTTCGCCAGGTCACGCGGTTCAAGACGGTCAGCACCTATCCGCAGTTCTCGCCGGACGGCCGGAAGATCGCGTTTCGCCGAGTCACCGACGAACCCGGCATGCTCTGGGACCTCACGCTCGGCGCGCGTAACTCCGAAGTATTCGTGATGAACGCCGACGGCTCCAACCCGGTCAACGTTTCGAAGAGCGCAGCCTATGACGGCTGGCCGGCGTGGTCGCCCGACGGATCGAGGATCGTGTTCTCCTCCAACCGCGCCGGCCCGGCGAACATCGGTCAGCTTTACGTCATCGACGCTGAAGGGGGAAATCTCCAGAAGCTCACCGACGGACCGGGGTCGTTAGTGCAGCCGAGCTGGTCGCGCGATGGCAAGCGGATCTACGCGTTCCAGCACTGGGAGACGGAGGAGTTCGGCAACCTCGTGGTGTTCGAGGTGCGCTGAGTCCGAAAATCAATCCGTCAATGTGGCAGGTGGAGACCTGACCCCCAATGTGGCAAGTGGAGACCTGACCCTATAGATGTTGGGGCCGCCGTTGCGCAGCGTCCGCGATCGGCGGGTCAGCTCGCGATACGTCAGGTTCTCGGTCACGGGCACGATCGCCCAGCTCGTCTCGCTCGTGAAATACAGCCACCGGCGGTCGCGGGACAGAAGCGGATACGTCTCGCTCGCGGGCGTATTGATCGTGTCGGGCAGCCGGCGCGGCACGGACCACGCGCCGTCCTTCCACGACGATACGTACAGATCGCCGCGCGGATACGGCGCGCCTCCCGCGATCGCGTCTCCGGGGCGACCCACGGAGACGAACAGGAGGACGTCTCCTTCCGGCGTGACGTACGGATGCGTCTCGGTCGCCTCGGTGTTGACCGCGTCGCCGACCGGCTCCACCTTCTTCCAGCCGTCCGCGCTGCGCACCGCGCGATAGAGATCGAGACTCCCCTTCCCGCCAGCGCGATCCGAGCTGAAGTAGATGTCGCCGTTGCCCGAGATGCTCGCGCTCTGCTCCTCCGAGGTCGTGTCGATGGGAGCTCCCAGGTTGCGCGGCTCGCCCCAGCCTCTGCCCTCGCGCTCCACGATCCAGAGGTCGGTGTCGTTGCGCGCGGCGGTGCCCCCGACGGGTCGGATCGACGTGAACACCAGCCACTTTCCGTCGGGCGAGATCGCCGGCGCGTAATCGAAATCGCGGCCGGAGAACGGGGCGACCTCGGGCTTCCCCCACTTTCCGCCGCGAAAGCGCGAGACGCAGATGGCCGCGACCGGCCGCGTGGTCGTGGTCGGATTGCGGACGGTGAAATAGAACTCCTTCCCGTCGGGCGTGAACGCGCCGCCGGACTCCAGCGCCGGCGTGGAAATCACCCCCTCCCCGAAGATTTCCGCGGCAAAGGCGCTCTTCGGGAGGGAAGGCGCTTCCAGGGCAGCGGCGCCCGCGGACTCGGGCGGAACGGGTTTCGTCGCGGTCGACGCCAGGTGCACGTCCGGCAACCCGAGCTGCGAGAGCGGTACCTCGTAGAGGTTGCCGAGGCCGTTTGAGACCGAGCGGCTGCGCGTCACGATCTCGTCGTAGGTGGCGGGTCGCGCGCGTGGCTCGGTCGGGAACCCGCGCTCGCTCGCGAAGGTGAGTGACCGGCCGTCCGGCGTGAACCGCGGCGAGTACTCGCGCGCCGCGGTGTTGATCGCATCGAGAGCGCGGGGCGCCGTCCAGGCCTCGCCGCGGTGTTCCGAGACGAAGAGATCGGAGTTCGCCGGGTCGGCGGAGCGGCCGAAGGCGCCCAGGATCAGGAACGACTGGTCGGGAGCGATCAGGACCTCGACCGTCGAGAAATCCTTTCCGTTCAGGACGGGGCCCAGGTTCTCCGCCTCCTGGTATCGCCCTCCGACGAGCCGCGACCGGTAAATGTCGATACCTCCGAGCGAGCCTTTGCGGGCGGAGGCGAAGTAGAGAGTCCCGTCGGAAGCCTCGGAGGCGAAGTACTCGTTCGCGTCGCTGTTCACCGGCGGGCCGAGGTCGCGCGGCTCTCCCCATCCCGACGCCGTCTTATCGACGATCCAGACGTCGAAGTCGTGGGTCGTCTTTCCCGGCGCCGGCCGGTCCGAGACGAAATAGAGGCGGCTGCCGTCGAGAGAAAGGACGGGATCCGAGTCGCGGTAGTGGCCGGAGAACGGCGCGATCTCGGGCTCCGTCCACCGGCCGCCCACGCGGTGCGACTGGCAGATCAGGTACAGGTACGACCGGGGAACCGAGACGTTGAAGAAGATGGTGTTGCCGTCGGGCGTGATGGCGCCGCCGAACTCGTCGAGCGGCGTCGAGACGACGCCTTCGCCCAGAATCTGCGGCGCCTTCTCGGCCGGCGCCGGGACCGCCAGGGTTCCGAGGAGTACGACGGGACCGAAAAACAGCGCCCCCCAATGTGGCAAGTGGAGACCTGACCCCCAATGTGGCAAGTGGAGACCTGACCCCTATTTCGACGCCCGGTCGAGCTCGGTCCGCGTCCCGATCCGGCCGTGCGTGCCGGCGATCGTCTCGACGTCCGGCGCATGGCTCGCGATCCAGTCGCGCAGCCGGCGGGTCAGGGCGTTTCCCGGCGGGACGTCCGTTCCGAAGTTCGGCAAAATGAGCATGTCTCCCTGATATACGAGCTTCTGGCGCGGGAGATATGCCAGGACGAGCTCCCGCGCGTGATCCGTCGGTCCGACGTCGTGGAGCTCACCTCGACCCCCGTCGTAGTTCATCGGCATCATGACCGAAACGGGCACTTGCGATCTGCTCGCGCCGAGGAGTCGAAAATCATGACACGCAGTCGTTGTTTCGCCGTCACGGCCGGGCTCGCCGCCGCTTCGTTGCTCGCTCCAGCCCTGCTCGCGCAGACGCAGATGCCGCTCCCCGGCAGCGCCATTCCACAGTTCGCTCAGCCACTGCCGACGCTCTCCGTCGCCGGTGGCACGATCGCGACGGTGATCGGCAATACGCCGCTCACGATCCGCATGTGCGAGTTCGACGCGAAGGTGCTCCCGCCCGGTACTCTCGCCCCCGGCACGCAGCCGACGACGCGCGTCTGGGGCTACATCGCTGGCGACGAGTGCCCGACCACGCTGCGGGACACGTACACGGGTCCGGTGATCGTCAACGTGCGTGGAACGGCGACGCCGATCACATTCGTCAACGAGCTCGGCAGCACGGCGACGACGGGAGTGCTCGCCTACAAGAACTCCGTCGATCAAACCTTGCACTGGGCGGACCCCTTCGGCCTCGGCTGCGAGATGTCCGACGTCGTGCCCCCACCGTTCAGCCCCTGTTCACAGAACTATTCGGGCCCGATCCCCGCCGTTCCCCACCTGCACGGCGGCGAGGTGCCGCCGGAGATCGACGGAGGGCCCGACTCCTGGTTCACGAGCGATGGTCTCTTCCACGGCCACGGCTACTACTCCTTTGCGGGAGCCGGTGGCAACCAGAGCATCTACAGATATCCGAACGTCCAGCAGGCCGCGCCGCTCTGGTTCCACGATCACACCCTCGGCGCGACGCGCTTGAACGTGTATGCGGGTCTCGCCGGCGCCTACTTGATCGTCGACCCGAACCTCGCGCTTCCGGCGAACCTGCCGGGACCCGCGGAAACCGTGCCGCTCGTGTTACAGGACCGCATGTTCGACACGAATGGGCAGCTCTACTTCCCCGGCAACGACGAGAACGGGGTCTTCACGCCGAACCCGGACCATCCGTACTGGGTTCCGGAGTTCGTCGGCGACACGATCGTCGTCAACGGGAAGGCGTGGCCGTACCTCGACGTCCAGCCGAAGCGCTACCGCTTCCTGTTCCTGAACGGCTCGAACGCGCGGACCTACGAGCTCTCGCTGCCGGCGCCGATGTACGTGATCGGCACCGACGGCGGCTACCTCGACGCGCCGGTGAAGGTGACGAAGCTCCTCATGATGCCCGGTGAGCGCTACCAGGTGATCATCGACTTCGCCGGCTTCGAAGGGACCAATCTCGTCCTCCGCAATACGGGCAAGACGCCATATCCCGCGGGCGAGGTCCCGCACGGCAACACCGTCGGCCGCATCCTGCAGTTCCGCGTCGCTTCGGGGCCGGTCTCCGACGCGAGCTACGACCCGGCGACCGGCGCGCCGCTGCGGACGGGCGCGCAGAAGATCGTTCGCCTCGCGGATCCGGTGGCCGGAGCCGTGAAGGCCGGTGTCACCGTCGACAAAACGCGCCAACTCACGTTGAACGAGTCCATCGCTCCTCCATCGACCGCGATCAATCCGGTCACGGGCGAGATGACGGAGTACGAGGGGGGACCGCTCGAAGTCCTGGTCAACAACACGGCGTACACGGGTGAGTCCACCCGCACCTATGGCGACTTCACGCCGATCACCGTCGGCGCAGATACCACCTTCTATTCAGAGCTACCGCAGGAAGGCAGCACAGAGGTCTGGGAGATCGTCAACCTGACCGCCGACGCTCACCCGATTCACCTGCATCTCGTTGAGTTTCAGCTCATCAACCGGCAGTCGTTAAACACGAACCTGTACAACCGGACTTACGCGGCGGCGTTCCCGACCGGCGCGTACCAGCCGGAGTTCGGCCCGCCGCTCGATTACAGGGCCGCGAACAACCCGCTTTCCGCCGGCAAGGACGGCGGTAACCCGGACGTAACGCCGTATCTCCAGGGTCCCGTGCGACCGCCAGCCCCAAACGAGGCGGGTTGGAAGGACACCTTCGTCGTTCCTCCGGGCATGGTCACGCGCTTCATCGTGCGCTGGGCGCCGACCGAGCTTCCGACCGGTTCGGCTCTGCCGGATCTGTACTATTCGTTCGATCCCAACGGCGCGTCCCAGCACGGCTACGTCTGGCACTGCCACATCATCGACCACGAGGACAACGAAATGATGCGACCCGACGTCGTTCAGCTGAATCCGGCTGCGCCGGCTCCGGGGTCGAGGCCCTTGAAGAGGGGGATCGACTACTAGCGGGATCGAGGTTCCCCGTCGGAGGCCGATCGCCGGCGTGTGAGATGTGGCAAGTGGAGACCTGACCCTCAATGTGGCAAGTGGAGACCTGACCCCATTTGCCGCCCGATGCTAGGATTCGCCCCAAAACCGAGCACATTACGAAAGGGAGGCTTCCATGAAGGCGCTCATTCGGGTTTCTCCCCTGGTTCTCGCGGGTCTTCTCGTCGGCGCTGCGATCGCCGCCGCGGAAGGCGGCGGCAAGGCCGTCGTCTGGCAGGCCGGGGACGTCAAATGGACTCCGAGTCCCGCCATGAAGGGGCTGTCGGTCGCGCCGCTTTGGGGGGACCCGAGCAAAGGCGCGTACGGCGCGTTGAAGAAGGTCACGGCCGGCACTGAGTTCGGCTGGCACACGCACAGCTCTGACCAGAAGGTGGTCGGCATCTCGGGCACCTTCGACTTCCAGCTCGAAGGCGACACCGTGAAACAGGTCGGTCCGGGCTCGTACCTCTTCGTTCCGGCAGGCGTCAAGCACACCGCGAAGTGCAATATGGGAAGCGACTGCATGTACTTCGAGGAGCAGCCGGGCAAGAGCGACTACATCCCGGCGACGATGGCAAAGTCGCCCGCGAAGAAGCCCGCGAAGAAGATGTAGGTCACGCCCGCGGGTGGGCGATCAGCCTGCCCGCCGTCCTTCCAGGCGGGACATGACCCGCATCAGGTCCTCGTGCGCGCCGACCAAGAAGAGCGTGTCTCCCGACTGGAGTGGCTCGTTGGTCGGCGCCGGTGAGTACGGCGCGCCGCGGCGGATCATCGCCGGCACGGCGACGCGATCGTCCGCGACGCCGAGCTCGGCGAGCGTTCGCCCCGCCGCCGGAGTCTCCGGCAGGATGAAGAAGGTCAGCGCCGTGCCGGCCTCGAGAGCCGCCGAGAGCCGCCGTCCTTCGGCGGCCCGCATGGCGGGGTCGCGCAACAGTCGGTAGGCTTCGTCGCGCAGGACCCGGATCTGCGCCGCGACGACGTTGCCGGGGACCGCGAGGAGCCGCATCAGGCGCGACACGATCTCGACGGAGGTCTCGAACTCTTCCGGGATCACCTCGTCGGCGCCGAGCTCCTTGAGCGGCTCGACCTGCGAGACGTACCTCGTCCGCACGATGATGTGGAGGTTGCTGTTCTCGCGCCGGCAGAGGCGCACGATCCGGCGCGTGCCGTCCGGGTCCGAGATGGCGATCACGACCGCGAGCGCGCGCGCGATTCCCGCCGCGTCGAGCCCCTCCGGTGACGCCGCGTCGGCGACCACGACGCGGCTGCCGTTCCGCCGGGCGACCTCGGCTCGGCCGGGATCCTCTTCCATCACGACGTGCGGGATTCGTGTCTCGGTCAGCACGTGGGCCACGTTCAAGCCGTTCAAGCCGTACCCGATGATCACGATGTGGCCGGAGAGCGGGCGCTCCCGCTCGTCGGCGGGCTCCGGCCGGCTGCGCAGCCGTGCCGCGAGCTTTAGCCCCGCCGCCACGAAGAGCGGCGTCGTCCCGAGCGTCAGCACCGCGACCGAAACGAAGAGCTGCTCGTCCTCCGGCTGCAGGACACCGAAGCGCTTCCCCTCGAGCGCGAGCAGGAACGAGAACTCGCCGATCGGAGCGATCGCGAAAGCCGCGCGCAGCGACGTGCGCGGCAGGGCGGAGGCGGCACGGAATGCGGGATACGCGGCGACGACCTTGATGAGGACGACGGCGGCGACGGTCGCGAACACGAGCGGCAGCGCGGAAAAGAGGAAGCTGGGATCGAGGAGCATCCCGATCGACGCGAAGAAGAGCGCCGAGAGGAAGTCGCGGAACGGCCGGAGGATTCCGCCGATCTCGTGGATGAACTCCGTGTCGCCGACGATGACTCCGGCCGCGAAAGCGCCGAGCGCCGCGGAGATCCCGAGCCGTCCCGCCGCGGCGATCGTGGCGACGATCAGCACGATCACGCCGGCCGTGAACACCTCCCGGCTCCCGAGCGCGGCGATGCGCCGGAAGAGCCTCGGCACGATCACCCGCGCGACCAAGATCAGAACCAGAACGCCGACGACCGCGATCGCGACGCGCGTCAGGACCCGCGGCAGCGGCGGGGCACTCCCTCCCGAAGCGAAGGCGGGGACGAGCAGCATCAGCGGAATCACCGCGAGGTCCTGGAAGAGCGAGACGCCGAGAAACCGCCGCGCGAACGGCGCCCCCATCTCGTCGCGCGTGGCCAGGATGGGGAGAACGACCGCCGTCGAACCGAGCGCGATCAGAAGCCCGTAGAAGGCGGTGCGGCGCGGGTCGGACCCGAACGGCATCCCGACGAGGACGACGAGGAGCACCGTCAGCCCCATTTGCAGCGAGCCGGAGACGAGCGTCGTTTTCCCGAGCGTGCGGAGCTTGTCGAATGGCAAGTGCAGGCCGATGAAGAAGAGGATGAGAGCAACACCCAGCTCCGCGATGACTTCGACCTGCCGCGTGTCCCGGATCCAGCCGAGGGCGTGCGGACCGATCACGATGCCCGTCACGAGGTAGGCGATGACCTCGGGCACGCGGAACCGCTTGCCGAGATAGAGCAGCGGAAATGCCGCGGCGAGGATGATCGCGACGTCGAAAAGAAGGCCATGCATGGGGTCAGGTCTCCACTTGCCACATTGAGGGTCAGGTCTCCACTTGCCACTTTCGGCGTTTGACGGCAGTCAGCGGAGACCGGGCCCCGGAGACCAGGAACACGCCGGCGAGAACGATCAGGCCGCCGGCGACCGTCGTCGCGTGCATGGGCTCCCCGAGCAGAATGACTGCCGCCGCGAGCGTGACGAGCGGCTCGAGGTAAAGGAACGCCGCGACGCGCGACGTCTCCAGCTTCTCGAGCGCGGCATACCAGAAGAGATATCCGAGCCCGGAGCAGCCGATCCCCAGGAAAACGATCGCCGCCCATCCGCCGGCCGAGACGCGCGCGTATTCCGTCCACCCCGCGCGGAGGACGAAGAGCGGCGCGAGCATCGCCCAGCCGGCCAGCATCGCGAAAGCCGTTGCGCGGGCGCTTCCGAGGCGCGCGAGCGTCCGCCGGCCGACGACGCTGTACACCGCCCAGTTCACGGTGCTCGCGAGGATCAGCAGATCACCGCGCGTCGCCGGTAGCCGGAGCAGTCCGCCGGAGAGCTTTCCGCGAGTGACGACGAGCGCGGCCCCGAGGAAACCCAGAAGGAGACCCGCGACCTTCGCCGAGTCGAGCTTTTCGCGCAGGATCGCCGCCGCGAGCAGCGCCGACCAGATCGGGATCAGTCCGATCAGCCAGCCCGTGTGGACCGCGGTCGTGAGCGTCAAGCCGTGCGCCTGGAGAATCTGGTGCAGAAAAATCCCCAGAAATCCCATCAGAGCGAGGGCGGGCCACGATTCCCTCGGCGGAATCGTCAGCCGCCGCCGGACGGCGATCAGCGTCAGCAGGAACGCGGTCCCGAGCGCGAAGCGCGTGAAGACGAGTGGGATCGGAGAGATCTCGGAGAGAGCGGAGCGCGTTGCGACGAAGGAGATTCCCCACAGGGTGACCGCGGCCAGGGCGGCCAGGCGTGGCAGCATCTCTCTCCAAGGTGGCAAGTGGAGACCTGACCCCCAATGTGGCAAGTGGAGACCTGACCCCGCATTCTAAGCGCGAGAATTGCAGGGCGGCTCGGTGGGGAGGCACATGAGCGAGGCGACCCCGCCAAAAAAGTCGTTGCGGCGCCGGATCACGCAGGTCCTCGCCATGGTGATCACGATCGCCTTCCCCTTTCTGGTCATCACGCTCTTGCCCGTCGGCCGCGTGGTCGCGAAGCTCGATCAGCTCCTCGATCGGCTCGGACCTCTCGCGATCATTTCCTTCGTCGTTCTGTACGTCCTCGATGCGCTTGTCCTCGGACCGGCCTGGCTCTTCGCGCTGGTGGCGGGACTGGCGTTCGGCCTCGGGCGCGGCATTGCAGTCGTCTGGATCGCGGCGATGCTGGGTGCCGCGGCGGGCTTTCTTATCGCGCGCTACGTCGCGCGGCACCGCGTCGAGAAGCTCGCGAAAAAGAACGACAAGTTCGGAGCGGTGGACCGCGCGATCGAGAAGAACGGCTGGAAGGTCGTCCTGCTCCTGCGAAGCTCGCCGCTTCTCCCCTACACGGTCTCCAACTACCTCTACGGGCTGGCGGCGATCCGCTTCGTACCGTATTTGATCGCGAGCGGGCTCGGAATGATCCCGATGATTGCCGTCTACGTATCGATCGGGGCGGCCGGGCGGGAGGCAGCGCTTGCAGCGGCCGGCGGCGGCCACCACCAGTCGGTCGTCGAGTGGATCGTCCTCGGCGTCGGTCTCCTTTTCACGATCGCCGCGGCGCTTCTGATCGCGCGCGCGGCAAAGCGCGAGCTCGCGGCCATGCGGATCGAAAGACAGGGAGCGCCGCCCCTGCCGACATAAGATCGATACGGCACTCATTTTTTGGAGGTTTCCATGAAGCGGAAGATCGGACTCTCTCTTCTGGCCTTGTCGGCCCTTGCGGGCGGTTTCGCGGCGGCGGACTCGATTCGGAAAGATCCGACCTGGTGGGACAAGTACCAATTCCTGTTGAAGAACAGCTCTGATGCGAGCCCCGGCGGGATTTCCTCGCTCGCGGTGGGGGCGAACGTGGACATCTCGAACGAGTGCGGACCGCAGAGCGAGACGTTCATCACCATCAACCCTTCGAACCCGTCGAACCTCGCCGCGGGCTCGAACGAGATCTTCCGAGACCCGATGCGCGGCTACTACTCTTTCGACGGCGGCGCGACGTGGGGAGGCGTCGACCTGCCTCTCCCGACCCCCATCGGTACGAATGGGACCGATTTCGGGTCCGACCCGTCGCTCGCCTTCGATACGCAGGGAAACGTCTACTACGGCTACATCGTCGTCTTCTTCGGAAACGGAAACGGCATCAATGGCACGGCGGTGGCCGTCGCCAAGTCGAGTGACGGCGGCCAGACCTACCCGGACGTCACGTATTTCTCCTTCCAGGGCGGCGAGAACCACTTCAACGACAAGCCGATCGTCGCCGTGGACACGAATCCGGACAGCCCGTTCCGCGACAACGTCTACCTCGCATGGGACGCGGCGCTCGGCGGCTCGTCGAGCGGCGGGCTCCGGTTCGCCCGCTCTTCCGACGGAGGCGCGACGTTCACCGTGACCCGCGTCGACAACCCGAGGGTACAGGGGAACCCGATCGGCGCAGATCCTTTCGTCGGGCCGAACGGCGAGGTCTACGTCGCGTGGAACGACTACCGGGGGAACACGATCGGGTTCAACCGCTCTGTCGACGGCGGCGCGACGTGGGGCCCGCCGAGCATCATCGCCTCGAAATCGATTCCCTTCGAG
>WNFV01008792.1_pt1 | contig 12512 bp, 13 predicted proteins | sample 5400101 | NCBI WGS metagenome assembly WNFV01 (sample SAMN13153361, study PRJNA577476) | soil metagenome | isolation source: 115 cm soil or saprolite under grassland replicate 1 | place: USA:California | collected 2016-06-15
GCCGAAGAGGACCTCGAACACGAGGATCAGCACGCCCGTGAGCAGGAACGGGAGCATGACGTCCTCGTACGACGCGTACTCGGTGCGGATCCCGATGCGGGTGCGCTCGAGCTTCGCGATGTCGTCGTAGATCTGGCGGAGCGCGCCCTCGTCGGACGCGCTGAAGTAGCGCCCGCCCGTCGACGTGGCCATGTCCTCGAGCTGCGCCTCGTTCACCGGGATGGTCCCGCTCCGCCGCTCGGCGTCGAGGATCGCGCCGATCGTGTACACGTGCACGCCCAGCGTCTTCGCCGCCTTCGCGGCGTCGAGCGGCGTGATCTGGCCGGTGTTGTTCTCACCGTCGGTGAGGAGGATCGCGACCTTCGACTTCGCGGTCGAGTCGCGCAGCACGTTCAGCCCGGTCGCGAGGCCGGTCCCGATCGCGGTGGCGCCGCCGACGAACCGGGCGCCCTCGAGCGACGCTGTCAATTCTTGGATCGCGTTGTGGTCGAGCGTCAGCGGGGACATCAGGAGCGCTTCGCTCCCGAAGATGACGAGCCCGACACGGTCGCTCTTCAAGCCGTCGACGAACGCGCCGACGACGCGCTTGACGGCGTCGAGCTTCGTCACGTTGCGGCGGCCAAAGTCGCCGCTCACCATCGAGCCCGACACGTCGACCACGACCGCGATATCGATGCCCTCGGCCGAGATCTCCGAGGCACGCACCACCTGCGGCCGCGCGAGCGCCGCGATGAGCAGGACGAGCGCGACCGCGCGCACGACGATCAGCGCGGGACGCAGGCGCGTCCGCCACGCGCGGCGCCGCCCGGGGATGATCGAGAGCGCCGAGAAGAGGAGCGCCCCGCCGGCGCGGCGGTCCCGCGCGAAGCCGATGAAGGCCACCGCGGGCACGACGGCGAGCAGGACGAGGACGATCGGGTCCGCGAACCGCACGACGGTGCCGAAGAGATCGAGCGTCACGCGGACGCTCCGGAGCTGATGAGCTCGTACTCCTCGGCGATGACGGACTTGCGCATGAGGTCGATCACGTCGTGCATCGACTTCCGCGCCCGCGCTGGGAAGATGACGCGCTCCTCATATCGCACGGCTTCGGCGTCCTCGAGGACCTCGCACAGCGTCTGGGCCGCCGAGCGGCCGATCCCGGCGTGCTCCAGCTCGCGGCGCAGCTCGCGCGCGGTCCGCGCGTCCGCGGCGAGGCCATAGCGCGCCGCGATGAACCGCCGCAGCGCCGCGGCGACGAGGTCGTAGTGCTCGCGCGTGCGGCCCTGCTCGGGCAGCCGCTGCTCGACGACGCGCTCGAGCTCGTCGAGCGCGGCACGTGCCGGGCCGTGCGCGCTGCTCTCGACGAGGATCACCGCGGCCGCCACGACGAGGAGCGCGACCGCCGCGAACGGCAGCACACGTGAGAGGTCGGTCCCGCCGCCGGGGACGGGAAGCGGCGGCTTCAGCGGCTTGATGTCGGTCGCGTCCTCGCCGGGCTGGATCGCGCTCTGCACGGCGATGACGTGCCCAGCGGGCGTCTGCGCTTCGCCCAGCGCGCCGTCCGGCGCGCGATACCCGACGCCGATGGCGGGCAGCTGCCGCCGCCCGAGCTGGAACGTCGTGACGAGGTAGCGCAGCTGGATCCGCGTCGCGCCCGTCGTCGAGCGCGTCTCGAGCGCCGTCAGGGTGTCCACGACCTCGAAGTCGCCGACCGCGCGCGGCACCTGGATCTCACCGAGGACATAGCCCCGCGCGAGCTCCACCGTCACGGTGAGGAGGACCTGGTCGCCGATCGTCATGACCGTGCGGTCGACCTCGGACCGCACCGTGACAGGCGCTTCCTGTGCCGACGCGGACGCGGGCGCCAGCGAGAGGGCGACCACGACCGCGGCGAGGGCGAGCCTCCTCACTGGCGGTGCGCCCGGGTGCGGAACAGCGCCATGAGCGCGGGGACATAGGAGCGGTCCGTGAAGAGCTCAACGCTGTCGATGCCCATCCGCGAGAGGGTCCGGCGCCGCTCGACCCGGCGCTCCGCGGCGGCCTCGGCGTAGGCGGCGCGGAGGCGACGGTCCGACGTGTCGATCTCGACGAGCTCCCCCGTCTCGGCGTCCTCGAGCACGATCGCGCCGACCGCGGGCAGCTCGAGCTCGCGCGGATCGCCGGGGACGAGCGCGATCACGTCGTGCTTCTGCGCGAGCGTGCGCAGCGGCGCCTCGAAGCCCGCGTCGAGCAGGTCCGACACGATGAAGACGACCCCGCGCTTCTTCGCGATGTTCCCGAGGAAGTGCGCGGCGGCGCCGAGGTCCGTCCGCGCGCGGCCCGGCTCGGCGTAGAGGAGCTGACGGATCACGTGCAGCGCGTGGTCCCGGCCGATGCGCGGCGGGATGAACTCGTCGATCCCGTCGGAGAAGAGGAGCAGCGAGACGCGGTCGTAGTTGCACTGCGCGGCGACCGTGAGGAGCGCGCCGACATCGGCGGCGAGCTCGCGCTTGCTCTGGCGAGCCGTGCCGAACCAGGACGACGCCGACACGTCGACGACGAGATAGATGTTGAGCGCGCGCTCCTCGCGGAACTTCTTGATGTAGGGCACGCCCATGCGCGCGGTGACATTCCAGTCGATGCTGCGGACGTCGTCCCCGGCCTCGTACTCGCGGACCTCTTCGAAGTCGAGGCCCGATCCCTTGAACACGGCGCGGTATGTACCGAGGAGGAGCTCGTCCGCGAGGATGCGCGCCCGGATCTCGACCTCGCGGATCTTCCGGAGGACCTCCTCGGGGACGGTCCCGCTCTGGACCAGCGGGGGGTTCGCGGGGGGCTCGCCCCCCGCGTAGCGGGCCATCTAGGGCAGCGGGACCTTGTCGAGCACCCGCTGGATGATGACCTCGGGCGTGATCTCCTCGGCCTCGGCCTGGTAGGTCGGGATGAGGCGATGGCGCATGACGTCCATCGCGATCGACTTGATGTCGTCGGGCAGGACGTGGTCGCGCGCCTCGAGGAACGCCTTCGCGCGCGATGCGATCGAGAGGTAGATCGTCGCGCGCGGCGACACGCCATATGCGATGAGCGGCTTCAGGTCGGTGAGCCCGAACGCCGCCGGGTCGCGCGTCGCGAAGACGACCCGGACGATGTAGTCCTTGAGGCCGTCCTCGAGGCGCACCTGCTTCACGGCCTGGCGGGCGGCGAGGATGGCCGCGGGCGTCGCGATCTTGCGCACTTTCACCGGCTCCTCGATCGTCTGCCGGTCCATGATCGTGCGCTCCTCTTCCGCGGTCGGGTACCCGATGACGATCTTCATCATGAATCGGTCGACCTGCGCCTCGGGCAAGCGGTACGTGCCCTCGTGCTCGATAGGGTTCTGCGTCGCGAGCACCATGTACAGGTCGCTCAGCGGATGCGTCGTCCCGCCGATGGTCACCTGGTGCTCCTGCATGGATTCGAGGAGCGCGCTCTGCACCTTCGGCGGCGCGCGGTTGATCTCGTCGGTCAGGAGGATGTCCGTGAAGATGGGACCTTTCCGCGGGTGGAAGACCTGCTCGCGCGGGTCGTACACCATCGTGCCGATGAGGTCCGCGGGCAAGAGGTCCGGCGTCATCTGGAGGCGCTTGAAGTCGGCGTCGATCGTGTCGGCGAGGGTCTTCACGGCGAGGGTCTTCGCGAGACCCGGCACGCCCTCGATCAGAAGGTGACCGTCGCACAGGAGGCCGACGAGCAGACGGTCGATCAGGTGGTCTTGCCCCACGATGACCCGCCTGACCTCCTGGATGACGGGCGCGATGAAGTCGCCGCGCCGCAGCACGGCATCCGTCTGGACCGCCGGACGGAAGGAAGCAGCCACCACGTCGAAGCCTAGTACGGGCAAGAGAGCGGCCGCGGTCCACGAGGCATCGCATGCTGTCGTGGCCGTGCTCCTCGGTCTGAAGGCGCGCGCGTTCCTGCATGCCGATACACCGGGCTGCGGCACGACCGACATCGACGTGCCCGACGGGCCCGGCGGCGATGAACGGCTCCTCATCGCGCTCGTCGCCGGCAGCGAGGCCGAAGGCCGGCTCCTGCATCAGGTGCGGCGGTGGCACACCTCGACCGAAGACGCGAGGGCGATCGCGCGGCTCGTCGGCGGGATCACGGAGGCCTCGACGAAGCGGCTGTTCCGCGCGAAGCGCAAGGCCAGCGAGCTCGTGCGCGACAAGCGCGTGTGGAGCGCGATCGAGGCAGTGGCGTGGCAGCTCGACGAGAGCGGGACGGTCGAGGACGCGACCGTGCGCGAGGCCGTGGCCGCGGCGGGGCTCAGGCCAACGTTCCCGAGCCAGGCGGGGGCAGAGGAAGGTCGTCGCGGAGGAACCTGATACCGAGCACCAGGATGACCGCGCTGACGACCAGGGTCACGACGCCAAGGATCGGCTCCACGACTTCCCACCCTCGAACAACGCGCGCTGTGGGCAACGCTGGGCTCGAACCAGCGACCTTCTCCTTGTAAGGGAGACGCTCTGACCAGCTGAGCTAGTTGCCCGCGATGACCAGTGTAGACGCGCTCAGGTCGCGCTCACGGGCATCCACGCGATGTTCGGCGGCGGGAAGAGGCGCACGTTGCGGCCGGCGATGAGCAGCGCGTCGGCCATGCCCTCGAGCCGGCCGAGCTGCACGGCGAAGTTGTCGATGCGCTCGGCCGCGCCTTCGTCCTCGCTGCGCGGCTCCGAGCCGCGGCGCGCGAGCATCTGCCACAGCTGGAAGTAGTCGCGCGAGAGGTCGTCGGCGAACGCGGAGACCTGGAGCTCGAACCGGCAGCGCGAGAACGACAGGCTCGCGGCCTCGAACGCGGAGAGCCGGCCGAGCGCGGCGAGGAAATCGGTGCGCAGGCGCGCTCCTTCGTCCGACGCGCGCGCGGCACGGGATCCGCGGTAACGGTCGCCGAGCGACCGCGCGTCGCGCGACAGGTCACGGTGGCGCTCGTCGAGCCGCTTCCGGATGCGATCGCCGCGCGTGGCGGTCGTCGTCCAGATGACGGGTGCGCGTGGTGGCATGCGCTGCGATCATGGGCACGCCGCGCGCACGGAACAAGACTTCACAGGCTGAGGTTGGTGTGGGAGAATGAACGAACAGGGCCTCGCTGAGCAGCTCCTGTCCACCGCCCGCACGATCGCCGTCGTCGGGTACAGCGACAAGCCCTTCCGTCCGGTCAGCTCGGTGTCCGACTACCTGCGCCGGCAGGGCTACCGGATCATCCCGGTGAACCCGCGGCTGCGCGGCCGTGTCGTCGATGGCGAGCGTTCGTACGACCGGCTCGCGGACATCCCGAAGGACATACGGGTCGACCTCGTCGATGTCTTCCGGCGCGGCGAGTTCCTCGACGACGTCGTCGACGACGCGATCGCCGCGGGCGTCCCCGCGATCTGGTTCCAGCTCGACCTGCAGAACGTCGACGCCGCCGAGCGCGCCGAGCGCGCGGGGATGAAGGTCATCTGGGACCGCTGCACCGCGATCGAGCACCGCCGGATCCGCCCTCGATAGCCGACCCGTCTGCCTCTTGGCGGCGGTGCCATGCTGTGCCCGTCCCGCGTGCCTCGCGCGAGAAAAGGGAGGACACACATGGCGGCAGCGACGGCCATGGCGGTCACCGGCGACAAGATCGGCTTCTGGCGACGGTTCGCCGCGATCATCGTCGACGCGGTCCTGCTCGGCATCGTGAACCAGATCCTGGTGTCGATGGCGGGCGGCGATCCCACCCAGTCCAGCGGCCTCGGGATCCTCGTCGGCATCGCGTACTTCGTCGGTCTGTGGACGTATTGGGACGGACAGACCATCGGCAACAAGGCGCTCGGGATCAAGGTCGTGAAGACCGACGGCAAGGCCCTCGACCTCGTCTCGTCGGTCATCCGCTACGTGGGGCTGATCATCTCCTGCATCGCGCTGTTCATCGGCGTGATCTGGGTCGCGTTCGACGCGAACAAGCAGGGTTGGCACGACAAGATGGCGAACACGTACGTGGTGAAGGCGTAGCGCTAGAACCGGCCGCGAGCGGTGGGGGCGATCTCCTTCGAGACGTCCTCGCCGCTCGAGACCCGCGCCCAGAAGTCGTCCACCTCCAGGCGCGGGTTCGCGGCGCGCAGCTGCGCGATGAGCGCGGCGATGTCGGAGAGGCGATACGGCTTGGTGTTCACGCGGACCGTGCTCGAACGGCCGCGCGCGAGGAAATGCGGGGCCGACACGCCGCCGTGGGCGCCGGCGTACCGCTTCGCGTCGACGCGCTGGATCGACCCGACCGGCACACGCTGGTCCTGTAGCCCGAGCCACGAGCGATAGACGAGCTCGTCGTCCACGACGCCGAGCGACGTGAAGTAGAGATGGTTGACGACGATCGCGCCGTTGACCGCGAGCAGGCCGATCCCGATGACCATCAACGCGGCGTCGCGGCCCGCCGCGGCGAAGAACAGCACGAGCAGGCCGGCGAGCGGGAACAGCGTGTAGGCCGGCCACAGCAGCGCCGGGTCCGGCCGCACGGACTTCATCCCGTGTGAGCGTAGCGCTCGTATCCGCGCCGCCGAGGGTCTGATCTCAGGCGTCCGGCACGACCCCGATCGAGAGCTTGCGCCTGACGCCGTCGAGGGCGGCTTGGATCGGCGCTTTGGCGGCGGCGCGTTCGCGGTCTTCGAGCAGGAGATCGGGATCGTCGACCTCGGCGAGCCGGTCGAGATAGAAGTCACTCAGCAGCCGCAGCGCATCGCGGATCGCCATCGGCTCGTACGGGATGTCCGCTGCCGTGCACGCGATGCGCAGCTCGAGCTCCGCGGCGCGGTAGCAGTTCCGGCAGACGAGGATCGGGATCAGCCGCCCGTTGTCGACGACGCGCGTCGGGTGCGCATCGGCGGAGATATCCTCGGCGCGACAGCGGGGACAGCGATGGATGCGCACGCGCCAAGTGTTGCGCGCCGAGCCGGCGCGGTGAGCTACGGCGGGCTCGCCTGCTCGAGCGCGTCGCGACCATGGACCGCCGCTGCCGCGGTCGATATCATTCACTTGTCCCCGCCCGGGTGGCGTAACCTGGTAGCCGCGTCAGTTCGAGGGGCTGATGCCCGAAAGGGCGTGGGGGTTCAAATCCCCCCCCGGGCACTGTCAACATGTAGGTCACTCACGATCAGACCCTGCGCCGCGCCCATGCGCCGCTGTGGAACCGGCGAGCCATGAGCGCCGCGCGCACGGCGTAGTCGATCGCGACCGCGATCCACACGCCGGTGAGACCCCATCCGACGACGAGCCCGAGGATGACGGCGAGCGGGAAGCGCACCACGAACCAATTGAGGATCGTGAGCCCCAGCGTGTAGCGCGTGTCCCCCGCCCCGCGGAGCGCGCCGCCGATCGTGAAGATGATCGCCTGCGCCGGCTGGGCGATCCCGACGACGATGAGCGCGCCGACCCCGGCCCTCACGACGTCGGGCGAGGACGTGAACAGCCCGAGGAAGAGCGCAGGGAACAGCGCGAACGCGAGGCCGGCCGTGCTCGTCCAGAGCGCCGACATGCGCATCGCGGCCCATCCGACGCTCTTGGCGCGCTCCGGCTGCCGCATCCCGAGCGATTGCCCGACGAGCGCCGCGGCGGCGGCGGAGAACCCGACGCACGGCAGGAATGACATCGCCTCGATCGAGCTGATGATCTGGTGCGCCGCGAACGCCTCGGTGCCGAAGCGGAACACGATCCCGCCGAGCGCGAGGATCCCGACGCTGAAGAGCAGCGTCTCCGCCATCGACGGCAGGCTCACCGACAGCAGCGAGCGCACCGTCTCGCCCTGGATCGACCACGTGCCGCCACCGAGACGCAGGCCCTCGCGACCTCGCCAGAGGATCACGATGGTGACGGCCGTCGACAGCGCCGCGAGGATGAGCTGCGCGTAGCCCGCGCCGAGCACGCCGAGACCGACCGGATGGACGAACAGATAGCCGAGCCCGACGAACCCGATGGATCCAACGAGCGAGAGCCACATCGGCGTGCGGCTGTCGCCGGCGGCGCGCATCGCGTTCCCGCCGATGATCCCGAGCGTCTGGAAGATGCTCAGTCCTCCGACGAGCGCGAGGAACGGCGCGCCTACGGCGACGACGTCGTCGCCGGCGCCGATGAGGATGAGCAGGGGTCGTGCGAGCACGACGAACGCGATCCCCGACACGACCGACAGCGCCGTCGCGAGGAGGAGCGATTGCCGCAGCGCGTCCGACGCCGCCGCGATGCGGCCCTCTCCCATGCGCCGCGAGATGACGGCGACCGTGCCGGTCGAGAGCGCACCCCAGATCGGGAACAGCAGGAAGAGATACTGGTAGGACGCGCCCATCGCCGCCGTCGCGACGGCGCCGAGCTGCCCGACGATCGCGAACGTGACGGTCCCGCCGCTGGCGCGGAAGAGCTGCTCGATGATCCCCGGCCAGGCCAGGTCGATCGTCGCGCGGCCCGGCGAGAGCCGGGCGAGCTCGAGCGCGCGCGGGCTCGGCGGCGCGCCGACGATCTCGGGCTCGGCGACCGGCTCGGGGACCGGCTCCGGCGTGACGGCGAGCGGTTCGGGGTCGTCGAGGACGCGCCCGGACGTCACCGCCCGCCGGTCACGACGACGCCGCTGCCGGGGGCAACGTCGCCGATCGGCACCGCGCGCACGTCATTCGCGACAAGGGCTCGCTCGAGGTCGGCGCGGTGCGCGCGCGGGACGCCGAGGAGCAGCCCGCCCGACGTCTGCGGATCGAGGATCAGCAGCGTCATCGCCTCGTCGAGGCCGTCGAAGCGCACGCGGCCGCCGCCCAGGAAGTGCTCGCGGTTGCGCTGCATGCCGCCGAAGTCGACGCCGGCCTCGGCGTGCGACCGCGCGCCCGGCAGGAGCGGGACGGCGCTCGCGTCGATGCGCACCTGCACGCTCGACCGCTCGGCCATCTCGTGGGCGTGGCCGGCGAGACCGAAGCCCGTGACATCGGTGCCCGCGTGGAGCCCGGCCGCGACCGCGGCGCGCGCGGCGCCGCGGTTGAGCGCGGCCATGCTCGCGACCACCGACGCGAGGTCCTCGGGCGTGATGAGCTCGCGCTTGTGCGCGGTCGTGAGGATGCCGGTGCCGATCGGCTTCGTGAGCCAGAGCTCGTCCCCCGGCCGCAGATGCTGCTTCAGGAGCATGCGGTCCGGGTGGACGCGCCCCGTGACGCACTGGCCGAACTTCGGCTCGCGGTCGATGATCGTGTGCCCGCCCGCGACAACGCCGCCCGCCTCGCGCACCTTGTCGACCGCGCCGGCGAAGAGGCGCTCGAGCATCTCGATCGGGATGTCCTCGGGCCACGCGGCGATGTTCAGCGCGAAGAGGACCTCGCCGCCCATCGCGTAGACGTCGGACATCGAGTTCGCGGCGCCGATCTGGCCGGACGCGTACGCGTCATCGACGATCGGCGGGAAGAAGTCGACGGTCTCGACGATCGCCATGTCGGGCGCGACGGCATAGACCGCGGCGTCGTCGGCGATCTCGAGCCCCACGAGGAGCTCCTTCGGCATCAGCTGTGTCGCGAGAGGGCGCAGGACCTGCGCCAGTGGGCCGGGGCCCAGCTTCGCTCCTCAGCCGGCGCAGGACGAGCGTGTCGTCAGCCGGATCTGTTCGCGTGTGAACACATGCGCAGGATATGTGGCCGGTCGTTATGGGACCGTGAGCGGCGTGCGGATCGCCGTCCACCAGACGCCGAACGCGAGCGCCATCAGCAGCAGCGCGAGCGCGAGGTTCGGCACCTGTCGCTCGCGGCGGAAGATCACGCCGATGAACAGCAGCGCCGCGCCGACGGCGAGGAGGAGCGCGAGGACCGCGAAGAGCAGCTGCAGGCTCAAATGACGTTGTGCTCCTTCACCCGGCCGCCGTCGTCGAAGCGAACGAGCCGCAGCGGCGCAACGTCCAGGGACGGCGAACGCCCGATCACCAGATCCGCGACGATCTCGCCGATCGCGGGTGCGTGCATGAGGCCGTGCCCAGAGAAGCCCGCGGCGACGATGAAGCCCGCGACGGCGTCGATGGCGCCGATGATCGGGTGCTTGTCGGGCGTGTCCTCGTAGAGGCCGGCCCATCCGGAACGCACTGACGCGCCCGCGAGGAGCGGCAGGCGCGCCAGCGCGCGCTCGACGACGGTCGGCACGAAGTCCCAGTTCACCGTCTCGCAGTAGCCGGGGCCGTCGTTCGGGTCGGCCATGCCCATGAGGATCCCGCCGGACTCGCGGTGCATGTACAGGGACGACGCCATCTCGACGGTGAGCGGGATCGCGTGGTCCAGCCCGGGCGCGCTGTCGGTGACGAAGATCTGCCGCCGCAGCGGACGGATCGGGAGCGCGACTCCCACCATGCGGCCGATCTCCGGCGCCCACGCGCCGGCGGCGTCGATGACGACGTCGCACGCGATGCGCTCCTCGCCCACGCGCACCGCGCACACGCGTCCGCCGTCCGTGTCGATGCCGGTGACAGCGCTGCGCTCCCGGAACCGCGCCCCCGCGCCGCGGGCACGCGCGACGAAGCCGTTCAGGATGCTCGTCGGGTCCGCGTGCCCGTCGGCGTGACAGAACGTGCCGAACAGCACGTCGTCGATGACGATCTCGGGGAAGATCGAGCGGATCTCGTCGCGCTCGACGCGCCGCGCCGGGACGCCGAGGCGCTCCCACAGCGCGAGCGACCGCTGGAACGGAGCGACGTCGCGCTCCTCGGTGATGAGGAAGAGGTAGCCGACCTGCTGGAACGCGATGTCGATGCCGAATTCGTCCGCGAACCGCTCGAATCGCGGCAACGAGAGCTGCGAGAGGCGCACGTTGATCTCGCTCGAGAACTGCTGGCGGATCCCGCCGGCGTTCTTGCCCGTGGATCCCGCGCCGAGGGTCTCCTTCTCGAGGACGACGACGTTGCTGACGCCGCGGGCGGTCAGGTGGTACGCGATCGAAGCGCCGATCACGCCGCCGCCGACGATGACGACATCCGGGGCGGCTCCTGCCGGCACGGCGGCGATGCTACTGGCTAGCGAGGACGAGATGCCGAGCGCACTCGGCAGTGAGGACGAGCGACGCCAGTACGAAAGTATTCGTATCGTTCCCCGGATGCCCGATCCAACGCGCAGCGAATGGGTCATCGCGAAGAGCGAGGCGACCGCGCCGCGCGTGATGGTGACGACGGATCAGCCGGTCGCGACGGCCGCGGCGCTCGACGTCTTGCGCGAAGGCGGCAACGCGGTCGACGCGGCCGTAACGGCCGCGTTCGTGATGGGCGTGGCGGAGCCGGCGCTGAGCGGGATCGGCGGCGTCGCGGTCATCGTCATCCGGCTCCCCGACGGACGCGAGACCGTCATCGACGGGAGCGGCCTCGCGCCGCGCGCCGCGCGGCCGGACATGTTCCGCATCGCCGAAGGCGCGGACGTGAAGGGGATGTACGGCTGGCCCGCCGCCGTCGGGGACGAGAACAACGTCGGCTATCGCGCGGTCGGCGCGCCGGGCATGGTCGCCGCGATGGCCCGCGCGCTCGAGCGCTACGGGACGATCACGCTCGAGCGCGCAATACGTCCGGCGGTGGCGCTCGCGTCCGACGGGATGCCGGTCGACATCTTCCTCACGCTCGCGCTCGCGAGCTACGCCGACCGGATGTGGCCGTTCCCCGAGTCGAAGCGGACCTTCTACAAGGAGGGCGGCCTGCCGATGCACCCGCCCACGGCGCTCGAGGGCGGCGGCGACAAGCTCGTGCAGGCCGACCTCGCGCGCAGCCTCGAGCTCATCGGGCGCGAAGGGCCCGACGCCCTGTACCGCGGCGCGCTCGCGCGCGCGATCGTCGAGGACGTGCAGCGCGGCGGCGGCGTGCTCACGCTCGACGATCTCGCGTCGTACGAGGCGCGCGAGATCCCGCCGCTCGTCACGGAGCATCGTGGCCATCGCATCGCGACGGACCCGGAGTGCGGCGGCGGGATCACGGTCGTCGAGGCGCTGAACATCCTCGACGGGTTCGAGCTCGCCTCCATGGAGCGCGGCTCGGCGAGGTACGTACATCTGGTCGGCGAGGCGAGCCGGCGCGCGTTCCTCGATCGCTTCGCGTTCCTCGGCGATCCGGCGCAGGTCGATGCGCCGTTCGCAGTGCTGGCGTCGCTGGAGCACGCCGCTCGCGTGCGCAGTGAGATCGACCCGGCTCGTGCGACGCCGGAGCGCGGACCGTCGATCGCCGGCAAAGTCACCGCCGACGTACCGCACACGACGCACATGTGCGTCGTCGACGCCGACCGCATGTGCGTGTCGCTCACGTCGACGCTCGGCGGCGCGTTCGGCTCAAGCGCGGTCATCCGCGGGACGGGGATCCTGCTCGCGAACGTCATGACGTGGTTCGATCCGCGTCCCGGGCGTCCGAACTCGATCGCCGGCGGGAAGCGGATCCTGTGGGCGCCCTCTCCCGCGATCGTGTCGCGTTCAGGCGAGCCCCGCCTGGTCGTCGGGGCGTCGGGCGGGCGCCGGCTGATCAGCGCCGTCGCGCAGACGATCCTCAACGTGATCTATCACGGCGACGGCCCGCAGGACGC
>WNFV01010850.1_pt1 | contig 12510 bp, 11 predicted proteins | sample 5400101 | NCBI WGS metagenome assembly WNFV01 (sample SAMN13153361, study PRJNA577476) | soil metagenome | isolation source: 115 cm soil or saprolite under grassland replicate 1 | place: USA:California | collected 2016-06-15
GCAGAAGGCGGGGGAGGTGTTCAACCAGTTCGTCGACGGCCTCGTCCAGGCGATCATGGCCATCTGGAACTCAATCGTGGTCCCGCTGACGAAACCCATCGTGGATGCCTACCTCGCTTGGGCGAACGAGGTCGCGGCCTTAGTCATGTCGATTCGCAGCCTGTCAGTGGGCGATTTCGTCCGCGGGATGATCCAACTGACGTTCTTTTCCGCCTTCGCCCTCGCAGTCTTTGCGATCATCGTGGCATTCAGCGTGGCCGAGAAGATTACGAATGCAATGACCCTTGGCTTGGCAAACGTCGCGGGAATCGTCATCGGGGCGATTACCGGCCTAATCATCGGAATGCTCGTGGTTTCGGCGATCAACGAGTGGCTCGGGTCGGACGTCATCGAGGACCTGCTGCCGCCGGGATTTGACGAGGTCACGGGGGCGACATTCACGGTGGCGCAGTTCCTGTTCGCATACGAGCTCGCCCAAAGACCCTTGAAGCCGATTCGCGGAATCGAATCTGGCCTGCACGACGCGACTGTCGGCCTAATGTTGCTTGGCGTTGGTACGGCAATTCGACTTTTCGCAGGGGACTCCCTGTTCGGACTCATCGCCTTGGTCATTGTTGGCGTAGTCGCGCTCTTCAAGGAGCTGTCCGGTTTGAGCGATGTGATTGCGATTTCCGGAAGAGGCGCCAACCTCGTGAGAATGTGGTACCCGTTCCTGTACCCGGTCACTGTCGCAATGAATGCTATTGGCATCGCGACAACCGCCACCGAGCTCGCGGGAGATGCTGGGAGACTCGTGAATCGGTTGGGAGAAGGATGACGGTGGTCGGCGAGAACGTAGTGTTTTTCGTTAGTTCGCGACTCGTCGCCAAGCGCAGACGAAAACGCATGGCCCACGTGCCACTGGATCTAGTCATCTTCGGAGTTGCCATCTCCCTCGCTCTTGGTGCAACCTCTTTCCCAAGCCAGCTCGGCGTCTCGAACCCATCGGGGCTCTTTTTCGCAAGCCTCGCGCTGTTTGCGGTTGGCACATACGCTCTCTGGATTGATTTGCGATTCCTCCACCAGATCAACCCGGTCTCCATCGCAGAAATTGGCCTTTACCCACCCTTTAAGCCCAGACAGCGCCTCTCGAGGCACGATTGGTTTGTCCGCTATCGGGACATCACATCAATGGTCCCTGTCGCCGAGAAAGGTGGCTTCGTGCCCGCATATGACGTCACCCTGAGGGACGGCCTCACGTTCCAGCTGAACGCCCTAGACCTCCTTGTGTACGTGAACGAAAGGGAGGTCCGCCGCTTCGCGAAGATGCTCGAGATTATCCGGGCCGAGCTCGAGAGGCCCGAGAACCAGGGAAGGGCCAAACGAGGAGACGATGTCGTGATTCCGAAGGACCTTTTCGACGCCGCTACACGGCTTTCGGCTTAAGCGCGATGGTGGGGCTTCACGCACAAGGACACGGGGCTGTTTCAGACGATCCTGAGCACTACCGGAACGACATCGTCGAGCGCCAGCTGACCCTGCGATCGTTCGCGAAAGTCGGGGAGGCAAACATCTTCACGTCGTACGACCTGCTGCAGAAGCCCTCATCGGGCTCCCAACTCTCGAGGAAAACGCGACCCTGGCGGGCCGGAGGTGATACGTCAAGGCGTACGATTCAACCGTCAACAAGAAGGGTCAAATCGAGTACCTGCAGTTGCAGGTCGCGGTGCACACGCTCCCGAACCGTGCGGACACGGATGGGGACGGCCTGAACGACAGCGAGGAGATCAACCTCGGCTCCGACGGCTTCGCGACGGACCCGTGGAAGGTGGACACGGATGCCGACGGCTGGTCCGACGGCTACGAGACGCTCACGAAAGGGACGAATCCGCTCGCGTGGGACACGGACGGAGACGGAGTGCGCGACTCTTCGGACCTGGATCCGCTGCGGAACCTCGTCGTCGCGGTCCGGGTGGACCAGGTCCACCACGGCGCGAGTCCCTGGTGCACCCCGGAACTCGTCGGGATCGTCCGCGTGAACGACGACTACACGTGGGTGAGCCAGCACGTCGGGTCGACCCTCGACGCCTTCACATCCTGGGCTTGCCCGCCCGGATGGCCTACGACGCAGTACTCGACCTCGTCCTTCTACATGACCTACTACGCTGACGTGCCGGACGACGTGTCGAGTGTATCAATCCGAGCGACAGCGTGGGCGATCAACCCAGGTCGAGGGGACGACATCCTCGTTGATCAGTTCGTGACCTACACGCTCAACTCCGGCACGGCGTACTGGACTCTGTGGAACGGGAACTCGTGGATGACGTTCGACGTCTGGATCGTCGCCCTGCCGAAGGCGAAGACGCTGTTCGTCACGGACGGGAACGCGACGATCACGCTCGCCAACGGCCAGAGCCGCCTCGTCGGGCAGGACCGGTACTACGTGTTCACGTTCGACGTCACGTCGTACGTCCTCTTGGTCAACCTGCCGTACGACGTCGTGCGGATCCTGCCGTGGGCGAAGGTGACGAACGGCGCGACGGGCGCGGCGCCGGCCGGCATGCCGGGCTTCGTGAACGTCCTCGTGCAGCTCGGCCAGATGTTCTACGACGGCCTCGTCGCCCTCGGCACGTTCCTCGTCAACCTGGCGGAGGCGATCGTCGACTGGGGGATGAGGGCGCTCGGGGCGATCTGGGAGAAGGTCGTGGCGGTCGCGCAGAAGGCGGGGGAGGTGTTCAACCAGTTCGTCGACGGCCTCGTCCAGGCGATCATGGCCATCTGGAACTCAATCGTGGTCCCGCTGACGAAACCCATCGTGGATGCCTACCTCGCTTGGGCGAACGAGGTCGCGGCCCATTCTTCTCTGCCTTCGCCCTGGCAATCTTTGCGATCATCGTCGCCTTCAGCGTCGCCGAGAAGACTACGAACGCGATGACTCTCGGTCTCGCGAACGTCGCGGGGATCGTCATCGGAGCCATCGCAGGCCTGATTATCGGGATGCTCGTCGTGGCGGCGATCAACGCGTGGCTCGGGTCTGCAGTCATCGAGAACCTGCTACCGCCCAGGTTTAACGAGGTCACCGGGGCGACGTTCACCGTGGCGCAGTTCCTGTTCGCATACGAGCTGGCGCAGAGGCCATTGAAGCCGATCCAAGGCGTCGAAACGGCGCTCAAGGATTCGATCCTCGGGCTGATGATTCTGGGAGTCTCGGCAGTGATTAGAGCAACCTTGGGGGAAACTGTTTTCGGTCTGACACTACTGGTCGTGGCGGATGTCATAGCCCTCTACCTCGCCTTGTCTGGGCTGAAGGACATGATCAAGATTTCAGGGCGGGGCGCAAATCTGGTCCGGGGATGGTACCCGTTCCTCTATCCGGTGACCGTCGCGATGAATGCCATCGGCATCGCTACCACAGCAACAGACTTGGTTTCCGATATCGGAAAGTTGAACAACGCGCTGTCAGAAGGCTGAGTCGGTGTCATCCCTCGCAACAAGCCCTGACTCTCTGGCCCCGCGGTCGGGAATAGCCCTAATTGAAATCGCCCCCAAACGAGTGCGCCGCAGGCGCCTGGAACGAAAGATTCAGTGGGGCGTCCTGTGGTTTGGAGTCGTCTTCTTCCTTGTGATCGCTCCGATCGCTCTGGCTCCGTTCCTCAAAGGTGGCGAAATCGTCACGGCCGACCCGCTCAGATACTACGCTAGTGTGGCCCCGGTTGTCGCGGTCATGGCGCTCGGGGCTTGGTTCCACACCCGGAGGACGATCCTAGCCGTCAATCGAGTGGCAATCTCTGCGGACGGTTTCTACCCACCTTTCAAGCCCAAACAGTGCCTCTCGAAGGAAGACTGGTTCCTTCCCTACAAGGACATAGTCTCCATGACCCCCGCGGCTGAGAGGAAGGGGTTCGTGCCCGCCTACAACGTCACACTAAGGGATGGCCTTACGTTCCAACTGAATGCCCTAGACCTCTTGCTATACGTCGGTGAGAAGGAGGTCCGACGATACGCGAAGATACTCGCAATCATGCGGGTCGAAATCGAGACGCCGGAGAACCGAGCGCGGGCTGCAAGGGGCGAAGACATCATGATTCCCAAGGACCGATTCGACGCTGTCTACAGCTAGCGGAGACGGGGAGCATTGGCCTGACTCCGAGGCTGCGGACACGGACGCCGACGGCATGGGTGGTTCGTCGGACTTTCGGTTCGACCTTACGTCGGCGTACGGGCCGTTCGTCGTCGGCGTGAACACGATCGTCGTGCCGAGGTCGATCTTCCTCGACTCGAAGGTCCGGGCTGACTTCGACGCCGGGACGTTCGCGCCCCTGACGGACGCCACGTTGTACGGCGAGGACCTCGGGCAGTCGAAAGTCTCGGAGAGCGTCGCCGGGACCGTGGCGAAGTCCCCGTCCGGCGTCGAAAGCGGAAGATGTCGTTGTCTCTTTTCTCCGCTGACCTGAGGCCGCTTTGGGAAGCCCCGCCAAAGGTATATGTCGCCCGTCAGTTAACGCTCAACCGCCCACCGAAGGAATGCCATGTCGCTCCAGCTTGGAACTGATCCGGAGGCGAAGACGCCCGTCGAGCTGCCGGAGGACGCGCTCCTGCGCCATGTCGTCATCTTGGGTGCGACCGGCGCCGGCAAGACGGTCCTCGCGAAGGCGTTCATCGAAGAAGCGGTCCGCGCGGGCGTCCCCGTGATCGCGGTCGACCCGCAAGGAGATCTCGCGTCCCTCGCGCTCGCGCACACGGACGCGTCGGCGAAGGAGCACCCGGCGGACCCGGAGGTCGTCGAGGAGTACTGGTCCCGGGCCGCCGTGTCGATCCTCACGCCGGGCTCGACGCGCGGCACCCCGGTCGGGCTGAATCCGCTCAAGTCGCCTCCCGTCGCCGCGGCGCCCGAGGACCTCGTCGTCGCGCTCGACGCGCTCGCGGAGAGCCTCGCCGCCGCGATGGGCTACGATCCCTCCGGCGAGACGGGCGGCCGCGCGAAGGATGTGCTCTTTCTTACGCTTCAATCCTGCCTCAAAGGGGGCCGGTGGCCGCGGGACATCGCGGGTCTGGTGAAGATCCTCGAAGCCGAAGCGCCGCCGGACGCCACGGCCCTTCAGACGAAGCAAGAGCGCGCCTCCCTCGTCCGCCGTGCGCAGTCGATGACCGTCGGGGCGAAAGGCCTCCTGTTCACCGCCGGACCGGCGCTCGACGTCGAGTCGATGGTCCGTCCCGCGCCGGGAGACCGCGTGCCCGTGAGCGTCGTGTACACCGGCGGCCTGCGCAACCCACGGGAGCGGGAGCTGGTGGTCGCAACGTTGTGCAAAGACGTCGTCGCCTGGATGACCGCCAAGCCCCTCGGTGATTTGCGGCTCGTCGTCTACATCGACGAGGTCGCGGGCCTCTGTCCGCCGCATCCGCGGAACCCGCCGGCGAAGAAGTTCCTCTCCCTCCTGTTCCGGCAGGCGCGCAAGTACGGCGTCGGCGTGATCGTCGCGACGCAGAACGTCACGGACCTGGACTACAAGGCGCTCGGGCAGGCGAGCACCTGGGCGCTCGGTCGGCTCATGGCGAGGCAGGACCTCGACCGGGTGCGGCACGTGATCGCGTCCGTCAACGGGCCGCCGGAAGGGATCCTCGCGGCGATCCCATCGTTGCGCGCGGGCGAGTTCATCCTCCTGTCGCCGGACCACCTGACGTCCGCGCAACGCCTGCGGGTGCGCGGCCTCGCGACCCGCCACGAGGTCGTGCCGGAGGAGAAGTTCCGGGAGATTCAAGCGACCGGGACTCTTTCCCCTGCCGAGCCGATGGCCGAGGACCGGATCGCGCGTCGGCGGCGGATGGCGGCGGCGGCCGCCCGGGACGCGAAGGCGACGGTACCCACCGCCGTGGAGGAGGGAATCGGCCTCCGCGTGCTGAAGGTCTTCGAGGACGCGCCGGGGCTGTACGGGCAATCGGAGATCGCGACGCGTGTCGTGGCCGACGAGAAGTTCCTCCCGATCCTCCTGCGGAAGCTCGTCGAGCATCGGCTCCTCACGGCGGAGCGCCTCGACGGACGCGAGGTGTACTGGGACCCGACGGTCGGGTTCGATCCCCGCCGGGGCGCGCCCGCGCAAGTCGCGATGTTCCCGCTGCGGTTCCCGCTCGTCCGCGCGACGAAGGTCGTCCGGGACCACGCCCGCCGGCGGTTGCTCAGCCCGCGGGAGCAGGTGGCCCGCAAGGCGTTCTACTACCTCCCGCTGTGGCGGGTGGAGGCGGAGGTCCCGCTCGGCCGCAAAGGGGGCCGCGTGGTCCGTCAGTTCTATGTGAACGCGGCGACGGGGGAGCTGGGCCACGGGGTGTACGGCCGCATCACGTTCGAGGAGATCCCCCGCAAGGACGCGGTGAAGCTCGAGCCGCTCGCGCCGAAATCCCTCCTGGAGCGCATCCCCTCGGCCCGAATCGACGACTCGATCCGGATCGCGCAGGTCGGCCCGTCGCGGGCGCAGGAGATTGTCCGCACGACGCTCGGCGTGAAGCCGTCGGCGGTCGAGCCGGAACTCGTGCTTCTCCCGATTTGGCGGTTCGATGTCGTATCGAACGGAGACGGCCGCCCGCGTTCGCTCTGGGTCGACGGAAGCCTTGGGTCGGTGTTCCGCGAAGCGCCGTGAGCGGGGCGATCGACGGCCCGAGAACTACATCAGCCCGAGGGGGCCGAGTTTCTCCGGAAGATACGTATCCGTCACGTAGTCGAGTCCGTACTTCGCGAGCGCCTGCTGTTCCGCCTTCTTGTTGATCTGGAGCATCGTCTGAATTTCGTTTCGCCAGAATTCATCGTTGAAGCGCGGATCGGACATCTCCGCGTTCAGGGCGCCGATGTCGCGAGGCGTCAGGGCGTCGGTTGGGAGTTCGTAGTTCAGGATGTCGCTTGGAGTAATTCCGACGAACTCCGCCGTGGGGGTCGCCAGGTACTCCGAGATGTGAGCCGTCTTGATGGCTCCGTAGGCGACGGCGGCGTGAATCCTGAACGACCACGGATCGGAGTCGGTGAAGGTCGCTACCTGGAGCTTCATTTCCTCATTCAAGCGCTTCAGCAATCGTCGCGTGCTGCGAGACGGTTGCCCTTTCAGGTGCACGAGGACGCACTTCGCGTCGTCGTCGAAACCGTTCTCGACGAGCCGATCGAACATGCCGCCGGTCTCGATCGCGAGGACGAACTTCGCGTCCGCCTCGATGAACTTGACCTTCTCCTTCTCCACGTTGTAGGGGATCGTGTAGCCCGCATCGCCCACGTCGTCCCGGCAGTTGATCCGTTTACGTGCTCCATTTCGCGTGATCTCCTCGAGGGTCAGGTTCCCGATCACGCTCGCCCCGCTCTCTTCGGGCCGGAGCTTGAAGTCTTCTCGCAGGAGCTGGGTGATCACCTCGAGGTCTTCCGCCAGCAGGTTCGATTCGTCCTGCGCATGGAACTTTGCGATGTCCCAGCCTTCGGAGATGTAGTACATCTCCCGGAGTGTCGACGACTTGTTGTCGCGGATCATGTCGCGAATGAACTCGAGGACGTGCATTGTCCGGAGGAGCATGAGCGCCCCTTTCAGCTTCTTCGCGCTCCGCACGCCCATCAGACTGCCGTACTTCCACACGGAGTGCTTCGGATCGAATCGGATGTTCGCCTTCGTGCGCAGCGGGATCTTCATCTTCGGAATCTGGCCGACGTTGAGTTCCTCGTAGATCTCTTCCGCGATCTTGTACAAGGCGTCCACGGCCTTGTTCGACTCGGGCGCGGCGGCTTTCTTCTTACTCATCGTCGAGCGCCTCCTCCGTCTCATCGTAGTCGATCTCGCCCTCTTCCTCTGGTTCCGAAGTGGGGCCTTCCTCCTCTTCGAATTCCGCATAGTTCAGTTCCCAGTCTCCGGGCAGCGGCTCCGCGCCGATCACGAGGCCGGGGTTGATTCCGCTCACGTAGACCTCGGATTCGTCGTACTCCGCCTCATCGAGCCCTTCGAGGGCGAACGTCAGCGTCGACTTCGTCACGCTGTCGATTCGCTTGAGCTCCCAGGTGAGCTTGCCGTCCTCGCGGACCTCGGTCGGCTTCGGGTCGATGTCCTTTGCCTCGAGGCCACGCGGCAGGAGGAGATGCAGGTTCAGCTTCTTTCCCGCCGAGGTGAAGTTGTGCACGTTGAGCGTGACCGTGTGCCGCTTCCGCTTGTTGTCGTACGCGATCTGCTCGTCGACCCAGACGACGCCCATGATCTTCGTGATCGTCGCGTCGAGGACGGGGACTTTCTTGTTCACGATCTTCGCGGACTTCTCCGCGATCCGAGGCAGGATCAGCTGGACGATCTCGAACTTCTCCTTTGTCTTCGCGCGATGCGCCTTCTTTGTGAGGTGCGTCTTGAGGCGTCGTCCGCATTCCTTCAGCGCGAGATCGAGCTCCGTCATGATTTCGTCGATGGTCGCGACCGCCTCTTTGGCCTCGGACGAAAAGGGAACCTTGGTTGAACAAAGATGGACCAAGATGATGGCGGGACCGAAGGGGACCCCCTGGCCGCCGCGTTGTTCGAGTCCGTATCGCCGCCAGTCAACGTTCGCGACGGCCTGGGTTAGCGCGCAGCCTCCCGCCTGATACAGCAGCGGGACCCGATTCGCGAACCGAAGGACTTCCGTCGGCTGGTCCGGAGGCAGGTCGCCACCGAAGACGATCCCGACTTCGGTCTGGAACGGGTTTCCAGCGTAGACAGCGGGATCCCGAGTCAGCGGCGGGGCGTAGAACTCGGGCCGGAGGTTGCCGAGGACATTCTTGAGACCGCGCTTGATCAGTCGCTCTCCGATCGGACTGAGGCAGTCCGTCGGCGGGGCCATCAGCTTCGCGGATTGCATGGCATCATGGAGGGCGTTCGCCTTCTCGAGGGTCAGCGATTTCGGCTTGGTGTCCGGATCGATTCCGGCCGCCTCGCAGATTTCCTTGGCGACTCGAGAGGACACCCGGACGAATTCCTCCTCGAGGAACGCGCCGAGCTTGTATGACTTCGTCTCCTTCATCATCGCCATGAGGGCGCCGAGTTCAATGCCGTGCGGGTGCGGCGCGATCTCCTTCGTGACGGGAGGGAGATCCTCCGTCGCTCGTTCGTAGGTGGTCGTCTCGCCGTCGGGCCCCTTGTAGACGATCCGTACGTGAGGATTCACGATAGCGGACGCCTTGAGATACTCCGGGATGGACTGCTTGCCCGCGACGTATCGCCCTTTGAGCGGGATTTCTACCCGCGTGCCGTGGGCTTTCTCCCAGATGACGAAGTCCTCCGAAATCGTATTTGGCCGGTTCTTCTTCGTGTCGAGGATGAGTTCAATCTCGTAGGCGACATCGTCTTCCGCCGTCTTCGATCGGACTTTCGTCGGCTTCCCGGTCGTCAGCTGCCCGTACATGACCGCCCCGGAAATCCCAAGTCCCATCTGGCCTCGCGTTTGCCGTCGCGCGTGGAAGCGGGAACCATAGAGAAGACGTCCGAAGACGTTCGGGACCTGCTTCTTCACAATCCCCGGGCCATTGTCTTCGACCGCGACGGAAAACTCCTCCTTGTCGAGCTTCGTGACCTCGACGAGTATCTCCGGGAGGATTTCGGCCTCCTCACAAGCGTCCGCGCTGTTCTCCCAAGCCTCCTTCACGACGGTGAGCAGGGCTTTCGTCGGCGAATCGTAGCCGAGGATTTGCTTGTTCCGCTCGAAGAACTCGGAGACGCTGATCTCGCGCTGTTTCTTCGCGAGCTCCTCGGCGATCGAGGTCGAGGGCATGCAATCACCCGGAACGGTTCACGAGAACGCGGGGCGTTCCCATCCCGGGGTCCCGCATGTTTGGGGCTGCCATTTAAGGTTTCCTAAGAGAACGTGCGCGGCCGATTCTATGGAGGGCGGGGCTATCAACCTGCCGGGAGGGGGTGAGCGAAAGTGCACGATGGCGGATGCGTTCACTCCTCGAAAACCGCCCCGCACTTGGGGCACTTCTTGTCGTCCTCGCCCACGTCGGCGCCGCAGTTCGTGCACGTGAACGCGGCGGCCTTCGACGCCTTGCCGCCGGGATCCTCGGGCCTGTCCGCAGGCTTGTCGTCGGGTTTCGGCGAGGGCTTCTCCTTCGGGATCCGCGGCTCCGCGCCGAGCATCCGCGCCCGGTTTTCCCGCATCCGGATCGTGTACCACCACATGAACAGGATGACGAAGTAGAAGAGCGCGGGGAACGTCATCGAGATTCCCGTATAGTACGTGAAGAATCCGTAGAACGCCGCGCCGGACGCCGTGATGGGCCCGAAGTCGGACGGCGTGTAGGTCCAGTTCCCGCGCTTGTCCGTCACGGTGAACGCGTAGCCGTAGATCGATCCGCCGAGCGGCAGGGTCGCCTCGTACCACGTGCCGTTGCGGGGGTTCGTCGAACTGTTCGTTCCCGGACTGTACGTCATCGAGAACGCGGGCTGGGTCCCGGAGACGCCATCGATTACGGTGAGATTCAGGGAGACGTTGTAATTCAGGTACGAATCGTTAAGGGTCGTGATGAGCCTCACGCGGAACGTGAAGTCCCGGTTCGGGTCGGCGTGGTACGGCGCGACGGTGCCGTTCGCGAGGGCCATCGTCGGGGCCGAGAACGGGACGGCCGCGCTGCTCAGTTCGACGGGCTCGTTCTGCGCGAGGAGCGCCTGCGTCGCCATGCCCCCGGCGAGGAGCGTCGCGATCACGAAGATGGGCAGCGCGTTCAGCGCGAAGTGCCGCATCCGTCGCTCGCCGAAATAGTACGGGACAAGGAACACGGTGAAGGGCATGAGGAACAGGATCAGGCACGCCAACGAGCTCGCCGTGAGCAGGTACAGTTCCGCGACGAGGCCGCCGAGGACCAGTACGTAGAGGACGCGGAACCACGGGGTCGCGCGGAAGGCACGGACCTTCGCCAAGATGCGTGCCAGGGCCTCCTGGGAGGTCACGGAACCGCGCGATGCGGCCGTCTCGATAAATAGTTGCGCCTAACGTCGGAGCATCTCGCGCAGGGAGCCCGCCTCGTGGTACGACTGCGCCAGGAGCGCGGCCTCCCGCGGGGGCATACCTCCGGCCTCGAGCATCTCGCGGAACCGTCGCACGCCCCGCCTCCTTCGAGACTGGAACCGGAGGAACGTCAGCCCGAACCGGATCGTCAGCCCGGGCAACGCCGCCATGAGTACGATGGGGAAGCGGTCGCCGGTGTCCGCCATCACTCTTCGTCCTGGTGGCGCTTCCCGACGGCCTTCGCGATGATCCCGCCCAGGTTCAGCGACGACATGTACTGCTCCGTGAGCTTGAACGCCTGCTCCTCCGTCATGCCGCTCTTCTTCAGGGTGCTGTAGAAGTCCGCGACCGCGGCCCCGAATTTCGCCGATGCGTCCTTTCCGTAGATGGAGTCCGTGAGGCTGTTCAACAGCGCCGGGATCTTCTCCGACGCGACCTCGAACATCTCCTTCATCTCTTCCGGCCTCACTCGGTGTCTCTCCTCAGCCATTCCGTTCACCTTCCTGTTCTTGCCCACCACCAGCCCGGTCCCGGTACTTGGGCACGCCGAGCACTTGTGACCACTTCTCGGCCACTTCGTCGGAGACGCGGAAGGTCCGGACCCGGGAGCCCGGCGTGGCCACGACGATGCTTTCGCGCTGTAGATCCTCGAGACGCTGCCGCACGATGCGGCGGGAGGCGGTCCCCCGTTTCCCCTTGACCGCTTCCGTGATCTGGGAGATGTTCCGGTCCGGGCGGTCGAAGAGGACCGCGACGATGTGCCGCGAGATGTCGTCCTTGAGGCCCGGGATCACGAGGTCGGGGGAGACCTTGCCGTACTTCGCGTACAGGTCGAGGATCCGGAAGTAGCCGCGGGAGACGTCCTGGAGGCGATCCACGTAGGCCATGAGCTCGGTGTACGGCCGCGCCACGTCGGAGAGGGCGGCGCGGAGCGCCTCGATCTGGGCGCGCAACTCCCGGATCTCCTCCCGGAGATCGTCCTGGGCCATGGGAAGGCCCGCATGCGGACGGGACGACTTATACTGACGGTTCCTCCGCGATGTCGCTGGGCGGAACCGCTCGACGAGGTTCAGCCGTACTGTGAATCGGCGGCCTCCTCGAGTTGGTATCGGCGGCCGAACGTTCTTATAGACTCGGCAAAATAGTGCGGGCCTTCCGCCCGGAGGCGGACATGAAGCAGATTGTCGTGGCGATTGGTGGGAACGCGCTCCTCCCGGCGGGCGAAGCCGCGGATGCGGCGAGCCAGCGCCGGCGCATTGAGCGGACGTCGGCGCGTCTCGCGGAGCTCGTCCAGGCGGGGTACGACCTGGTCGTCACGCACGGCAACGGGCCCCAGGTCGGCAACATCCTCGTGCAGAACGAGGAGACGCGTCATCTCGTTCCGGCGATGCCGCTCGACGTCTGCGGCGCGGAGAGCCAGGCGCAGATCGGGTACCTCCTCGCGCAGTCGCTGCGGAACGAGTTCGCGGACCGGGGCATCGAACGCGACGTCGCGTGCGTCATCACGCAGGTCCTCGTGGACGCCGACGACCCTGCGTTCGCGAATCC
>WNFV01007566.1_pt1 | contig 12509 bp, 8 predicted proteins | sample 5400101 | NCBI WGS metagenome assembly WNFV01 (sample SAMN13153361, study PRJNA577476) | soil metagenome | isolation source: 115 cm soil or saprolite under grassland replicate 1 | place: USA:California | collected 2016-06-15
TGACCCGCGGGGGCGGACGATCTGTGTTAACTAATTTGAGAACATGTCGGGCGACGAGGTCAGGGCCTGGCGCGTTTTTCATGACGCGCTCGACAACTTCCCATGTCCTGGCGACTTTTGCGTCGTAACGTTGATCCCCCCTGGCACTCCTATTCACGCCTTGGTTAAATTCCGTGCGAATATCGCCCGGTTGAAGATCGACAACGTGCACTCGGGAATTACCTAATTCGAGCTGGATCGACATGGTGAAGGATGCCATGGCCGCTTTCGCGGCGTTGTAAGCTGCCATGAACGGCACTGGAAGCCGGGAAGCTAGCGAGGTGACGTTAATGATCAAACCTTCCCCGCGTGCCTGCATCTGGCGAAGCGCGAGTTCCATCAGCTGGATTTGGCCGAAAACAAGAATTTGAAATTGACTCGCAATCGTTTCCGGCGGGAGAAGCTCGGTGGCCCCAAAATGACCGGCACCCGCATTGTTGATCAAAACGTCGAAGTAGCCCGCTTCGGTGACCGCAGCATTGAACGCGTCTTCGATGGACAGCGGATCAGCCAGATCAAGACGGACGCCATGCCAGCGCGGCATTTTTGGGATGCGTTCCAAATTGCGCGATGTGCCCCAAACCTCGTGACCCTGCGCCACAAGTAATTTAGCAATGGCGAGACCGATGCCAGAACTGGCACCAGTGAGAAAGATCCGCTTCATCACAATTCTTTGGTCGAGCGCCTGTGGTGTAACCATCCAACGCCGAAAATTGATAGGAAGACAAGACCGGACATGACTTGTCCAGCGATCCCATCCACAAACAAACGACACATCAACGCCGGGACAATAGCTATGATTGCGATAAGGATCGGTGGACGGATGCTACTCCACGGATTGCGCCATCGAAAGACCAGGCGCAAGACGCCATAACGCAAGATCCCCTGGATCACGTAGGGCAGCAGGATGCCAAACGCAGCGCCGGTCACCCCGAACCGAGGAATCAGCCAGAGATTTGCGCCGAACGCAATCGCGCAGGTCACTGAAGAATTCAGAAGGTTCAAGTGCGGGCGTTGCACCATGATTACGGTTTCACCCAACGACACAAACGCGTTCGTGGCACACGCGATCCCGACGATGCCCAGCCAGGCGCCGCCTTGCCTGAACGCGGAACCGTAAATCAGCAGGATCACTGATCCGGCGAGTATCATGAGGGCGACCAATGGTAACAAAATCCAAAGCATCCACCCGGCCAGACGAGAATACGTGGCGGCGGCGCGTTGCTGATCGCCGGTTGCAGTCATCCCAGCGACGACCGGAGCGAAGATTGGGTTGAACGCCTGGTTGACCTTGCGTAGCCCGCTCGCAAGCTCGACCGTGGCACTATAAACGCCAACCGTCGCGAGGGTCACCCCGGGAGCACGGCCGATGAACCATCCCAGCATTATCACGTCCAGCCGCAGGATGAACGCGTTAAACATTTGATAAACGCTGATGGGAGCCGCGTAGGCAAGCAACGGCTTCGCTTCGGTCCAAATGGAGACGGTGTCGCGCGCTGTTACCCCGCTGAAAAGGCTTGAAGCAAATATGAGTGCGACAATTCCCGAAGCCGCAGTCCCGGAAACAGCGGCCACCTCCGGCGCGAACCTTGTGTATCCAAAGCCGATTGCGATCAAAAGCGCCAGCGTCGTGATGACAGGCTCCGTCATGCCTCGCGAGAAGATGTCGTGCTTCATCACCTTCATGCCGCGCGAGATGGAAGTACAGACGCGATACAAAGCGATGCCCGGCAGGGCGCAGAGGACAAAGGCCAGCGCGGACAACATCTCGCGTGGAAATTGCAATCGATCGCCAAATATTTGGAGGGCCGTGATACCAATGACGGCGACGAGCGACGACTGCAGTAGAACCAGGGCAACGGCTGTGCGAAAGAGAGTGCGACTGCGCGCGAGATCGCCGGTCGCTTGCGAACGTGCGATAAAAGTCGTGATGGCGTTATCGAGTCCAAAGACCGCAATTTTGCTGGCCAGATCGGTGTTCGCCCAGGCGACCGAAAACGTTCCAAAGGCAGCCGGTCCGAGGAGTCGCGCCACGAGAAAGGTAAAGACGCCGCGAAGGTTCGACGCCAACATCGCGATCGTGTTAAAAACCGCGCCGCGTTTCAGCTCCGAGCCGGCCTCGTCAACGGGTAGCGCCACTTTGGGCGCCAGTGTGGCGCGCGCCGCGCTCTCAAGCGTGCTCACTGACTTTGGCCACTGCGGCGAATTGGTTTAACCCGAATGCGTTCGCTAAAGCGATCTGTCCACCCATCTCACTCATGTCTTTGCGCGCAATATGCTCGCTGCCTACAGGAGCTTAAACTAGCATTCGCGCTCATATTGTCCCGACGCTACAATCGAGTGCTCAGCCCGCCAAAAGTTTTCACAGAGTATTTTGGGTCGCGCATCACCCAGGCGTTCCAGCAACGTGCGCCTGCCTTAATGCAACCTACAGATCATTTTGAACAGCCTGCATGACGCAACCTTTTCGCCCGCCTCTATTGATCGTCGCAGATTTGCCACAAGCGCTGACGGATCTGTGCGGCATCTCGCTGCTGGAACGAACACGTCGCACGGCACTGCACCTTGGTTTTCGCCAGGCGACGATTTTATCCAACTCCAACAAATCCGTAACGGAGCATTTCGCCAGGGAGTCGTGGCACCGTGAAGATATCGACCTGCAATTTCGCGAGCGCAAAGGCCCGCAGCTGACGATAGGCGACATCGAGGAGTGCCTGTCCGCGGAGCGAATTCTTGTAGTCTGGGCGGACTTTTATTGCGCTGAACGCCTTTTGCGCTCGCTCGCTCAGGCACAGCAGGATTCTGTTCTCATCGACTCAGATGTGCCGTCGATCACGGCGCCACTGTGGAAGAATTCCGACGGGCATTCCTTTGGTCGGGGCCCTTGTGCAGCGGTGATCTCGAGGGAATGGCTTTCAAGAAAAAACGAAGGCGCCGTCCTAAAGCAAGAGCTCGAATCTGACCTAATGGCAGGCGACATTGCCGGCCTCGATGCTGCCAAACATCAGGCCTACGTCGTGGACATGCGCAGGAGTGTTCGGCCGATTTTTTTTCCTGCGCCTTCGGCTGAGTGCCGGCCGCTGGCGGAACGCTTGCTGCGCGACGCAACACAAAAGGGTGTCCTTGATTTTCCAGCCCTTATCCACGCACCGATTGAGAAGTGGCTTGTTTCGCATCTCTGTCGAACGAGCATCACCCCGAATCAGATAACGCTTGGGACCGGAGTTCTCGCCTTCGGCGTGACCGTACTTTATGCTTTGGGATACCTCTGGGCTGGCGCCCTGCTTGCCTTGATTATTGGAGTTCTCGATGGCCTTGATGGGAAGCTGGCGCGACTGAAAGTTCAGATGACAAAAGCCGGCAAAGGCGAACACCTTCTTGACTACGTGGTCGAGATGTCGTGGTGGATCGCGCTGGCGTATCATTTTCACGCCACGGGCCAGGTCCGCTATGCCTACACGCTATTACTCGCGTTCTTTGCCTTCACTTCGCTCGAACGCGTCGCCCGAGGATATGTTCAGCGACGAGTCGGTCGAAGCCTGGACGATGTTTCTCGATTCGATCGACTCGTTCGCTCTGTCGCGGGACGGCGCAACATTTACACATGGCTGTTCACGTTCTGCCTAGTGATTGGCGCCCAGGCAAATGGCTTCATTTGGATCTGTTTGTGGGGAATGGCTAGCGCCGTGATCCACATCTTCCGCGCTCGGCAAATTCGCTACTTGTTTCCCAACAAAGTTGACGCAGCGATCTCGTAACTCAATTCCGGTGTTACTTAACGATCGAGATCTGCGTGCCACGGGGATGGCTGGCAATAACCCGGCCATCTTTCATTTCGTGGATCCAATCGCAACCTTCCGCGATGACCGGGTTGTGCGTGGCCAGGAGCAGAGCCTTCCCGCCTTGTTGCACGATGCTTTGCAACAATTCGAAGGCGCGTTCCGAATTCGCTGTATCGAGATTGCCCGTGGGCTCGTCTGCCAAGATCACTCGCGGATCGTTGGCCAATGCGCGCGCGATAGCGACACGCTGTTGTTCGCCTCCCGAAAGATGGCGGCTGGGTCTGCGCAGTTTGTCGCCCAGTCTGACCGCTTCCAGCAATTCAGCAGCTCGCTCGCGCATCTCGTTTTCGGAAAGCCGTCCCAGCCGGCGCATTGGTATCATCACGTTCTCCTGCGCCGTGAAGTCTTCCATCAGGAAGTGGAATTGAAAAATGAAGCCGATGAACCTGCTCCGTTTGTGTGCCAACGCATCGTCGCTTAGTTGCGACACCGGCTCCGATCCGATTGAAACCCGGCCGGCGTCGGGCGGATCGAGCAGACCGAGAATATAGAGCAACGTGCTTTTGCCGCAGCCGGAGGGGCCGACAACGGCGTGGATGCTACCTGGCTCCAGATCAAGCGAAACGCCGCGAAGTGCGTGGACCCGCTCCTCCTCTTCGCCGAGGTAGCGTTCGATTTCGTGGCAACTGAGGCAAATTTCCGCGTTCATCTGGCGCCTCGAATTGTCGCTACTGGTGGCAGCCCGGCGGCGCGGCGCGCCGGCACATAACTCGCGATGAAGACCGCGAGGATCGCGAGCAACGTTGCGAAAACGTAGTGCCGCCAATCCCATGTCACGAGGAAGTAATCAGCGAAAAGCAGGCCCCGGATTCGAATAGGAATGTGCGACACACCCCAGGTCATTAACGCGCCGAGGAAACACCCGATCACCGACCCTGTCACTCCGATCAACGCGCCCTGCCACAAGAAAATCGCGCTGATGTCGATTCGCCGGTAACCCATCGAACGCAAAATTGCGATTTCCTTTATTTTTGCGAGCACAGACATCGTCAGCACATTAAAAATGCCGAAACCGGCGAGCAGGATGATAAGAGAGACGGTAATGGCGGCGGACATTCTTAAGGTGAGAAAAAGTTGCAGCGTGCTCTCCTCGCGTTCCTGCCAGCTCGATGCGCCGTGCTGAAACAGCGTTTCGAAATGCCTGGCGAGAGCCGGCGCGTCATCCGGGTCGCGCAGTTTGTAGATGATCATCGACGCTCCGAACGGCCTTTGCAGCAGCGTCTGGGCGATCCTCGCATGTGAGTAAACCCGGGTTGTATCGATTGATCCGACTCCGGCACGCGCAATCGCTGCTACGGTGAAACGCCAATACTCGCCGTTAGGCGAAAGCAATTGCACAGTGTCGCCTATTCCGACTTGTAGCATCTCGGCTAACTTGGAACCGACGATGATCGAGCTCGTGTTATTTCGGAAGTCATCGAAGCTGCCTTCAACAAATTGGTGCAGAAGATCCGTGGTTTGCGCGTGCAGCTCCGGTTCGATGCCGTAAAGATCGACAGTCGCGTTCTCAAATCCTGCGCGTGCGCTGACTGTGCCACGAAGGACCGGTGAACAGGAAACGACGTTGGAAAATTGCCGGCTGACCCGCATGACTTCGTTCGCATCGGTGATCCCCTCAAAGTAGAGACGTCGTGGCGCTTTCCCGTCTGAGGTCTTCGAAGAGACCATGAGAGGCTCGTAGCGCGGACGGAAACGCGACTTGATAACGAGCGCGCCATTGCTGCCGATGGTCGAATCAATGAAATGCTGGGCGAAGCCCTGTGTCTGTGCCTGGGTGCAGATGAAGATGGCCACACCGAAAACGACACCGCTAAGACTAAGGAGCAACGCCCGTTTGCGGTGCGTCAAAAAGCGCAGCGCAATGTAGAGGGGCGGCGTCATGGTTCTTTCGGCGGCGGCGGCAGGCTGATCATTCGTTGCCGGACTGGCTCCCCAGGCCGCAACTTGTCCTGATTCGAAACGACTACATGATCGCCTTCGGAGAGACCGCTTACCGCTTCGGCGAAGTCGAGGGTCCGAAATCCAACCTGGACCGTGCGAGAACGCACAACGCCTCGCTCAACGACCAAGGCTTGATCGACAATAAGGGCGCGTGTCGGCGCGAGCAGAGCGTTTGGGTGTGTTCCTGTGATAATGTTCATTTCGCCAGTCATACCGGCCATCAGATTGTCGGGAGGGTTTTCCATCTCCAGCACGATGGTATACCGCTGCGTAGTCGGGTCGGCCGCAGGCTGAATGGATGTAACCCGCGCGGTGAAAGTCCGGGTTCGATAAGCATACAACTGCAGCTTTGCCTTCATGCCGGGCTTTACCTCGCCTACGTCTTCTTCGTTAACCTCGCCGCGGACGTAATTCTTACGCGAGGACACCGTGAAGAGCTCATTACCGTCCGAAACCAGTTCGCCATCGATGGTTTGGACATTCGTCAGCAGTCCATCAATGGGCGACTGGACCTGGGCGCTCTTTATCTGCGCCTCGAGCTTTTTGGCGGCTTCCCCCAGAGCATTGAGATTACGATCGCGCTCGATCCGTTCCGCCTCCACGACGCCTCGCAGCCGCTTCGCTTCGCTCTTCGCCTTTTCGTACTCGACCACTGGCACGCTGCCTGACGAGACCACTTTTTCGAGCCGTTGCAGATTGTCTTCCGCCGCCTTGAGCAGCTCCGAAGACGGAAGAGCGAGTTCAGCGCGTTGCATGGCGGCATCCAAATCCGCGCGCGCTTGCTTGAGTTGTCGGGCGGTTGTCTCGTCGGCGATGGTCGCCAGCAATTGTCCTTTCTCCACGCTCTTCCCGATCGCCCCACGTCCGGCCGAGAACGGTTCCGCCAACTGGATGAACCCGGAATTTTGAGCGCGAACATGCACCACAAACGCAGGCTCGATTCGCGCCGTCCCGTAAACTGCGGAGATGGCCGTGCCACGGCGGACGGTAGCCACTTCCGCCACTGGCATCAGAAAGTAGTATGCCACTGCGAAAACAAGGGCGAGAAGCGCTACACCACCCCACAAAACTCTTTTTGATTCCGGCAATTTCAACTTGCAGGAACTAATGCACGTTTTGCGAGGTGTCGTTGGAAAATTGAAAATAACGTCCGGTTGCGCGGTCCCATTCCGCAACTGCCAGATTGTGCTGATAAATCGCGTCCAGCCATCCACTTCTCGTTTCCAGAAAGGCATTTTGTGTGACACGGTACTCGAGCGATGACCCGAGACCGTTGGCCAGATTTTGCTGTACTACGTTTGCGCTTTCTTGCGCGGACGCGGACGCGGACGCGAGCGATCTTTCGCGGACCTCGGTTGTCTTCAGATCGTTCGCGATGCGCGACAGTTCGCGGCCGATATTTGCTTCCAGTTTCCGGAGAGTCAACTCGTTTATCTCCCGCGCTGCGCGCGCTCTCATAGCCGCGCCCCCTACCTTGCCGTTATCGATGACCCGCCACGTATATGCCACTTTCTCGCGAATTTCCGACGAGATAAAGTCCTGGGTCCTGCTGGTTGAGCCTTCGCGATGAATGCCCGTGATCGGGACGTAATCGCCTGAAATATTTCCCGCCAGGGCGGGATAATAGTCGGCTTCGATAATCCGTTGATCTTCGTTGGCAGCTCGCAGGAATAAACGCGCGAGTTTGAGATCGGCCCTTCTCTGTAAAGCCGCTGCTGTTTCGGAATCAAGATCGACCCGCATCGGAACAAACTGCAGCTCGCCTTCAGGCTCGGGCAACGATGCTTTCGGGTCGGGATCGATAGCCATCGCTTCCGCCAATTTCAATTGCGCGTCCAAGTGCCACCTGTGCGTGCTTTCAATTTGCGGATCCAGCTCCGACGCCTGGACAGTCGCGCTTGCAAGCGCGCTCCGATCGGCCAACCCGGCCTCGTACCGATTCTTCTGAGTAGCAACATTCTCTCGCAGCCTTCGCCGCTGTTCTTCCCGGATAGATTCCAGCGACCGGGTGTAAAGCGCCGTGTAGAATGCCAGTCGCGCGGCGTGTAACTGCTCCACCACGGCAACATTCAATTGCTGTTGCGCAATCAAGACTTCGATATCTCCGCGCCGGAGCGAAGATGGCACCCCGGCGTTGAACAAGGTCTGCGTCAAGGAGCCGCGTCCCAAGGCAAAGCCTTTTATTCCGCTCTCACCCGCCCGGTGGCCGCCCTGAACACCGGCCGGGACGCCCACTTCGGCGCGGGGCCAGACAACGGAACGAAAAACAAGGCGTTGCCCAGTCGCCTGCTCGAGGCCTGATTTTGCTTCCTGAATGGCTGGATTTTTTTCCAGGGTGGTTTGCAGAACGGTCTCAAGGGTGACGGCGTCACTTGGTTGCACGAAAGACGCCAGCAAGGTCGCAACGAAAATTCCCGATACGAGCCACGTTCCTGTGAGTCGCACGCCGTGTTCTGGGGAGCACAGGCTGCCAGCCTGTAGTTCGCGGCAGCTTGCCGCGAACAGCTTGCGCCACTTCGCGTGTTCATATTGCAGGGCATTCGGCCAGCGGCCGAATGCTACAGGCCGGCGGCCTGTGCTCCCCAGAAAAAGAAATCGTCGTTTCATCGCTGGCTTAGTTCTGCGGGTGGATGTGCCACATCGGAGGCTTGTGCCCCTTTGCGGTTTTCAGCCTTCGCTTTTTGGACGTTTGACCCGAAATCGAGCGCTTCTGCAGAGCTGGCGCAGGCGTGTGCCAGACGGGCGAGGGCCACGTTGTGCAAATAAATTGCGGTCAAGCGGGTTGTGCGGGTTCGCGTTACATCTGACGCGGCTTGCAGGATGTCGAGCTGCGTTCCCAACCCCGCGGCGAAATTGCCCTTGGCCATTTCGAGAGCTTCATCTGCTGTCTGCACATTTTTTGTTTCCGCCTGGAGAACGCGGTCAGCTTGTTCGAGATCGAAAAATGCACTGCGCACTTCCGAGGCAACGCCCCGCCGAGCCGCTGCCAGCGCCTGCACAGCTGCTTCGCGCCGGGCCCGCGTTGCCTGCATCCGCCCTTTGGTGGCAAACCCGTCGAAGATATTCCACGTCGCGTTTATCCCCACCAGATACCCGTTATTAAATTCCTGACCGACTTCTGGATCGCGTTCGCTGTAAACCTCGTACCCGGAAAAAGCCCGGACATGCGGGCGCAAGCCGCTCCGGTCCAGAATATATTGCTGATCTTCGATCTGGGTGTCCTTCTGCCGGGCTTTGATCAACGCCCGATTCACATCGGCCCGAGCAAGGCAGTCGTTCAGATCGGCATGGTTCGGCCGATATTGCAATTCCCCAGACACCTCGAATGGGGTCCCCTTGGCTCCGGGGCCAGCGTCGGCGCCAAAGAGGTCGCCGAGCCGGAGGTAGGAATTTCTCAATTGTGTCTGCGCGTTGAAAAGTTCTGGCCGCTCGTTGGCCAGAGCGACTTCAGCGCGCTGGACGTTCAATTTGCCGACGATGCCGGCGCTGAAAGCTTGCTGCTGGCTCTTGAGTTCCTCATCTAGGACGCGCACGGAATCTTGACGCACCCGCACTTTCGCTCGATTCAGGAGGAGTTCGTTAAACGCGATCCGCACATCCATTGCCACCCGGCTGGCAATCTCCTGCAGCTCATAATTCTGCTTCTCGATATTCAACCGACCGATGGCCACCTGGCTGGTTACTGCTCCGCCAGTATAAAGATTCTGTTCGATCTGCAGCCGTGCATTGTAATCTTCCTCTCGGAGTCGCGTTTCGGTCTGTTGCTGTCGTTTGTCGTACAATCCACTCGAGCTAATGGAAGGGAGAAATCCCGAGCGCGCTTCGATAAAACCGCCGCGCGCAGCCTGCACTTTCTTGCGCGCAATCGCGATTTCCGGGTTCTGGGCCTGAGCGACGGCGACCGCTTCTTCCATCGTGTAGGTGGGCTCCGTATACGCTCGGTTGACCACCGCGAAGGTGGCCAGGAATACAACGGCGCCGAACTCCAAACGCATTTCGTCTATCTCCTTGCCAGGGGCTTCCTTGCAACAAGGATCCCCTTGGACTCCATCCTTATATCAGTTCTTGCAAGACCGGGCGATCTCGGCCAAATTCGGCGCTTGTAATAGTTGGAGCCGCTACGGACGGGCATAATGCACCTTAATTGACGCGGCCTAATTTGTATCTTGCTCCGATTGATGCAATGCGAATAGCGTTTTAGTCTTATCAGCCTAGAAATGAGAAAAATAAGAATCGCCATCGTCGGAGTTGGAAACTGCGCCAGCTCACTTGTTCAGGGAATAAATTTTTATGACGGCTCCTCCATTGACGGCAGCGGCGTGGGCCTGATGCACCGGCAAATCAGCTCATACCGGCCGAGCGATATCGAAGTCGTTGCGGCCTTTGATATCGATCGGCGCAAAGTCGGTCTGGACGTCAGCAAAGCCATCTTTTCGCCGCCGAATTGCACCAAAGTCTTCTGCGAAAAAATCAAGCTCACGGGTGCGATTGTGAAGATGGGTTGCGTCTTCGACGGCTATCCGCCTCACATGCGCGATCTGGACCCGCTCCGCACGTTCCAGCCCATGGAAAAGGAATCCACCCGCGAACAGATCATCGCTGAATTAAAGAACTCCTCCGCAGAATTGATGGTCAATTATCTCCCAGTTGGCTCCGAAGAAGCGACCCGCTTTTACGTCGCTTGCGCGTTGGAGGCCGGGCTTGGTTTCGTCAATAATATCCCCGTCTTCATCGCCAGCGATCCGACGTGGGCGAAACGGTTTGCCGATAGAAATTTGCCGCTGATCGGCGACGACATCAAAGCGCAAATGGGCGCGACGATTTTCCATCGAATGGTTGTCGATCTTTTCCGCAAGCGCGGCGTCAAGGTTGACCGCACGTATCAACTAAACACCGGTGGGAACACCGATTTCCTCAACATGCTGAATCGCACCCGGCTGGCGTCCAAGAAAACATCCAAGACCGAAGCCGTGCAATCGGTGATCGGCGAGCGCCTGGCGGACGAAAATATCCACATTGGCCCGAGCGATTACGTGCCGTGGCAGCTCGACAACAAAATTGCGTTTATCCGTATGGAAGGCCGGCTCTTTGGCGATGTGCCCATGGAGATCGACGTAAAACTTTCGGTCGAGGATTCACCAAACTCGGCCGGTGTAGCGATCGATGCGATCCGCTGCTGCAAAGTGGCACTCGATCGCGGGATCGGCGGCGTTTTGCATTCCGCTTCGGCCTATTTCTCGAAGCATCCACCCGTGCAAATGACCGACGACGAAGCGTATCGCTGCGTCGAGCAATTCATCCGCGGCGAGCGCGACCGCTAGTCAGTTCAAACGCAACGACGTAGCCCGGCCCCCTTTTGGTTCGTGGTTTTGTCCTTCCATCAAAAGCCATCGGGCGCATCGGACTGCATTTCATCTTCGAGTTGCGCGGGCGGAAGTTGTTCCAGCCTGCGCCATTCGATTTGCAGTTCCTCCGCAGAGTAAAGCAGGAAACGGCCAAGCGCGGTCGAGAACAAACCGGCTTCCACTTCGAGGCACGTAATTTCCCCGACCGCTTTCCAATAAGCCGTCAACTGCGGGCGGTAACGGGCGCGAAAGATTTCGGCCTCGCTTGAGGAAACATCGTTTGTTTTCCAATCAAGCAGAAGACACCGGCCAGCTTTGCGGTTAATCATGATCGAATCGATCAAGCCTTCAAGCACGCTGCAGTCGTTCCTGTGCCACGAAAATGGAAACTCGGTATGAAATAACGTTTCATCGCTCGCAAGAAAACGAGCGATGCTGGCATCGCTGAACAAGTTCTGCCGCGTGGCGTTCCAGTCTTTTATCGCGGATTCAGCGTCGGGAGAGCTCGGTAATTGTTTTTCGAACAACTCTTGCGCAGACTTGATGCCGGCCTTCCAATTCATGCGCTCGAAAAATTTATGCCACCAGCGACCGTAGAGCGTGGCGAGATTATCGAGCCGCGAGCGCGTCCGCACTTCTGCCGGAACTTCCGAATCGAGCGCGCTCGGTGTGATCTTGCGCACGAATTCCGAAGCGCGTTTCGTGGCGCGCTTGAGTTCGCGAGAAGTTAACGGCTCTATTTCGACGCCGTTCTTCTGCGACGCGCGCCCCACGGTCGAGGAAGGTTCGAGGACTTCGTCGACCGTGCTGCTGTGTTGATCGAATTCGCCGGAATAAGAATCCTTGCCGCGAATCAGTCGTCGAAGTTGTGCTGTTCTCGGCAGTTTGCCCTCGCTGTTGGAGAAGATTTCCTGATCGAGCACAACTACGAGCGTGTGGCGCGCCCGCGTTGTTGCGACGTAGAGAAGGCGTTCAAGCTCCTGCTGTTGGGCACGCTCGATCGCATCTTTCAAATCCTTCGATTTATCTTCTTTGCCGAACGCGATAATCAGTTCGCCATCCACAGGCGATTTCACGAAATGCGGATAAGGCGGCGAGTGCGGCCGTAGATCGCGCGCGAGGAATGGCACGATCACCGCCTGCCATTCCGAGCCTTTTGCCTTGTGCGAAGTGATGAGTTGGATCGCGTTGTCGTCGGCGGAAAAACGGACCGCGCGCGGCGTCGCGAAATCGTTGCGTAAGTGTTCGGCGACCTCTGACAGGATCATTCCGTTCGCTTCCGCTTCCGCCGCTTGTGCGAGCAAGGCATCGAGTTCGCGTGCGAGATCGCCGAACTCCATCG
>WNFV01011791.1_pt1 | contig 12509 bp, 11 predicted proteins | sample 5400101 | NCBI WGS metagenome assembly WNFV01 (sample SAMN13153361, study PRJNA577476) | soil metagenome | isolation source: 115 cm soil or saprolite under grassland replicate 1 | place: USA:California | collected 2016-06-15
CGCCCCGGTGTGCGGGGCATGCACCATCAGCGCCTGGCCGACGTACATGCCGACGTGGTGGATGGTCGCCGGGTCGGTCGGGTCGCTGGCCCAGAACACGAGGTCCCCAGGGCGCAGGCCGCCAACGCCGACGGGTCGGCCGGCCCACCACTGCGCCCGCGAGGTGCGGGGCAGGGCCAGCCCGGCCTGCGCGTAGGCCCAGCGGACCAGCCCAGAGCAGTCGAACTCCTCCGGTCCGGTCGCCCCCCAGCGGTACGGCTTGCCGACCTGGTCCAGCGCGGCCCTGACCGCCGCCGCCGCGGTCGGGGACGGCGCCGGCGCGTCGGCGAAGGCACCAAGCCCGAAGCCCCGCGCGCGGAGCGCGGCGGCCGCCACCAGCGCCCGCCTGACCGCCTCCCGGCGGGCCCACTCGGCTTGGACCAGCGCGCGGACCTCGGCCCTGGCGGTGGCCAGCACGGCGCGGCGCCGGTCCAGGCGCTCGCCGATCGCGGCCGCCTGGCCGGCGAGCCGCCGGCGCAGCGTCACCGCCTCGGCCTGCGTGGCCCCCAGCTCCGCCACCCGCGTCCGCACCGTGCCGGCCGCCAGGCCGGTCAGGGCGACCGCCTGCCGGTCACGCTCCAGCATCCTGCCGGCAACGCCCCCGGCCAGCGCCAGCTCGTGGGTGTCGCGCGCGCCGAGCAGCAGCGCCAGCGGCGCCAGCGGGCCGCGGGCGTACAGGTCCCGGACGTCACCGGCGAACGTCTCCCGGGTCGCCGCCAGCGCCAGCTCCGAGCGCTCCAGCGCCGCCTGCTGGCGATGGGCCGCCTGGATCACCTCGTCCAGCCGCGCCTGCGCGGCGGCGTTCGCCTCGGCCAGCACCTCCACCTCGGTGTCGAGCCGGGCGACCTCCCGCTCCAGCCGCGCCGCCTCCGCCCGCGCGGCGGCGATCGCCCCGTTCTCCGGGGGGCTACCCTTGAGCCCCCCGGACCCCCCGTTCTCCGGGGGGCCGACCTGCGCCACCGCGGCCGGCGCCGGCCCGGTGGCGACGAGCGCGACCACGAGCGCGACCACAGCGACCACCGGAAGGGTCCGGGCAAGGTGCCCCGGTGGATCGTGCCGGGCTGGTGCCATACGACCGTTGTCGACCGGCGCGGACCACGCCTTGACGGGCCGGACGGCCTATCCTGATCCGTGGGAGACGCGCAAGGAGGCGCCACGTGGACGACCAGCACCCAACCGTACCGACCTGGACGCCGGCACCCCCACCGCAACGCCGCCGCCGGCTCGGGCCCGGGCTCGCCGCCGTCGTCATGGCCGCCGTGGTGCTGTTCGGCGGCATCGGCCTGTTCGCCGCCCGCCAGATGGCCGCCACCAGCACCGGCGCCACCTCCCCCGAGGCGGCCGCCACCGGCCTGCTCGCCGCCCTCGACCGCAAGGACCTCGACCGCGCCGCCCGCTATCTCGACGACGAGGAGCGCCTGCTCGTCGGGACCTACCGGGACCGGCTCGTCACCGTCCTCGCCGGCAGGCTCATGGGCACGGCAGACGATCCCCTGGCCAACCTCGACCTCACCGCCCGCGACGTCCGCTTCCGCCGGGTCGCCGGCAGCGGCGGCCCCGAGGTCGCCGTCGTCGAGCTCGCCGCCGGCACCGTCGGCGGCCGCGGCCCAGGCGGCGCCAAGCTCGAGCTGCCCGCCGAGGAGCTGAACCGACGCCTCGCCCAGCAGACCAAGGGCGCCGTCACCGCCCTCCGGGTGGTCGCCGTCCGCACCGACGACCGCTGGCACGTCTCCCTGCTCGCCACCGCCGCCGAGTACGCCCGCGCCGCGGCCCGTGGCGGCCAGCCCGACTGGGCCCTGCTCGGCACCCGCGGCCAGGCCAGCGCCGGCACCGCCTCCCCGGAGGCCTCCGTCCGCGACCTCGCCGCCGCGCTGGCGACCAGCTCCGACCGCGCCGCGGACCGACTCGCCCCAAGCGAGCGCCTCGTCCTCCGCGCCTACCAGCGGTCGGCACCGGCCGGCGCCATGAGCCAGCTCACCGACCTCAGCAGGCTCGGGCTCTCCGTCCAGGGCCTCACCACCAGGACCGAGCGGATCGCCGACGGGGTGGCCAGGGTCCACCTGACCGGCGGCAAGGTGCAGCGGCTGCCCGCGGGCGCCGGCGCCGGCACCGAGCCACCCATCGACCTCGGCCAGCTCGATCCCGACCAGGGAGGCCCCTTCCCCTACGTCGTGACCATCCAACGGGACGGGACGTGGTATCCATCCCTGGTGTTCACCGTCACCGACTGGATGCTGACCCGCACAGAACGGGAGCGCCCTTGATCCAGATCCTGCTGGTCGCCGACGACCCGAACTTCCGCGACCGCCTCCGCCTCGCCCTGGAACGCCTCGAGGTCACCGGCGAGGAGGCCACCTTCCTGGAAGCCACCGACGGCAACGGCGCCCTGGTCCTCGCCGGAGCCCACCAGCCGGACCTCGTCGTCGTCGACGTCGGCGTCACCCCCTACGGCGGGTTCGGGCTCACCCGCGACCTCAAGGCAGACCCCGACCTGTCCTGCCCCGTCATCGTCATCCTGGAACGCTTCCAGGACGAATGGCTCGGCCGCTGGTGCGGTGCCGACGCCCTCGTGAACCAGCCCGTCGACCCGTTCGCCCTCGCCCAGGTCGCCCGCAAGCTGCTCGAGGAGGACCCCGGCCGCGCCACCCTCGAAGGGGCCACCTCGTGAACCTCCCCGCCCGCTGCGGCTCGTGCCGGCGCGAGCTGCTCCTGGACCAGCTCCTGGAACCGAGCGAGGGCTTCCGCTGCCCCTTCTGCGGCTACGCCTTCGCCCCCTCCTACGCCACCGTCGCCCCCGCCGTCGCCGCCCGCATCCTGACCGCCCACGACGCCCTGACCCGCTCCCTCGCCGAGCTGCAGGCCATGATCGACGGCCGCCTGCAACTCGACCGGGCCGCCGTCGTCGCCCCCGTCGCCGACGCACTCCCCACCGAGCCGCAGCCCGCCTGACACGCCCGGCCGCCCGGTATCAGCCCCCCCGCGAGCGGGACGCGGCGCCCCGCACGCCGGCCCGCCGCTCCGCCTCGGCGCCCACACCCGCCAGCGACGCCGCCACCGCCGCGTCCCAGCGCCGCCCGACCACGCCACCCCACCAGCGACCAAGCGCCCACAGGTCGGCGGCGAGTTCCCCGTGGTACCGCAGCGTGGTGGCACCGTCCTGCTCCTGGAGGAGGAACTCTTCCACCACGTACGGCACCGGGCCCCGCACCAGCCGAAAGCTCACCCGCTCAGGCCGGCTGAACCGCACCGTCTCCACGGTGGTGGCCACCAGCCCGCTCCGCACCGGCGTGTAATGCTCGGCCAGCACCATGTCCTCGCCGCGCTCCAGCACCCGCAGCTTGCCGGCCAGCGCCGTCGGAGTCCGGCCCAGGTACGGCGCCGCGATCACGTCGAAGACCACCTCGCGGGGCGCCGCGATGGTCACCACCAGCGGCCCGAGCGAGCGGCGGGAGCGTCCCCACCCCAGGTCCACCGTGACCCGGCCCGTGACCACCCCCACGTACGCCCCGGCCGCGGCGGCCAGCGCCCCACCCACCAGCAACCGTCGTCGCGACATGGGTCGACTGTAGAAACGACACCCTCCGCTGTCGAGCCGTAACGCCGCGGCGGCGCTCGTCGTTCTTCTAGATGTTGCGCGACCGGGGATCGTCCCCAGGGATCACCCCCCAGATCCTGGGCCATCTCGGTCCCCGGCGCCGCGACCTCGCCGGAGCGGACGGTGCGACGCGTCCGGCGCTCGCCTCGGGTGCTGGCCTACGCCATGGGGGTGGATGGCCAGCCCCGGGTGCAGCCTCTATTCCAGGCGGCCCCGGGTCCCCGATTTGACATGCCAACGGGAGCCGGGCGACCGTGCCCACGATGATCGGGCCATCGTTTCCCGCTGTGCTCGCGGCGGCCCAGCGCGGCGACGAGCAGGCGTTCGCGGTGCTGTGGCGAGAGCTCCAGCCGGCTGTCCTGCGTTACCTGCGGGTGGCGGCGCCGGAGGTGGCGGAGGATCTCGCCGCCGACACCTGGGTGTCGCTCATCCGCGGGCTCGCGCGCTTTCGGGGTCACGAGCAAGGCTTCCGGGCCCTGGTCTTCACCGCCGCCCGCCATCGGGCGCTCGACTGGCGCCGCCAGTCGTCCCGCAGGCAGGCCGCGTCGGTGCCCGTCGAGGACCTGTACGACCGGCCGGCGCCCGACGACCCCGCCGAGGCGGTGCTGGAGGCGCAGTCGACCCGCGCCGCGCTCGCCCTGATCGCCGAGCTGCCTCCAAACCAGGCCGAGGTGGTGACCCTGAGGATGGTGGCCGGCCTGGATGTCGCCCAGGTGGCCAGCATCGTGGGCAAGCGTCCGGGAGCGGTGCGGACGCTCACCCACCGCGGGCTTCGCCGGCTCGCGCAGCGGTTGGCAGCGGTCGAGCCCACACGCAGGGTAACGCCATGAACGACGACGACGCTCTTCCCTTCGAGATGCGCCAACTCCTTGGTTCCCGAGGGTCTCCACCGACCCTCGACGACGAGACAGCCGACCGGCTCGTGGCCGGTCGGCTGGATCCTGCCGACGCCCCGCCCGGCTACGCCGCCGTCGCCAAGGTCGTGACCGCGGCGACCGCCCCGGCGACCACGGAGGAACTGGCCGGTGAACCGGTGGCCGTCGCCCGGTTCGCGGCCACGGCGCGTTCGGGTTTCCCCACCCGTGCGTCCATCACCCGGAGGGCAGGCGTGCCACGCAGACCACTCACCCTCAAGGCGGCCGTTGCCGTGCTCGCGGCCGTCCTGTCCATCGGCGGCGTCGCCGCGGCCGCTGGCGTCTTCCCCGCGCCAGCGCAGCCGGCAGCCGACCACAGGCCCGACAGCCCCGGTGGCGGTGGCGCCACGCCCGGCCGAAGCGACGCCGCCACGACAGCCGCGGCGGCTGGCGAGCGCGGCAGCGACACCGCCACCGGGCCGGACGCCTCCGGGCCCGCCAAGGACGGGCTCTGCCGCGCATGGCAGTCCGGCCAGGGCGGGGAGCACGGCAAGCGCGAGGACTCGACCGCGTTCCGCGCCCTCGCCGCCGCGGCCGGCGGCGCCGACAAGATCGCCGCCTACTGCCAGGCCACCACGCCCGACGACTCGGCAGGCCAAGGGCACGGGCCGAGCTCGCCTCCGACCACCGGCCCCCCGCCAGGCCGCGGGTCCGGGCAGGGCAACGGTGGGCCACCGCCCACCAGCGGCTAGCCAGCATCGACTGTCCCACCTGCATGCGATGATCGGCGCGCGCCGTCATATCGACACGGTCATCAGGAGGCCCATGCCGATCCGGCCAAGCATCGTCGAACGCCCCGAGCAGCCCTACGTGGCGATCCGCGGCCTGGTCACCATGCAGACGATCGGCTCCATCGCCGACCGCCTCCCGGAGGTCTTCGTCTGGCTGGCCGAACACGGGCTCGAGCCGACGGGCGCGCCGTTCTTCAAGTACAACCGCATCGACATGGCGCGCCAGCTCGAGGTCGAGGTCGGCGTCCCGGTCGCGGCCACCGCCGAGGGTGACGGCGAGGTCCGCTCCGGCGTGCTACCCGCGGGACGCTACGCCACCGTCACCCACGTCGGGCACCCCGACGAGCTCGTCGGTGTCACCGCCGCGCTGCTGGACTGGGCGGCGCAGCAGGGCCTGCGGTGGGACATGTCGGAGACCGACGACGGCCAGCGGTGGGGCTGCCGCCTCGAGGTGGTCAACACCGACCCGGCCGAGGAACCCGACATGCGCAAGTGGGAGACCGAGCTGGCGTTCCGGCTCGCCGACTAGACCGCGCCCCTACACCGCCACGAGGGCGCGCTCGGCGACCGGCTCCTGGACCACGTCGAGGCCCACACCGGCATTGAACAGCAGGTGGGTGAGGATACCGATCGTCGGCCACTGTCCCGCCGCGAACTCGACGCCGAGGGTCTGGCTCCCGTCCGGATGGTCGATCCGCACCCGCACCGCGCACCGCAGCGCGATGGCCCGTCCGGGCGCCTCCACCACCAGCGTGGACGGCGCCCCGGGAACTGGCGAGAACGCCGCGATCCGAGCACCGGTCAACGACAGGTCCTCGGCGATACCCGGCGCGCCGTCCAGCCGCGCCGGCAGGGACACCGGGAAGCGGACGCTCGCCCGCCGCTCGGAACCGTAGCGGACCGCCTTGATCCGGCCGATGGCCGCAACCACCAGCGCCAGGTTGAAGGCAAGCCAGCCGGCCGCCCCGGAGGCCGCGGCCGGCACGCCGTAGTGCAGGGGTGTTCGTCCCGCGACGGTGGCGACGAACCAGAGGGCCGCCGCGGCCGAGGCGGCGGCCGCCACCCACAGGATGCGCGGAGCCGCGGCCCGGCGTGGCCGCTCACCGGTACGCCCTTTCGGCGTGACCTGGAAGCCGACCGCGCGCCGACGGAACAGGTTCGAGGTGGCGGCCAGGTTGGACGGCAGCCGCATCAGGTCGAACAGGATCGCCAGCCAGGGCCGCTGCCAGCCTCGACCCAGCAGCCACAGCGTCACCTGCTGCAGCGTGAAGGTGGCCACGAAGGCGGCGGCGAACGTGGCGAGCGGCGCCCGGATGGGGACCGCGCCGGTGAACAGGACCACGACCGGCAGCAGCAGGTAGCCGAGCGACCGCCAGGCATCGAACCAGCCCAACAGCGTGAACGCATAGGCCAGCCGCTGCCCCACGCTCAGCCCCTTGACGGTCAGCGGATTGTCGGCCCGCAGCACCTGCATGGCGCCAGTGCCCCAACGGTGGCGCTGCAGCAGGTACTGGCCGGCGCTGGCCGCGGCCAGCCCTCTGGCGAGCACCGCGTTGTGGTAAACGGTGCGCCAGCCGGCAGCGTGCAGCCGGATCGTGGTGTGGATGTCCTCGGTGACGCTCCCGGTCGCCACCCCACCGACCTCCTTGAGCGCCCTGACCCGCAACAGCGCGTTGGTGCCACACCAGAACGCCGCCCGCCAGCGGTTCTTCCCCGCAAGGATCGCCCGGTAGAACAACGACTGCTCGTTGAACCCGTCACGAACGGCCGTGCGGCTGTGCTCGAACGACTCGAGGTTGTAGAAGTCCTGCGGGGTCTGCACCAACGCGACCAGCGGATCGTCGAAGTACCCCAAGGTGTCGGTCAGAAAGTTGGGCCTGGCCACATGGTCGGCGTCGAGCACGCCCACCACGTCGGCGTCCACGACCTCCAGAGCGTGGTTCAGATTGCCAGCCTTGGCGTGGCTACGATCCTTGCGACGCAGATAGCGGGCACCGAGATCGGCGGCGAGCCTCGCGATCTCCGGCCGGTCCCCATCGTCCAGGACCCAGGTCTCGTGCGCCGGCCGCACCGCGACCGCGGCCGCGATCGTCGGCACGAGCACCTCCGCCGGCTCGTTCCACGTCGGGATCAGCACCGCCACACGCAGCCCGGTCTCACCAACCGGCTGCGCCGGCGCCTGGGCCCGCAAGTCCCACAGCGAGAACACGTACAGGCCGAGGCCCAGCGCGGCATGCAGCTCCAAGACATACAGCGGCAACGACACCCACCACACCGCCAGGTCGATCGTGGCGACCAGCCGCCAGGCCAGGTACACCGCCGTAACGGCCAACGCGAGGACCGCCACGATCCGCGCGAGCAGATCGCGGCCCCGGGAGCCGCCCGGGTCGGCCCGGTCGGGAAACGACGGCAGCCCCGCTGCGGCCTCGCCGCCTCCCCCGACCGCCTCGGCCTCATGCACCTTGCCCGCCTCCGTCGCCTCGCACCCTCGAAGATGCAAGATCGGCAGCCGCCGAGCCGGGTTGAGCGGTCATGGCCGGGGGACCCGTCGCTCCGGAGCCCATCGTCGCGCTCGAGCGAGCGCTTGGGGTGGTGCTCGGGGCGGTCGGTCGCGTCCAGGAGCTGGCTGCCTGGCGGGGGCTGCGGGTGACGAGCAGGTCGCCTGGGGGTTGGCGGCGGCGCGGCAGGTCTGCGACCAGGACACCGTCCTGGGCGCTGACCCGGTGGTGCGGATCCGCCAGGGGGTGGCCCGCGACCGGCAGATCTGCATCGAGGACCCACCTGGCTGCCGCGGTGTCCGCCGGCTGCGGCAGCGCGTCCGCCGCGGACACCGCCGTCCGGACACCGGGGCCGCATCACGGTTCCACCTGGCTGCAGCGGACTGTCGGCGGCGGCTGGGTCCACTGCCGGCCGGGCCTGCGCGGACGGTCGGCCGCCGGCGACCGCCACGTCCCCGTCCTGCTCAGGGCTGCCGCAGTGTCCGCGGCGGACACTGCCGTCCGGACGTCCGGACGCACCCGCCGACTGCGGCAGGGTGCCGGACAACGCAGCCGCCGGCGTCGGCTGCGGCGGCCGCCTACCGGACACGGCAGCCGCCGGCAGGCCAGCGGACGCCCAACGGGCCGGACGCGCGGACAGCGGATGTGACTTGCGGACACCGAGCCGCAATCGCTCGGCGCTGCGGACACCACGACTGCGTAGGGTCATGCAGCGACCGGGCCGGCCGGCACGGCAATGCCGCTCCGTGCCCCGTGAAAGGGTTCGCCGACCGCATAGATAGGCGGCTGCGGCGCGCTGCAGGCGTGTGCATGGATGCTTCGTGACGTGCTTGAGGGGGTGGCGCATGGAATTGCGCCACCCCCTCAACCCCAAGGGGAGGTCTGGGAGCCGGGCACTGGTCGCCGGGCTGGCCCGCGCTCCCATGGCCAGTGGCGGCTACTCGTGGATGATGACCACCTCGCCCTGCCTGACGGACCCTAGCTGGGCAAACACCGCCGGCTCGGGGGTGTAGTTGGTGGTGCCGTCGGTGACGGTGCCGGCCGCGGTGGCCTCCCGGAAGGTGCCGTCCATGCGGAAGTTCGCCCTGAACCCTGGCGACCGCTGGTGGAAGCGCTCCTTGATGGTGAAGGTGTCGCCGAACCCGGTCCAGCTCACATTCACATCCACCGGGAATGAGGTGCCAGACACGAAGTCGAAGACCTCGATGGTCGCGGTCAACGTCGCCGCGGTGAGCTGCTCTTCGATCTGGAACTCGCCGGGCGCCAACACGGCAAAGCCGTCGGCGGCAAGCAGCTGGGTCCCAGTGCAGACATCGAACTGGGAGATGAAGATCGAGGCCGTCGACTCCACGGCGGGTCGGCCTGGCCCGGTCTTGACGCGGCCGTCGACGGCGAAGACGCCGACGTCGGTGACGACGCAGGCCTGGGTTGAGGAGAAGAAGGCGTCGGCGGTCTGCCCTTGGAAGCTGAAGTGCAGGGTCTCTGCCCCGGCGGCGCGTGCCGGTAGGGCGAGGGCCATCAGGACGAAGGCGAGGCTGACGACGGCCAGCAGGCGCGTTCGGAGGCCGGAACAGGCGAAACCCTGGGGCAGGCCGTCTTCCTCGTGGTCACCTCCTTCGCCGGCGTTGGGGAGGCGGCGCGAGGGCGACATCCCGCGCGCCTACCTGCCGGCTAGTGGGCCTCCAGGGACCACCAGCTGCAATGCTCGGATTGCTCGCGTCGAGGGGTGCGACTCGGTTTATACCCTCTGGAGGCACACGGGCAATACGCCGCTAGCGACACACGCGGGATACGCCTCGAATACGGATCTGCTGTACCTCCCGCATGGGAGCGCGTAGGCCAGGCCGGCTACGACCAGCCTCCGATCACCGGCTGGACGTCGTCCTCCCAGCCTCACCCTGACCGCTTTGAGCTGGCCGACTTGCTGCGGTTGCCAGGGTGCTGCCGGGCGGCGCGAGGTGAGGTGCCGGTCCCACGTCGCGCCCGTCCACGCCGCATGGGCGGCGGCCCTGCATTTTCCCATCTGGGCATGGCCACGGCTGCTCTCCGCGGCCCGCGTTGCTCTGGCCGGTTGGGTGCAACGACTCCGGTCCCAAGGCCAGACGTGCGGAATTGGGCCGCAGACGCGGTCGTACCTGACGAACGCCCTGGACAAGGCGGACCTGGAGGAACCCGCTCCGGTGCCCGCGTGAACGATCCCTGCACAGATCGCCGCACGAGGTCTCAAGGCCGAATGGCCATCTCGGATTGGGCGCAACCCCGGCCGCGGCTAGTTTGCTGTAGGGGGCCATCCGTGATAGGGGTTACGGTGAGCGTTGGTCTCCCCCCAGGCCAACACCAACACCTGCCCGTGGCGGCCATCCCCCGTGTCCTGCGTCGCCACGGCTAGGAGGGCTCGCCATACCCAGACGCCACCACGGGGCGTCCGTCCTCGTCATGCAGCTCCCCCGTCCCCCATGACGCCGACTGAGGAGGACGCCGTCGTGCGCCGTAGCACCCGTGCCCTGCTGGTGGGGCTGCTTGCCGCCGCCACCGCCACCTGCAGCCAACAACGACCCACCACCGACGAGTCGGCTGCCAGGCCCGCAGCACCAGCCGCGCAGCCGTCCACGCCTCCCCAGGGCAGCGAGCCGGTGCGGCTTGACCCCGCGCAGTTCACCACCCGGATCGACAACCGCTGGTGGCCGATGACCCCGGCAGCCGCTGGATCTACCGCGAGACCGACGGCCAGGGCGCCACCCAGCGGGTGGAGGTGACCGTCACCGACCAGACCAAGACGATCATCGGCATCCAGGCCAGGGTCGTCCACGACGTGGTGACCGAGGACGGGCAGCTGGTGGAGGACACCTACGACTGGTACGCCCAGGACGCCACCGGCAACATCTGGTACCTGGGCGAGGACACCAAGGAGTACCAGCACGGCAAGGTCACCAGCACCGAAGGGTCCTGGCAAGCCGGTGTGGACGGCGCCCAGCCCGGCATCCTGCTGCTGGCTGACCCCAAGCGGGCGATGGAGTATCGCCAGGAGTACTACCGGGGTCAGGCCGAGGACGCCGCCCGGGTGTTGAGCCTGGACATGCGGGCCAAGGTGCCCGCTGGGTTCTTCGACCCGGTGCTGGTGACCCGGGACTACACCCCGCTCGAGCCGGACCTGGTGGAGCACAAGTTCTATGCGCCAGGGGTGGGGCCGGTGCTGGCCATCACCGTCAAGGGCGGCTCCAGCCGGATGGAGCTGCTGCGCTTCCAGCTCGCACCCTAAGCCTGGCGACCCAGGGGCCGCAGCGGTCTGCACGGCTGCTCAGGCCATCCCCAAGACCGCGTCAAGAACCCGACGAAAGCCACACTAATTACTTCCTCCTGAAGAACTCTTGCTGGTGATGATGGTGCCCGCCACGCTGCGGTTGGGTTCAGACGGTGGCCGGGCTCACGCTGTTTGTTGCCGCTTGGCCTCCAGCAACTCGCTGATCTTGACCAGGTTGTGGGCGAATACCCCATGCCCGCACCAGATCCGCGCGCCGTCGATGCCGTCCATCCGGGTCCGGTCCCAGCCGTAGCGGTGCTTGAGGTGGCTGATGCGCCCCTCACAGCCGGTGCGCCATTTCACCAGCTCCCGGAACCCCCGCGTGTGCTCGGTGGCGCGGCGGACAGGTCCCGGCTGGCCCTTGCGAGGGATCGCCACTCGAGCGACGCCGAGCGCGTGCAGTTGCTGGTCGACCGTGGCCTCGCCGTAGCCTCGATCGGCGGTCACCGCCCTGGGAACCCGGCCCGCCCTGGCCGCGATCCGCTCGACCGCCGGGGCCAGGAGCGGCGCGTCCAGCGGGTTGCCAACCTCGACCTGATAATCGAGCACGACCCCGTCAGGGTTGTCGGCCACCTGCGCCTTGTAGCCAAACTCGACCGGCTTGCCGATCCGACCTTTGACGATCGGGCGGGCGTCGGGGTCGTGCAGGCTGACCAGCCGGCTGGCCCCGTCGGGGATCTGGCCAGCCAGCCGCATGCGGGCCTGGGCGACGATCCGGGTGGTTCGCTGGATGGTGGTGTCCAGATCGCTGACCAGGCGCCCAAGCCGCCCGGACGCGCTGGTGTCTGCACGGGCGAGCGCCCGGCGTGCATTGCGGGCGACCCGAGCGGCGTCGGTGATCGCCTGCTCGGCGAGGCAGGATAGCTCCCCAATGGTGCGCAGGACGGCATCCTTGGCCTGCTCGCTGCGGCACCGTAGGGTCTTGGCGAGCTGGTGGGCGCGGCGGCGGGCAGCCCGGCGGCGGTCCCGGGCCCTGGTACACCTGGCCCCGCCGGCAGTCTGGATCCGCTGGATCGTCCGTTGCAGCTTGCCGATGGCTCGGGTCAGCAGCCCGGCGTCGGTCGGGTAGGCCACGTTGGCGCCCACCACGGTGGTATCAACGCGCACGCGATGGGTGCGTAGCACCTTGTGTTCGGCCGCGGTGGCCAGCAGCGCCTGGTTCAGCCCGCTGACGGCCTGCTCGCTCACCCGGCGGGTCAACTTGACCAGGGTGGTCGGGTGGGGGACCTGGCCGCCCAGCGGGATACGGCAAAACCGCTGCCAGCAGATCGAATCTTGGACCTCGCGGCAGACCAGCTCGTAGCCAAGCCCATAGCGGAACTTCAAGAACATGATCCGCAGGTAGGTGTCCAGTGGGATCGACGGGCGGCCGATGCGCGGGTCGAAGTGGCCGGTCAGCGGGGCCAGGAACGCCGGATCATCGAGCAGCTG
>WNFV01014166.1_pt1 | contig 12507 bp, 10 predicted proteins | sample 5400101 | NCBI WGS metagenome assembly WNFV01 (sample SAMN13153361, study PRJNA577476) | soil metagenome | isolation source: 115 cm soil or saprolite under grassland replicate 1 | place: USA:California | collected 2016-06-15
GGGCGGATGTTGAGCGCGTCCAGCGCGCTGAAGGCGGTCGGCACCAGGTCGGGGCCGGCAGCGGCGTGCGCGCTAGGTGGTAGTACGAGTGTGCATGCCAGGAGCAGCATGCCAACCAGTACAAACATGCGGACGGACGACAGCGAGTGAATCGAATGGAATGGGTGTATACGAGGTTGCAGGTTCATACGAAACCCTTTCTGATGTGGTTGTTCGTTGTCATTTTGACTGCCGCCAACCGAGGCGAACTGATGGTTATCGCCGTGCATAATGCCGCCAAGACCCGCGAACGGGCCATATCCGTCGTGGATGTGGCCCGTTCGCGATCCTACAGAGCCGCTAATTGAGCCCGAAGCCGACAGTGGCGAGCGTGGACAGGATGTAGCGGGCGTAGCGTATCGTGAGCTTGATCATGGTCGTTTCCTTTCTAGAGATACTGCCTAATTCAATCCGGCGAAGCCGACGGTGGCGAGCGTGGACAGGACATAGCGGGCGTAGCGGATGGTCAGCCCGATCATTGGGTGTTCCTCCTTGTTTTGTTTGGTCAACCTTTCGTGTGGGTATTACACCACGAACACCCCTGCACGAGGGATCAGTTTGCGGTACAATAATTGACACAGAAAGTGACACCGCTCGTCCGTCGGCATCGGAGCCGCGCAAAGGGAACGTGATGGACGACCACGCATCGTTTGGCTACTGGGTGCGGCGGCGGCGCAAAGCGCTCGACCTGACGCAGGATGCGCTGGCGCAGCAGGTGGCCTGCTCGGTCATGACCATCCGCAAGATCGAGAGCGACATTCGCCGGCCCTCGCGGCAGATCGCCGAGCGGCTGGCGGAGTGCCTCGAGATCCCGGCGCACGAGCGCCAGCTTTTTATCAAAGCGGCGCGGGCCGAGCTAGCCGTCGATCGTCTGCCGCGCCCGCCCGAACTGCCGGCCCACGCCCCGATTTCAGGCACTCCTACTGCGCCGGATCATGCCGGTGTATCGGTGGCCGAAAGCGAACCGCCACACCCGATCGCTGGTGTACTCCCAACCGGGACGGTCACGTTCCTGTACACCGATATCGAAGGCAGCACGCGGCTCTGGGAACAGCACCCAGAGGCGATGCCCGAGGCACTGGCGCAGCATGACAGCATCCTGCGCCAGGCGATCAACGAGCATGAAGGCATCGTGTTCCGCACGGCCGGCGACGGATTCTGCGCCGCCTTCGCCCGTGCGCCAGCTGCGTTGAAAGCAGCATTGGCGGCCCAACGTCGCCTACACACAGGCGCATGGGGGCCAACCGGCCCGCTCCGCGTGCGCATGGCGCTGCACACTGGCGAGTCGAGCGCGGGGGCGACGACTATCTCGGCCTGCCACTCAGCCGCGTTGCGCGGCTGCTGGCTGCCGGTCATGGCGGCCAGATCCTGCTCTCGCTGGCCATGGCAGAGCTGGTGCGCGAGCAGTTGCCGCCGGACGCGGAGTTGTACAACCTGGGTGACCACCAGCTCAAAGACTTGACCTACTCCGAGCGCATTTTTCAGCTCGTCACGCATGACCTGCGGGCGGATTTTCCGCCGCTCAGAACCCTCGACCAGCATCAGACCAACTTACCGCTGCAACCAACCGCGCTGATTGGGCGCGAACACGAGGTTGCGCAGGTATGTGCGCTGCTTCGCGGCAGCGACACCCGCCTGCTCACGCTCACTGGCCCTGGTGGGACGGGCAAGACTCGGCTGGCGTTGCAGGTTGCCGCAGAGTTCCTCGATAGCTTCGCCGACGGCGTGTACTTTGTGGCGCTGGCGCCGATTCGCGACCCGGCTCTGGTGATCGAAACCATCGCGGCGACATTGGGCGTCAAAGAGGGCGGCGATCAACCGCTGCTAACCCTGCTGAAACGCCATGTCCGCGAGAAGCAGATCCTCCTGGTGCTCGACAACTTCGAACAGGTGAGCGACGCCGCGCCGCTGGTGGCCGAGTTGCTGGAGGCAGCGCCGCGCCTGAAAGCGCTTGTGACGAGCCGCGCCTGTCTCCAGATCTATGGCGAAGCTGAGTTTCCCGTCCCGCCGCTGGCGCTACCCGACCCCCGGCGGCTGCCGCCATTGGAGCGGCTGACACAATATGAGGCCGCGCGTCTGTTCATCGAGCGGGCGCGCGCGGTCAAACCGGATTTCGCCATTAGCGACGAGAATGCGCCCGCCGTGGCAGAGATTTGCGTGCGACTGGACGGGCTGCCGCTGGCGATCGAGCTCGCGGCGGTACGGATCAAGGTGCTCACACCGGCGGCGCTGCTGGCGCGCCTGAGCCGCCGGCTGCACGTGCTTACCGGCGGCGCGCGCAACCTGCCCGCGCGCCAGCAGACGCTGCGCGACGCGATCGCCTGGAGCCACGAACTGCTGCCAGAAGTCGAACAGGCCCTGTTTGCACGGCTGGCCGTCTTTGTGGGTGGCTGCACTCTGGAGGCAGTTGAGGCAGTCTGCAAAGCGGATGATGATCTGGTGTCTGATCCACTCGATACCATCCAGGCACTAGTCAATAATAGCCTCGTGCGCCAGGAGGTGCGCGGCAACGCCGAGCCACGCCTGCACATGCTGGAGACGATCCGCGAATATGCGCTCGAGCAACTCGTCGCGCGAGCTGAAGAGGCAATGCTTCGCAGTGCGCATGCCTCATACTACCTCAATCTGGCCCAGGCCGCACAGCCGTTGCTTGACACCGATCAGCAGGAAGCATGGCTGGATCGCTTGGACGCCGAGCACGACAACCTGCGGGCGGCTTTAACGTGGGCTCTTGAGCGCGGAGACTCAATACTGGCTATGCGCCTGAGCACTGCCCTGTGGCGATTCTGGGAAATGCGCGGGTATTTCACCGAGGGGCGACGATGGCGCCGCAGGGACGATGGCCTACCATCAACGCGATCATGCCCAGGCGATCCGATGGCACCAACAGGCGCTAGACCTCTACCGATCACTCGACGACAAGCCTGGAATTGCGTTTACACTCAACAACCTTGGCGTGCAGTGGTTGGAGCAAGGCGACTTTGCACCTGCCATGCAACACTTGACCGAGAGCCTGGTGCTTACTCAACAGCTGGGACAGACCCGCACCAGCGCCTACACGTGGCATAATATGGCCGAAATGGCACGTTGGCAAGGCGACTATGCCCAGGCAGCTGTACTCTACAGCCAGAGCCTGGCCGTATTACGCACGCTCGGTGATCACTGGGCGGCCTGCTATAGTCTGGTGGGGCTGGGCAAAGTAGCAGGGTATCAGGGTAATGCGTCCCAGGCGACCGAGTTCTACCAAGAGGCACTGGCGTTGTGTCAAGAACAGGACCACCGCGAGCTGCTTGCTGAGTGCTTGGACGGATTAGCGCACAGCGCGGCGCGGCTAGGCCAGGGTGTGCGCGCGGCACGCTTGTCTGGAGCAGCGGAACAGCTGCGCGTGGTGATCGATGCGCCGCGCGCGGTGGTGGAAAACCAGTGGTACGCCGAGGCGGTAGAGGTGGTCCGAGCCGCGCTCGATCCGCTCACGTATGAGCGAGTCTGGCTGGAAGGGCGCCGAATGCCGATTGAGGAAGCCATCGCGTATGCAATGAGCAGCGCCGAGTCATAGTGCGATCACGGAGAGGCGCGCACGGAAGGTCACGATACCGTAAGCATTACAACCACCACGATAAGGCATGGTGGTTCTCTTACTATCGTCACTAGTATGGATGTCCTGTTGAGTATCAGCCAGGCTCCTTTTGTATAGAGCCTGCATCGAGGAGGTGCTAGTTCTGCTGCGGCGCGTGATTGGAGTAGAACTGTTATCGCTTCGATAAGAAGTGGTTGGGGGCAGGACAACATTCCACGCCCCCAAACCATCAGCCGGTTCGTTACACCCCGAACCGTCGTCGCAGCTTATCCACGAAGTGCCGCAGCATATCTCCACGCAGGAGCGCGCATGCATCGCGCCGCAGGTTGAGGATGATGTGCTGGGGCAATGCAGCCGCTCATTGCGGCCGGCACCTCATGGTCTCCAGAGAGGTCGGCGCCGGATTCGGACTGGGCGACGACGTCCCAGAGATCTGACCGCGTAGCTCGCTGCCAGGATACTGCTGCGTCACGATGTTGACATAGGCCAGATCCGCGCGCATAAGTGGGACGAGCGCCTCGAACTGTTCGGGATAGCCGACGCTGCCTTCGCAGTAGACGAAGTCGTCGCCCACCGAGCAGGGATCGGGGAGCTGAGGTTCGGCCCCAGCCAGCCGACGATGCTGCGGGCGCCTTCGTAGATCCCCACCTCTGTGGCCGGGCTGGTGAGGTCCGTGGCGCTGATGCGGTAGGTCGGCAGGGTGCCTTCCTTGGACAGCAGCTGTCGCGCCGCTTGGGATGGCGAGCGGTTCCCACTACTTGAGCACTTCGAACGCCGTCACCAACAAGGTCACCTCGTCGTCCACTGCCTCTGGGATATCGGAGAAGATTCGGGTCGGGTAGCCGTAGACCTTGTCGAATGTGATTGTGGTTTTCCGCTGAGTATCAAGCGCCTGTGATCGCGCGAACGCGAAGAGGCTGGGGATGGTATACTGCTCGGGCTTGAAGTTCGTCTGGCACCAGTTGGTTCGTCCTATCTGCTCGCGGCAAGCCTGATCGACGATGCTCCCGTTTCGAACCGTTAACTCATAGGTGTATCCCGGCCCGAAAGCTATCTGCCGACCGGCGATATGATAGCTCGTGACAGCTTGCGCCTGCCACCGCCGCTCGGCCTGGTCGATCTGTTCGGTCAGTTGATCGCGATCCGCCGTGCTCCTGGATGGCAGTGTCAGTGCGCCGCACGCGGCGATGATCGGCACGATGAGAGCGACGATCAGGAGTATTATCGGGCGCTTGTAAGCCATTTGGCTCGCCTCCTTGACAAGGTTTCTGGCGGCCTATTTCAGCCAGTTGTCGCATGTTGCAAGTCGCAAGATTCTGCGACCTGCGATGTGCGACACGACAACGGTAAAGCACGCAAGCACCTTGTCTAAAACATAAAACGTAAGTCTCTACTCGAACTTGGTATCAGTTGTTATGGATGACGTGAGTGGCGGGCAGGGGGTTCCCGCCTGCCCGCCGTTCGGTTGCCACCGATCTTATTGGATCGCCCGTACCTCCGAGATGAATTGCTCAAGCGCCTGGTTCTCGTGCCCCTTCGCCACCGGCGCCTCGCTGTTTACCGGGTACACCTTGCCGTTCTGGACGGTGAACCGGCCCTGCGGCCCGCCGACAATGTCGTAGCTGCCATCCGGCGCCTGTGTCAAGAACAACACTTGCTCCTGGTCGCTCTGCATCCGTGGGTCGTGCTCGAACTCCAGTGTTCGCGTCAGCTTCGGGCCGTTCGGGTAGGTCGGCAGTGTCACGGTGCCGCCGGCCTGGTTCACCAGGATCTGGCCGCCTGGCCTGGCCTGGCCGCGCAGAACCTGCGCGACTGCGATGGTATACGTGGTGACGGGTAGCCCCGGGTCGGTATTGTCGATCTCGACCTTGTGCCCGTTCTTGACCGCATCCGAACCGGCATCAGGCGGCGCTGCGCTGTGTTGCTTGGCCAGGTCGGCTTTCTCCTGCGGCGCGCCGGTCATGTCGGTGGGCTGCAAAGGCTGCGGCTGCTGAGCTGGCTGGGCCACGAAGCTGACCTTGCCATTCCCGACCACGCGGCCAACTACTACTAGGTCCGCCTGGCGGGTTAGCGCTTTCAGGTCTGGCATAAGACGATAGGTCGCTCCGATCTCCACTACGCGGTCCGCCGCACGGCGCTGGATCTCCAGGGCGCGCATGACGATCAGGGCTGCGGCGATGGCGAGTATAGCCACGCCGGCGATCAGGGCGAGGCGGCGGGGATGCTGGCGTACGTTGAATATCGCTTGGGTGCTCATAGGATGCTCCTTTTTCGTGCTAATAAAGCTTACCAACCGGGGTAGAGATAGTTGATGTCGTTCACGTCGTGCGACTGCGGCGTGTTGTAGCTGTAGCAGCACCAGTCCATGATCGAGTAGGCGCCCGTGCTCTCCCCTGCGTAGTAGCCCGCATGAGCCAGGCCTAGGCTGTGACCGAGCTCGTGGGCCACGACAGCCTGCTGATTGAAAGCGCTCAGCGAGCCGAAGCTGCCAGCGGCGGTGTTCAGGTGGATGATCGAGGACACGTAGGTCGTAGTCCAATCCGGATCCCACCAGCACCACAAGAGGTAGCAGTCGCGATCGTAGTTCTGCGTCCAGCCCAGGTATGATGCGTTAGAGTTATAGCCGTTGAAGATGTCGACCTGCTCCGCATGTGGTGAGCAGTCCGTCGCGACCTTGCTGAACCACAGTGGTGTCCAGGTGACGCTCCAGCTCCAGGTGGCCGCGTCGCTCGTGGCTTGCCAGGTGGTGCAGTTGCTATCGTAGTTCAGGTACAGCAGGTGATGTCCGTAGCTCCAGGGCCAGTGCCCACCCATGAAATGGGCGCTCGTCGCCACCGGGATCAGGGCGGCGATCATGAGCACGAGAACCGCGAGGGTTCGTTTGCAAGCGCGTAGTCTCGTCAACATAGTTAGGCTCCTTAGTTTGATGGTTACAGCGGTTACGAGTATTGTGGCCGGCGTGCTGGTGTGCTGTGTGCAAACCTCCTTTCCTGATCAATCGGTCGTGCCTTTCGGCGATCCAGTGCCTAGTGCGCTTTCAGCGCAGGTGTTGGGTGTTGGGTGCCGGTCGGGCGGCGTTGCCAAGCCCAGCAACCAACACCCATGACCTAAAACCTTGCTTGGAAATGCACTAGGGCAAGGGCACCGTCCGTTCGTAGGGCTATTACAGCACACGGGCGTGCTGCTGGTAAGATCACGCAGACATACACCAGCTGATACAAAAAGTGATACAATAGCACGCACTCCGGCACTCACCCTGCGCCCATTCCGGTACGACCGGGGGCGACCGTCTGCGGCTATCGGCTTGAGGTTGGACGGTGGGCTAGTGGCGATCAGCCCCCGCCAGACCACTACCCGCACCCCCGCTTGCGTCGCAGCTGGTCAAGGAGGTGACCATGGACAGTGCGACCTCCTTTGGACGCTGGCTGCGCCACCGCCGCCGCTTGCTCGACCTGACCCAGGAAGAGCTGGCGCAGCGGGTTGGCTGCTCGGTTGTGACCATCCGGAAAATTGAGATCGACGAGCGCCGCCCCTCTAAGCAGATTGCCACGCGGCTGGCCGACAGTTTGGAGATCCCGCCCGCCGACCGGCCAGCCTTCCTCCAGACAGCGCGGGCCGACTTGGGCGCCGCACTGCCGGCTTCGCTCTCCCCGCCTCCAGATCAGCCATCGGCGGGTGCGGCCCAACCGCCCTTGCCGACCGGGACAGTCACATTCCTGTTCACCGATATCGAAGGCAGTACGCAACTATGGGAGCGACACGCGCAGGCGATGGGCGCGGCCGTGGCCCGGCACGAGGCGCTCCTGCGCGATGCCGTCACGGCCGCGGGCGGGGTAATCTTCAAAATGGTGGGGGATGCGATCTATGCCGCCTTTGCGAGCGCGCTGGACGCGTTGACCGCTGGATTGGCGGGGCAACGGGCCCTGGCGGCCGAAGCGTGGGATGCCATCAGCCCGCTGCGAGTGCGCATGGTGCTGCACACGGGAGTCGTGGAAGAGCGTGCGAGGGACTACTTCGGGCTGCCCCTGAGCCGCGTCGCACGGCTCTTGTCGGCCGCACACGGCGGTCAGATTCTGCTCTCGCTGGCCACCGAGGAGCTGGTTCACGAGCACCTGCCGCCCGATGTCAGCTTGCGCGACTTGGGGGTCCATCGCCTCAAAGACCTCAGCCTGCCGGAGCACATTTTTCAGCTCGTTGCAGCGGACCTGCCCGCCGAATTCCCGCCGCTCAAGACTTTGAACACTCGCTCGCACAACCTGCCAGCGCAACCCACCCCGCTGATCGATCGTGCACTCGAAGTCGAAGCAATTCGGCAACGGCTGTACCACTCTGACATGCGCCTACTCACCCTCAGCGGCACAGGTGGCATCGGCAAAACGCGTCTGGCCCTGCAGGTGGCGGCCGAACTCATCGATGAATTCGAGGATGGCGTGTTCTTCGTGCCCCTGGCGCCCATCAACGATCCCGGTCTGGTGGCCACGACTATCGCGCAGACCCTCAAGATCAAGGATGTCGGTGGCAAGCCGCTGGTTGAAATTCTGCAGGACTTCCTGCACGACAAGCACATGCTATTGGTGCTCGACAACTTCGAGCATGTGATGGAAGCCGCCTCGCTGGTGACCGAGCTCCTGGCAGCGGCCCCCGGCTTGAAGGATCTGATTACCAGCCGCGAGATGCTGAATCTGTACGGCGAACATCTGTTTGAGGTGCCGCCGCTGGCCTTGCCCGACCTCAAGCGCTTGCCGCCGGTTGAGGCGTTGTCGGAATATGCCGCCGTCGAGCTTTTCACCAAGCGTTCACAGGCAGTCAAGCCTAATTTTGCGTTGACCCAAGAAAATGCGCGCGTGGCGGCTGAGATCTGCGTCCGCCTGGACGGGCTGCCCCTGGCCATCGAGCTGGCTGCGGCCCGCAGCAGAATTTACCCGCTCCAAACGCTACTGGAGCAGTTGGGCAACCGGCTGAAGCTGCTGACCGGCGGTCCACGGGATGTGCCCACGCGCCAGCAGACGCTGCGGGGTGCAATCGGCTGGAGCTATGACCTGCTGGACGCGGGCGAGCAGACCCTCTTCCGGCGGCTAGCCGTCTTTGTAGGGGGATGTCGCTTGGAGGCGGCGGAGGCAGTGTGCAACGGACAAACGCTTCAAGGTTTGAACATCCTGGATGGGATATTATCGCTGGTGAACAAGACTCTGCTACGACAAGAAGCGGAAGCAGACGGAGCGCCGCGATTCGCGATGCTGGAAACAATCCGCGAATATGCCCTGGAATGTCTGGCCGCCAGCGGTGAATTGGACGCCATACGGCAGCGGCACGCCGCCTGCCTCCTGGCGCTGGCAGAAGAGGCAGAGCCGAAGCTCACGGGTTCGGAGCAGAAGCAGTGGCTGGATCGGTTGGAGACCGAACATGACAACCTGCGGGCCGCCCTCGGTTGGTTGGAGGAGAGCCGGGCCGTCGAGGCGGGCTGGCAGTTGGGCGGGGCGCTGTGGCGCTTCTGGAGTATGCGCGGCTATCTCCGCGAGGGACGCGAGCGACTGGCGGCGCTTCTGGACCTGGCTGGGGAGAGGCTACCGTCTGAGCGGGGCAGGGCAGCGCGGGCCAAGGCTCTCAAGGCAGCGGGGACACTGGCCGCCGAGCAGGGCGACTACGCAGCGGCACATGCCCGGTACGACGAGAGCCTGGCTATCAGGCGGGAGTTGGGCGACAAACAGGAGATCGCCAACCTGCTCAGCAACCTGGGAATTGTTGCCCGTTACGAGGGCAACTACGCCGCGGCGGGCGCGCTGTATGCGGAAAGCCTGGCCATCCGGCGGGAGTTGGGCGACAGATGGGGCATCGCCACGTCGCTCAACGCCGTGGGACTTTTGGCCCACTACCTGGGCGATAACGCCGGGGCACGTCGCTTCCTCGAGGAGAGTCTGACGATCCGGCGCGAGTTAGGTGACGCATGGGCCATCGCCAACTCACTGAGTAGCCTTGGGGATGTGGTTCTCGACCAGGCCGACTACGCCACCACGCGTGCCCTGCTCGAGGAGAGCCTGGCGATCAATCAGCAGTTGGGCGATCGATCGGCCATTGCGTATGTGCTGGAGGAGTTCGCAGGTCTGGCCGCTGTGCAAGGCCAACCTGATCGCACCCTGCGCCTGGCTGGCGCCGCCGCGGCGTTGCGCGAAGTGATCGGCTCTCCCCTTGCGCCCATCGATCAAGCCCAACTGGAGGGCAAGCTGGCATCCGCCCGGCAGGCATTGGGCGAAGCTACCGCAGCAGCAACGTGGGCTGCGGGGCAGGCGTTGTCGCTCGCGCAGGCCGTTGCCTACGCGCTGGCGGAAGTCGCGGAGCCTGTCGCTGCGGTGCCGCCATCCGCCCCAGCGCCCCCGCCTGTTGCTCCTGTTGTGGACAAACCTGCCCCGGTGCTCGATCGAAAGCGCCGCGCCTACTCTGCCGGCCTCACCGTCCGCGAGATCGAGGTATTGCGGCTGGTCGCGCAGGGTCTGACCTATACCCAGATCGCCGAACGGCTTGTGATCAGCCCGCGCACCGTGAACCACCATCTGACCGCGATCTACAGCAAGTTGGGTGTGACTTCGCGCCACACTGCCGTGCGTTTCGCAATCGACCACGACCTCGTTTGATCCCCCCACCTATCGCAAGATGGGTAATAAAGATGGGTAAGTCTACCGATGTATCGCCGTATCGATCACGGTAAACTGGCTCAGTTATTGAAGACGACCGCGCAGGGGTCAATAGCATTGGTGGCAGGGCCAGAACGGACAACGTCAATATACTTGCGGGCACGACCAATGCCCGGACAGGCAGCAATCTGGTCCTGAAAGGTTCGAGCTGCCTCACATCCAAGCCCCACGCGTAGTTCGGGACAAAGGAGGAGACGTCATGCGCCATCTTCGTATCATTTCCTCTGTCTTGCTGTTCATGCTGATCCTCGCGTCCATCCAGCAAACCAGTGCATTGGCTGCGCCGCGCGAAGGGCTGTTGGCCGCCGGGATAATCATCACGGTGACCAACACCAACGACAGCGGCCCTGGTTCGCTGCGGCAGGCCATCCTGGACGCCAATGCCAACCCTGGCCAGGACATGATCGCTTTCAATATCCCGGGGATCGGGCCGTTCACCATTTCCCCGTTGGCCCAGCCCGGCAACCTCACCTTGGCCTCCACCTCGGATACCGGGATCAAGGGCAATGACCTCAGCAGCTTCGGTACTCTCTCGGCGGACGGCACGAAGGTAGCGTTCAATTCCGTCGCCACCAACCTCGACCCGATCGATACCGACACACTGAGCGATGTCTACGTCAAGGATCTGGTCACCGGCGACATTCAACCTCGACCCGGCCGACACCGACACCGTTCGCGATATCTATGTCAAGGACCTGATCACCGGCGACATTATACTAGTCTCGACCTCGGATAGCGGCATCAAGGCCGACGGCGACAGCGCCGTTGCAACAGTCTCGGCGGACGGCACCAAAGTGGCGTTTCATTCCGTCGCCACCAACCTTGACCCGGCAGATACTGATGCCATGGACGACATCTACGTGAAGAACCTGCTCACGGGTGACACCACGCTGGCCTCCACGTCCGATGGCGGCATCAAGGGCAATGGCGGGAGCCTGTTCGCATTTCTCTCCGCGGACGGCAGCAAGGTGGCATTCGGGTCCCTGGCCACCAACCTGGACGCAGCCGACACTGACGCCACTAACGATGTCTATGTGAAGGATCTGGCCACGGGCGATATCACCCTGGCCTCCACCTCGGATAGCGCCACCAAGGGCAATGGGCCGAGCGCCGTTCCTGCCCTCTCGGCGGACGGCACGAAGGTAGCGTTCCGATCCTTCGCCACCAACCTGGACGCGGCCGACGCCGACGCCACTCCCGATGTCTATGTGAAGAACCTGGTCACCGGCGACATTACGCTGGCCTCCACCGCGGGTGGGCTAAGCAAGGGCAACAGCGATAGCGACTTCCCGATTCTCTCGGCGGACGGAACCCGGGTGACGTTCCAATCCACCGCCACCAACCTCGACCCGGCCGACAGCGACCCCACCACCGACATCTACGTGAAGGATCTGCTGACCGGCGCCATCACCCTGGCCTCGACCTCGGATAGCGGCACCAAGGCCAACGGTGGGGACTTCTTCCCGTGGCTGTCGGCAGATGGCACCAGGGTGGTATTCGAATCCAACGCGACCAACCTCGACCCGGCCGACAGCGACCCCACCACCGACATCTACGTGAAAGAGCTAGCGGGAGCAGCGGCACCCCTGCCGACGATCACCGACCCGGTGATCCTCGACGGCACGACCCAGCCTGGCTGTGCCAGCTACCCTTGTATCGAGTTGAATGGCAGCAGCGCTGGATTCGTCGCGGACGGGTTGACCATCACCGCCGGGAATAGCACGGTACGGGGGTTGGTGATCAATCGCTTCGGCCGTTGGGGGATTTGGCTTAATACGAACGGCGGCAACGTCATACAGGGCAACTTGATTGGCACGGATGTCACTGGCACCGCCGACCTGGGCAACCGCAACTATGGCGTGCTGATCGATAGCGTGCCCAACAACACCGTCGGCGGCCTGACGGCCGAGCTGCGCAATGTCATCTCGGGCAACGGAGCCTCCGGCGTGGTTCTCGATGTGAGTAGCGGCAACCTGGTGCAGGGCAACTTGATTGGGACTGACGCCAGCGGCACGGCGGCCCTCGGCAACGCCTTCTCTGGCGTCCTGATCTTTGATCGCGCCGCGAACAACACGATCGGCGGCACAGCGCCTGGGGCGGGCAATACCATCGCCTTCAATAGCACGGCCGGCGTCACGATCTCTGGGCCTACCACTAGTAATGCCGTTCTCGCCAATTCGATCTTCTCGAACGGCGGATTAG
>WNFV01007568.1_pt1 | contig 12506 bp, 15 predicted proteins | sample 5400101 | NCBI WGS metagenome assembly WNFV01 (sample SAMN13153361, study PRJNA577476) | soil metagenome | isolation source: 115 cm soil or saprolite under grassland replicate 1 | place: USA:California | collected 2016-06-15
CGGCCTGGAGTACCACGTCCAGTTCAAGCGCGCGCTGATCGGGGAGTTCGACGTGGACCTCGTGCACGAGTTCTTCCAGGGCTTCGCCAACCACGCGCAGGTGACGCTGCACGTCGACAACCTGCGCGGGGACAATGCGCATCACCAATGCGAGACGATGTTCAAGGCGTTCGCGCGGGCTCTGCGCATGGCGCTGGAGCCCGATCCGCGCGCCGCGGGCACCATTCCTTCAACCAAGGGCACGCTCTAATCGATTCTCACCCGCAATGCGCGTCGCGGTCGTCGATTACGGCATGGGCAATCTGCGCTCGGTCTCCAAGGCCATCGAGCACGTCGCGCCGCGGGCGGTGGTAGAGGTGACTTCCGATCCCTCGAGAGTCGCGGCCGCCGACCGGGTGGTGTTCCCCGGACAGGGGGCGATGCCCGACTGCATGCGCGAGATGGACGCGCGGGGACTGCGCCCGGCGGTGCTCGGTGCGGCGCGAGAACGGCCGTTTCTCGGGATCTGCATCGGGCTGCAAATGCTGTTCGAATCGAGCGAGGAAGGGGACGTGACAGGGCTCTCCTTGCTCAGGGGGAAAGTGCGCCGGTTTCCCGCCGCGGCGATGCAGGATACGGGAGGGCGTCGGCTCAAAGTGCCGCACATGGGATGGAATCAGGTGAGGCAGGAACGGCCGCACGTCCTGTGGTCCGGCGTCGAAAACGGCAGCCGCTTCTATTTCGTCCACAGCTACTTTCCGCAGGCAGCGGAGGCGGCGCTGGTGCAGGGCACCACGGAATACGGCGTCCCCTTTACCTGCGCGGTAGCAAAGGATAATATTTTTGCGGTACAGTTCCATCCGGAAAAAAGCCATACCACCGGCCTTCGGCTCCTCGCCAACTTCGTCAACTGGAATCCCTGATTCTTCACATTCGCGGTCCCGGGTGTCCGGAGCCCCGCGCGTTTTTCCGACTCGATGCTGATCATCCCGGCGCTTGACATCAAGGACGGACACTGCGTCCGTCTCAAACAGGGAAAGATGAGCGAGACGACGGTGTTCTCGGAGGACCCGGTCGGCATGGCGAAGCACTGGAAATCCGAGGGCGCGCGCCGCCTGCATCTGGTCGACCTGAACGGGGCGGCGGCCGGAAAGCCCAAGAACGAGTCCGTGATCCGCGCGATCCTGCAGGCGCTGGGCGATTCGCCGCCGGTGCAGCTGGGCGGAGGCATTCGCGACCTCGACACGATCGAGCATTATCTCGATATGGGCGTGGGCTACATCATCATCGGCACGGCGGCGGTCAAGAACCCCGGCTTCCTGCAGGACGCGTGCACCGCGTTTTCCGGGCACATCATCGTGTCGCTCGACGCGAAGGGCGGGAAAGTGGCCGTCGAGGGCTGGTCCAAGATGACCGGCCACGACGTGGTGGACCTCGCGAAGAAATTCCAGGACTACGGGGTCGAGGCGATCATCTACACCGACATAGGCCGCGACGGGATGCTCACCGGGGTGAACATCGACGCGACGCTGAAGCTCGCGCGCGAGCTGCGCGTCCCCGTGGTCGCGAGCGGGGGACTCACCAGCCTGGAGGACATCAAGGCGCTGTGCAAGATCGAGCCCGAAGGCATCACCGGCGTCGTGACCGGCCGCGCCATCTATCAGGGCAAGCTCGATTTCAAGAAGGCCCAGGCCGAGGCGGACAAGCTGGGCAAAGGCAAGGATTGAGAACCGAGGTATTCGGGATTGGAGCGGACTCGCCCCCGAGCCGCTCCCCCTGAATCCCGAATCCTCCGATGGCCCTCGCCAAGCGCATCATTCCCTGCCTCGACGTCGACCGCGGCCGGGTCGTGAAAGGCGTCAACTTCGTCGGCCTGAGGGACGCGGGAGATCCGGTCGAGATCGCGCGGCGCTACGACGAGCAGGGCGCGGACGAGCTGACTTTCCTCGACATCACCGCGAGCTCGGAGGAGCGCGACCTGATCCTGCACGTCGTGGAGGCGGTCGCCGCGCAGGTGTTCATTCCGCTCACGGTCGGCGGCGGCGTGCGCAAGGTGGAGGACGTGCGCCGCCTGCTCAACTCCGGGGCCGACAAGGTGGCGATCAACACCGCCGCGGTCCAGAACCCGCAGCTCGTCGCCGATGCCACCGGCCGCTACGGTTCGCAGTGCATCGTGGTCGCCATCGACGCCAAGGGCGTCGATCGTAAAGGGGACGCCAAACGCGTCGATCGTGAAGGGGACGCCAGGCGATCGGGAAACAGCTGGGAGGTGTTCACCCACGGCGGCCGCCGGCCGACCGGATTGGATGCGGTCGAATGGGCGCGTAAAATGCAGAATCTCGGTGCGGGTGAAATCCTGCTCACGAGCATGGACCGGGACGGCACGCGCGAAGGCTTCGATCTCGCGCTCACCCGCGCCGTCGCGGATGCGGTCGACGTCCCGGTGATCGCGAGCGGAGGCGTCGGCGAGCTCGAGCATCTTGCCGAGGGCGTGCTGGAAGGCCGCGCGGACGCCGTTCTGGCCGCGAGTATCTTCCATTTCGGCGAATTCACGTTGCGCGAGGCAAAGCAATACATGGCGAAGCGCGGAATCGAAGTGAGGCTTTGAAGCGGCGGATGAAATGGGCGAAGACTGGCTGGACAAGGTGAAATGGGACGAGAACGGCCTGGTGCCCGCGATCGCCCAGGAAACGTCGACGAACAAGGTGCTGACGCTCGCCTGGATGAACCGAGAGTCGCTCGCGAAGACCGTGGCGACGGGTGAAGCGCACTACTGGTCGCGCTCGCGAATGCGCCTGTGGAAAAAAGGCGAGCAGTCCGGACACGTGCAGAAGGTCCGCGAGATCCGGATCGACTGCGACGATGACGCTGTCCTGCTGAAAGTGGAACAGAGCGGAGGAATCGCCTGTCACACCGGAAGGCACAGCTGCTTCTTCCAGAAGCTCCAGGACGGGCGCTGGGTCACGGCGGAGCCGGTGATCAGGGACCCCAAGGAAATCTACGAGCGATGAGCGACATACTCGAGCGGCTGGCGGACGTGGTCGAGTCGCGCAAAGCGGGCGACCCGGAAAAGTCTTACGTCTCGCGGCTGTTCGCGCGCGGACCCGACGCGATCCTCAAGAAAGTCGGCGAGGAAGCGACCGAGGCGGTGATGGCCGCCAAGGACGGTGACCGGCTGCGCATCGTCGGCGAAACCGCCGACCTGTGGTTTCACTGCCTGATCATGCTTGCGCAGTACGGATTGCGGCCCGCCGACGTGCTCGCCGAGCTGCGCCGCCGCGAGGGCATTTCCGGGATCGACGAGAAAGCGGCGCGCGCGGAGGGTCGGCGAACCGAGGCGGAGCGGAAATAAAGATGGATGCGGAAACTTGCGTCTTCTGCAAGATCGTGCGGGGCGAGATCCCCAGCAAGAAAGTCTACGAGGACGCCGACATCTTCGCCTTCCACGACATCCATCCGCTTGCCCCGGTGCACTTCATGATCGTCCCCAAGAAGCACATCGATTCGCTCGCGGACTGCGGCGTGGGCGAGCAGGCGCTCCTCGGCAAGATCCTCGCCGTGGCGCCGCGCCTGGCGCGCGAGCAGGGGTCGACCGACGGTTTCCGCACGATCATCAACACCGGACGTGTCGGCCGGCAGGAGGTGTATCATTTGCACGTGCATATCATCGGCGGCCCGGAAGCCCTGGGCCCGATGCTGAGGCGGAATTGAAGGAGTAACGCTATGGGTACCTGGAGCATTTGGCACTGGCTGGTCGTGCTTCTGATCGTCTTGCTCGTCTTCGGCACCAAGAAGCTGCGCAATATCGGCGCCGATCTCGGCGGGGCGGTGCGCGGCTTCAAGGACGGCATGAAATCCTCCGACGACAAGCCGGGCGAGGGCGGCGCCGCGCCCCAGGTGACGGGCCGCACCATCGAGGCCGAGGTCAAGGAGAAGGCGAAGACCTGAGGGGTCTTCGCGCGCATCCGGACGCCGGGCGAGGTCCCGGCTTTCTTTTTTTGGAACGGCCCGGATTTCTTCACCTCCCCGTGTTCGACGTAGGATTCTCCGAACTGATGGTGATTGCGGTCGTGGCGCTCATCGTCATCGGGCCGGAGCGGCTGCCTCGCGTGGCGCGCACCCTGGGCCACTTGTTCGGCCGGCTGCAGCGCTATGTCAACGACGTCAAGGCCGACATCAACCGCGAGATCGAGCTGGAGGAGCTGCGCAAGTTCAGGAGCACCGTGGAGGATGCCGCGCGGGGATTCGAGAACACCGTCCAGAGCGAGATGACGAAAACCGAAGGCGAGCTCAGCTCGCTTGCGCAAATCGAGGACCCGGCCGCGGCGCCCGCTGCCGCCGCTGCGCCCCCTGCCTCGGTAGCCCCCGAGAGCTCTCCGCCTTCGGGCGGGGCCGCCGGCGAGCCGCAAGGCGGCGCGCCTTCGCAGAAAACCCCGGCCTGAATCGCGAGCTCGTTGCGAATGAGCACGCAGGACAGCTTCATCTCCCATCTGGTCGAGCTGCGCGACCGGCTGCTGCGCGCGATCCTGGCGGTCATCGCCGTGTTCCTGTGCCTGTTTTACTGGGCGAAGGATCTCTACGCGCTGCTTGCCAAGCCGCTGCTCGCGGCGCTTCCCGCCGGCGGCCAGATGATCGCGACCGACGTCGTCGGCGTGTTCCTCGTGCCGGTCAAAGTGGCGTTCCTCGTGGCGTTCGTGATCGCGCTGCCGTACGTTCTTTACCAGGTGTGGGCGTTCGTCGCGCCGGGCCTGTATGCGAACGAGAAGCGTCTGGTGCTGCCGCTGGTGGTCGCAAGCTCGGTGCTGTTCCTGGTCGGGATGTCTTTTGCGTACTTCCTGGTATTCCCGATGGTGTTCCGGTTCATGGCGTCCGTCGCTCCCGAAGGCGTCGCATGGATGACCGACATCGACAAGTATCTCTCTTTCGTGCTGACCACCTTTATCGCGTTCGGGGTGACCTTCGAGGTTCCGGTGGTGGTCATCGTGCTGGTGCGAGCGGGAGTCATTTCCATAGAAAAGCTGAAGGAGATCCGCCCCTACGTGATCGTCGGAGCGTTCGTGATCGGGGCGATATTCACGCCTCCGGACGTGATCTCCCAGGTGATGCTCGCGGTGCCGCTTTGGTTTCTCTACGAGCTCGGCATTCTGCTCGCGCGCTTTGTGGGAAGGTCCTCCGGCGCGGCCGAAGAGGGAGCGGCCGCCGGCACGGGGCTCGACAGCCCCAAGGCCGGCCAGAAATAAGACCTCGCGAGCGCTCGCATCAGCGCCGCCGCTGCTGCTGCTTCGGGCGCTTGCCGACGGCGACCTGGATCTCCAGGTCCTTGTTGTCGCGCTTGAGCCGTATCGAGGCGGGTTTCCCGGGAACGAGCGCCGCCACCAGGTTCAGCATCGAATTCGGATCCTTGACCGGGCTGCCTTCGATCGCGACCAGGATGTCGCCCGGCTTAAGGCCCGCCCGGTCGGCGGGCCCGCCTCGCAGCACCCCGGCGATGAGCACGCCGTTGGTGGAAGCGAGGCGAAATGATTCGGCGATCTCAGGAGTGATCTCCTGCGCCTCCACCCCGATCCAGCCGCGGATGACGGTGCCGGTCTGGATGATCTGCTCCATGACCTGCTTGGCGCTCGAGGCGGGGATCGCAAAGCCGATTCCGAGCGAGCCGCCCGAGCGCGAGTAGATCGCGGTGTTGATACCGACGAGGTTCCCCGCGGTATCGATGAGCGCCCCGCCCGAGTTGCCCGGATTGATCGCGGCATCGGTCTGGATGAAGTTCTCGAAAGTGTTGATGCCGAGCTGGCTGCGGCCGAGCGCCGACACGATGCCCATCGTCACGGTCTGGCCCACCCCGAAGGGATTGCCGATGGCGAGCACGACGTCGCCCACGCGCAGGCTGTCGGCGTCACCGAAAGTGATCGCCGGAAGGGGGCCCCCTTCGACCCGCAGGACCGCGATATCGGTTTCCGGGTCGGAACCCACCGCCTTGGCCTTCAATTTCTTGCCGTCGGCGAGCGCCACCTCGATCTCGTCGGCCGCCTCGACGACGTGGTGATTGGTGAGAACGTATCCCTTGGAGCTGACGATCACGCCCGAGCCGAGGCTTGCCGCGCGCTGCGGCTCGTCTTCGAGGCGGTCTCCGAAAAAATGCCGGAACAGGGGGTCGTCGAGGAGCGGATGGCGCGGTGTCTTGATTTCCTTGCTGGTGAAAATATTGACGACCGCCGGTACGGCTTTCCTCACCGCATCGCTGTAGGAGGCCGCACGCGCGGAAGACCCCGGCGACGTGGAAGCCTGGCGCAGTTCGACCACCTGCGGCCCGGCGGCGGGGCGGCCGAGCCACTCGGGCTTCAGCGTGGTGACCACGAAAAGCACGCCGACCGCGACGGTGGCCGTCTGGGCGAAGATGAGCCAGAGCTTGCGCATGAGTTGAGCGAGCGGGATGCTCTATTTTGTTTTTCGCGGTGATCCGTCCCCGCGGCGTGCGGGGCGCGACCAGGATTTCCCTACCGCGATTATTGCTCAAAACGGCTTCCCGATGCGCCGTCTGCCGAGCCGCGCGAGGCGACGGCCTTTGAGACCCGGGCAATCTGGAATTCGTTATCCGAATCAAGGGATTGGAGCAAAAAATTTGGTTCGGCGGAGGGCTTTCTGTATAATTTCCCCTTTTTTCCACCCTGCCTTTCCCGACCAGGATCTGCCGATGAGCGACCCTTCGAAGCCCAACCGCGCCCGGCGCAACCTGATCATCGCGAGTGCCTGCGCGGGCGGCGCGGCCGCGGTCGGCACCGCCGTTCCCTTCGCCGCCTCGATGCTGCCCTCGGAGCGCGCCGAGGCGCTCGGCGCGCCCGTGGAGGCGGACGTGAGCCCGCTCGCGCCGGGAGAGAAGATGACCGTCGAATGGCGCGGCCAGCCCGTCTGGATCTTGCGGCGAACCAAGGAGATGCTCGAAGGGATCAAAAAGGCCGACGGCAAAGTCGCCGACCCCAGGAGCGAGCGCAAGAAGGGCGAGCTCACACCCGAATACGCGCGCAACGAGTTCCGCTCGATCAAGCCCGAATATCTGGTGGTCGTCGGAATCTGCACCCACCTCGGCTGCTCGCCGCAGGACCGCTTGAAGGCCGGCCCGGAAGCCTTCGAGAGCGACTGGACCGGCGGCTTCTACTGCCCCTGCCACGGCTCGCTCTTCGACCTCGCCGGCCGCGTCTACCGGAACAAGCCCGCGCCGGACAACCTCAGGGTTCCCCCCTACACCTATCTCTCCGACACCCGGATCCTCATCGGCGAGGACAAGAAGGGGGCCTAGCGCGATGGCTGCAGCCGAAAAGCAAGCCGTAACGGGCGCGGGCCCCTTCAACGATCTGCTCACCTGGATCGACCAGCGCTTCCCGCTGGTGGAAACCTGGCGCGCGCACCTTTCGGAGTACTACGCGCCGAAGAACTTCAACTTCTGGTACTACTTCGGCTCGCTCGCGCTTTTCGTGCTCGCGATCCAGATCGTCACCGGCATCTTCCTCACCATGAATTACAAGCCGGACGCCGCCCAGGCGTTCGCCTCGGTCGAGTACATCATGCGCGAAGTGCCCTGGGGCTGGTGGATCCGCTACATGCACTCGACCGGCGCCTCGTTCTTCTTCATCTGCGTGTACCTGCACATGTTCCGCGCGATGCTCTACGGCTCGTACCGCAAGCCGCGCGAGCTGCTGTGGATCTTCGGCATGCTGATATTCCTCTGCCTCATGGCGGAGGCCTTCTTCGGGTATCTCCTTCCCTGGGGCCAGATGTCCTACTGGGGCGCGCAGGTGATCGTGAACCTGTTCGACGCGATCCCGATCATCGGGCCGGATCTCGCGATCTGGATCCGCGGCGACTACGTGGTGTCGGACGCGACGCTCAACCGCTTCTTCGCCTACCACGTGGTCGCGGTACCGCTCGCGCTCCTCGCGCTGGTCGTTGCGCACATCGTCGCGCTGCACGAGGTCGGCTCGAACAACCCCGACGGCGTCGAGATCAAGAAGGTCAAGGACCCGAAGACCGGCCGGCCGCTAGACGGCATTCCGTTCCACCCCTACTACACCGTGAAGGACGGCTTCGGCGTGGTGGTGTTCCTCGTCGTGTTCTCGATCGTCGTGTTCTTCGCCCCGGAGGCGGGCGGTTATTTCCTCGAGGCCAACAACTTCATCCCGGCCGATCCGCTGAAGACCCCGCCGCACATCGCCCCGGTGTGGTACTTCACGCCGTATTACTCGATCCTGCGCGCGACCACCGAGAACTTCATGTGGGTGCTCGCCGCCGGCGTCGTCGCCATGGCGGGGCTCGTCATCTGGAGCGTGAAGAACACGGCTGCGAGAATTTGCGTGGCCGCGCTCGCGGCGGGGCTGCTCGCGGGGTTCTTCACGCTCGACGCCAAAGTCTGGGGGGTCGTGCTGATGGGCTTGTCGGTCATGATCTTCTTTTTCCTGCCCTGGCTCGACCGGAGCCCGGTCAAGTCGATCCGCTACAAGGGGCCGATCACCAAGACGGCGATTGCGCTTTTTGTGATCGCGTTCTTCGTGCTGGGCTACCTCGGCACCCAGGCGGTGACCGAGGAGCGCACGCTCGCCGCGCAGATCGGCACGGCCGTGTATTTCCTGTTCTTCTTCCTGATGCCGTGGTACTCGAAGATGGACAAGTGCCGGCCCGAGCCGGCAAGGGTCGGTTCGAAATGACGAGGCTCTTGGCGGTTCTTGCGCTCGCGGCGCCGCTTGCGTTCGCTGCGGAGGAAGCGGTCAGGCTCGACGCCGCGCCGATCGACCCGCGCGACGTCGCGAGCCTGCAGGCGGGGGCGCGCAGCTTCGTCAACTACTGCCTGAACTGCCACTCGGCCGGGATGGTGCGCTACCACAAGCTGCAGGACCTCGGGATCTCCGAGCAGCAGGTCAAGGACAACCTGCTCTTCACGGCCGACAAGATCGGCGAGCTGATGAACGTGTCGATGACGAGGAAGGACGCAAAAGAGTGGTTCGGCACCGCGCCGCCCGACCTCTCGGTGATCGCTCGCGCCCGCGGTCCCGACTGGCTGTATACATACATGCGCAGCTTCTACCGGGACCCTGAGTCGGCGACCGGCTGGAACAACATGGTGTTCGAGCGCGTCGCGATGCCGCACGTGCTGTGGACGCTCTCCGGGCAGCAGGTGCAGGTCGAGCGCAGGTTCAGGACCCGCGAGCAGGCCGAAGCGGTCGGCAGGCAGCAGAAAAACGCGTGGAAAGTCGACGTGCTTACCCCGGAACAGGCGGGCAAGGACGCAGAGCGCTATATCCTCAAAACGATCAGGACCGATACGGCGGGCTCGCTCTCCCAGGTCGATTACGACGTTTTCGTGCGCGATCTGGTCAATTTCATGACCTGGATGGCCGAGCCCAATCAGGTCACGCGCAAGCAGGTCGGCTACGTCGTGCTGCTGGTGCTGCTCGCGCTGCTCGTGCTCAGCTATATCCTTTACAAGGAGTTCTGGAAAGACGTGCACTAGGGGACATTCGTCCAAGGGGGCGCGAGGCGCTCGGCGCCCGCGCCTTTTTCATCTCCACACCGTCCCGGATTCGGCAACAAGGTAAGCCGCCATGATGAACCTCTACTCCGGAACCACCTGCCCGTTCTCGCAGCGCTGCCGCATCGTGCTCTACGAGAAGGGAATGGATTTTCAGATCATCGACGTCGACATGTACAACAAGCCCGAGGACATCGCCGTGATGAACCCCTACAACCGGCTGCCGGTGCTGGTCGAGCGCGACCTGATCCTCTACGAGTCGAACATCATCAACGAGTACATCGACGAGCGCTTTCCGCATCCGCAGCTGATGCCCGCCGACCCGGTGATGCGGGCGCGGGCGCGGCTTTTCCTCTTCAACTTCGAGGTCGAGCTGTTCTCGCAGATCGATACGCTCGAGCACGGCAACCAGAAGCAGCAGGACAAGTCCCGCCAGCACGTCGCCGACCGCCTCGCCGAGCTCGCCCCGGTGTTCACCAAGCAGAAGTACATGCTCGGGGACGAGTTCTCGATGCTCGATGTCGCGATCAGCCCGCTTCTGTGGCGGCTCGACTACTACGGCGTTTCCCTGCCGAAGTCGGCGGCGCCGCTGATGAAATACGCCGAGCGCCTGTTCTCGCGCCCGGCGTTCATCGAGGCGCTGACGCCTTCGGAAAAGGTGATGCGCAAGTGACCGGCCGAAGGCCGGTCATCCCCGCGAAAACGAGCGAAGGCGAGTTTCGAGGAACGGCCAAGCGGGGATCCAGCGACTTTCAACGACCCTGGGTCCCCGCTTGCGCGGGGACGACGATTGCTTCCTCCATGACCGAACCCACCTCAACCAAACCCTATCTGCTGCGCGCGGTCTACGAGTGGTGCGTGGACAACGGCTACACGCCCTATATTTCCGTAGTGGTCGACGAGCACACGCGCGTGCCGATGGAGTACGTGCGCAACGGCGAGATCGTCCTCAACATCGGGCCGCTCGCGGCGAGCCGGCTGCAGATGGGGAACGACCTCATCGAATGCACCGCGCGTTTTTCCGGGGCCGTCAGGGAACTCCTCGTCCCGGTCGCGGCCGTCGCGTCGATCTACGCGCGCGAAAACGGGCACGGCATGTCGTTCGAGACCGAGAAGAAGGGAACGCCGTGGGAGGCGAGCGGCGAGGAGACGGCAGCGCCGCCTGAGCCGAAGGACCCTCCCAGAGGGGGCGGCAAGCCGAAGCTCAGACGGATCAAATAAGGGTTGGACCTGGCGGTCAACTGGCCTCGTTCGAACGCCGCGAGCACAGATCGGCTCTTCAGCAATCCTATGTGGAACGCGGCGTTCAACTCGGCCGGGTGGAATCGGGTACTCCGGTATAATTTTTCGCAAGTGCCGGGTTAGCTCAGCTGGTAGAGCAGCTGATTTGTAATCAGTTGGTCGGGGGTTCGACTCCTCTACCCGGCACCAGCGGCTCGATCAAGCGGATCGCCGGTCTTCCCAGCCCGGTGATCGCCCCGAGGAAAGTGTCGAGCCGGTCACTAGGGCTGTAGGGGAATCCCGACGCTCTCTGTAAGAAAAACTCTACACAGAAAACTTTCTTGCGGCGCTGCACGATCAATCGGGCGTTCTATTTTATGAACAACGTTAAAAACAGATTTCATTTGGTAATTTTTTTGGGTATGCTCGTTCCGCTATAAGGAAGAAGAAATAAAACGAATAAGAAGCGCGTCCCCTTTAACCCCTTAGTAGCCCATGGAAAAAACGGGCCTCGTGGGGGTAGCGATCCTGGTCGTGGACAATCGTCATCGTGACGGGGGCCATATATGTTGGGTAAGCTTCGGGCGCTCATGCGCCGCCGTCTCTCGGTGTCTCGGCGGTTTGCACTGCTGAGCTTTTTGTGCGTTCTCGCGATCACGGTCCTCGTCTGCGGCGGTGCCAGCAGCGTTCTGCGCAGTCAGCTTGTCGTGCACGATGGGGTCGTCATCGGCGATCTGGCCTCCCGCCTGTTTACTTCGAGCGTTCCTGCCAGCTTCTTCGCGGCGCCCGGGGCGGCGCCGGCCGGCGCCGAACGGCTCCGGGAGTTCGCCCGGTCCGAGCAGGTCGTGCGCTTCATGGTGTACGCCGCCGACGGACGGGTGCTGTGGTCGGACGACGCTTCACTCGCGGACCGCCATTTCGGCGAGAACGCGAAAGTGGCCGCCGCATTGCGCGGCGAGACGATCGCGGAGCTTAGTCAGCCGGGAGCGGAAGGGCATCACTCGACCCTCCGCGGTTTCCCCCGTCTGGAAGAGGTCTATACGCCTGTGCGCTATCAGCCGAACGCTCCGATCGTCGGCGTCATCGAGCTTTATCGAACGCCCGCGGCGCTGTTCGCCGTCCTCGATGACGGCGTCGTCGTCGTCTGGCTCCTCGGCGGGACTGCCGGAGTCGTTCTCTATCTGACTCTGGTCATCGTCGCGCGGAACTGCGCCCGCACCCAGGTGCGCCTCGAAGCCGAGCTGGCGGAATACGCGCGCGTACTCCAAGCCCGAGTGGACGAGCGCACCCGCGAGCTCGCGCGCAAAGCCAAGTACCTGTCGATCCTCTATGCCGTTTCGAGCGCACTCGGGCGGAGCCTCGAGATCCAGGAGATTCTCGGTCGGGCCTTGGACGAGTTGACCGACGGGAAAGGCTTCGCCGGCGGATGGATCCAGCTCCTCCCCGACGAGAACGACGGCGTGCCGCTGGTCGTTCGCCGCGGGATCTCCGAGGACGTCGTCCGGCGATTCGCGGCTCAAGCGGGCGCGGTGGCGCGATCCGGACAGGCGTGCGTCGTGGCGCTGGAAGAAGAGATGTCCGATGGCCTATCCGGCACTACCGAGTGGACGCGCGGGCTCGTGCTCGCGCCGGTCGGCATTGGAGACCGGCCCTTGGGGACTCTCGCCGTCTCCGGGCCCGGAGTCGATCGCTTCACGCCCGACGACACGCAGCTTCTGTCCAGCGTCGGGCGGCAGATCGGAGTGGCCGTCGGCAACGCCCGCCTCTATGCGGCGACGCGGGAACG
>WNFV01016528.1_pt1 | contig 12504 bp, 15 predicted proteins | sample 5400101 | NCBI WGS metagenome assembly WNFV01 (sample SAMN13153361, study PRJNA577476) | soil metagenome | isolation source: 115 cm soil or saprolite under grassland replicate 1 | place: USA:California | collected 2016-06-15
TCGTGATCGGTTCCTGTCGCGAGTGGTCGTTAGAAGCAAAGGCATCAACCTCGTCGAGGATGACGCTGGAATACGCATGGACGTATCGGATTCCGGCGAAGTATCCGAAGCGACTGTCAAGCATGTGATAGAGTTCTGTGCCAATGTCGAAGGTGCTGTTCACGTGGGTAAGGCACAAGACTCATTAGAGAGGATGCTTAGATTTATAAACAAGGGCCAATCATGGCTGATCACGTATATGCTGAAAGGAATCGCCGAAGCCACGTTTGATGGGGTCAGCCCGCTGAAAGATGCGGTTGTGGAACGCCAGAGTCCTTGGCGACGCAAGCCACCGAAGACCTCATCATGAGGCCGTGGCTCGGTACTTGATGCCCACCGTTCCAGACGATAGTTGCCGTTTGCGGCGGTGGGAGAGGGTTCGTGGATTGGACGCGTCGTAGTGTTCGGCTCCCGGAAGATGGCATTTTGTAGGACGGAGGCGGGTACCACTTCACGGTCTGGTGGTGCGAGTAGCTCTGGCTGCAGCACGCTCAATCTGACGGATGATTGCAAGCCTGTCGCGGACCGCTGCGGCATACAGCGGGGCGATTTGTTCGACGTCATCGACCTGCTCGACCTCGACGAGGCCGCCCCAAGGCGGCGCCGTCCACGCCTCCGCGAAGTCCCTGGCGGGCCCGCCAGAGTCCAGGCACGGTGTGCGGTCGCCTGTCCCTGCGCGGGCCGGCGATCTCGGTCTCCGACAGGAGACCCCTCGTGCGAAGGCGCGGCGACCGTTGGTCTCCCGCCTGCTCACCCGAGTCCGCAGAGCCCCCGCCGGAGGCACCCTCTGCCCCGTCGCCCACGCACAGCGTGGAACCGCACGCGCAGCGAAGGGGATGGGAGCGACGAGCATGGCGAGGACGCCGAGGTACGAGGCGCCCGGAGCCACGCGCAGGCGCGACCTTCCCCGAAGCGAGCCTGCGGTTACCTTGGGCACGCGACGGGCCGGAGGGACCAGGGACCCGCTGCGCGGCGCGAGTGTCCCAGGTGGCCAAGGTAGGGTGTCCAGGGTATCCGAGAAGCAATCCGCCTGATATTTTGGCGGGTGTCCTTGGGTCCCACCGTGTCCAGGGTAGGATCTAGAACTTTCTCTGGACCACCCACAGAGTGTGACTAGATGTGCGATAGATAACTACATTCATCCGCTTCATCGACGGCGCATGTGCAAGTCGGGTAGGACACCCAGGACACCCAGGACACCCTAGTGATTCCTGCGCATAAACTGGTGTCCTACCCTCTTCGATCTAGATGGGACACCCAGGACACCCAGGGAAAGAAGTGACTGCATCACGGATCGCTCACGCATAACGGCAGCGTCCGGGCTCGAGCCAGCTCGCGCACTGCCAGGTTCGACGATCGAATCTTGTGTGATCGCCGATAAGATCGGCGGATGTTGTGAGTACTTGAGGGGATCAGGTCAGGCTATCTGGAGGAGCCCCGGAGAGACATTCGGTACAGACGCCGTACCGATCAACGGGAGCACCGCAGTCTTCGCAGGGTGATGGTTCCTGCTGCGTTGTCGGCTCCTCCCGTGGAGGAGCCTCCTGCTTTGGATCCGGTTCCGGTCTACGGAAGACGGGGGTCCGTTTCTTCTTACCAGAGTTATCTCGGTGAGCGTTGTCGACCTGTGTTCTCGATCGACCCTTCGTCCACTCCAAGGCCTTCATGACCCGTCCAAGTGTATTTCTGACCTTGTCGTCATGATCCGCGATCGGGATCTTCAGTGCGCAGATCAGTAGTTCGCATGCAGTGAACTCATCTTTGTAGGCCTGGTCAGGAGCATCGACCCACTTGCTTATGCTCTCTTCCCATGGATGTTCTTGCCGACGTTGCTCCTGCTCTGGCTTGAAAAATCGATTCGTCTCCTCTTGGGTCGGATGCCTGCGATTTTTCGCACGATGCAGATGCACCGCTTCGGCCCACAGTTGATCACGGATGGCAGCGATGCCTTCCGCGTCAATACGCGTGACCGTGACAGGCCACCATCGACGGTTCCCGGTGGGGTCGTGCAGATACTCCGCACAGTTGCAGGTCGCGATGAACATGCTCTGTCGAGGGTAGGTACGAGCCTTCTTCGCCCAGGTGCGCCGATAGTGATCGCTGCGCTGGGTCACGAACGCTTTGATCACTCCGAGGTCTTGTTTAGACAGTCGGTCGAGCTCATCGAGCTCGAGCAACCACTTGCCGTCGAGAACCTGGTACGCATCCTTCGTGCTTAGGTCTGCCTGGTGAGCTGCGACCCAATCCTGGTTGGGTACCAGTGACCGGAGCATCGACGATTTCTGAAGGCCCTGGTCCCCTTCAAGCACCATGACATAGTCGACTTGGCACCCAGGCTCGTCGATGCGAGCCACAGCACCCTGCAGCGTCCAGGTACCAACCTTGGACAGGTACTCGTCATCGCCTTGCGCGCCTAGATACTCTTTCAACCACGTGCCAAGCCGCGGCACTCCATCCCAGACCAGGCTGTTGAGGTACTCTTTGACAGGGTGTCGTGGCTTCTCTTTCGCAACCAGATAGACAGCTTGGTATGCGTGTGCCTCTGCGATCGTGCCAAGATTGTATCGAAGCTCAATGCGCTCCCTGAGTTTCAGATACTCGTAGTCGTCGTCGAAGACGTGCTCGCCGCGTCGTGGCTCCAGCCATAGCTCGTCGTACCAAAACGTTCCTCGGTACTCTGGATCCTGGCGTAAGATCGCACAGACGACCGCAAAGGTGTTCTTCAGCTCGCCCGTCTTATTCCGAGGCAAATCGCGGGTCCAGTCATCATCAATGACGGTGCCATCGACCTCTGGCGGAGGGTCGACCGCCGCGACAAGCTGGAGACCGCGGCTCCGTGCGTTGGGGTCGGGGCGTGTCATCGCTCACCCCCGAAACACCACGCGCACGAGGAAGTTGAACCCCACACAGGGGTCAAGTATCGTTTCATGAGTCACACTTTCTGGCCCGGCGTGTTTTCGAGGCTCGCCGGGCCAAGCTTTTTGTACGCCTCAGGGTCGGCGTTTGGCAACGCTTCATGAAGCCTGCACGCCCCCGAGGGACCGTGCCCCAGCTCCGTCACCAGACTGGCTGGAGTCCTCAGCGATCGACGGCCCTCACGTCCTGTCGTGCCGTTCGGGGCATCCGATCCGGATCCACCGCACACGCCGCAAGCCAAACCGCAAGCCCCCGCGTATTGGCAAAACGCGTGCCAACGGGGGTGCCCGCGGCTTGCGATTTCGCTTAGCGCGCACCCCTCGGAGAGCCGAAGTGCGAAGCGAGATCACTCCTCACAACAAAAGTACGAATCAAACACCATATCAACAAACAAAGTGTGAAGACATAGTTTGTTGATAGTTTGTTATAACAAACTATTGACTGCACACGATGCGTGCGCTAGGCTCAGGGGGTATGCTGGCCAGCCGCGCCCCACCTGCCCCCTAGCCCTAAGGCGCCCCCACCCGGGCCAAAAGGGCCTGGGTGCACGGGCGCCACGGGGAGACCACCCGGGGCCCCCTGCACCCGCTGCATCCACGCCGCGGGGCCGGGGGCCCCTGCGCCACAACAGGACCGCGCAAAGGGCCCAGACAGTCTACGTTTCTATAGGGTTCTACTGCGGTGAATTGACAATCATGTACAATTCGTACAACTTAAGGTGCGGAGGTGGGTCGTGGCCAGGGTGAGCGTGAGCGATGCCAGGGTGAGCGTGAGCGATGCGCGAGAGGGGTTGCCGGAGCTGGTGAACCGGGTGGCGTACGGTCGGGATCGCGTGGTGATCGAGCGGAGGGGGCAGCCGAAGGCTGCATTGGTCTCGATGGAAGACCTCGCGCGGCTCGAGCGGCTGGAGGACGAAGAGGACCTTGCGGCGGCGCACAAGGCCCTGGAGGAGCCGGGGGAGCGGAGGCCGCTCGAGGATGTTCTGAAGTCGCTCGGCGTCTGAACCCGTGGCCTACCACGTCGATCTCGCACCGTCCGCCCAGCGGGACCTCCGATCCATGCCGACGCAGTGGCTCCGGCGCGTGGCGGCCAAGCTTCGTGCGTTGGCCGAAGATCCCAGGCCCCGCGGCTGTCAGAAGCTGGCGGGCCGAGAGGACATCTGGCGGGTTCGCGTCGGGGATTACCGCGTGCTCTACCAGATCCTCGACGAGTCCTTGCTCGTCCTGGTGGTGCGCGTACGACACCGCAAGGACGTCTACGAAGAATAACCTCCGTCTGGGACACTAGCGAAGAGGAAGTGGACTTTCGTGGGGAGGAAACGACGAGGATTCTACGAAGAATAACCTCCGTCTGGGACACTAGCGAAGAGGAAGTGGACTTTCGTGGGGAGGAAACGACGAGGATTCTACGATTTCGGCAAGTCCAAATCACGGGTTGGGCCGTGGAATATTCCGGGTACGAAGGGCAATCCTACGAGCAGGGAGAAGAAGGCAAGGAGAGAGACAAGGGAGGCCCTTCGCTGGTTCTTTCCTACTGCACGGCGCAGACGACGGTCCGCAAGTTTCTCGAAAACAGTCCTCAGATTCGCGAAACCAAATGAGAAGGCAGAACGCGACAAGTGGTTCCGAACACAGTCGTTTCCTTCATGGAAGGAAGTATCCACCTTTGGAAAAGTTTGTTTGGTGATGCTTGCTGTTCTCGCTGCCGCGGTGGTTCTGAGTACGACCCGGTCATGCTGACGTGAACGTCGAAGAGCACAACGCCGGGTACTTCGATTTTCTTCGTCGACGGTCGTCCTTCGCCGCAGCTCATGGTGGGAATGAGACCATTGAGGCGTACGTCGTTTGGGCATCCGCGGTGGCCGCGCTCATGAGGATTCACGGCAGACGAGTAGGCCACAAACTCCACAAGGACCGCCGCTGCTTCGTGGACGGTCTCCTCGATCTGGAGCCTTCCCTAAGCACTGTGTCGATTCCACTGCTCGCTCACGACCTACGTCAGATGGCACCTCATCTACGAGAGCAAGAGCCGATTCTCTCTTACGTAGATCGTGCACGGATCAGCCACATTTGGCGATGCGACGAAGACGTCTCAGTGGCAGCGCAGACAGCGCATCTACGAAACGGACAGCCGGTCCACGTGCAGCATGCGTTCGATCGAAATCGATACGCGGAGATTCTCTACGACGAGTATCGATGCTGCGCGGTGCACGGCCTCGAACTCGGGTGGAAGACGTTCCCGAAGTCCGAGGGACGGTCCGATCCAGGTTACATGAATTACAAGTACTTGGACGACAATCCGCGTCCGCCTCAGCATCGTTACCGCACGCGGATCATCTTTCCAATCCGTTGGCTCACCCACTTGCTAGACGACGTAATGCTACCCCGATCTACCGATCGAGGCTTTCGCTGGGATCGTAGACCGAGGGCAGGTCCTTGCGGGCCTGCGTTGCCGCTGGGTCTCTTGCGAGACTTGCCGGCCGTCTTTGCCGTGGCTTCCACGGGCGCACCCCCCGGTGCTTTTCCGACACGCACGGGGATGGCTTGGTTATCGCCGAGCCGAGCGTATCGGGTCGCAGTTCTGACTGCGTTGCGTGTTTTACGTTGGCAACGACTGCTGCCAACAACGCGATACACTCAGTTGTCAAAGAACAGTGTGCTCCGAAGAGCACGCGGCTTTGCCAGCCTAACAGTCGGCAGAATGTTGGCAACACGCGCGGGACGTACTCTGTCAGGGCCCCTTCCTCCCCGGCCTCCCGCTGCCGCTGCCGGCCGGGGTCTCCGGGGCTGTGCCGAGACTGGAGACCTACGACGATGATCAGGAGAGAAGAGCAAGCGTGCACCGAGGGCGGATGGTCGATTCCGCCCTACCCCACGATTCTGGAATAGAACGGATGTACACCTCGGTAGTTCCCACCGCACTCGTCAGCCAGTCTTGGCATGAAGTTTCGCCGCGCGCTGCTGTTCGAACGACTCCCCGAGCGCGTCGTTGATCTCGCCGTCGACCCACTCGGCGCCGCAGGTCTCGCAGGTTGGGATCCGCAGTCCGCTGGGGTATGCAACCTCCGCACCGCGGTACCACTTGCGCCGGCCTCCGTGGTCCTTGAGGGCCACGCGACCGCCACACTCGACGCAAACCGTGATGTCGCTCAGGTCTCCCATCGCATCTACATCCTGACCACACCGGCTCGCGTCCGCAACGGCGCCTCCGGCGGGTGAAACGAAATGACCAACAACCGCCCGTCCGGCAGCACCGTAAACTTGATGTACCACCCACGGCCTAGGCCATCGCGCCAGCCGTAGACGTCTGCCGGAGGCGACTGCGCGGTAAGCGTCTGGGCATAGTCGTCGGGGACCAACCGACAAAGCGCGTCGAGGATGGTACGCCGTGCCGTCCTAGGGTCCACGTCGTCGAGGTCCGCCACCACCTCGGTCGTGAACGCGCGGCGGAAGACCACGAGATCGGGAGCCGCAGCGACGAGCCTCTGAACCGAGGCCAGGTTGTGTGCAGGGGCCGCGGAGGGTCTCACAGCGTTTTCTCGAGCGACGCCTCGATCACTTCGGACAAGCTCTGGTCGTTCTCCGCACAGTGGACCGCAAGGCGCTTGGCAAGCGATGCGGGGAGATACACCGTCAGACGACGCACATCGCGTCCTTTCCTCGGCTGGTGGAAGCGAACGGAGTCCTTCGATGCAGCCGACGCTGGATGGCCAGAGGGACGTGCCCTCGAGGGGCTCGGTCGAGGCGGTGACGCCTCCCCTCGGACGAAGGCGTCGTGCTGGACCATCGCCTCAGCGCCGACGGCCGGCGGCGGCTTTCTTGGTTTTGTGCTTGGGGGCGTCTTGGCCATTGAGGGTTCCTCCCTGGGCGTACAGCTCGTCGTACAAACGGCGGATCTCGAACGCGGCCGGCGTGGCCGGCGCGTAGGCGCCCACGCCCTGTCCGGCCGCCAGCGCCTCCTGATAGGCGATGCGGTAGAACAGCTCGGTCTGCAGGATCCGAAGCCCGGTCTCCGCGAGCGACTCGCGCACGACCCGGCCGAGGGCCGTCCGGCCCTGGCGCTTGGTCACCACGATCACGGCGTGAAGCGACGGGCGGACCGCGCGGGCCTCGGTCACCAGCTCCACGCTCGTCGCCACCGCCCACGTATCCGACGCCGACGGCCCGCACGGCAGCACCGCCAGGTCACACGCCATGAGCGCCGAGCGCTGCACGTCGCTGGCGCGCGGCGGACAGTCGATCACGACCAGGTCGAACCCCGCGCCCACCCGGTCCAGCTGCCCCGGCTGGTGCATCGTGGCGCCCATCGCGACGACCGCCGGCGCGGGGTGCCCCTGCTCGGCCGCGACCTCGGCCCACGTCCGGGCGGTCCCCTGGGTGTCGCCGTCGACCAAGAGCACCTTGCGCCCGCGCGCGACGCCTTCGGCCGCAAGCCCCACGGCCACGGTGCTCTTGCCCACGCCCGTCACGACGTCATCATGAGAGAACGGACGCCGGGCTGGCGTCGGCGCGGACCCTGTGCGAACAAACGGGGACACGCGCCATGTCCACGCCCGGTAAACTCGAAGTCACGATCAAGATCAACCAGCTCCCCACGGGGGTGACGACGACCCCGAACGGCTGGAAGGAGTTTGGGTTGGACTGCGGCGGTCGTACGGTGACCGTCACGCTGCGCCCCAAGCTCTTCTCCAAGCTCGAAACCGCGGCCACGCAGTGGCCCGAGTGGGTGGCGGCGATCACCGGGCAGATGGGGCCCACGACCGAGGGAGGCTTTGTGCTCCTGGAGCCCAACCTCCAGGTCTTTGAGAAGAAGCCCAAGCCCACGGTCGACAAGCCTCCGCCTCCGGCTCCTTCAAACTCTTGATGACGAGGCAATCCACGCTTCACCCTGTGGGGTGCACTCCACGAAGAGTGGCCCTCAGTGCGTGCACTTTGCGGCGCAAGTTCCTCCCGACCCGCCGAGGATCACGCAAGGATCCCCGTCTAACCAGACAGCGCGTCCATCGGATCCGCACGTCGCTTCGCTTCCTCGTAGTTCGCCCACGTCCAATCCGGAACGTAGTACCGAGCGGTATGGGCTTGCTTGGTGAGCCATGCGTACGCGGTCCGGTACGAACGTAGCTCTGGATATCTCGTAAACCACTGCAGGCGATCACTGTGACTGTTCGTCCGGACGCTGTACTTCTTCAGCACGTAGGCGGACGTCGCGTGCAGCGAGGCGTAGAAGAGCAACACGACCGCCCATGGAACGCTCTGTGGCTGGTCTGACAGCCTGTCCCGCAAGGACTCCGCCAGTGCGAAGTTGTGACGTGCGAGACGGCGGTGCTGTTCGATGGTCGGCGGGCTAGAGCTGCTCACTGTCGGGGATCATGCCCACGGAACGCCCTGGCACCAAATCGTAGTCGAGTTCGACACCCAGGTGGTCGCCGAGGTCCAAGAGTCGACGCACGATCTCATAATCCCGATCCATGTCCGTGTTCTCGAGGACGACGTAGAACTTCGGGGACGCCGGATCCGCGAGCAGCCCCGCGATTCCTGGCACCCCCTCTAAGGCATGACGGACCCTGTGTCGAAGCTCTGTCGGGAGGGGTTCTGGATGGTAGGCGCGGGCAGGGTCCACGAGTGAAGTCTCATCCCGGCGAGGCCCCTAGGCAAGCGTCGCGCGTGGCCTACATTGGTCACCTCGCGGAGGCCGCTTGGGTTCTCTGGAGGCACGTCGGTACGCACGGCCCTTGGCGGATCTACGAAGGCAGTACGGGCCACACAGTGCGCCATGGGTTCCACGAAACGACGATCTCCACGCACGTGAAGTGAGCACAGAGCCCTTGCGGCCGGCTCTGCAGAGGCGTCTACTCGGCAGGCAAACCATAACCCGCTACGGGCACACGAATCCTTCGCGCTCTAGCTTGGCGGCAGGCGCGCGATGGAATCGGTGGCCGTGGCGACGAGAGGTCTCGATGACTCTGAGCGACCCGCTCGGCGCCGTATGGCACGAGCCTGTTCTATCTTGTAGTGGGGAACCGACCCCCGTCAATCCTTCCACCCTTCCCTGCGTGACGCCGAAGGGGGGTGTCGCATGACGGTGGCGATCACCCGCTGGCCGTCGGTGACGGCCACCCAAGGCACGCGTGTCGAGCTTCCCAGCTGGCAGGCCTGGTTCGACGTGCTGTCGCAGCCGGGGGCCCTGGACCTGGTGCACGATCCCGCCACAGGTCAGCCCACGCCCCACAAGAAGACCCTGGCCGGTTGGAGCCCCGCGACCTTCCGCGACGATCGCCGCACCAACGCCCTTTGCGAGGGGCTCTGCGCGCTGGTGCTCGACTACGATGGGGGTACCTCGCTCGACCAGGCCGTGGCGCTGTGGGGCGCGTACGATGGCTTTGTGCACACCAGCCCCTCCCATCAGCTTGCGGAGGGCCACGATCGCTTCCGGGTGATCCTACCGCTACGCCGGACCGTGACCGTCGAGGAGTATGCGCCGCTATGGCAATGGGCCTCCGCCAAGGCCCAGGCCGCCGGGCACCCCTTCGACGACAGCACCAAAGATCCATCCCGCCTGTGGTTCCTGCCCGCCGCACTGCCCGAGGCACCCTTCGAAACGCGCGTGTTACGAGGCACAACGCTCGACCCCGATCCGGTGCTTCCAGTGCGTTCAAGACCGGAGCCACGGTCCCACAACGCCCCGGAGGACCCACCCATGGCCTCGCGGGCCACGTCCGACCGCATCGAAGGCGACGACACCGCACCGGACCGCGCGGAACGCTACGCCCGCGCAGCCCTCGCGCGCGCGTGTGAGACCTTGCGGACGGCGCCAGAGGGCACGCGCAACGCGACGCTGAACAAGGAGGCCTTCTCACTGGCCGGGCTCGTCGTGGCGGGCGCACTCTCTGAAGACGTGGTGCACGCGGCGTTACGAGACGCGGCGCTGGAGGCAGGGCTGGGTGCCCACGAGGTAACCCACGCGCTCCAGAGCGGTCTGAAGGCTGGCTTGCACAGACCGCGCGAGGTTCCTTCCCGCTCCAGGCCCACGGGCGGACCTCAAGGAAGCAGACCGCGCGGGCCTACGCCCCGTGCACGACGCGCGACGGCGGCGGTCGCGACTTACGCATCCGGTCCACCGAAAGACGCTCAAGAGGCACACACTCCGCGGTTCCACTTGACCGACTACGGGAACGCGGAGCGCTTGGTCGCCGCACACGGCCAGGACCTTCGCTACTGCGGCGCGATCGGGTGGCTCGTTTGGGACGGGACTCGGTGGGCGCGTAACGAGACTTACGAGGTCATGCGGCGCGCCAAGCTGACCATCCGTGCCCTGTACGCCCACGCCGCAAGGTTGGAAGACGACCGGCGCACGGCGCTGATCGAACACGCAATCCGAAGCGAGAAGCACGCGCGCCTCCGCGACATGGTGGCCAGCACCGAGTCGGAGCCAGGCATCGCGGTCAGGCTTGCGGACTTTGACGCGGACCCTTGGCGCTTCAACGTGTGCAACGGCACGATCGACCTGAGTACCGGCCATTTGCACGCACACCGTCGTGAGGACCTGCTGACCAAACGCGCCCCCGTGGTCTACGACCCGGACGCATCCTGCCCGCTCTGGGATGCATTCCTCTTGCGGGTGCAGCCGGACCCGGAGGTGCGTGCGTTGCTCGACCGGCTCGCGGGCTACGCCCTAACCGGCGTGATCCGCGAGCATGTGTTGCCGATCCACTACGGCAGCGGGCGCAACGGAAAAGGGACTTGGACCGACACGCTACTGTACGTGATGGGAGACTACGCCAAGCAGATCCCGACCGAACTTCTCATGGTCCGGCAGGGAGAGGCGCACCCCACCGAGCGTGCCACGCTGCTGGGATGCAGGTTCGCGGCGGCCGTCGAAACCGAGCAAGGCCGCTCGCTCAACGTCTCGCTGGTCAAGCAGCTCACGGGCGGAGATCGCATCTCCGCGCGGTTCATGCGACAGGACTTCTTTGACTTCGATCCTACGCACAAGTTGTCGCTCTCGACCAATCACAAGCCGATCATCCGCGAAACCAAGGACGCCATTTGGGAACGCGTGATGCTGGTGCCATGGACGGTGAAGATCCCCGAGGAGGAGCGAGACCTGTCCATGAAGGAGAAGCTACGTGCGGAGGCGCCCGGCATCCTGGCCCGGCTGGTGCGAGGGTGCCTGGCATGGCAGCGGACAGGTCTGGCGTCACCGGCCGTGGTGCAGGCCGCGACGCGGGCCTTCCGCGGCGAGATGGACCGCGTGCAGGACTTTCTCGACGAGCGGTGCTGCATGGTGGAAGTGTCCGCGCGAGAGGGGGCGACCAAGCTGTTCAAGTGTTACCAGTCGTGGTGCGAATCGAATGGCATGCGGGAGATGAGCCAGAAGGAATTTAGCGAGCAGCTCGTCGAGAAGGGGTTTTCTAGCAAAAAGAGCCATGGAGTCGTGACATACCTGGGAATCAGGTTGCTGACGCCTTTCGAGCTGGCAGAGCGAATTCGTGAGGCAACCGGTGAAGACCATGGTGCCAATGGCTTGTGTTCTAAACACATGGATGAATTAGAGAAGTCACACTACTCATGAGTGATTCTTCGAACTCTTGAGAGAGTCTCCACACATCAATCATCAATAGACAAACCCACGAGGACAGGCAAACCCCCTCCTGGACCGAGTGCGGGCTTGCGCGCCGAGACCGGTGACCTTGGTTCATGCCCTGTCTGGGGTGCGGGGGACGCCGGTGCGGCGCGGGTCGAAGCTGGGACGAGCCAAGTAGGTTCGGGGGAGGATGGGGAGGATGGGGAGGGGATTTGGGGTTCGTGCCTATAACGCGAAATATAGCGGCGAACCCAAAAGCCCTCCCCATCCTCCCCATCCTCCCCCGCGCCCCCTGCAGGGGGGGGCCCACGGGGGCCGGGTCCGCGGGGGCTGGTGTGATGCAACCAATCGAAACGGCTTGCGTTTGTGTCATCCATGGGGTCCAGAAGGCGTCCCTCCTCCCCCTGGGGCGCCCCCCCGCTCGGGATGCGCGCGGACGTCCGCAGGCCCGTCATCGGGGTCCCGTCTCCGCCATTCCGCCGTCCTCCTCCCCCCTCACGCCCTGACCGCGGAGCGCAGGTCTGTGCGCTCGGTGTGGGCCTCGCGGAGCGCAGGGGCCCCCGGCCCCGCGGCGTGGTGGCTGCGGGTGCGGGGGCCCGGGTGGTCTCCCCGTGGCGCCCGTGCACCCCGGCCGGCCTCGGCCAGGGTGGGGCGCCTGGGGCTAGGGGGCAGGTGGGGCGCGGCTGGCCAGCATACCCACTGAGCCTAGCGCACGTGGTGTGCTTGGTCAACAGTTAGTTATAACAAACTATCAACAAACTGTGTCTTAACACTTTGTTTGTTGAGTGATGGTTTGCTTCGTACTTTTGTTGTGATAAGCACACTCGCTTCTCACTTCTCGTGTGGGGTCCGTGCGTGCTTCGCACTTCGGCTATCCGGTGGGTGCTCGCTAAGCGAAATCGCAAGCCGCGGGCACCCCCGTTGGCACGCGTTTTGCCAATGCCGGGGGCTTGCGGTTTGGCTTGG
>WNFV01007574.1_pt1 | contig 12501 bp, 13 predicted proteins | sample 5400101 | NCBI WGS metagenome assembly WNFV01 (sample SAMN13153361, study PRJNA577476) | soil metagenome | isolation source: 115 cm soil or saprolite under grassland replicate 1 | place: USA:California | collected 2016-06-15
GAAGTACTCACCAGCCTCGGTCATGAGTTGGTACGCCAGCTTGTCGCCGGTTTCGGCGGCATCAGTGACCTCCTCAATACGTGGCTCCCGATCGCTGCGACGTAAAATGGTACGAATGTGCGACTCGGTCAGCCGCTGGCGCACACGTGCCAGGATCGCGGTGGTCGATGATAAGGTCTCAAGGCAGCCGGTATTGCCACAATCGCACAGGGTTGATGTGGTGCCAAGTACAATATGACCGATCTCGCCAGCGAGATGGCTAGGTCCTAGATAGGGAACCCCGCCGAGCATAATCGCCATGCCAATGCCAGTATCGGCCAGCACAAACACAAAATCCTGCTGTTGGATGCCGTGGCCGTACAGGGCTTCAGCGACCCCAAGCGTCCGCACGGTATCGTCGACAGCAATGTGTGGCCAGGACAACCGTGCGGCGAGCGCATCGCGAACGGCAAAATCCGTCCATGCGGCCGACCAAGCCGGAGTGTTTGGCCAGCCATAGACGATACCTGCAGTTGAATCAACTATTGCTCGTAGGGCGAGGCCAACCCCCATGACCGCGCTACGTGTGAGGCCAGCTTCACGAATGATCCGGTCGATCAACTGCTCCAGGTTGTCCAGGATTGCTTCACGCTCGGTTGAGAGGGGCGTCGGCTCAACGAGGCTGGCAACGATAGCACCGCGGAGGTCAGCAACGATCGCTCGTTGGCGCCGACCACCGATGTCGAGCCCGACCACATACGCGGCGTTCGGAGCAATCGCCAGTAGATCTGGAGGGCGACCACCATCCGACTCGGATCTTCCGATTTCACAGAGCAGGCCTTGTGCGAGTAACTCGGCTGTGAGGCGGCTCGCCACGCTCAAGCTGAGACCGACGTGCTGCGCGATCTCACGGCGGGTCAGCGGGCCCGCTTGACGGGTGAGTTGCAGAATAGCCAGCCGACGGTCATTCGTAAGGAGAGACATGCGCTCGATCCTCGCTCTTTTGATTTCACCCGCCTTACTTCCGTGCAAGGATATCATGAAGTAAGGTTCTCTTCAAGCGGATCGCGCTCGTGTATAACGAGGTTTATACCCAGTTTGCATAAAAGTGCCCTGTTTCGAAGTTGACACAGCAGTTGTTTGATGATAATATGCAATTAATCAATCTCTTAATACCAGACTTTCGTCGATAACCTTGTACTTGGTGTTGCGCCGAAGGTCCAGCAAAGATTCTGCTCCCCAACCAAGGTTACCGATACCACAGGACTCTCTCGCGCTCCTATGATGCGGAGCACAAGGGGTAATCGGCATCCAGGGCACGCCTGCGCTGCAGTTACTAACCTACCTCGCGTCTTTTGTGTCAGCATGACACTGGTCATCGGGTGTTTCGCTGTATTATCAGATGTTCGCAGGAGGGAACCATGAGTAAGCGCATCACTCGCAGGCACTTCTTGCACCTGTCGGCAGGTGCCGCGGCAGGGGCTGTGCTTGCCGCGTGCGGCCCGGCGGCTGCGGTGCCAACCGCGGCGCCGGTGGAACCAACCGCGGCAGCGCCAGCCGCGGTCACAACTGCGCCAGCCGCGGTCGCAACTGCGCCAGCCGCGGTCACAACTGCGCCAGCGGCCGGCGCGACGGCGGAGGCGCCAGCAGCCGGCGCGGGAGAGAGCGGTACGCTCACCGTCTGGGGGTTTGAGGGGACGTACGAAGGCATCGAGTCGCAAGTCGAGGCTTTCAACAGCAAGTTCCCGAACGTCAAAGTCGATATCAAAACGTTCGGCTACGACGACATTCACACCAACCTGTTGAACGCGATCGTCGCTGGAACCGGGGCCCCGGATCTGGTTGGGATCGACGTCCTGCGACTGACACAGTACGTGGATGGCCTGACTGACTTGAGCGAGCAGGCTAAGCCGTATCTTGACCAGTTCGTGCCGCCGACCGTTTCTCTGGGTTCCTATCAGGGCAAGTTCTATGGTCTTTCCACCGATTCAGAACCGGTTGGCATGTTCTACCGCAAAGATCTCTGGGACCAGTTTGGTATCAAAGAGGAGCAAATCGAGACCTGGGCCGACCTTGCGGCCGCCAGCGCCCAGGTCCATGACGCCAGCCAGGGCGAGGTGAGCCTGTACGCGATCAATGGCAATGACTACCAATTGTACGAGGTGCTCGCCGTCCAGCAAGGTTTCCCTGGCTATTACTTCAACAAGGACGATACCCAGGTGATCGTCGATGATCCGAAGATGGTCGAGGCGGTGAACGCACTCAAGCAACTCTGGGAAGGTAAAGGCGCGTTGCACGACGTGAACGACGGCGCCTATGGCGACGAGATGACCGCTCTGCTTAAGAGCGGCAAAGTCACCGCCCAGATCATCGGCGCCGCCTGGTACCCGATCACATTAACTCAGAACATGCCTGAGCTCTCTGGTAAGTGGCGTCTCATGCGCGTGCCGGCTGTGCAGAAGGGCGGGCCGCGGATCGGGTACCAGTACCCCTCGGTCTGGATCATCCCTCAACAAAGCAATCTGAAGTCGTCGGCCTGGGAGTTGGCGCGCATGAGTTTGATCGGCGATGGCGCCCGCCGTCTCTACGAGAAGACCAAGATTCTCCCAGCCTACAAACCGCTGCTGGACGAGCTCCAGACTAAGTCGGACGACTACTTCGGCGGCCAGAAACTGGTTGAACTGTCGAGAGCAATCGCCAAGGACACGCCCGACGTCTTCTTTGGCACCGGGTTCACCGAGGCGCAGGAGATTATGGGCAACCACTTGCAGGAGATCTTGAACGGGCAGAAGTCGGCGGAGGATGGCTTGCGCGCGGCGGCGCAGGAGATGCGGGAGAAGCTAAAGAAGGGGTAAGGAGGGACTATGGCCCCCACGGCTCAGCTCACGCAAGCGCAACGGCCCGCGGTCCGCCGCCGGGAGCGCTGGTGGCGCATTGCGGCGCCGTATGTCTTCATCTCGCCATTCTACATCCTCTTCCTGGCCTTTGGTCTGCTGCCGATTGTCTTCTCGCTGGTCGTCAGCTTATATGACTGGCGTGGCACGACGCCGGGGGGCTTCGTCGGTATGCAAAACTATCAGGTCCTGCTGCGTGATCCGACGTTCTATAAGTCGTTGTTGAACACCACGTATGTCTGGATCGGCAGCGTGCCGCCGATGATCCTATTGGCCCTGGTCTTCGCCGCGATCCTCAACTCCCGCTTCGTGCGCTTCCGCAACCTCTTCCGCACGGTGTACTTTCTACCAGTCGTCACCTCGCTGGTGATCACCGGCCTGGTCTTCGGCCAGCTCTTCAGCATGTCGTTTGGCCTGGTCAACAGCGCGCTGGAAGCGCTGGGTCTTCCGGCTTTCAACTGGTTGAACGACCCAACCTGGATGAAGATTATCCTCGTGCTGGCGCTACTGTGGCGGTGGACAGGTAATGACATGGTGATCATGCTGGCCGGGCTGCAAAGCATTCCCAACGACCTGTACGAGGCGGCGCGGGTGGACGGCGCAACGGATGTCCAGTCCTTCTGGCACATCACCATCCCGCTGATGCGCCCGGTGATCTTGTTTGACGCGATCATCTCGACTATTGGGACGTTCAACCTCTTCGCCGAGCCCTATGTGCTGTTTGGACAGGGCGGCGCGATGAACCAGGCGGCGGTCGTGACCGGCACCTTCCTGTACCAGAACTCCTTTCGCTACTTCAAGTTCGGCTACGCCTCGGCCATCGCTTGGGTGCTCGCGGCGATCATCTTGGCCCTATCCATGCTCCAGTTGAAGCTGGGCAGCCGCGAGGCGGCTTGAGGAGGTCACACGATGGCAACCACTAGCATGACACCGTCCAGCATGCGCAGTGGCCTTTCGCAGGCGGCGCGGCTGCGGGCGCGCGTCACACGGTTAGTGCTCTACATCGTCTTGATCCTGGCTGCGATCGCGTTCTTGCTGCCATTCTACTGGATGGTCCTGTCCTCGGTGCGGCCCAAGGCGGAATATTATGCGCTCCCGATGCCGCTCTTCCCACGTACACTGTCGCTCGAGAACTACCAGCAACTGTTCGCGCGCTCGCTCTTCGGGCGCGGGCTATTGAACAGTGCCTTTCTCGCTATCGTCTCGGTGATCCTGCAGGTGGCCTTCTGCTCGCTCGCGGGGTACACATTCGCCAAACTGCGCTTCCGCGGTCGTGAGGCCCTGTTCGTCGGCATCCTAACGACGATGATGATCCCAAGCGGTGTCGGGCTCATCCCGAATTTCATTATCATGGCCCGCATCCACTGGATCGACACCTACTGGCCCTTGATCGTGCCGGGGATCGCCAACGCCTTCGGCATCTTCTGGATGCGCCAGTATTGCCTGTCGCTATCAGACGATCTGCTCGACGCGGCGCGGATCGACGGTGCCGGCGAGTTCGGCATCTACTGGCAGGTCGTGCTGCCGATCATCACTCCGGCACTCGCCTCGCTGGCCATCTTCGTCTTTCTCAGCACGTGGAACGACTTTCTCGCTCCGCTGGTGTTCCTGCGGAGCCAGGAGCTGTTTACGGTGCAGTTGTGGCTCTCGGTTGTAGCCCAGCAAGGCGAGGTGAAAACCCCAGCTGTTGTGATGGCCGGCTCGGTCCTCGCCAGCATTCCGATCGTGATCCTCTTCGCCACGCTGCAGCGCTACTTCATCGCCGGCCTTACGGCGGGCAGCGTGAAGTGAACAGGCTGAACAAAGGAATTACATCATGACAACCAAGTCGAAGACTGCTCAAGCTGACCGCTTAGCCATCGACGGCGGCCCGCCAGCGCGACAGCGACCCGATCCACCGATGTACCCCGGCGGCAATCTGATCGGCGCCGAGGAAGAGCAGGCCGTGGTTGAGGCGATCCGCAGCAAGCGCCTGTTTCGTTACTACGGGCCGAACCCGGGCCCGTCGCGCGCAGCCGAACTCGAGCAGGCGTTCGCCGCGCATATGGGTACGAGGCACGCGGCCGCCGTCACTTCCGGAACGGCGGCGTTGATGTGCAGCTTGATGGGCGTGGGCATCGGCCCCGGCGACGAGGTGATCGTCCCGGCCTATACCTGGATCGCCTCGGCATCTGCTGTGACGATGGTTGGCGCTATCCCGGTCCTGGCCGAGGTGGACGAAAGTTTGACGCTCGACCCGGCGGATGGCGAACGAAAGATCACGGGCCGCACCAAGGCGATCATGCCGGTTCACATGCGCGGCGCACCCGCCGCCATGGACGGACTCATGGAGGTGGCTCGCCGCCATGGCCTGCGCGTGATCGAGGATGTAGCGCAGGCGGATGGCGGCAGCTTCCAGGGACGCCGCCTCGGCAGCATTGGTGATGTCGGCGCCTTCAGCCTCCAGTTCAACAAGATCATCACCAGCGGTGAGGGTGGCATGGTGATAACTTCTGAGGATGAGTTGCACAAGCGTGTCCTGATGCTGCAGGATGTCGTCGGCGGCGAACGCAACAACATCCCTGCAGACAAGATCCTGATCGGGATGAACTTCCGGATGCCCGAACTGCTCGCCGCCGTCGCACTGGTGCAACTCGGACGCCTTGATGGCCTGCTTGAGGAGATGCTGACACGCAAGCTCGCGATCAAAGCCGGCATGTCCGATGCGCTGGCGCGCGCCGGGGGGCACTACCGCACCATCACCGATGTCGAAGGCGACACCGGGATCGCGTTGATCTTCTTCATGCCCACCGCCGATCTGGCCGATCGCGTCATCCGGGCCTTGCGTGCGGAGAATATCGGTGCGAGCGACATGTACCGGCCTGAGGATGTCGACTACCATGTCTATGCGCACTGGGGGCCGATCTTGGCCAAACGCACTTGGTCGGCAGAGGGCGGCCCGTGGCGCTGGGGGGGGCCAGTGAACTATCGCTCCGACATGTGCCCGCGCACGCTCGATCTCCTCAGCCGGGCCGTGCATCTGGACGTCAACCCCTTGCTCACAGAGCAGGATATCGAGGAGACGATCATCGGCCTGAACAAGGTGTTAGGCTCGGTTGCAGCATAGTGAATGTACGCAAACGCTTAGGCTTGGCAGGTTTTGTCGTGGGGCGAGGCACGTGCCCCAATTGAATTCAGATCAGGCGCGCTCGCCAGTATACATGTCGTGCGGGACGTGTTTGATGGCCCACGCTTCGCTTCTGTAGCTGTACATCTCTGAGGTGCCACGTGAAGGGAACGATGTTGATTGGCTATGATGTGGAGGCGCGCGGCGCGGACGATGTAACTCCACGTTTTCTCGAGCAGGCCAAGGTCATTCACAACCGACTGGGAGTTCCGGCGACGCTGTTCATTGTGGGCCAAACGCTCGAGCAGTGGGTGCCGGAGTTCCAGGCCATTGCTGCGGATCCGCTCTTTGATCTGCAACAGCACACCTACTCGCACCAACTCCTCAAAACGGTGCATATTGACGATGGCAAGTCGATTCGGGTGGTGCGCGGAGTTAGCTCCGAGGAAACGCGCCATGAGGTGCGCACGACCAGCGAGCTGTTGCGCAAGCACTTGGGTGTGGAGTGCATCGGGCTAACGGGACCCTGGTGCTACTACCGTGGTCTACGAGATCGACCCGACATTCTGGAAGTGCTCTGGGAGGAGGGGATTCGCTTCACTCGCACTGATGGCCGCAATGAGCACGATTGGCATCCGGTTTCGATCGACCTGCAGCCGTATCGGTATGAGCCGCTTGGCTTCCCAGAGATGTTAGAGATCCCGATACATGGATGGCATGATTGCGTGATTCGTGATGAGGTATTGGGATGGGAGGATCTGGCCGGATACGTGGAGGCAGTGAAACCGTACATTGACCGGGCTGCGGTCGAAGGCAAGCTCTTCTCGCTGTGCCAGCACGACTGGAGCAGCATCCGCGAAGATCCGCAGATGCACGCGACTGAAACGTTGATTCGCTACGCACAGACCCAGGGCGTGCGCTTCATGACTTACCAAGCCTATTACGAAGAACACACACATGCCGCCGCGACTTCGCTCGCGAGCAGCGAACAGTCGGCCCTCAATCGATGATGCGGCGGCATACAGTTATCGCTGCTGGCACCTGTGCCAACACCTTGCGCAGCAGGCTTACCGTATCACCCGTACTTAGGCGCGGTGGCGTTGCCCGGGTGAGGACAACTGGGTGACGGCGGCCCATTTCACCACCTTGCCGGTACGTGAGCGCAGCTTCTTCCGGCCCGAAATATCATTATGCTGCGCCAAACCGTTCTACGGTCTCGGAGCACGAATCAGCAATTTGTGTATCTCAAACAGTCTGTGGCTACACCGGCGCGTTTTTCGGACTTAGCTGCATGGTGATACCACCGTCGACATAGATAACTTGGCCGGTGATGTAGCTGGCATCATCGGAGGCCAGGAATGCGACAGTGGATGCGATATCCTGTGGGGTACCGACGCGCAGCAGCGGAATGCGCTCGACTAGCACATCGACGCCCTCTTTGCTGGCGCGCTTCAGCCAGCCTGTGTCGATTGCGCCGGGGCCAATCGCGTTCACCCGAATGCCAAACGGCGCCAACTCGTTGGCCATGGCCCGCGTCATCGCATCAATCGCCCCTTTGGTCATATCGTACGGCAGCGCACGCCAGTGCGCCCGCAGGCCACCTACCGAGCTGATCTGGATAATGGTGCCACGGGTGCCGTGTTCGCGCATGACCTCCGCCGCGTACTGCGTGCCTAGATACGGCGCTTTAATATTGATCGCAAGCTGGACGTCCAGCAACTCCTCGTCCACATCAAAGACATGCTTGCGCGTGAGATGCGCGGCGTTGTTCACCAGCACGTCAACCGCGCCGAATGCCGCGACCGTTGTATCAATCAGCCGTCGCACTTCATTGGGCTCGCCTAGATCAGCTGTCACCGCCAGTAGCTCGATACCAAGCCGTTCAAACTCGCCCGCAGTCTGTTCGACATCCTCGGGCACGTTGCTGGTGATAACAACTTTCATGCCTTCACGGGCCAACCGTAGAGCAATGCCTTTGCCGATGCCACGGCTCGAGCCGGTGACCAGGGCAACTTTGCCGCGCAGCTCCTCGTAGCGCGGGCGAATTGTTTCAAACTGCGCCTTACTATCCATGTCTGCCTCGCTAGTCTCCATCGTTTCTGCCGAATACCGGAGTGAGCAGAGGGTATCTGGCGCATTCACCTGCCGGCAAAAGCAGACAGCGCCATCTTCACCGCGTACAGTGTGCACGATCATCGATTGCCCGTCAAGGCCCGCTAGCTGGCCGATGACCAGCACGCATAGTGTCACGAGTAGTGCAACCCACATGTAAAGCGTTTCCTGATGGATCAGCACAAACGAGTGCCTGCTAGTAATCGTTGACGAGCGAATGTGCCGCGGTAGTGATCATCACACCCGCTCCAACACAAAATCGCATGGGGCGGAGTCTTTTACTATTGATTGTCACTTGTGAGCAGAAGGCTTCGTTCACAGTGCGGTGCGTTAACGATCGTTTCCAATGGGCTAAAGCGCAGCTAAGTGTCCATATCGCACAATACCGAACGTGAGAACAGAGAGGACGCAGTAAGGGCAGGAATTTTTGGCTGTCACCATCGGAGAAGCCAAGGGCTTCTGCTTTTGTAATCAGCTGACTCTTGCTCACATTCTGCGATGTGCGCTTGTGTCAGCCTAACCATCCTCATTGGTCTCAGGCGTTAATTCCCCATGATGATCCGGCTTCTTCACCTTGATCGCCAGGTGGGGAGGGACAAACCCCATCAGCGCGAACTTTAGCTGGTACCTTACCAATCGATGTCCCATCATGCCGCCTCCCGCAGCGGTACGGCGCAGCGCAGGCGCTCGTCCAGCCATTGGCGAACGTCAGCCTCTTGTTGGCGCCGTTTCCGTGGATTGCTGACCAGAAAGCGTACCAGACGTGGCAGGCACGCGTGCAGGCGCGCCGCTGTCCAGCTTCCACGTACCTGCTGCTGCAGCGTCTGCACGCTCAGGCTGGCTAGCAGCCAGCTGCTGGCCGGATGCTGCGGGTCGCGTGCGCCTGTTGGCAGCTGCGCTCGCACCTCACAGGCCACCTGCTCCTGCAGCGCCCACGCGATCAGCAGCGCCCGCACCGTCGCTTCGACCGCCGCCCGCTCGCGACAGCGCAGATCCGCCACGCGCAGCAGCTGTTTGAGCCGTTTGAACAGCAGTTCAATGGTATAGTTGCAAGTGACAAATTCTGTATGACACGGATGCATACACTCGATCTTACCTGGCGGCGCGGGCCACGGCCCACCAACCTGGAATCGTAAGTTTTCTCCTATCCTCCTGCATATCGTTCGTTTGCAGGAGGGTACTATGAACCGAACCTGGCAGGTCCACCGTGAGACCGTCACCCATCCGGATGGGCAACGGCGTTGGGATCGTGCCTACCAACTCCTGCTGCGCTGGACAGCCGAGCCGACTGTCCAGGCGCCAAGTATCGCTCAGGAGGAAGACCATGCGCATTGCCCTGTATGCTCGAGTGTCAACCAGCCGCCAACAGCAGACCCACACGATTGACCAACAGCTGGCCCGTCTGCGGGCCTATGTGACCACACAGCCCGATTGGAGTCTGGCCGAGGAACATATCTTCTGTGACGATGGCCAGAGTGGCGCCAAGCTCAAACGCCCCGGCTTGGATCACTTGCGCGATCAAGCGGCCCAGGCGGCATTCGATTTGGTCCTCCTGACTGCGCCGGATCGACTCGCCCGCAACTACGTCCATCAAATGGTGGTCTTGGAAGAATTGGAGCGAGCCGGGTGCCGCGTCCAGTTCCTCGATCGTCCGATGAGCGATGACCCCCACGACCAGTTGGTGCTCCAAATCCGCGGTGCGGTGGCCGAGTACGAGCGCACCTTGATTGCCGAGCGGATGCGGCGTGGCCGGCAAGCCAAATTACGCACTGGTCACCTGCTCCCGTGGACCCGCGCACCGTATGGTTATCGCCTCCATCCCGAACGACCACGCGATCCCACCCTCCTGACGATTGATCCCGTCCAAGCGGCGATTGTCGAGGAGTTGTTCCAGCGCTATGCCGATGGCGGGCTGAGCCTCTACAAGCTCGCGCTCGATCTGACCACACGGGAGGTGCCATCGCCCACAGGTGCGGCCCACTGGACCGCCAATACCATCCGCCTCATCCTCTTGAATCCATGTTATACGGGCACCGCCTATAGTAATCGGATACAGACCCGCCCGGCCAAGCGCCGCAAATCTCCCCTCCAGCCGATTGGACCAGGGGTTGGCTGGTGTTTTGCCCCGCCCGACGAATGGGTTGGGGTGGGAGTGCCGGCGATTGTGAGCCAAGAGCTGTTTGAGAGAGTCCAAGCTCGGCTGGCCACCAACCAACAGATGGCGCAACGGAGTACGCGGCATGATTACTTGCTGCGCAATCTGGTCAGCTGTGGGCAGTGTCGCTTGCAATCTCATGGTTGCTTTCGCGCGCCAGACTATTTCTACTACCTCTGTAATGGCAAACAGGGGCCGGTGACCAGTTGCCACGACATACGCTGTCGCGCGCGTTGGATTCCGGCCGTTCAATTGGATGCCCTGGTGTGGCAAGATCTGTGCGCGGTGGTCCAGCATCCTGACCTGATCACCACGGCCTTGGAGCGCGCCCACAGTGGGGATTGGCTCCCCGATGAACTGCACCATCGCCGGACAACCATCCAAACCGCGCTGCGGAGTCTCGACCGCCAGCGCGAGCGCCTGCTGGCCGCCTATCTGGCGGAGGCGATTGAGTTGCCCGAGTTTGAGCGCAGGCAGCGCGAGTTGGTCCAGCAGCGCGACGATCTGCAGGTGCAAGAGCGGCAACTGACCCACTACAGTGAGCAATTGCTGCAGGTTCGAGCGGCCATCCCCAACATCCAGGCGATCTGTGAGCGGCTCCAGATTGGGCTGGAGCAGGCCACCTTTGCCCAACGGCGTCAGTTGATCGAATTGCTGATCGATTGTGTGATTGTCACCGACGACCAGGTCGAAATCCGCTACGTTATTCCTACGACAGATGCCAGTACGCACGTCCGCTTTTGTCACTTGCGAAAAGACTATTTCGTTGTGCCATAAAGTGGTCATAGATCGCAATTTCGGCTGGTGTGAAGATGATCGCCAGCCGCTCACGGAACTGCTGCGCGAACCGGACGAGATCGGCTTCCACTTCTTTGGTCGTCATCATTGCAAATTCACCATCATGCTTCATGCCGGCGTCGTTGGATGCGTTGATAGGAAGCGATAGCTGTTATCAAATGCTGCAATGAGGCTCACGTATCGGATATCCCGCCAGGTGAGTATCTGATCGCCGATAGGGAATCATCGCTTCGGTTTGAATGCGAGCGATATTCAGGCGATGCGCCCACCGTTGCGGGTCGGCATCGATTTGTTGCATCCACAGCGTCAGACTGCCTGCGGCAGCAACTTCTGGCGTGTAGCGGTCAGGGGTTTCGAACTCGAGCCCTTCCAGTTCGCGATATCCAATCGAAAATGCGCCTGATAGCCACAGATGCAGTGGCCAGGTGACATCGACACTGATCTGTTCATCCGGGCATCCATCGAGGATCGCAGTCGCCGCACGTTGTGACAGCCCACGGCCAGCGCTGGTCACGTCCCAGGCGTGGTTAGTAATGGCTGCGAACACGCGATTGATGATCGCTTCGGTATCGCGCTGCGTCTGCGGATGGGTGGCGAAGGCACGCGGTGTACGGCCAAAGATGGTCAGGTCAGCATCAGCGATATGAGCAACCGCGTCGGTAAGTTCGTCGGGATACGTATCGGCCCAGTGTAATAAGCGGTCAGCGTCGAAATAGAGCAGGTGGGATGTACCCAGGTCTTGGGCTAAACGAAGTGCGTTCCGGCGAGCGCGGCCTAAGAGCAGGGGCGCACCACCGGGTTGATCGGGAGTGTCGCGCCCGATCCGCGCGCCCAGAGCTTGAAAGACAGTCAAGGATTGTTCGGATGCGATCGCTGAGGCCTGCACTGCAATGCCAGCAAACGTGCGCCTCAGCAGTGGCGCAACGCGCGTGAGCAGATTGGTGAGCCGGCTGTGCGGATCGTGGTAGATGATCGCGAGGGCGACGTTCATACTTCCTCCGTTTCGTCTCGCATAGAAGATACTTAAGGGTTGGGCCTGGTGTATCACGCGAGATAGAACGCTTCGAGCCGGCTCGATGGTGATGGCAGCGCTGGCACTATTCGCATGGCAGTTACATCCGATAGATCGCGACGCTCTCGCGCAGCCATGTGAGACGGTTATCGAAAAACCGATCGCCAAGCCACTCGAAACCGTCGATTGGTCCCCTGGCCAGATTGATACTCATACTCCAGATATCGGCTGCGGCTGACAAGAATGGTATCACCGCCAGATCATTCTCGCTGATCGACCGCCGCGACCGATAGCCCCTCAGAAAGGCACTCCAGACACTTGCGTGGTCATCTTCGTGATCGCGGGCTGAAGCAGCGGCATGTGCCAGATCGAGCGCGCGCCAGCCTGAACCACAAAAGTCGAGGTCGTACCACATCACCTGGTTGTCACTGGTGATGCGGGCGTT
>WNFV01030481.1_pt1 | contig 12501 bp, 12 predicted proteins | sample 5400101 | NCBI WGS metagenome assembly WNFV01 (sample SAMN13153361, study PRJNA577476) | soil metagenome | isolation source: 115 cm soil or saprolite under grassland replicate 1 | place: USA:California | collected 2016-06-15
CCGTCAGCGCGGCCGTCACCAACCCCGCGCTGATCGAGGACCTCTCCGAGATCGTGAAGGCAGGTCCGGACAAACTCGTCGGAATCCAGAGCGGCATCGAGACGGGTAGCCCGGGCCTCTCTCGCGCCGTCCTTCATCGAAAGGCCGCACCGTTCACGGCGGAAGAATGGCCCGACGTGGTCGTCCAAGGCACGGAGATCCTGTGCCGGAACTACTGGTACCCCGCCTTCACGATCATCCTCGGCCTCCCGGGAGAGACGCCGGAGGATGCTTGGATGACCGTGGACCTGATCGATCGGATGGAGCAGATCCCGGGAGCGCACTTCATCACGGCGCCGCTGACCTTCGTGCCAATCGGCGTCCTGCGAGGCGAGGAGTTCTACAACCTCGACGAGATGATCGACGAGGCGCGCTTCAACGTCGCGTATCGCGCGTGGCGGCACGTCCTCCTGGAGATCGACGAAGACCTCTGGCGCTTGACGCACCTGCCGAGTCCGATGAAGGCGATGGTCGTCGCGACGGCCCGGATCGGCGGGAGGTACATCCTGGGAATCATGCACCGCTACGCCCGCCACAAGGGCTTCCGGATCCGGGCTCCCGCGAAGACGCGACGCCAGGCGGAAGGCCACACGCTGAGCTTTCCGGCGGCGTGAGCCTCGGAACCCTTATCGGACCCGGTGCGGCTTCCCGGTCGATGCCGGAACGGGAGAAGGCGATCTTCCCGCGTGCGGTGGGGCGGTCGAGCGGAGGTCTGGAGCTTCGCTGCGTGATCTTCGCCCGGAACGACGACGGGATCGTGTTAATCCGCCATCGGCGGGACCCGATCGTTCGCGACGCATGGACGCTCCCCGGCGGCCCCCTCGACTACGGGATGAGCCCGCAGGAGAGCGCCGGGCGGATCCTGATGGACCAAGCGGGCGTCCCCGCCGAGACGATGCGGCTCCTGACCGTGGAGTCTTCCTCCCAGGGGAGCTGGACACTCGCGTTCTATTGGGACGCGGTCATCCGAAAGGCGCCCGTCGCGGGCGCGGCCATCGCCGAGTTGCGCGTCGAGCCGATCGAGAAATGCCTCGCGGAAGACCTCGACGTCCTCGCCCGCATGCAGCTCGAGCGGTACCGCGTCCAGGAACCCGAGGAGACCGCCTGAGAGGTCACGAGCCGTCCTCGATCCACGCGAGGTACTGCTTCGCTTTCACATCGGCGCCGTCCTCCCCGATGACGGACGGCAGCGTCCGGGCGCGGAGCAGCTCGACGACCTTCACGAGGTCGTCTTCGGTGAGTGTCGAGCGGTCCGCACGAACATCGCGTAGCCGCTTCCGCAGCATCGCCAGAGCCATGTCGCCCCAGATGGCCCGCATGTCGGCCTCGATGCGGTCGTACGCCCCTTGCGCGCCCACGCTCTCACGCTTCGGTCGGCATCTGATGGGCGCTGAGCCAGGCGCTGTATCCGACGTAAAACAGGACGACGAGCGCCACGACGAGGAACGCGTCCGGGAGCGGGGTGTCGGCCAACAGGATCCGCGTGGCCGCGCTGAGGCTCAACGAGATCCCGACGGCGGCGAGACCCATGCTGAGCCGGTACAACAGACCGCCTCGCATCAGCCGCACGCCCTTGTGCGCGAGCAGGAACGCGCCGAGTACGCCGCACGAGATGCTCAGCACGAGGACCACGAACTGTTCCGCGGAGACCGCCATCGACCCGACCGAGCTTCGATGCGGACGGATGGGCCTTAAGTGTACGCTCGCTGGATTCACGGATGAGAATAATCACGGTTCGAGGCGCGCGGTGACGGACTGCCCGCCGACCTGCACGAACCCGGCGGACCGGTACAGCGCCACCGCTGGATCGTTTCCGATTGTCACGTAGAGCGCCATCCGTCGCTCGCCGAGGCCGTCGAGCCGGTTCATCGCCGCTTGGAGGAGGCCGCGGCCCAAGCCCTGACCGCGCTGGCCTTTCGCGACGCCCAGCTCCGCCACGAGCGGCATGCCCATCCAGTGGGTGACGAGGATTGCGCCCGCGATGCCCGTGCCGTCCATGCCGACGAAGGACGCATCGGGCATGAACCGGCCGGAATCGCCGCCTTTCAGGAGACCGCCGACGTATTCCCGCCACTCGTCCTCCGGGCCGGTGTGCAGCCCATACCGCTGTTCCATGTGCCCGTCGTACACGTCCATGAGGAACGCGGTGAGCCGCGCAATCTCCCCTTCCTCCGGGGGGATAAGTCGGATGCCCTCCGGGACCGGCGCGCGGACGGTCGGTGCCTCCATCCGCATGCGGGCGAAGATCCGTCGGAAGCCAAGGCCCACGAAGGAGGGCTCGTACCGGTCCTCGTAGTGGGCCGTAATCGACCCGGTGCCGGCCGCTCGGAGAAAATCCACAGCCTTCAGGAGGGCCCCGGTCGTCTCCGCCGCCTCGGCGGGGTCCATCGAGAATCCCGAGATCTCCCCCGGCCCGAGCCGAATCGCCCCGACGATCCGTCCATCCTTCCGGAACGCGAAGTGCGCCCTCTGCTCCTCCGGCGGGAGGGCGAGGTAGCGGTCGAGATGGACCTTCAGGTCGGGGGTCGGGAGGTCGCCCCGGCCCGACACGAACACCCGCCAGTAGGCGTGCGCCTCCATCGTCTGCAGGGGTTCGAGCGACACGACCACGCGGTCGGCGAGGGGCTTGAGGAGCATCAACCTTCGCGCACCGCGGAGATTTTATCCGGTCGAAGGACCTTCGACGGCCGCGATGGACTTCGGGCTCACGGAGACGCAGGAGATCACGCGCAAGACCGTCCGCGACTTCGCCGAGCAGGAGATCGTCCCGCAGTCCCGCGCGTTCGACGAGAGCCAGCAGTTCCCCTCCGCCTGGGCGAAGAAGATGGGCGAGCTCGGGCTGATGGGCGTGTTCGTGCCGGAGAAGTACGGCGGGTCGGGCCTCGACACGGTGTGCTATGCGATCACGATCGAGGAACTCTCCCGGGCCGATGCGAGCGCCGGGGTCATCGCGGCCGTGTGCAACGGCCTCGTCTGTGAGCCGCTCCTCGAGTACGGCACGGAGGACCAGAAACGCCGCTACCTCGGGCCCGTGGCCCGGGGCGAGTCGATCGGGGCGTACGCCCTCACGGAGCCCGGGAGCGGGTCCGATGCGGCGGCGATGCGCACGACCGCGAAGCTCAACGGATCCGAGTGGATCCTGAACGGGACGAAGTCCTTCGCGACGAACGCCACGGTCGCCCAGGTCGTCCTCGCGTACGCCCGCACGGGCCCCAAGAAGCACGACATCTCTGCGTTCATCGTCCCGACGGACGAGAAAGGGTTCTCCGTTCTCAAGAAGGAGGACAAGATGGGGATTCGCGCGAGTGACACGGCGCTGCTTGGATTCGATGACATGCGGATCCCGAAAGACAACTTGCTCGGCGAGATGAACAAAGGCTTCACGATCGCGATGGCGACCCTCGACGGCGGACGGATCGGCATTGCGGCCCAGGCCCTCGGCATCGCCCAGCGGGCGCTCGAGGAGTCGCTGAAGTACGCGAGAGACCGCGAGGCGTTCGGGCAGAAGATCGCGGAGTTCCAGGCGATTCAATGGAAGCTCGCGGACATGGCGACGGAAATCGAGGCCGCGCGCCTCCTGACGTACCGGGCCGCCCACCTGGAGGACATCGGGCAGCGGCACACCTACGAGTCGAGCGTGGCGAAGCTGTTCGCATCCGAAGCGTCCCACCGCGCCGTCGATTCGGCCGTGCAGATCCACGGAGGGTACGGATTCATCAAGGACTACGTCGTCGAGAAGCTGTACCGGGACCAGCGGGTCACGGAAATCTATGAAGGCACGTCGGAGATTCAGCGGCTCGTCATCGCGCGTGCGGTTCTCGGGAAGTGAACGGTCGCAGGCGCACGCGCGCTGGTACCGAACGGTGGCGGAGCAATACGACCACCTGTACGATTCCGGCCGCGTCACGAAGGCGTATCCGTTCCTTCACGATCTCTTCCGCCGGCGGGGACCCGTCCTCGATGTCCTCGATGTCGCGTGCGGGACGTTCGCGCTCGACTTGCCGCTCCTGCGACGCGGCTACCGGATCACCGGGCGAGATGCCTCGGCGGAGATGCTGCGGATTGCGCGGCGACAGCTGATGGGGAGTGGGCGCTCTGCGGATCTTGGGCAGGCGGACATGCGGACGCTCGGCCTCGACCGCGAGTTCGACGCGATCCTGTGCCTCGGGACCGCCTTCAACTACCTCGCGAAGGCCATCGACATCCGGAGGGCGCTACGCGGGTTCCGTCGCCACGTGCGGAAGGATGGCCTGCTCGTCCTCGATCTCACGAACTTTGACGCGTGGATTCGAAACCCGCAGAACGCTCGCGCGGAGGTGGACTACCGGGCGCCGGACGGCACGCGCATCGCGGTCTTCGGCTTCAACGAGCAGGACCTCACGCGATCGATTCACCTCGCGCGGTTCCTGACCGTCGTCCAAACCGGTCGAGGCATCGACCTCCGATTCGACGAGGCGCCTCTTCGCATCTGGACCAAAGACAGCCTGACCACGGCCCTGCAGGGCAATGGCTTCAAGCCGGTCGAGTGGTGGGGCGACTTGCGTCTGGGGGCGAGGTACGACCGACGTCGGAGTCCGCGCCTCGTTTCCGTGTCAACGCGGGCGGAGCATTAAGAGCGCGGTCGAGGAACGCACGCGAGCTTAGCCGATGACGCGGTCCATCACAACGACGCAGCCCAAGACCACGACGATGAATCCCGCGAAGACGATGTCCAGCGGGACGAGGCCGAATCCGGCGGACAAGAACGCGAGGAGTCCCATGAACGCGAGGAGGAATCCGAAATAGATCACCACCTCGATGGACGGGGAGCGAGGCCCCGGCTCAGACGCGACCACAGGGCGGCCGACGGACTCGGGCGATTTATGGGTTGCGGTCGCATTGTCACGACGCGGAAAGGCCGAATCCTATATGGCGGGCCCTCGTTGCGGGGTCCGTGGCGACGCGCGTGCTCTACATGGCGGAGCGCCGCGGACAGGAGCCGGATCCATGCTATCTGCGTGAGTTCGACGCCGCGATCATCGAGCGGGGACCGGACTTCGTGGTCCTCGACCAGACCGCTTTCTACGCGGAGGGCGGCGGGCAACCATATGACACGGGGACCCTCCGAGGGGCCAACGAGGTATCGAAGGTCCTTCGCGTGACGAAGGAAAAGGGGGTCATCAAGCACTACGTGGACCGGATGCCTGCGGCGGACGAGGTGCACGGCGTTATCGACTGGGACCGGCGGTACGAACACATGAGATTCCACACGTCGCAGCATGTGATGTCCGGCCTCGTCTGGCGAATCTACGGTGCGAGGACCGTAGGGAACCAGCTATACACGGACCGCGCGCGCGTGGACTTCCAGCCCGCGAATTTCGCCCTGGGGGACCTCAAGCGGATCGAGGACGAATGCAACCGAGTGGTCGAGGCAGCCGAGGACGTGGCGATCTTCGAGGAGGACCGAATCGACGTCGACCACAAAATCGGGGATCGGTCTCTTCTCGAGCTCATACCGGCTTCGATCAAGCGGTTGCGGGTCATCCAGGTGGGTACCGCGGATTACTGCCCTTGCGGAGGCACGCATGTAAAGAATACCGCGGAGCTGGGGCGGGTGCGGATACTCGAGAAGCGGTCGAAAGGCAAAGACGCCGACCGGATCACATACGCGCTGTCGTCGGTCTAGCCAGGGTCCCGCTGTCGAGCGCTCGCCCCAAGAGTTGATAATCGGCAGGAAAGGAATAAGCCGCGGCCTCTCCATCGGAACGGCTCAGTCCCCTCCCACCGCGCAAGGACTACAGTCGGGTCTGCGATGCCACTTCACTCCCGCCCACCCTCCGGGCTCGCCGTCATCCTCCTCGTGACGTTCCAGTTCTTGATTCTCATGGCACCGCCAGCAGAGAGCGGGCCCTCCGCATTCCCCGCTTCGGTCGTCCTTTCCAGGACTGAGAACTTGATTGACGGCGTCGCGGGACGCCTACGTCGTGGATGCGGATCCGAATGCGAACTTCGGCGCGATCTCGAAGCTCCTGGTCGGGCGAGATGCCGGCACGGGTATCGACCGATCGCTCATGGGGTTCAACTTGTCCGCAATCCCGTTCTATGCCGACGTGATTGCGGCGACCCTCCGCGCCCGAGCCTTGGAAACGAACTCGTCAGGGGCGGTCGACCTGTACCGGGTCCGAGCCCCGTGGACGGAAGGCACGGGGTTCCTCTACGAGAGGGAAGTCACGGTCCGGGAAACCGCCGGTCTCGCGCGAGTTAGAGAACCCGTCCTAGTCCAAGTTCCAATTCCGGGCGGAATCCAGACAAATCCGCGTGCGGACTTCCGGGTCTACGACAGCCTGGGGCAGGAGGTACCGAGCCAAGTCGTGAACGTGAGCATGCTTGGCGGGAAGGTAGTCGGCGTCGAGTTGGCTTTCGCCAGTAGCCACGCGGCGCTGGAGGCCAAGACCTACCGAATCCGGTACGGCGTCGATCCATCGGTTCCCGTCCCCGCTTACCGGACGAAGGGGCTCTCCGCAAACCCCTTGTGGACGTACGATGCAGCCTCCCGCTTTGCCTCTCCAGCCATCGCGGACCTCAACGGCGATGGGCTCCTGGAGGTCATCGCGGGCTCGCTGGACGGCCGGGTCATCGACCTCCAGTGGAACGGGACGGCCTTGTCAACACTCTGGACCTACAACGCTCCGGCACCGGTGGATTTCCCCATCAAAGTTACGGACCTGACGGGGAACGGTGACGAGGAGGTGCTGTTTGCCACGGACGGGATTGCCAACCGATCCATCACCGCCCTCGACGCCCGAGGCAGGTACCTGTGGAGCTTCAGCCTCCCGAGCTTTGACATCACGGGTCGCGTGCTGGGCCCCTTCGCAGCCGCGGACACCGACGCCGATGGGATCGTGGAGGTCTATCTCGGGATCGCGGCCAGCTATCCGGTCGTATACGGTCTTCGGGGATCGGACGGGACCCCGTTCTGCACGTACATCGACAGCGGCGCCACCGGCGCCATCCTGGGGATCGCGCTCGGGGATGTCCAGGGGACGGCGTCGCCTGACATCGTGGGCGTCGACACTCTGGGCCACGTTCGCCTTCGGGAACGGGATTGCAAGCAAGGGACCTCGGGTCAGAGCAAGCCGGGGCCGTCCGTGCCGCTGGACCCCGCCTCGCTCGCGAACCTGACGGACGGCCCCCAGCGGGAAATCATCGTCGGCGACCACGCTAACGCGAGCTCCCAGGAATTTGTCGTGCGGGGATCCGACTTCGCGGTGCTCAATGCGACCTCTCCCGCCGGAGCGAACATCACCGGTCAGATTGTGGCCGACGCGGATGGCGACGGCATCCTCGAAGTCTATTTCGTCACGGCGGATGGAGCCCTCCACCGTGCGTCGACGAGCATGAACCTCGCATGGGCTTACACACCGACGGCGAACGGGGGCGGCTACGGCATCCCATCGGCGGCGGACATCAACGGAGACGGCAGGCCCGAGATCCTCTACGGTACCGACGGCACCACGTCCTCCGATGCCGCGCTCTACGCCATCGCAGCCAATGGGAGCCAAGTGATGCGCTACCTGATCGGTCCGGGCGTACGGCTGCGGACCACCCCCGCGGTGGCGGACCTCGATGGCGATGGGACCCTGGAGGTCATCGTGGCCAGCGACAATTCCACGGATCCCTCCAAGCCCGCCAGGGTTTACGCATTCGGGACCGGCAGCTTGGGCCACGACTCCCGGACGGGCAGCTACAACACGGCCAACACGGGTCTCTGGCTCGATGGCAATTCGCCGGATGGGAAGGCGTTGCTCAACTGGACGCTCGGCGCGCTCCGCACAACCGCCGGGGTCGGGGTGTCGTGGAACACGCGCGACGGCGTCACGGCGTGGGCCACGCCCGGCATCGACATGGATTCGTCGCCCCTCGCGTCCACGACCGTGACCGTGGGCACCTGGGCCTCGTGGAACGTGACCGGGATCGTCCGAGGCTGGGTGAACGGATCCACCCCGAACAACGGGTTCGCGCTGCGAGCCCAGGACGAAACACTCGATTGGAACGCCTCGTTCGCCGCTCGAGAGTACGGGGCGGGATTCGAGCCGGTCCTCGAGCTGACGTACGTGGCCGACCCCAGCCCCCAGATCGTTGGCCTAATTCCTGATCAAACGCGACCCGAAGATGCTCCCGCCTGGACCCTCGACCTGCGACTCTACGTCTACGATCCGGACACTCCCGCGACCCGACTCTATTGGGACGTCATCGGGCTCAACGCCTCCCTCCTGCAGGTCTCGGGGACGAACCTCTTAGGGAATCATGTACTGACGTTCCGGCCCCAACCGAACGCGTTCGGGACGGATGATGCCGTGTTCGTGCTGTACGACGACGCCGGAAATTCCGACCGGCAGGATGTCCGCATCGAAATCACGCCCGTGGATGACGGACCAAAATTCGATCCGCCCGGGGTTTTCTACGTCCGGTTTGACACGCCCTATACCTTCGATTTCGATCCGTACATGTCTGACGTAGACGACCTTCGAGCGTCGCTGAGCCTGGGATCCGATGATCCGCTCCACGCGACCGTGTCGGGCCACAACGTGACGTTCCTCTACCCTCAGAGTTACGCGGACACCTGGGTCTACGTCATCCTGACCGTGACCGATCCGTCCGGGCAGGCGGCGTCCCAAGTCGTCGCCTTGAAGGTTACTTCGCAGTATCCTCCCGTGCTCTCGAGGAACCTCCCCGACGTGACCCTCACGGAGGGGGAGTTCCGCCGGAACGTCTTCGACCTAGACGACTACTTCACGGACCCCGACCAAGACTCCCTGTTCTTCTCGTATGGCTTCACGCACGTCACCGTGACGATTAATTCCGACCACACGGTCGACATGCAAGCGGAAGCGGAATTCACCGGCCAAGAGACCGTCACATTCCGCGCCACGGACCCGACAGGGGCCATCGCCGAAGACACGATCCTCGTGACCGTCATCCCGATCAACGACCCGCCCGTCTTCACGGCGCTCCCGCCGCTCGTCGTCCGATACGACGTCCCTTATCGATTTGACCTGACGCCCTACGTGAGCGACAGCGATACCCCGGCGGGGGACCTTGTTGTCACGACATCAAACCCCTCGAACGTGACGGTCGATGGCCTTGTGCTCACGCTGATCTACCCGCCCCGCTTGGGCAGCCTCGCGTGGCCGTACGTAGTCCCCCTCACGGTCGCGGTGAGCGACCGTGTCAGCGTCGCCGGCGCAACGACGACGGTCACCGTGACGGACGATTATCCGCCGGTCTTGCTGAGGCACCTCCCGAACGTGACCTTCCCCGAGGACACCGTCAAGCTCCAAGCGTTCGACTTGGACGACTACTTCCTGGACACCGACGGGCTCGTCCAACTCACGGCGCGCACCGTCAACGTGACTGTGAACATCCGGACGGACCACTCCGTCGACTTCGGCGCCCTCACGAACTGGAGCGGCCGGCAGGCGGTCGTCTTCCGAGCCACCGATAACCGGGGAGCGATCGCCGAGGACACCATGTATGTCACGGTCCTCCCGGTCAACGACGCCCCCGTCATCCTCCCGATCCCCAAGCAGGTCCATGACGGCCTCGGGAGCTGGGTCCTCGATCTGACGCCGTTCCTTCGGGATTCGGACAACGTAACGGGGGATCTCGTAATCTCGACTGGGGGCCATCCGCGCGTGAGGGCCGTGGGTCGCTTCCTCGTGTTCGACTACTCTCAAGCCGCGTTCCACGAGACCGTGACGGTCACGGTGAGCGACGGCTTGGCGGGCTCAACCGCAACGGTGGAGGTGGAAGTGATCCCGGCGAATCCCCTCCTCGCCGCCCTGCCCTGGCTCGTCGCTCTGAGCACGGGGCTGGGCCTTCTCTTGCTGGTCCGATTCCTGCGCCCGACCGTCGAGGAGGTCTTCCTCATCCATTGGGACGGACGGAAGATAGCCCATCTCACCCGGAGCCTGACGCCGGAGCGCGATACGGATGTGGTCGCCGCGATGTTCACCGCTCTGCAGAGCGTCGTCCATGAGTCGTTCCGTGGGCTAGGGGCCGGGAAGTTCCGTTCGATGAAACTGGGCACCCACCGCGTGACCGTCGTTAGCGGGCAGTCGTTCTACCTAGCGGTGATCTTCCGCGGCCGATGGGAGAGCGCGGTTCGCCGCAAGGCGGAGGAGGTCGTCAAGCAGGTCGAGAGAAGGTTCGGGAAGACACTCGCCATGTGGTCCGGATACGTCAGCGAGATCGATGGGATTCGCCTCTACCTGGAGTCCTTCTTCGGCGCGAAAGCGGCGATGGTCGTACGGAAGCGAGACGACAAGAGCGGCGAGCCTCCACGGCAAGTCGAAGGAGACGTCCCACCGCCACTCATGCGGCAATGATCCACGAGGTTGTCTTCGCGATCCCGAGGGAGCATGTGAGCCCGACGAAAGGATCCCGGGATAGCCCCGTGCCGTAACGCAGCCCGAGGCCATGAACAGCGGGCCCTCAGAGATCGACAGCTCGGGTTCCGTCCCAGATTTTGCGGGCACCTTTGTCCGCCGCCGAGACGAGCAGGCCCCGTTTCGACTTCGTCGGGATGATGAAGAACTCCTCGGTCCTCCCGCCTTCCGAGGATAGGACGATCTTGACTTTCCCGCCCTCCAGCGGCTCGTCGGTCTCCGGGTGGAGGTAGTTGTACCGGACGTGCGCGTCAGGACCTCGTCGGGGTAGCGGCTCATCGGAACACGGGGTCGGCATCGCGCCAACAAGCAAAAACCTACAGTGATGACCGGCCCGATCCGTTACCGAGAATGATTCTCACAGAAGCTGATTATCAAGGACGGCGTCCAGGAAAGGAACGCTTATCAGCGACCGGCGGCCGTGGCCCGGCGCCATGACCCAAAGCTACGAGACGGCCGGAAGGAACGCCATGGCGGACCTCGCAGAGAAGCAGCCACATGAATTGCTGCTCATGCTCGGGGGCGCGCTGGCGATCCTCCTGTCCGTTCTCCTGTACGCGATTGACTGGGCTCAGGGTGGTATCGCAGCGAACCAGCTCGCGAGCACGACGACGGTCCTCGTGATCGACGTCGTCCTCGGGGCCGCGCTGTGGATCGCCCCGAAGATTGGCCACAAGAACCTGATGAACAGCGCGATCGTCGCGGGCGTCGTAAGCATCGTCTTGCTCGCTTTCGGCGGCCTTCCCGGAACGATCGGCGGCGTCATCGGGCTCCTCGGCGCAATCCTAGCGGCGGCCAACCCGTACCTCCCCTGGTCCAAGCACACGTGAGCCGGCAAGATCGGCTTCGCACTCCGACGCCTTGAGCGAAGCCGCCACCCCTTTCGGTTCCCGCTTCGCCTCCGAATGTCTAGAAACCCTTTCAGCGAGCGGCACCTCGAGTGTACAGGACCTCCTCGCCGCACTCGATCCGGACGATCTTGTAGTACGGGAGGCGCGCTCCGCCGGTCGTGAAATAGCGGCGCTCGAGGTCGACGATCTCGGAGCCGCGAATCAGTCGATAGCCTTCCGGGCGCGCTCGATCGACGTACCACAGCACCGCATCGGAAAGCCGCCCGGGCTCACGCCACCGCAGTTCGTTGAGGACCTCTCGGGCGGTGCGATGCATCGACGTCGCGATGGGGTTCCGGTCTTTTCGCCCTCGCGGCACAAAGACCATATCCGGCCGACCGGTTCCGAGACGTGATGGACTACCCGCCACGCGTGCGGGCGTTGCTCGACCGCTCGAAGGCGGACCGGGGGGACGCCGTCGTCGTCCGTGCGAGGGGCGAGCGGTACGAGGGGATCCTCATGCCGCACCACGGATTCAGCGGCGACGACATCCTGACGGTCAAGCTGCCGAATGGATACAACATCGGGATTGCGATCCGCGACGTCGAATCCGTCGAGGTCGTGACGAAGCACGCTCCGACGAAACCTCAGCGGAATCTTCCCCCGCCCGCGAAGGACAAACCGACCGTCGCGGTGCTCGGCACGGGAGGCACGATCGCCTCGTACGTCGACTACCGGACAGGGGCCGTCCATCCGGCGGTCACGGCGGAGGAACTCGTCTTTAGCGTCCCGGAGTTGCTCGACGTCTGCAACGTCCGAGCCCGGGTCATCTATAGCATCTACAGCGAGAATCTGAAGCCCGAGAACTGGCAGAACCTGGCCCGGGAGGCGGGGAAGGAACTCAACGGGGGCGCGACCGGCGTCATCATTCCGCACGGGACGGACACGCTCCACTTCACGACAGCGGCGCTCTCGTTCATGTTGCGCGAGCTGACGGGCCCCGTCGCGGTGGTCGGGGCGCAGCGGTCGAGCGACCGTCCCTCCTCGGATGCCGCGACGAACCTGCTCAGCGCGGCCCGCGTCGCGACCGCGGACCTCGGCGAGGTCGTCGCCGTGATGCACGGCGAGACGAGCGATTCCTTCGGCGTCATCCATCGCGGCACGAAAGTCCGCAAGATGCACTCGTCGCGCCGCGACGCCTTCCG
>WNFV01007577.1_pt1 | contig 12500 bp, 8 predicted proteins | sample 5400101 | NCBI WGS metagenome assembly WNFV01 (sample SAMN13153361, study PRJNA577476) | soil metagenome | isolation source: 115 cm soil or saprolite under grassland replicate 1 | place: USA:California | collected 2016-06-15
TGACCTGCGTGGCATCCTTGCCTCTATCCCTACCTTGACGTTGACCGCTCTCTTTGTCGGAACTGTCCTGACCAGCTTCGGTGTCTTGTTGCAAGCCATGTACCTTTCAGGCGATATGGACTTTTTGCTTGCAACGCCTGTCCCCATTCGGGCAGTTTTTGTCGCCAAGTTATTGCAGGCTGTCCTGCCTAATTTTGCCCTCTTTTCCTTGTTTGGTATTCCGATGTTGTTTGGTCTGGGGATCTCCAATAGCTATAGCTTTAGTTACTATCCGCTTGTGATTCTGCTGATGATTTTCTTGGCACTCGCTGCTTCGGGACTTTCCTCTCTATTGGTCATGCTGGTTGTGCGCATTCTACCGCCGCGGCGTGCTGCGGAAATCCTTGGTTTTGTCGGCGCGATGTTCGCATTCCTTTGTTCGCAAACGGGCAACCTGGCTAACTCATTTGGCAGGGATATCAATTTTTCAGGAACCCGCCTTGCGGGTCTCTTAGTCCTTTCCAACACGCGCTGGTTGCCATTGAATTGGGCAGGAGAGGGATTGGTGGCGCTGGGAGAAGGTCACTGGCTAACAGGTATTCTGCTTGTAGGAGCAACTCTTGGGTTTTCAAGTATTGTGTTCTGGTTTGCCCTCATCACTGCCCAACGTCTGTATTACTCGGGCTGGGCTGGGATGCAAGTTGTCGCCCGCAAAAAGAGTAAGCAGCCCTCCCGAACAACTCGCACGACCACAACCAGTGTTGGATTTGTCTATCTGCTTCCCAAGCCAGTGCTTGCCATCCTCCAAAAGGATTTTCTTACGCTCAGACGTGACTTGCGCAGCCTGTCCCAGTTGATTTCGCCCATTATATTCGGCGTGATCTACACACTGCTCCTGCTCCGGCGAAGCGGGCAACCACCCACTGGGCTGGGAGAGGCTCCTGGTTGGTTCATGAATTCATTTCGAATTGTTCTGGCCTACGGCAATATCGGGATGTCGCTTTTCGTAGGCTGGATGCTGCTTTCCCGTCTGGCTGGAATGGGCTTTTCACACGAGGGCAGGAACTATTGGATGTTGAAAGTCTCCCCGATCCGTGTCTGGCATTTACTTGCCTCAAAATTTCTCGTTGCTTATTTGCCTACCCTCGGCCTTGGATTCATATTTCTCACCGTGATTTCTATCTTGCAGGGATTGTCAATCCTGGAGTTTGTTTATAGTTTCATTGCTATCGTTATGTGTCTGGCAGGTATGGCAGGCATACTCCTCTCGTTTGGTGTGGCGGGTGCAAATTTCAACTGGGAGGATCCGCGTAGAATGAACAGCGGTATGATGGGTTGTTTTGGACAGATCCTCACGATCATTTACCTGCCCATCAGTTTTGGACTATTCATTGCGCCATTAGGGTTTGCTCAATTCCTAGAGCTCCCCCTGATCTATGGTTATCTGGCTGGACTGATGCTGGGTTCTGTATTTGCAGCGGGATCTGCCTTCATTCCACTTTGGCTGGTGCGGAGAAGAGTTGAACAATTGGGTGGAGAATAAAAGTTGAAACGGTAGACATGTCACTCTGAGTGACAGCGAAGAGTCTCTACCCCATACAAGAAACTCTTCATTACTTGTAATAAGATTGCCTGTAAGGAGGAAACAATGAAAAAGTATACTTTCCCCTTTATTTTGTTTGCTTTTGTACTCTTCGCCTGTGGCAGAACGACACCAATAACTGAAATGCCAGCTGTAACGGCTACGACTTCGCCATTACCGACTCCTACTCCTGGATCTGACGCAGATTTCAAGTTTTGAACATTACAATTCTGCTATGATTGGATTGTTGAAGTGGCATATTCTTCGGATTGTCTATCGTTCCAAATTTCCAAGCATATTAGGCAGATGCTATATATATGCTTGTCCTTAATCCTATCTCCACAATCAAAGTGAACTCAAAGAAAAGGGTTACTCGGTGCTTTCAGCATTAAAAAGCAGGACAAAGGTTGAAATTTTCCTCCTTTTGATAGTATTAATATTCGGCTTGGCAATGATCGTATTGATCCCCCCAGGTGCAGGATACGATGAAGAAGATCATCTTGTCCGCGTTTGGGAGTTATCTGCATTTTCCTTTATACCGGGGCAAATGTCCGCACAGGAAATGAAATATCCGATCATGTTTCGAGACCTTGCTTATAGACAAGAGGCCAACTCAGGCATTATTGATTCGGATTTTTGGAAGAGGTACGCTCGAACATCGCTTTACGAACATGGCTTTGTTCGCCGTGAGTTAAAGACCAAATCTGTGTATTCGCCTCCACTTCTCCTGCCTCAAGCGCTCGTCATGCGCGTAGGGCGCAGCGCAGACGTGTCAATTCTGCTTGTGTTGTATGCATGTCGATTCGCCAGCCTCTTGAGTTATTTGATTCTTGTCTGGCTGGCGCTGCGCTGGATTCCTTTTGGGAAATGGATATTGTTTATCCTGGCTGTCTCTCCGATGGCATTATTTCAAGCCACAACAATCACCCCGGATGCCATTTCGAATGGGATCGGATTTTTATTCATCGCCGGAAGTTTGAACTTGGCAGAGAAAAAAGAAATCGACTGGCAGAAATACAGAAAACTGAGCTTGCTTATATTTCTGCTTTTTCTGGCAAAGGTAAATCTCACCGTGCTGATCCTGCTTCCCTTCCTGCTGATCCCGCCAGCGCGCTTTACCCAAAAAAGAATTTATATCCTGCTGCTGGGAACAGCTGTCCTCCTGTTTCTCATTGAAGTGGTCGGCTGGAACTTGATCGCGACGACATATTCGGATGCGCTGTTGGCAAACGATGCTAATGCTGGTGCCCAATTGCACTATATCTTGGACTATCCATTCGTCTTTCCTACGATCCTCTTGAAAGATCCTTTCATAAATGGATTGGCTTATCTCCGGGGATGGATCAATGGATACGGCTACTATTTCTGGACTCCGCCTCAAATCGTCTCGATCTTTTTCCTACTCAGTTTGGGTGCCGTACTATTAATCGACTCTACCCGTGAGCACATGCATAGGAAATATCGTATTGTCTTTATTCTGGTATTTGTAGCAGGCTACCTTGCGACGGCTGTGCCTCTCTACCTAACGTTCACAACCGTCGGCCTGAATCAACTCCTCGGTGTGCAGGGAAGGTATTTTATTCCATTGGCTTTACTGCCTGTTTTGACATTGGCAAGCTTTTTAGTTACAAAAAAATTTACCATTTCTTCAGATTGGATAATTATTTTTCTTGCAGTTGCTCTATCCCTGAATATTGTGGGAATCATTCTTGCATTTTACATTCCCTGTGGCACAACCTTTTATCAAACCGGATTGTGCTATCAGCCTCTTTATAAGGATTTCTCAAACGAGACGCGCCTCTCTCCGCCGATTTCGAATGAAATATCCGTTACGCAGGGAATCGACGTCGCATGCAATGGGTTCTCTGAACTGCGCGTCTTATTGAACCCCTCCAAACCGAATGATCCCGGAACGACCCGCTTCATTTTGCAAAACCAGGTGAGTGATCAAATTTTATTAGATACATCAATTAGAAATAGTCAGGTTTCAGCAGCCGACTGGTTCCCAATGAAATTTGATCCGGATTGGCACTCGGTGGGGAAAAAATACATCCTTAAGATTCTTGGCACAAACGTATCAACGGATCACGGGATGAAACTTCTCTATACTCCGCAATCCGAATTTGATTTGGGAAATCTCTACGAAAATGGACAACCGCTGAAAGAGGATCTTATCCTGCAATATGGATGTGCTACTGGCTTGCGCAAAATATGGCTTACAGGCAAGCCATAAATCTTTTCACTGCCTTAATCCTACAGGGTGAAATTTAATTTATTTCCGCCACGCAAGTGTTGCCTGGCTCAATGCTTCCACCTCTTCAGGTGTCAGGGCGAATGAGAGCGCACCTGCATTTTCAATTGCTTGTTTGCTATTCTTCGCGCCAGGAATAGGAAGCACAATTGGGTTTTCGATCAGCCAACGCAAGGCAACTTGACTCGGGGTCTTTGAATAACGCTCACCGATTTGCCGTAAGAGATTTACTACGGGCTGTACAGCTTCCATTGCCTTCTTGCTGAAGTTGGGAAGAAAACGCCGCAACCCACCAGCTTTCTGTGTAGCCGAATATTTTCCAGTCAACGCGCCCCCCGCCAGCGGAGAATACGCGATGAGTGTGATTCCCAATTCACGGCAGGCGTCCAAAATCCCGTTCACTTCCGGCTGTCGGTGCAGGAGCGAATATTCAATCTGATTAGAGGCGAGCGGAATCCCACGTTTGGCAAGCGCCGCGTGAGCTTCCCGCATTTGTTCTGCGGAGTAGTTGCTCACGCCAACCGCTTTGATTTTTCCTGCTTCAAAGGCATCCGCCAGCAATTCCATCAACTTGGGAATGGAGACTCGATTGGAAGGAAAGTGATGTTGATATAAGTCAATCGAATCGCGTCCCAGACGCACAAGACTGGCTTCAAGTTCCTTCGGCAAATCTTCCGCTTTGAATGAAAAGCCGCCAGGAAACTTAGATGCAATCAAAACATCCCTGCCACGTGCTAATTCTCCGACTCGCCGTTCCGATGCGCCGCCACTATACATTGCAGCCGTATCGAACAAATTTGCGCCAGCTGCTATACTGACTTCAAGCGCACGCTTCTCCTCTTCGAATCCTTCCGCGCCGCCATAAGCTGTCTTCGCAGGGTGGAGGCGAGCCAGTCCTTTTGCATCACCCCAAGTCATTGCTCCAATACCCATTCTGGGCACTTGCAGGCTACTTTTGCCTAATAACATTTTATGTTCCATTTTTTCTCCTTCTAAACGAATCAAATGGCAGGAGGCGATGCGGATTCGTATGGCGACAATAAACAGGATATATTATTCTACGCCGAATTTCACTACCCTTCACCTAGACAAATGAGTAGTATTTTTGAAATTTAGATAAATGACTTATTTTAGGGCTATACTATTAATAATTACTCGTATGAACGGGCTTACGATCAATAAGGATACACAGCTAGAACCGAAGATATATATCCTGCCTGAAGGCATTACGATTGATTCGGACAATGTGACTTTAGATGCACACGGCGCAACCATTATGGGGACGGATAAAACAGCCAGTCAGGGAATAAAAGTTTCCGGTCGAAAAAATATCATCATCAAAAACGTCCGCATCCTGAATTATTATCACGGAATTTCAATCAAAAAATCTAAAGGAATAGAAATCTGTGATTGCACAATTACCTTAACCACCGAAATACAATCGAACACTCTATTTCTGGATATCTGGAAACCCGCCGCGGATTCGTATGGATGTGCAATCTTTCTGGAACAGGTCACGGATGCAAACATCCACGACAATGATTTGCAGCACCAGATGAACGGACTGCTTAGTTATCAATGCAAGGGACTGAATGTAACGAATAACCTCGCAAATTACTGCAGCGGATTTGGTTTTCATTTATTTGAAACTTCTGACAGCATCTATACCAATAACTATGCAGATTTTTGTTGCCGATATTATCTAAGTAATGCTGGTTCTCATCTGGGAGCGGATGCCGCTGGGTTTCTAGTCGTTTACAAGTCATGCAATAATATTTTTCGAAAAAATTATGCCAGGTTAGGCGGCGATGGGTTTTTCCTGGCAGGCCTTACCCCCCATGGGATCGATGTAGGATGTAACAACAATCTATTCGAAGAGAACGATGCCTCTTATAGTCCAAACAATGCCTTTGAAGGTGTCTTCAGCAAAGGCAATATTTATCAGGGAAACAAGGCGAATCATTCCAACTATGGCTTTTGGCTGGGTTTCTCGAGCGACTGCACTTTGAAAGACAACCAGATTTACAACAACCGCCAAGCAGGGATCGCGGTGGAAAACGGCATCCACTTCGACATCCTGAACAATGACATCCAAAATAATACTCACGGCATTCTGATTTGGACTCGGCTTTATGATTTTCTGAAAACAGTCACTAGTATTAATCCTACAAGTCGCGAGTGGCTGATTGAGAGAAACAGGTTGATTCAAAACAAAAAAGCGATTCGCATCGCAGCCAATCAGGATCATGGAGTAAGAGGACTGAATGACGGGAAGTCTTCTGTATCTCCTCACAATCATGTTATTCAGAACAATGAAATTCGAGGCAATATCATTGGGATAGAGTTGGAACAAGTAAAAGATACACGGATGGATCAGAATATCTTGGATAATCTTGTTACGAATTTTGATGAAAGATAATCTTTTGTAATTACTCCTTCAACAAAAAATCCCCGCCATCCAGCATGCCATCTAAAATCACCTTCGCCGCATCTGATTCCAACAACTCCTGTAGCCTAAACGACTTCAACCTCGCCTGCGTCGTGCGGACGGAGGGTTCAAGGAAATCTCCAAAAGGCAGCGATGTGCGGAATAATTGATAATATAAAAACCTGCGGGCGTTACGTTTGAACTCAGATGGAACATTAATTTTCTCGGTCTCTAAAAACTCTTTCATCTTTCTTCTTACATCACCAACTGTCTGCGGGAAGAACACAGTGGGATATTGTGTGAAGCGCGCCTTGCCTGCACATAATACCGCCGCGCCCATGATCGAAGCCTCCAAGCCAATCGTCGAATTATAGACCATCACGAATTTTGACCTCTGAATCAGTTCATAAGAACTCAACGTTTCGTTCGGAGCAACGAAGATCACATTCGGTTCCTTGTTCGCACCATTAGCTTCGACCCACGCCGCCACTGTCTCTCGGCTGGATTTCCTCACGCGCAACTCGTCAGGGTGGGCGCGGATGACAAACAATGTTTCAGGGTGCGCCCGGATAACATCCAATGTCATGTCGAGCCAATCAAACATGTCTTCAAAGACGGTGTTGGCATGCGGTTGGCTGGTATCGAAAATGACATTGGTAAAGATCGGCACGATCTGTTTGAATCCTGCTGCCCTTTGTAAAAATGACTCATCGAGTCTTTTCATATCCGCCCAGAACTTGATACCTGCCATCGTGAAGTCGCCCTGAAAACGCTTTGCTAAATACACGTCAAGTTTAGCATTCTGTTCATCATTCAATTCAAAGTCACCAGGGATATGGATCGGATACGCGGTCGCTTCAGCATCGGTGAAGAATGCAGACGCGGGTTGTAATCCCACCTCGTGCGTAATCACACGAATGCCGCGGTTTTGTGCCACATATCGCGCCGTCGCTTCGGGAAAGAATTGTCCGTTGAATACAACCACTGCACGCGGATTCGTTTCATCGAGAAAGGTTGAAAACTTCTGCGCTACATTCCACGCCGACAAAATATATTCCCGCAAAAGATAACGCGTTGGTTCGTCAGCGTTTAGATGGTGAATTCGCAGAATCCATCGCAGTCCAGGCAGGCACAACGCGCCCAAGGGAAGCTCTTGCCATTCAAACGTCATAAGATTTTGCAAAGCGAGATTCGCAATAGCAGTTGCAAGTTGCAGATCACGCTGATAATCAAACCATTCAACTTGTGACGTGTGACGTGCGACGTGTTTACCTGTTTCCATGTTTCCTTGTATACCTGTATATAATGTTCTCGATTGATAGATACAGGATCTACACGGTGGCGCTTTTTGCACATGATCGCGATTCGTTCCCAGCACGCAATGACTCATCCCGGAATGACACGCAAAATAGGCGATTGGGATCCCTTTCAACCGCAATGCCCAGGAGGCGAGCAGGTGAAACCCACTATTCCATGAAAGATCATCAATCCCAGTCGAGGCTTTGAAGAAAACGATGGGCGCGCCGGAAGGAGGCGGCGATTGGCGGACAACGTGTTTCGCCACTCGTCCAATTTTTAGGTTATTAAGCCGGCGGACAAATCCTCGTTGGATTCGTTGTTTGAAAAATTCTTTGAAATTCATATTAAACTACAGGGGCGAGTCATGACTCGCCCCTACTCACTCACCAATCATTATTCTTTTCATATCCTAACTTCACCAGCAAATCCCCTGTTACATCCTTGAATAAAGTTTTGTGCTCTTCGGTGAAATGCTCGCGCCAACCACCCGTCTTCCCCGAGCGGAAGGTATGACTCTTTCTCGGCTGGATCGCTTGCACTAAAATGGAAAGCGCTTTTTCACGCGGGGTTGGAATCTTGTAACCTATACTTTCTATCTCATCGAGCATGGCGTCCAATGTGGCGTCGCGGTTGTTGATCAAATCTTCAAAGCGAATACACATCACATTAGGCTGCTCCCGCCATTCGAACACGCTTGCATATCTTTGCTTCACCCCGACCATGTAAGGCCCATCCTGGTCAATGCCTGTGATGGCGACTTTGAGTCTCTCACCAAAATTAGGCAGAGACTTGTAATACTCGTGCATCCCGTGTTCTTCGTTCATATCGGTCGCGAAGAAAACTTGCGAGACGAGCATATCGCGTGGGTCGCGATAGATAAAATAATTCACGCGATCAGGTCTACAGAGGAATGCAACATTCTCCGGTGAAGGCTCCACATAACCCCAACCGATTACGCCCTGCGGGATCTCTTTCAGCTCATTGAGTATTTCCTCTTCTGTTCTTCGCCTGCCTTTTTTTTCAATCGTTCGAATTGGATCCGCTTCGACATACTTGTACGGCATGATCTGCGTAAAGCCGTTCAGGATTTGCAACAGCAAATGCGATCCACTCTTAGGTTTCGAATTGCCAAACATAGGTGGCACGTCATTGAACCACAGCCGTTTCCAACGCAAACCCGCCTGAGCATATTTGCCAGGTTTACGCAGGAAACGACGAAAGGATTTTACAGTCATAAACTATACCCACAGCGACCCGGAGTTCTAAATTTCTCAGTGTCTCCGTGACTCCGTGGTTAACTAATCCTCTCCATTCACGCGGCGGAGTCTCTTCAAAGAAGACTGTTCGCTTGGGTAAACCTTCTTTACACCATCACCCACACTGCGCTCAGTCACGCGAATGTACTTGACGAGGGTCTCGAATCCCCATGGCTCTACAGAGGCAGCCTGGTCACTGCCCCACATGGCACGGTCGAGGGTCAAATGTCGCTCCACCATACATGCACCTAACGCCACCGCGACCGCCGAAGGAACCAGTCCAACCTCGTGACCGGAATAACCAATCGGCAAATTCGGAAACTCACGGCGCAACGTCTCAATCATTTTGAGATTCAACTCTTCTGGTTCACACGGATAGGTGCTTGTGCAGTGCATCAGAACCAGATCTTTTTCACCGGCAATCTTGACGCCCTGATGAATCTGCTCCATCGAAGACATCCCTGAAGATAAAATCAACGGCTTGCCAGTTGCCTGGGCTTTGCGAATCAAATCAAAGTCCGTCAGGGAAGCAGAGGGAATCTTATAGGCAGGCGTGTCAAATTTTTCCATGAAGTCTACAGAGGGCTGATCCCAGACCGAGACCATCCAGGCGATCCCTTTTTCCTTGCAATACCAATCGATTTCACGGTATTGCTCCTCATTGAATTCAACATTATAGCGATACTCCAAGTAGGTGATATAACCCCAGGGTGTTTCGCGCATTTGAGTCTGTTGATCGAGAGGAGTTGCCACCTCAGGGGTGCGCTTCTGAAACTTGACCGCGTTCACGCCCGCGTGCACTGCTGCATCGATCATCTGCTTGGCAATACCAAGATCGCCGTTATGATTAATCCCTATCTCTGCAATGAGGTAGGCAGGATGACCATCTCCTACCATACGATTTCCGATTTTTATTTCACGAGTCATTTTTTCTCCAATTGTGATTTCAATGTTTGCAATGACAGATCTTTGACCTCGGTAAAGTCAAATGGATAACTCCAGGGGGAATAATAATGCCGGTCAGGGAGAAGAGTATAGTCGCCATTAAAAAACTGATTAAGTATCACCCGAAAGGAATTGATCGGCGATATAGAGGGGTACAACCGTGAGTAATCCTGATCAGGAAAATAATAGGCGTTCAACATACTGAATCGCTCAGCAGGCAGAGTCTTGTCCAGTGATCCCCAGTGCAGATAAGCACCAGGACCATGATCCCCCTGCAGGATAATAATCGGCGGCGTTTTGGACTGGGTCAGGATGTCGTCCACTGTTTCAAGGACAAGCGCGTTAATGTACTGGATCTGTTGGCGATAGCCTGCAATATAACTTTTGCGTGAATGATCTTTGATAAAGTGATTCGCGTCAGCCAATTTGAAAGGCTCGTTGTGAGGGAGAGGCACGCCGTTTTCATCAAAGACAAACGGCGGGTGAGGCGCAATGATGTGAGCATAGATGAAATAATCACCCTCCAGCGAGGGAGTTTCCTGCAACATTGAAAAGGTAGAGAGAATGTAATGGCGGTGAGTATCGTAAGGCATTTCGATCAAAGCTTTATGGAACGCTGGTAGAACTGTTAGAACACGAACCATGGTATGGTCGATCAAGATACTCTCAAAGGCAGTCACAGGATACAGAAGCCCGGTTTCAGAGTCGTCAAAATAAACCTCTGCATTGGGCATTGTTGCTTTATACTCATTTCGAAACGAAACCGTTTGGTAGCCGTTTTGCGCCAGAACGCTGCGGACCTTGCTATTTTCAAGGATTGAAATTAAGTCTCTACGGTTTTCAATATCTGCGCCATCCGCCTTCAAGGATTGAATGTAATCCATATTGAGGGAGGAGCTTAGCGATAACATTGTCTGGATGTAATTACTGGAAGCCTGCTCGGCCACATAAAAGCCTCTGGCTTTCAAGGCATCCAGAAAGCTCGAATTATCGAAGTCATAGACTGTCTGCAAAACATCTTTTCTGCCATAGGCATCCAGGATGATGTAATAAATGTCCGGCCGGGAATCAACTGAGTCAATGTGGGCTACCTGCACAGGGTAGTCTGCCGGTTTGAGAGAAACGCCATTCTCAAGCAAATAATTCCTCATTTGAATCACAGAACTGACGAGGAATAATACGCTGAGAAGATTGAAATACAGGTTTACAGAAGCAAGATTCTTTATTCGGCTTTGCACCAGCCAAATCCATACGACTATACAAACAGCCACAATTGCAAGAATAAGAAAGTTCGCCCGGACGGGTCCAAGCCCAAAGGTCTTAACGATCCAATCGGCTACATCTCCAAAGAGGAAGAACAGTAAGAGAAGGAGGGAAGCAACCAGGCTGGACTTTAACCAATCGCGCATGAAAAGATATAGCACACCCAGGACTATCACTGCAAAAAGAAGAGCTGCAAAAAGCGAACGGATAATTTCCGAAAAATCCAGTTCAGGGAAATTGATCAAAAATAATTGCAATACAGGTTGAATTGAAAGCAGGAACGGGGCAAACAAACCTCGTTCGAAAAAACTGATCAAGCCCTGAATGAATGGTCTATTCGATTTCCCTTTTCCTGTATTAGCTTTGTTCATATAAGTCTCATTTTTGTCTCAACAATAAATCACACAACTCCCTCAACGCGCCGTGGCCGCCCGCTTTGCTCAAAACGAAATCCGCCGCACGGATCACTTCCGGATAGGCATCTGCCACTGCGACCGCCCAACCTGCGACTTCAAAACAGGGAAGGTCGTTGAGGTCGTTGCCAACGTAAATGACGTTCTCCGCTTTGATATTTTTTTGCTCAAGGACTTCGCGCATCACGCGCCCCTTATCATGGATTCCAACCCCGTGAATTACCTGCACCCCCATCTTTCTCGCACGCGCCTCTACGACACGGTTCGGTTCCGAAGAGATGATCAGCACCTCAAGGCCGATTGTCCGCAATGCCTGCACACCGATGCTGTCACTGCGATAGGCAGCAACAAATTCCGTACCATGCTGGTCTGTCCATACGCGGTTATCGGTGATCACACCATCAAAATCGGAGATGATAAGATCGATCTTTTCAGGCATGGGTCGTTTCATTTTTCCGGGAGTGACTATTTCAAGTCCACTGGTTGCTAGTGCTTCATATTTCGCCCAATCGGAAAGATTGTCAATATCCACTGTATAGCGCGGATCGATCACAAGCGGATAGATCACATCACCCGTCAACGATTTTTTCTGCACAATTGTCGAAACACGAATTACATCGATGTGTCCTGTCTGCCAATAAACGGGTGGCAGGATCTGGCGTGGCGCGTTATAGGGTTCAGTGATCCCTTCCAGTTCAAGCAACGGTTTCATCGGCTGATCATCACCCGCAAAACGCCACATCTTATGCGGGTTTTGCCCCACAGGGACCACGCCGCGCACACAATCCGCATCCTCGTATTCCAGTAAGATTTTGACCGCGCTGTCCACGCAATCTTTCGGGCGGATCGGTGAAGTGGGTCGCAGTTGGATAACAATATCCGGCTCATATCCTTCTTTTTCTTTGAGCCACTCCAGGGCATGTTCAAAAACAGGCAAGTCAGTCGTTTGATCCTGCGCCAACTCGGAAGGACGCAAAAAAGGCGTCTCCGCGCCATATTGGCGCGCCACTACCGCGATTTCTTCATCGTCAGTGGAAACAATGATGCGCGTAACACACGAAGCTTGTTTCGCCGCGGCGATGCT
>WNFV01008128.1_pt1 | contig 12500 bp, 11 predicted proteins | sample 5400101 | NCBI WGS metagenome assembly WNFV01 (sample SAMN13153361, study PRJNA577476) | soil metagenome | isolation source: 115 cm soil or saprolite under grassland replicate 1 | place: USA:California | collected 2016-06-15
CCCGCCCGGACGCGTCGTACGCGGGTGCGAGCACGACGATGCTCAGCCTCGCGCCGCCGCGCAGCGGGACCAGCGCGCCGGAGCCGTCGGCGTACACCTGCGGCACGTAGCTGACCCGGTACCCGGCGGCGCGGCCGTTGAGGTCGAGAACCAGCCGGTCGAAGCAGGCATGCTGCCCGGCGCGGATCCCGGTGAGCTGGGCGGTCGTCGTACGGGTCGATGCCTCCGGCAACGAACCCCAGCGGGTGTCGCAAGTGGCGCCGGCGGCGGTGGGTGCGGCCAGCCCGGCGGCCGGGATGGCGGCGGCCGCCAGTACGGCGACCAGTGAACGGATGTGGATCATGTCGTCCCCCTCTCGGAACATCACGTCGACGCCGTCACGGCCCGGCCGGTTGACAAGCAGATGCTGGAATATCCCGTTGCGGGGACGGTGGACGATGGCTGGTGTGGATGCACAGGAGTTGTTGAGGGTTTTTCACGAGCAGGTGCGGCTGCGGGACAGGGACGTGGCGCCGGGGTGGACGCTGGAGCGGGTCGGGAAGGTACGGCGGTCGTACGCGGACGACGGCTCCGGGCAGGGCTTCGCGGAGTCGCCGGAGGGGCTGGACGATCCGGACGCCGAGATCGCCGCGGAGGTGGCGTTCTTCACCGCGCGCGGGCAGGCGTTCGAGTGGAAGACCTATGACTACGACGAGCCGGCGGACCTGCCGCAGCGGCTGACGGCGGCCGGGACCCGGAATCGCTCATCCTCGGCGAGATCCACCAGATCCTGGAGCAGCCGCTGAGCCTGCCGTCGAAGGTGCGGATCCGCGAGGTGACGACGACCGAGGACTTCGACCGGATCGAGATGATGCAGACCGCGGTGTGGGGTGAAGGGCACGGCTCCTTCCTCAGCCAGCTGCAAGCGGAGCTGCTGGCCGCGCCGGACCTGCTCGACGTGTACCTGGTGGAGGAGGCGGCGGGCGGCCCGGCGCTGTGCGCGGCGTGGGTGCGCTACCACCCGGGCACCGACTTCGCGAGCCTGTGGGGCGGATCGACGCTGCCGGAATGGCGCCGCCAGGGGCTGTACCGCGCCCTGTTGCTGCACCGGGCGCGCAAGGCCGCCGACCGCGGCTACCGGTACATCCGGGTCGACGCCTCCGAGGACTCGCGGCCGATCCTGCAGCGGGTCGGCCTGCTCCGGGTGGCCACCACGACGCCGTACGTGTTCACGCCGTAAGGTTCGGGCGACGGGAACCACCACCGAGCACAGGACGTTGCCCAGGACATGGCCAGACTGACCGACCGGATCAAGCGCGTACTGCAGCGGCCCGGCAGCATCGACATCCGCCCGTACCAGCGCCTGGTCGAGCGGGTCGGCACCCGCGCCGACGAGATCGGCGCGCTGTCCGACGACGAGCTGCGCGAGGCGGCGGCGAAGCTGCGGACCGGCGAGACGTTCACCGACGACCAGCTCGTCGAGCTGCTCGCGGTGGCGCGCGAGGCCGCCGAGCGAGCGATCGGCGAGCGGCCGTTCAACAGCCAGCTGATCGGCGCGCTCGCGCTGCTGCAGGGTCGCGTGGTCGAGATGGCCACCGGTGAGGGCAAGACCCTCGCCGGCGCGATCGCCGCCGCCGGGTACGTGCTCAGCGGGCGCCGCGTCCAGGTGATGGAGGTCAACGACTACCTGGCCCGCCGCGACGCGGAGTGGATGGGCCCGCTGTACGACGTGCTCGGCGTCTCTGTGGAGCACATCGGCCAGGCGTCCACGCCGGAGGACCGTCGTACGGCGTACCAGGCGGAGGTCTGCTACGCGCCGGTCAGCGAGGTCGGGTTCGACGTGCTCCGCGACCGGCTGGTCGCCGACGAGGCCGAGCGGGTCACCGCGACGCCGGACGTGGCGCTGGTCGACGAGGCCGACTCGGTGCTGATCGACGAGGCCCGGGTGCCGCTGGTGCTGGCCGGCGCGGCGCCGGGTGAGGAGATGGACGACGACATCGTCCAGCTGGTCCGCGAGCTGCGCGCCGGGGTCGACTACGAGGTCGACCCGGACGGGCGCAGCGTGGCACTCACCGACGCCGGCACCGACCACGTCGAGGAGCGGCTGGGCGGGATCGACCTGTACGAGGACGAGCACCTCGAGCGGCTCACCCAGGTGAACCTGGCGCTGCACGCCGAGGCGCTGCTGAGGCGCGACGTGGACTACCTGGTCCGCGACGGCAGGGTGCACCTGGTGAACGCGAACCGCGGCCGGATCGCCCGCCTGCAGCGCTGGCCGGACGGGCTCCAGGCCGCCGTCGAGGCGAAGGAGGCGCTCGGCGTCAGCGAGAGCGGTGAGGTGCTGGACAGCATCACCGTGCAGGCGCTGGTGTCGGCGTACAAGACCGTCTGCGGGATGACCGGCACCGCGGTCGTGGTCGGCGAGGCGCTGCTGGAGTTCTACAAGGTCGAGGTCGCCGTGGTGCCGCCGAACAAGCCGTGCGTCCGGATCGACCACCCCGACCGGCTGTACCTCACGGTCGAGGAGAAGCAGAAGGCGCTCGTCGAGCACATCGAGGAGGTGCACGGCGAGCGCCGGCCGGTGCTGGTCGGCACGCACAGCGTGGACGAGTCCGAGCAACTCTCGGAGCAGCTCACCGAGGCCGGGATCGAGCACGTCGTACTGAATGCGAAGAACGACGCCGAGGAGGCCGCGATCGTCGCCGAGGCCGGTGTGCCGGGCACGGTGACGGTGTCGACGCAGATGGCCGGCCGCGGTACCGACATCCGGCTCGGCGGGCGGGACCAGCACGCGCGCGACGAGGCGGTCGAGCTCGGCGGGCTGTACGTGATCGGCACCGGCCGGCACACGTCGAGCCGCCTGGACGACCAGCTCCGCGGCCGCTCCGGCCGGCAGGGCGACCCGGGCGCCTCGGTGTTGTTCGCCAGCCTCGGCGACGAGCTGATCACCCGCTACTCGCTGACCACCGGCCTGCGGCCGAACCCGGACACCGACGGCCGGCTGCACGACCGCAAGTCGCAGGCGCACGTCGACCACGCCCAGCGTGTCGCCGACGGCGCGAACGTGGAGATCCACCGCAACACCTGGAGCTACGCGCGGCTCACCGGCCAGCAGCGCGCCATCCTGCTCGACACCCGCGAGAAGGTGCTCACCGGTTCGCTCGCCGCCGACGAGCTCGCCGATCGGTGCAAGGAGCGGTACGACGAGCTGGTCGAGTCCCACGGCGCGGACGTGGTCGAGGCCGCCGCGCGGCAGATCGCGCTGCACCACCTGGACCGCGGCTGGACCGACCACCTGGCGCTGCTCGCCGACCTGCGCGAGGGCATCCACCTGCGCTCGCTGTCCGGCGGCATGGTGCACGAGAAGCCGATCGACGAGTTCAACCGGCAGGCGATCGCGTCCTTCGACACCCTGGTCGAGGACGCCTGGGCCGCCGCGGCCGAGTCGTTCGAGTCCGCCGAGATCGGCGCCGACGGCCTGGATGCCGAGGCCAGCGGCGTGGCCCGGCCGACCGCGACCTGGACGTACCTGGTCAACGACAACCCGTTCGGCACCGACGCCGACCGCATCCTCGGCAAGCTCCGCTCGGCCATCAAGAAGGCCTGAACGATTAGAGTCGCAGGCGTGAGCGACGGCCTGTTCGACCTGCCCGGCATGCCTGCCCCGCCGCGTGGCGGCGGCAGCCTCGCGGACGCGGACCACACCGCGGCGCCGCTCGCGGTGCGGATGCGCCCGCGCTCGCTGGACGAGATCGTCGGCCAGCAGCACCTACTCACGCCCGGTTCGCCGCTGCGCCGGCTGGTCGAGGGCGACCAGCCGATGTCGGTGCTGCTCTGGGGCCCGCCGGGCACCGGCAAGACCACGATCGCCGCGGTCGTCTCGCACCAGACCAGCCGCAGGTTCGTCGAGCTGTCCGCCGTCACCGCCGGGGTGAAGGACGTCCGCCAGGTCATCGACGCCGCCCGCCGCGAGCTCACCCACCGTTCGTTCGAGACCGTGCTGTTCATCGACGAGGTACACCGGTTCAGCAAGACGCAGCAGGACGCGCTGCTGCCCGCCGTCGAGAACCGCTGGGTCACGCTGATCGGCGCCACCACGGAGAATCCCTTCTTCTCCGTGATCTCCCCACTGCTGTCCCGCTCGCTGCTGCTGACCTTGGAGTCGCTCACCGACGACGACATCTCCGAGCTGGTCTCGCGCGCCCTGTCCGACGAGCGTGGCCTGGCGGGGGAGTACACCCTCGACGACGACGCCCGCGCGCACCTGCTCCGGATGGCCGGCGGTGACGCCCGGCGCGCCCTGACCTACCTGGAGGCCGGCGCCGGCGGTGCCCGGGCCGCGGGCGGCACCACGATCGACCTGGCCACGCTGGAGTCGGCCGTCGACACCGCCGCCGTACGGTACGACCGCGACGGCGACCAGCACTACGACGTCACCAGCGCCCTGATCAAGTCGATCCGCGGCTCCGACGTCGACGCCGCCCTGCACTACCTGGCCCGGATGGTCGAGGCCGGCGAGGACCCGCGCTTCATCGCCCGCCGCCTGGTCATCCTCGCCAGCGAGGACATCGGCATGGCCGACTCCTCCGCCCTGTCCGTCGCGGTCGCCGCCGCCGACGCCGTCCAGCTCATCGGCCTCCCCGAGGCCGCGATCAACCTCGCTCACGCCGTGATCGCGCTCTCCCTGGCCCCGAAGTCCAACGCCGTCATCACCGCCCTCGGCGCCGCCACCGCCGACGTCAAAGCCGGCAAGGTCGGCCCCGTCCCCGCCCACCTCCGCGACGCGCACTACTCGGGCGCGAAGAAGATCGGCCACGGCACGACGTACAACTACGCCCACGACGACCCCCGCGGCGTGGTCCCCCAGCAGTACGCCCCGGACGTCGTCGCCGACGCCGACTACTACAAACCCACCCGCCACGGCGCCGAGTCCCGCTACGCCGACCGCCTGGCCCAACTCCGCGCCATCCTCCGCAACAAGCGCTGACCCCACGACCTGCCCGACATGTCGGGCAGGTGCCGTGGCTTCGCCGGGACGGTGGGTCACTGATGCTTCCGGACACGCCGTGGGCGGCAACTGCGTGTCTGGAGGCATCAGCGACGGCGGTTGTCCGCTCGAGTGCGACGGGGCCCTGTGGATAGAGCGCCGTGCTGGCCGTCCCGATGGGCAACGCTATGCGGGTGAGCCGCAACGATGACGCCACGCCGCGGAGCCGCCGGGACCTGCTGGAGTCCGGGGTGAGCCGCCGGGCTCTTGCAGGTTCGCGGTGGTCGTCGCCACATCGAGGGTTCCATCGGGACACCGTCGTCAACGATCCGGCGCGCCAGCGGATCCTGGATGCGGCCGTGCTGTTGCCCGACGGCGGAGCGGTCGCGGGCTGGGCGGCGGCCTACCTGCAGGGCGTGTCGTACCTCGACGGCCGCGACGAGCCGGTCCTTCTCGCGGTGCCGCCGGGCCGGTTGATCAACCGTCCCGGCATCGCGATCATGCGCGCGAAGCTCGACCCGGGGGATCTGGTCACCCGTCATGGCCTCCCTTGCACGGGCGGCGCGAGAACAGCGTTCGACATGCTCCGGCGCGCGCCAGGTCTCGTGGAAGCGGTGGTTGCAGGCGATTGCCTACTCCATTCGGGTCTGGTGACCGAGCCGGCGCTGGCGACATACGTGGCGAGTCGCCCAGGGCGTCGTGGGATCGCGCAACTCCGCGAGGCGCTGTCCTTGTTGGATCCAGCGACCGCCTCGCCGCCGGAGTCCAGGCTCCGCATGTTGTGCCAGCGCGACGCGGGCCTGCCACGCCTCCTGGTGAACGTCCCCGTGTACGACGTGGGCGGCGACTCCTCGGCATCCCCGATCTGCTCGAGCCGGTGACCGGACTGGTGATCGAGTACGACGGCGAGCACCATCGCGAGCTGGCCCAGCACACGGCGGACAACCTCCGCGAGGAGGGCCTCGAGGCGGCCGGCCTCGCCGTGGTGAGGGTGACCTCGCTCGACCTTAAGGAGCAGCCGGCCACCGTCGAGAGACTCCGTGCGGCATATCGGCGTCAGCAGGCGCGCGATCCCGCGAAGGATGCGTGGACCGTCGGCTGGAGGCCCGCTCGCGCGGCGTGAGTCGCGTGACACTGTTGCCTCCGGACACGCTCTGAGCCCTGGATGCGTGTCCGGAGGCAACAGTCTCGACTCCGCTCGGCCCCGCGTGCGACCGGCCGTTCGATCGGTTTGGCGCGCTGCGCGATAAGGTCGGGCGCACCGGACCAATGGGTCCAGCCCGGACCAGAGGAAGGTGGAGCTTTTCATGAGCGTCGGGGAAGTCGCCGGCCTGATCGCGGCCTGCGCGTTGCTCATCCTGGTCGGGCTGCTGGCCTACCCGATCCTGAAGCTCGGCAAGGTGCTGGACGAGACCCGGTTGATGGTCAAGGGCGTCTCGGACTCCAGCGTGCCGCTGCTCGGTGAGGTCACCGCCACGGTGACCACCACGAACGCGCAGCTGGCGAAGGTCGACACGATCACCGACAACGCGACCACCGTCACGACGAACGCGGCCGCGCTGATGTCGCTGTTCTCCGCGACCGCGGGCGGGCCGCTGGTGAAGGCCGCCGCGTTCTCGTACGGCGTCCGCCGGGCGATCGGCCAGAGCCACCGCCGCGACGTGGCGAGAAGGGTCCGCGAGGAGATGAAGGCCGAGCGCAAGGCCGCGAAGCGGGGGTCGTCGCGGTGAGGCGGCTGATCTGGTTCGTGATCGGGACCCTGGCCGGTGTCTACCTGGTCACTAGGCTCAGGAAGAAGGCCCGGGTGCTGACCCCCGAGGGCGTGCAGGGCTCGGTCGACAAGCTCGCCAGCGCCGTACGGCATTTCGGGGACGAGGTCCGGGCCGGTATGGAACAACGCGAGGCCGAGCTGCGGGAAGCGCTCGGCATCGACACCACCGATGATCGTGAGGACATTCGCTAGCACCATGGAAACCGCCGAGATCCGTCGCAGGTTCCTGAAGTTCTTCACCGACCGCGACCACGCCGCGGTGCCGAGCGCGCCGCTGCTCTTCGACGACCCGAACCTGCTGTTCGTGAACGCCGGCATGGTGCCGTTCGTGCCGTACTTCGTCGGTCAGCAGACCGCGCCGTTCCGGCGGGCGACCAGTGTGCAGAAGTGTGTCCGGACCCTCGACATCGAGGAGGTCGGCAAGACCACCCGGCACGGCACGTTCTTCCAGATGAACGGCAACTTCTCGTTCGGCGACTACTTCAAGGAGCAGGCGATCGAGTTCGCCTGGGACCTGGTGACGTCGTCGCAGTACGCCGGCGGGCTCGGGTTCGACCCGAACCGGATCTGGGTCACCGTGCTGCACACCGACGACGAGTCGGCGGACCTGTGGCGCAAGATCGCCGGGCTGCCGGAGGAGCGGATCCAGCGCCGCGGGCTGAAGGACAACTACTGGCACATGGGCATCCCGGGTCCGGGCGGTCCGTGCAGCGAGATCTACGTCGACCGGGGCCCGGCGTACGGGCCGGAAGGCGGACCGGCGGTGGACGAGGACCGGTTCCTGGAGATCTGGAACCTGGTCTTCATGCAGGAGCAGCTGTCCGCGGTGCGCGCGAAGGACGACTTCGACACCGTCGGCGAGCTGCCGCGCAAGAACATCGACACCGGCATGGGCCTGGAGCGGGTCGCCTACCTGCTGCAGGGCGTCGACAACCTGTACGAGATCGACGAGGTCTACCCGGTCATCGAGAAGGCCTCGGAGATCAGCGGCCGGCGGTACGGCGCGGGCGGCCAGCAGGGCCACATCGACGACGTCCGGTTCCGGGTGGTCGCTGACCACGTCCGCAGCGCGCTGATGCTGATCGGCGACGGCGTGAAGCCGGGTAACGAGGCGCGCGGCTACGTGCTGCGGCGGCTGATCCGCCGGGTGGTGCGGTCGATGCGGCTGCTCGGCGTCGAGGACAACACGATGCCCGAGCTGCTCCCGGTGAGCATGGACCGGATGCGCACGTCGTACCCGGAGCTCGACGGGGAGTGGGGCCGGATCACCCAGATCGCGTACGCCGAGGAGGAGGCGTTCCGCGACACCCTGAAGGCCGGCACCCAGATCTTCGAGAACGCCGCGCTGCAGACCAAGGCGCAGGGCAGCAGCACACTCGCCGGTGACAAGGCGTTCCAGCTGCACGACACGTACGGCTTCCCGATCGACCTGACCCTGGAGATGGCCGCGGAGCAGGGCCTGCAGGTCGACGAGGGTGAGTTCCGCCGGCTGATGGCGCAGCAGCGTGAGCGCGCCAAGCAGGACGCCCGGCGGAAGAAGGCGAAGCACGCCGACCTGACGGCGTACCGGTCGCTGGCCGACCAGCTCGGCCGGCCCGTCGAGTTCACCGGGTACGACGAGGTGGTCTCGGAGGCGACGGTGCGCGGCATCCTCGCCGCGGACGGCACCACGCACGCCGCGACGGCGGGCCAGGAGGTCGAGCTGGTGCTCGACCGGACCCCGTTCTACGCGGAGGGCGGCGGCCAGCTCGCGGACGTCGGCGTGATCGAGGCCGGCGGCGCCCGGCTCGAGGTGCTGGACGTGCAGTCCCCGTTCAACGGGCTGATCGTGCACACCGCGCGGGTGCTCGACGGCGAGGTCGCGGTGGGCGCGCAGGCGCACGCGCTGGTGGACGTGGAGCGGCGCAAGTCGATCTCGCGCTCGCACACCGCGACGCACATGGTGCACAAGGCGATCCGCGAGGCGCTCGGCGAGACCGCGACCCAGGCCGGCAGCGAGAACTCGCCGGGCCGGTTCCGGTTCGACTTCTCCGCGGCCGGCTCGGTCCCGGCGTCGGTGCTGTCCGACGTAGAGGCGAAGGTGAACGACCTGGTGCTCGCCGACCTCGCCGTCGAGGCCGAGGTGATGAGCCAGGAGCAGGCCCGCGCGGTCGGCGCGATGGCGCTGTTCGGCGAGAAGTACGGCGACGAGGTCCGGGTGATCTCGGTCGGCGACTGGGCCCGCGAGCTGTGCGGTGGCACGCACGCGCACCGGTCCGGCCAGCTCGGCGTGATCAAGCTGCTCGGTGAGTCGTCGATCGGTTCCGGCGTACGCCGGGTGGAGGCGCTGGTGGGCGCCGATGCCTACCGGTTCCTGGCCCGTGAGCACGTGCTGGTGGCGCAGTTGTCGGAGGCCCTGAAGGCGCGGCCGGAGGAGCTGCCGGACCGGGTCGCGGACCTGGTCGAGCGGCTGCGCACCGCGGAGAAGGAGATCGAGAATGTCCGGGCAGGTCAGGTGCTGGCGGTGGCGGGCGAGCTGGCCGCGAACCCGCGCGACGTGTACGGCGTGCGGTTCGTCGGGCACCGCACCCCGGACGGCGTCGGCGGCGCGGACCTGCGCAAGCTGGCCCTCGACGTCCGCGGCCGGATGCCCGCCGACCAGCCCGTGGTGGTGACCATCGTCGGTGTCGCGGACGGCAAGCCCGGCGTCGTGGTCGCGCTGAACGACACCGCCCGCGCGTGGCGGCTGAAGGCCGGCGACCTGGTCCGGGTGGCCGCGGAGGCCCTCGGCGGCCGCGGCGGCGGCAAGGACGACGTCGCGCAGGGCGGCGGCACCGACCCGAACGGCGCCGAGACGGCCCTGGTCACGGTCGAGCACGCCATCGCCCGCCAGGTGACCGGCCAGTGACCCGAGTCGTCCAGCACCTTTCGCGCGCCGGCGCGGGATCTGCCTGACACGGGTGTGCTGATGCGGGACGGTGTGCGGCTGGGGCTGGATATCGGGGATGCGCGGGTCGGGGTGGCGGTGAGCGACCGGTACGGGATGCTCGCCACGCCTGTCGAGACGGTACGGCGAGGGCCCGGGGATCTGGACCGGATCGCCGCGATCGTGGCGGAGTACGAGGCGGTTGAGATCGTGGTGGGCCTGCCGCGCTCGCTCTCGGGGAGAGAGGGACCGGCGGCCGCGCGGATCCGGGCCGTGGCGAGCGAGCTCGCGGGGCGGGTGGCGGGGATACCGCTGCGGCTGGTGGACGAGCGGTTCACCACGGTCACCGCGGAGCGGGTGCTGCGCGAGCAGGGGCGGAAGGGTCAGAAGCGGCGGGCCGTGGTCGACCAGGCCGCGGCCGTCGTCATACTTCAGCATGCGCTCGACGCCGAGCGCGAGAGTGGTAATCCGCCCGGAACCCTCCTCGGGAGTGGCTCACTGTGAACAGGACGCGCGTGCACGAAGACGACCGGATCCACGACGAGCTCGGTTTCCGCCCCGAGCACCGCCGCGGCCACCGCCGTCGCCGCTCGGGAGCGAGCCGGCTGCGCGGCTGCCTGGCGGTGATCGTCTCGCTCGCGGTGCTGGGCGCGATCGGCGGCGGGGTCGTGATCGGTCTCGGCAAGGGCCGCGACTACGTGGACAAGCTGTTCGCCGCGCCCGACTACACCGGCGAGGGCACGGGCTCGGTGACCGTCGAGATCACCCGCGGGCAGACCTCGGACGCGATCGGCGAGACGCTCGAGAAGAAAGACGTGGTCAAGAGCGCGAAGGCGTTCCAGCGCGCCGCGCGGGACGACACCCGGTCGCGCACCATCCAGGCCGGCATCTACCAGCTGCGCAAGCAGATGTCGGCGAAGGCGGCGCTCGCGCTGCTGCTGAACCCTGAGGTCTCGCTGGTGGTGAACCGGGTCAGCGTCCCGTCCGGCAAGACCATGAAGGAGGCCGCCGCGATCATCCAGGCCTCGAAGGCGGCGAAGCTGCCGCCGGGCGCGGTCGCCGCCGCACTGGCGAAGCCGCAGGCGCTCGGCCTGCCGTCGTACGCGAAGAACCGGCCGGAGGGCTTCCTCTACCCGGACACGTACGACCTGCCGAAGGGCGCGACGGCGACGTCGATCCTGCGCCAGATGACCGCGCGGTACGCCGCCACCGCGGCGAAGCTGAAGCTCGACCAGGTCGCGGGCTCGAAGGGCATCGACCCGTACCAGGCGGTGATCGTGGCCAGCCTGATCCAGGCCGAGTCGAACCGGACCGAGGACTACCCGAAGGTCGCCCGGGTGATCTACAACCGGCTGAACACCGGCATGTACCTCGGGTTCGACTCGACGATCCACTACATCACCGGCCGGACCGGCAGCGTCTACACCACAGCGCAGGCGCGGAGGATCAACTCGCCGTACAACACCTACAACCGCAAGGGCCTGCCGCCGACGCCGATCAACTCGCCGACCGAGGAGACGCTGCGCGCGGCGCTGAACCCGGCCAAGGGCAGCTGGCTGTACTTCGTCACGATCAACCTGGAGACCGGGGAGACCGCGTTCGCCTCGACCGGCGCGGAGCACGCGGCGAACGTTACGAAGCTGCACACCTGGTGCGGCCAGCACCAGGACCACCCGGGCTGCCAGTGATCCGCTGCGCCGTCCTCGGGAGCCCGATCGCGCACTCGCTGTCGCCGGCGATGCACCGGGCGGCCTATGCCGAGCTGGGCCTGGCCGACTGGCGGTACGACGCGTACGACATCCGCGAGGCCGAGCTCGCGGGCTTCCTGCGTGATGCCGGGCCGGAGCTGCGCGGGTTGTCAGTGACGATGCCGCTGAAGAAGGTCGCGCTGGAGCTGGCGGACGTGGCCGACGAGACGTCGCGGCTGGTGGGCGCGGCGAACACGCTGCTGCTCGAGCCTCGTGGCGGCCGGGTCGCCGCGAACACCGACGTGCCCGGCCTGGTCGCGGCGTTCGCCGAGCGCGGCATCACCGTCGCCGACACCGCCGTGGTGCTGGGTGGAGGCGCCACCGCCGGGTCCGCGCTGGCGGCGCTCGCCCGGCTCGGCGTCGCCGGGATCACCCTGGTGGTCCGCGATCCCGCGCGCGCCGACGACGTACGACGGATCGGCGCGGAGCTGGGCGTCAGGGTGCAGGTGGCGACGTTCGCGCAGGCCGAGGCGGTCGGCGAGCACGACCTGTGCGTGTCGACGCTGCCGGGCGGGGCTGCGGACATGTGGGCGGAGCACTTCGCGGCTGTCGCGCCGGTGCTGTTCGACGTGGCCTACCACCCGTGGCCGACGGCACTCGCGGTGGCGGCGCTGCGGATCGGTACCGAAGTGTTGAACGGTCTTGATCTCCTCGTGCATCAGGCTGGGTACCAGGTCGAAATGATGACCGGTATGTCGCCGGCTCCGCTGGCGGTGATGCGCGCAGCGGCACGGGAGGAGCTGATCGAGCGTGGACAGGGAGCTACTTGATCGCAGGACGGTAGTCGGGGCGGGCGCCGCGCTGGCGATCGGCGTCGCGACCGGCTGCAAGGACTCGGACGCGCACGGCGCGCTGACCACTACGTCGCCCAACTGGGCGGAGCTGGACCGGCTCGTCTCCGGCGGTGCCTACCGGCCCGGGTCGGCCGGGTACGAGACGATCCTCGAGCTGTTCAACCCTCGCTACGACTCGGTCCGGCCGGCGGTGGTGGTGCGCGCCGCGAACGTGTCCGACGTCCGGCAGACCGTGGTGTTCGCGCGGCGCAACGGGCTGGTCTGCGTGCCGAAGTCCGGCGGGCACTCGTACGTCGGGGCGTCCACGGTGTCGAAC
>WNFV01012588.1_pt1 | contig 12500 bp, 14 predicted proteins | sample 5400101 | NCBI WGS metagenome assembly WNFV01 (sample SAMN13153361, study PRJNA577476) | soil metagenome | isolation source: 115 cm soil or saprolite under grassland replicate 1 | place: USA:California | collected 2016-06-15
GTGAGCGCCCTGGCCATGGAAACCAGTGAAGAGTGGGAAGTTGGTAAAGCCTATCTCACTCTATCCGTATAACGACCATTCGACGAGCAACGCGCATGTGATACACCATCTGAATTTACAGAACAAGGGTTGACTAATCATCAGCAAGGTGAGCATGCGCCCGCGCGAGTGCATTGTGTCACGTCCTTCCTCCAGCTCCATAATAGACTCCATCGCTCCCCTGTTCAGTTCCTCCGCACTTCGTGTTGCGATCTACTACTAATTGTAATCCTAAAGACAATTTGAACTTTTTGCGGTTTTGCATTGTACTACGAAGCTTCGCAGAGATAACGATGTAGGCCTGGTCGGTACGCAGCAAAATACCCCCGAAACGGGGGTGTTTGACGTCGGTGGAGTTAAGGAGGACTGTGGTCTGGCCAGAGGAAGTGGCAAAGCGAGAATGTGCTCAATAACTGGGAGCGTGTGACAAGTTCGTCATGCTAGCAATGCACCTGCATCCCTCTCCATGCCGACCGAGGCGCTGCAGGTCGCATCTACCCCTACCCCAGGCGATACCCTGGTGTGCCGCGCTGCCCACGTTTCCGCTCGTTTTGGAGCGCCTCAACCGCGGCCGCAAGCGTCGGCTGCGTGCCCAAGGACTCTAATCCGATTCCCAACCCGACGATGCTTTGGGCAATCTCTGGCCGGATGCCCACGAGGATGACCCGACTGCCAAGCAGCGATGCCGTTCGCGCAACCTGGATCAACGTGTTGGCAACCTGTGTGTCAACCATCGGTACACCGGTAACGTCCAGCAACACGATCTGCGCCTGGTGATCGCTCACCCCTTGCAGCACAGATTCGAGCATCTGTCGCGCTCGATCGGTATTGATCACGCCAATCAGCGGAATAAGCAGCACACCCGGTAGCAGTGGGATGACCGGACAACCCAGTTCGCGGACCGTTTGGGCCAGCGCATGTTCGCGCTCGTAGCCGATCCGTAGTGCCTCCTGTTGCTCCTTCATCGATGCGACCATTGATCCGCGATCCAGCGCACTTCCCAGCAGCGTTGCCCACATGCCCATGTAATCAAGCGCGAGCGCTAAATGCCCTTCAATCGGCGTGCAGAGCGCGAGCACCCCCCAGTCGCGAGTTGCTGTGCGCACGGGCAGCAGTACCACTATGTCCGGACCGCCGTCGCGGGCCGATACCGGCAGGCGTTGGGTCGGCGGGAAATCCGCAGCCAGATAGTGGTTCCCAAGGAGCGTTTCGATGTTCGCGTCGCGGCTATAGAATCCGGCGACCATCAGCGCTGGTGGTCCATCAGTATCTGAATCGGTCCATAGGCCCAAGCATCCCCAACCTACTCCGAGCTGACCTAACCAGGTTAGTTGGTGAATGCTATCAAGCTCCTCTGCCAACAAGTGCGTGCTGACACGATAGTTGATTTGCACCAAGCTATCCAGATACGATCGCTCTGCCAGATCAATCACCCCTTGGGCGCGCATCATTTCCAGGGCGGCCTGGTCGAGGAATGCCGTAAGACGCTCCTGTCGGGCGGTGTCACCTGGCCGTGCTGCGCATTGCTGGGTGCCGGCCCGCTCCAACAGTTTCCAGATCGCCTGCAGTGTGCCAATTTCCGTGGTCAGGGTGCTGACTTCGTGCCACGCTCGCTCAAGCTCGGCATCAGCCGGCGCTGGCTGGCCGTGCAGGGCCGCATCCAATGCCTGCACGAGTATGGTCCTTCGCGGCCAGAAGTCCAGCGATGCTGTGTTTGGGTCGATGGGCAGCGGATACTGTGCCAGTCGGGCCAGCTCTTGCGTGAGTGTATCCTGCCAATCGGGCGTCGTGTAATCGCCAACACTGATCATCGGTGCGATGACCTGAGCCCCACTGCAACCGCAGGAGCGGCGAGGAATGAGCGTGGTTGGCGTATGGGTGACGCCTGCTCGCACATCCCGACCCGCGATCTGATCCAGCAGGAGCTGGGCCGCAGTGCTGCCCAACGCATCAAACTGCTGGCCGATCGTCGCCAATGGCGGTGAGGTGTATTGTGCGGTGGTGATGTTGTCAAACCCGATAATGGCCACGTCCGCTGGGATACGGTAGCCAGCCGTTTGGAGCGTCTCCATCACGCCAATCGCGTTCAGGTCGGTAGCGACGACGAGTGCTGTACACGGCCCACCGGCTTCCAGAAAGCGTTGCCCTGCAGCGCGTCCGCCACTTTCGACATTGTCGGTAGCAGCAAAGACGAGCTGTGGGGTGAACGGGATACCTCGTTCAGCCAGTGCTGCTTGATAGCCACCGTAGCGCTGCTGAATATCGCTCTGCGCTAAGTAGCCGACAAACCCGACGTGTTCGTGACCGTGATCGAGGAGGTGGCGTACGGCGATGGCCATCCCGCCGTGGTTATTGGGAAGGACTGCGCGGCACCCCAGTTCAGGTATGAATGCGTCGATGGTCACCAGCGGTATATCACCCCAGGCGAGATCCTTGATGTCCTCCGTTGGCAGAACGACAATCCAGCCATCGACGGCGCGCACGGCCAGTTGGCAGGCATGTAATTGTTGCAACGACCCATGAAACATCGTGCATTGAACGCCATGCGCTCGCGCCACGGCGTTGATGCCGAGGAGCACGCTGCGATAGTACAGCCCCACCAGGTCTGATTCGACAACACCAATAGTTCTATGCCCTGACATGCTCGTTTCTCCATTCTGATTTGGTCGATCGAGTCACGAGCAGTAGTGAACTCGGATCGTACTATCGGATCGCGGGGAGCACCGATGCGTGGGACAGTCGATAGAGGCCGCCTGGGTCAGAAGCTGGCGAACCACTACAGAGACCACCCGGCGATCATCGGCGCGTAAGATGCACGCTGGAGCATGCTGGTTTATGCCGGTGCCACCTCCAGGAGCGGTTGGCAGGAACAGGCCAACGAAACGCCACGATTTCGAAGTATGGAACCGAGGCCTTTGCCGGGAGTAGTACCAGCAGCTAGCTAAAGCCGCGCTAGTGAACTGGTCGCCCGAGCGCCAACCCAAGACGGCCATGCTCATCAAACTGCATGGGACGCACGATTAAGTCACCGCCGATCTTGGCAAGACTCTTATCAGATCGAGATCAAAAGCGCCTGCCGCTGACCGGTAAAGCAGTCAGCAAAAACAGCCTAACAAAATCGCCACGGCAGGGGCGTCGGACTGCAACGGGGTCTTTAGCCTCGTCGACTGAAGCCTACCCTGGTATGCCACACGAGCGTATGAGACGCGAGGTGACTGGGAAGGCTCTTCGGATATCATACCACTAAATTCTTGCTTGACTGCAATGGCCGTACAATTCCAGCCGGTGAAAACCAGTATCGATTGAGGATTCGTGTGTTGAGTGCCGCCGCTGGCGAGTGGGGTCAGGGGTGCTTCCACACAGCAACCAGATAGGCCTGCGGCATCAGACCGAAAACGTGCCTACCCGATCGCCTGCATTGTCTCTTACAAAGGCGACGGATATAGAGCAGACCCTCAGAAGTGGGCATGTAGGACCATAGCTTCCGCCCCTCCGCTACCTCTTTCCTTGGCACCGCACGTTGGACTGTACTGCCATTTGTACTCGGTAGCGCCCCGCGCAATCGTGGTCGGGTTCATGCTGTCGCCAGCTGGTTCGCCTTTGGTGGCCGTCCCCGCCGTTTCGCTGGCACCCAGGGTGGCGGTGGCACTTGATCGGCCAGCAATTCGTACTTGGTCCATCGATGCTCGCTCAAGCCGGCTGCCATTGCTGGCCTGCGCTGGTCCCATTTCAACGCTGCGCCGGTAGCAGCGCGGCGCACCAAGCAGGCCAAAGCTCCCCGAAACGTCGCGTTCAGCCGTTCGCTGTAGGCCGTGTTGATGCCGGTCCGACTGCCGGTGCGTTCCAGCAGGGCCAGAATCGCTTCCTGCCTTCCTTGCACGACTGGTCGCCTCACTGCTGTCACCCGGCACTTGGCATACTGCTTGATCACCTCCCCGATCAGCAAGCCCGCTTCTGCTTGCAGCCGCGCTCGCCCCGGCTTGCCCGTCACGACGCGATGACGACAGCCCTGCCGCAAGCCGCTGACGTAGCTGGCCAACCCGTCCACACACACCAGCAGCGCCAACGTCCGAGCGCAGCTGCGCACCTGCTCCACCAGTGCTGCGATCAAGTGCCGCTCGCGCTGGGCGCTCATCACGCTGCCCAGCCACAAGCGCGACGGGACTGCCATCGCCATGGCCTGCCAAACACGGCCGCCGAGCAGTGTGACCCACAATTCATCTGCTTGGACGTGCGGGAGGTCGATCTGACCCTGCTGGACCAGATGGTGATGCAGGTGCTCGGCATGCTGGCCAGCCGGTTGAAACCAGCCAGCGACCGTGCGTTCGTGGCCGCCGAAGGCGGCCACGAACGCCTGGAGCGGACAGCCATGTGTCACCAGCGTCAGGCCGATCACGACCAGATCGGCGGTGAGGTGCAGGCGATAGAATGGCGTGCCGCTGGTAGCGGCGACTGTCCGGCCAGATCTGGTACAGCGATAGCGTTGCTGCTTCTGACAATGGATGGTAAGGTTGGCCTGCCCGAGCTGACCTCTTGCGGGACAGTCGCGGTTATGCCAGAATTGGGTGATCGGGTTCATCCTGGTGCTCGTTGCGACGAGAGGTGGAAGCCTCGCCGCACAGGATGCCAGATGACCCCGATTTTTTCAAGTTCTCGACCCTTCAACCACGGTTGAATGGGGTGCTAACTAAGTTTGGCCGCCATCTCGGCAAACTTCTGTAATAAAACGACGGTGAGCGCAAAGTTGCCCACCGCGAGTACGCCCCGTTGGTGTTGTTCGGCGATGGTCGCGATGTCGGCATAATCAGCGTCAGTTAATCCCGATGTGCCAATCACCACATGTGCGCCCAGGTGCAACGCGGCCGTGACGTTGTCTTTTGCGACATCAGGTTTGGTGTACTCAAAAAAGACATCACAACGATGAGCAAGTGCTTCGTGGGCCGTTGCATAGATCGGGCACGTCAGACGTGGCTCGTTTAGTACATCGCCTAGAACGCGCTTTGCATACGTTCGGGATACCGCAGCCACAAGCTCAATGTCATCGGATTGAGCACTAGCGCGGGCCAGGTCTGAGCCGGCCCATCCGTTGCGCCTGTGAGACACACTCGGAGGGTCATAGTTCCTCGTTGCTTTCAGTAAACTATTTGTTCGCCTCTTCCTAAGCGCCTGATAGCACCGAGGTCAAGGAGAAACCACAATCATCAGGCGCTCCTCTCAGATCGGGATAGCCGTCAATCCATTCATGCCAAGGACGAAAGACAGCTCACCGCCATGATGGAGGTCATGTTCGATCAGATGCCAAATCACAAATTGGCGCGTAAAGCTCTCCTCGCCCGGAAAGGCTGGCGGAGAGACCTCTGCCAAATCGGCAACTGTCCAACGCTGAAGCGCCTGCTGGATCACTTGCCAGGTGGTTTCAAGACCACTAACCAGTTCAGCAGCGCTTCGCAGCGGAGGCACCTCTTGATGATCGTCAAGTGTCCATCCATCCCAGCTCATAAGCGGGTCGAGTTCAGCGCCACCCTCACGCAAGTCGAGGTGTAACCATCTGGCGCGCACGGCAATGATATGTGCGAGCTGCTCGCCAAGCGAACGCAGATGCGACGCTGCGCGCAAGCCGAGTTGCTCAGGCGTGAGTGGTGCGAAGGCGTGTACGAGATGCTCCTGGTAGCCATCCCAACCTTTGTAGCACAAGGCGAGCGAGCGATACGGTTCGGTCATTCCAGTTTCTCCTTTGCGCTTCTTTTCTCGCAGTTTACCATAGAAAGGGGTCAGAAGCCGCCCTGATTACGTGCAGCAAGGAGCGCTCTTGAAAGACAGTATCTGATTGCCCACCGCCCAACTTGACCCTCTTTGATCTACTTTGACACATATTGTCTCCCTGTTCCCGGCGTTCAAACATAGGCGACGCTATTTAGGATATGACAACAATCCCCTGACAGGATGTGTGGTATGCTATGGTCTCATGAACCCACGTGTCCATTTTCCGCTCACGACGGCGCAACACCGCCGGCTCTTGTTTGAGACCTGGGAGGCGACTGGCGACGTGGAGCTCGCATGTCGCAGCGCTCACGTCGGGCGGCGCACCTTCTACGCCTGGAAGCGACGCTGCCGCCTCCGGCGGGAACACCTGCTCCATCCACACCGGATGCGAGTCCCGATCGGCAGGCCCAGCAGCGCCTGCTCCACCAGGAAGCCGCCGACCTGCGTGCCGAGCGGCGGGCGATCCGCCAGCAGCGCCCGCCGATCACGGCCTGGATTGCCATCCTGGTGATCACCGATAATTGTAGTCGCCGCTGCATCGAGTTGCCACTCCTTGTGGCCGGGGTGCCTCCTCTCTTCGTCGTGGATAATTCTGTGCCGCACGCCTGACTGCTTGACAGCCCCACCCGTCCGCCATATCCTGCTTGAGCACTCCCGTTCGTCCTGAACCCCTGTCGTGAGGTCGCGCATGCTGGCCGATACAGATTGGTTCGTTCTCCTGCTCATGATCGCACTGCTCTGGCTGGCCTGGCCACGTCAGCCGTCCGTGTCGCCGCATGCCGGTGTCACGGCCCGCGTCCAGCGGCTCCTGAAGCCGCGCACCCCAGACGATTGCTCGGCTTGCCGGCAGCAGGCGGCACGCCCAACGGAAACAGGTGCCCCACGTCCCCCGATCATCCCCTGGCGCGAGCGGAAAAGCCGGCGCGGTAGGCCCAAATGCATCAATACGCAGGGCTTTGCCTGTCCGAACCGCACCTGTGCCTACTACCAGATCAGCGATGCGCAATTCCATGCCCTGGTCGGCGATGGCGTTGACGGGACGTCTGAGCCAATCCAGTCCTTGCGCTGTCAAGCCTGCAACACGACCTTCAGCACGCGCCGCGGGTACCCTCTGGGTGACGCCGCTGTACCGCCTCAAAACCGCATCCCAGCGCGTTGCGGAGGTGCTGACCGCGCTTGCGGAAGGGGTGGATATCGCAGCGGCAGGACGGATCTTTGGCCACCGCCATGCCACGATCACCACCTGGCTGACCCGTGCGGGTGAACACAGTGCGACACTCCACGACCGCGTGGAAGCACCTCCACCTGCCGCACCTGCAACTCGACGAATTGCGGACTCGGCTCCGCATCCACACCCATGTGCTCTGGCTCTGGGTGGCGGTCGATCCGCTCAGTAAAATCATCCCGGTGCTGCACCTGGGGGCGCGCACGCAGGACGCTGCGCACAGGGTGGTCCACGACCTCTGCCAGCGGCTGGCCGCGGGGTGCATGCCCGTGTTCACGAGCGACGGCTTAAACCACTATTTCTATGCGCTGACGGCCCATTTTGGGCAGTCGATCAGGGGTGTCGGCCGGCGGGTTGGCCAGTGGCAGGTGGCTGCGGGACTGACCGGCAAGCGCTGGACGGTGCAGGAACTCCTGGCGACCGCGCTCCCGCCCGCGCCGATTGGTGCTGGCTGAGGAGCAGAACGGCGGGGAAAAGGCAACCCACAGCGATCGCCAGCGGGCGTGGCGAGCTGCGCAGGCGCTGGCAGAGCAGTCATGGCTACCGGATCGGTGTGAAATTGAGCACACATCTGGCTGGCCTGGGCAGATCGGAATTATCCACGCTGTTCAGATGTAGCACCTCCAACGCGCGGTGCCAAGGAGCAGGAGAGGGGAGGGATGGAATAGTCACCCTATGTTAGGATGATAGGACCAGAGAGGGTGTTGAATACACCGATTTGCAGACGCTATGGCACTACGCGCCCACGAGACCGGCTTCAACGGCAGAGTGTTAGCTGAAGGGAGATTATCGATGGTGGCATTCGGCGCCCTGTCCAGGGTCTTTCAGCAGCTTCTAGGGCTATGAACGGCATCATTGTGCGTCAAAGTCATGCTAAAAGCTTGACCAACAAGTCACTTAGACGTACAGTGCTATCACTAAGATAGATAGATGGACCCTACTCGAAACGTTCCTCTCATACTGTCAGGTTCAAGGCGTCGGCTGCGAGCAGGATGGCGCGCCCAGCCTTGAACAGCCAAGCGCCACCAACCCTGCTGTGAACACGGCATAGGCGCTACGGATCTTCACAGAAGCAAATGGTCATGTCGTAGGCTTTCCCACGAAGACCCATAGCGCCGAAAGTTCATCTGGCTATACGTGCCGGCAGAGTTATAGTCCTATCCTGCGGCTAAGCGACCTTTCCAGGTCGTGAGGTCGAGCGATTCGAGCGACTCTGCCAGCGCAAGCGCATCCTCTTGTCCCAGACTGCTGCGGATCGCATACTGCTGTCCGCCTTCCTGCCAGAATAAACTGACCCCTGCACCAGTGCTGAACGCGAGCCCCTGCTGCCCGCGAATGGTAATCGATTTGCTACCGGCCGCGGGTGGTGGTTGGAGCGCTTGGCTGGCCGGTCCGCCCATAATCGTCGCTGAGAACTGCCCGCCGTCTGGGGCGGCGATTTCCAGACTAAAGGCCCTCTCGTCAGCCGACGACTGGTCGGGCTGGATCACCAACCCCGCAGGTAAGCTCGTCGGCCAGAAATACTTGAAGGCAGTCGAGCCTTGTGGCGTCGGGTTTGCTTCCACCGTCGGTTGGGGTGCGGAAGTCGGTGCTGTGGCCACAGCGGTCGGCTGCACAGTCGCCGGAGCCGTCGCAATGGGGATGGCGGTTGGCGCAGCGGTGGGCGTTTGGATGGATGCGATTGTCGGCACTGGAGTTGACGCAGCGGTCTGCATTTGGCCACAGGCAGTCGAGATCACCAGCAAGATTAAGATAATCGACAATTCGATCAGTTTTCAACCAATCAGGTCGTAAGGCAATGCTTTTGTACATGTAGCCAACGGGGGATCATCGTGATGATCTCACAAGTAGTAGACAAGTTTTGCGGAGTGTGTCAATATCTTTGAGACAGATCTGATCCGAATTCGGGGTGCAGTGGTCGGCCCTTCTCTGGATGCCGATTGCTAAAAACGCTTTGCCCAAGATGATGAGAGCGAAATACAGTTTATCTTGTTCGGACCTGACACTTGGGATCTTCAAGAAGTCTTTTTCGCAGAGGTTCGGCAAACCGACGAATAACGACACCTTTTCGAGCAGCAGTTTCGCAACACACACACGCACACCTTCGCGCTCTTCGAAATAGCACCGGAAGCGATCGCACGGATTGATCGCTTACTCTCGATGGAAAGTTTTCATACCGAGGCTTGGACGACAGTGGATGTTGAGCAGTTCAAAGAGGCAGTTGGGATTATGGAAATGGAGTGGAAGGGTTATCGTTATGCTCGCAAACGGCGTAGAGTTCAAGCGTTAACAGCATAGAATGGTGATCGAGCAAAAGCTCGCTGACGGCGCCGCCGAACAGGCACTTGCAGCTGACCGCCTTCGGCGCGAGATCGTCGGTTTTTTGAAGTCGTCTGTGCGGCGCGCCTCGGCGGCAGCTGAAGCGCAACACGTTGGGCGGCAACCATCCATCGCTTCTACTCGGTACGATGGGGGATCGCATCCCAGCCGTCGCCGTGGGTGATGGTACCCAGGTAGAGCTTGACATTTGCAAAGCCTGTGTATACTATACTCCCCGCGAGAAGTGGAACAAATGCCATGGCTCTGTGTGACGCACTATCTACCAGAGGGCCGAATACAGGGTAAGGAATGTCCACAAGGAGATCAACGCCATGATGAACAACGAACACGACCACGATCACGATCATACTGACCCCCCTTCCGATCTGGAATTGCGTGTCAAGGCGCTCGAATCACTGCTGGTCGAGAAGGGATTTGTGGATCGAGCTGCGATTGATGCGTTCATAGACACCTACGAACATCGCGTCGGCCCGCGCAACGGGGCGAAGGTCGTCGCGCACGCGTGGAGCGATCCCGCGTTCAAGCAATGGCTGTTGACAGATGCAACGGCAGCCATCGCATCCATGGGCTACACAGGTTTTCAGGGCGAACACATGGTGGTTATAGAGAATACGTCACAGGTTCATAATCTAGTTGTCTGCACGTTGTGCTCTTGCTATCCATGGCCTGTGCTTGGCTTGCCGCCTGTCTGGTATAAATCGGCCCCGTACCGCTCGCGTGCCGTGGCTGATCCGCGCGGCGTGTTGAAGGAGTTCGGCACACAGCTCGACGACGATATCGAAGTCCGCGTGTGGGACTCGACTTCGGAAGTGCGGTATCTCGTGCTGCCAGAGCACCCTGAAGGCACTGAAGGTTGGAATGAAGAAGAACTAGCCGCGCTCGTGACCCGCAATGCGATGATTGGGGTTGAAAAGGCGAAAGTGCCTGAAGACATTGGAGGGCATGATGAACGGCGTACATGATGTAGGAGGTATGCACGGCTTTGGCCCAATCAATCCAGAACCCGAAGCAGAAGAACCGGTCTTTCATACCGAGTCGGAAAAGCGTTTGTTTGGCTTACGGTTTGCGGCTGGGGCTTTGGGTAAATGGAACATAGACATGTCACGCTATGCCCGCGAGCGTCAACATCCAGCGGATTATCTGCGACATACCTATTACGAAAACTGGTTGGCGGGGCTGGAAAAAGTGCTGGTCGAAACGGGACTCGTGACAGCAGAGGAACTGGCGACCGGCAAAGCTGCGGGACTGGCAAATGAGGATATCAGAAAGCGTGTGTGTAAAGCCGAGCAGGTCCCTGTGGCTATGGCGAAAGGTAGCCCCGCCACCATGCCGCTTGATGTGCCGCCCCGCTTTAAGATTGATGACCGAGTGCGCGCCATCAATCGTCATCCCACAGGGCATACACGTGAGCCGCGTTACGTGCGTAGTTGCGTTGGCGTGATTCACGCGCATCTTGGCGCGCACGTCTTCCCTGATCGCAGCGCCGAAGGGGTGAGAGAAGGGCAGCACCTCTACAGCGTGCGCTTTGAGGCATCGGCGCTGTGGGGCGAAAGCGCCTCAGCCAAGAGCGCCGTCTATGTTGATCTGTGGGAAGCTTATTTGGAGCCTGCGTGATGAAAGATACCGCTACGACCATCGCCGATCTTCCGGCGCTGCCGCGCGACAAGGAAGGTCCGGTCTTCAACGAACCGTGGGAAGCGCAAGCTTTTGCGTTGGCTTTGCGTCTGTCGGAAATGGGCTATTTCACGTGGGCCGAATGGGCGGAGGTTTTGAGCCAAGAGATCAAGGCCGCGCAAGCACGAGGCGACCCCGATCTTGGCAACACGTACTACCAGCATTGGCTCAAGGCTTTGGAACGGCTGTGCGCTGCAAAAAATCTCGTCGGCGACGCAGATATGGGACGGCGCAAAGAAGAATGGCGGCGCGCCTATCTGAATACACCCCATGGTCAGCCGATCGAACTTTCCGCTGCCTTGAAGCATGACCGGCGGGAAGACTGATCCCGCTCATTGGCCATGGCTCCAATCGCCGCAGGGCCATGCCGCTCCTGCACCGGTAGCTCATTTTTGCGGTACGATAGCAATAATCGTAAACAGCCGGCCGCCGAACATCGGGTTGCAGCGGACCCGCTTGCGCGGCGCAAGATCGGGGTGTTTTTGCGTGTCACAGGCGGTGGCGTTCAAACGCTGTGCCATTGGCGAGGGCACAAGCGGGTCGTGAACCGTGACCGTTAGCCGGCCGCCATCAGACACTGTACCACTCACTCTGCCAGCCGCTCATCTGCGACCACGCACTGTGATTGTCATGTGCTATCATGGCTTGACAGCTTGCTGCCGCGCAATCACAAGGACGAGTATACCGCCGATTTCTATTCAGCTTCCTGTCGACAGTGCTGCTCGGCTGATGCAGGAAGCCCAGCCACCTAGATCAGGAGGATGCGACCATGGCGCATGAAAACGTCACCAACAAGGAACTTGCCGAACTCATTCGGCGCACGGCGGAAGCCGCGTCGGCCCTTATACGCGGGGATATACGCACCTACCTCACACTGATCAAGCACGCGGAGGACTACACGTTGATGGATCCGTTCGGCGGCGAACCGACGCGCGGCTTCGACGCATCGAGCGAGCGCCTGGAAGCCATGGAGAGCTTCTTTCAGGCTGGCGAGGCGGAGCTGGAACTGGTGGAGTCATACACGTCGGGCGATCTTGTCGTGTTGGTGGTGATCGAACGAGAGCATGGCCAGGTCGGTGGTCTGCCAGACCAGGACTGGTCGCTCCGGGTGACCTGGGTCTTTCGCCGTGAGGGATCTGACTGGCGGGTGGTGCATCGACATGCCGACCCGCTGGTCCATGGCATAAGCTTCGAGCAACTCGCGGCGCTCGCCCGTGGCTGACTCCTGTTTGCCAGCTGGCCGAGGAGCAATCGACGTATACGAAATCAACTTGACCTATTACCCTTTCGCAAGCTGCCGGCTAACAAGCCCATGCAGCCGACGCCGCTTACAATGAGTTGTCAAGTGTGTGTTTCATTACAACGACCGGTAAGCGATCGGCCGCTGCGGTAGCGACAGCCCGGTGAGGCTGCTCAGCGGCACCGGCGCAAGCGAGAGTGCGCACTCGATTTGGGCCAT
>WNFV01007578.1_pt1 | contig 12497 bp, 8 predicted proteins | sample 5400101 | NCBI WGS metagenome assembly WNFV01 (sample SAMN13153361, study PRJNA577476) | soil metagenome | isolation source: 115 cm soil or saprolite under grassland replicate 1 | place: USA:California | collected 2016-06-15
CGATCGGGCCATGCTCATGATCGGCTCCACGGACAGCGATGTCGCGGAGCGCCTTGATCGCCCGCTCGCGTGCGGCGATCATCTCGACCACGAGCCGCCGCGCCTCCTCGGCCGCTCCCAGGATCGTCTTGGCCTCAGACATCAGAATCGCCTCCTCGGATCACGGTCACAGTCGGTCGAGTGCGTCTGGGTTTCCGCGGCGGTTGCCATACCGAAGCAAACTCGGCCGCGTCTTGCGGGAACTCAGCCATCAGGCCCTCGGTCGTGATCTTTTCCCTACTGAGTTGCGCCTGCATCCTCTCGGCGGAGTGTGAACGGTACGGACTCCCGACCCGACCCGCGTCCCCCATTCAGGGAGCGAGCGCGCGGCGCGACAGCCCGCCGCCTGTGTTCTCCATCTCTAGCGCAGCAACGGACGAGCCTCTGCCGAGCACTCGAAGGAGTCTCCGCACAGCCACATGCATCAAGAAGAACAGCACCGGCCGGTCATAGGGACCGGTCGAGGCGTGCGCGAATCAGAATTTCTGCGGCCCCACAGGCTTCAAACTCCGCCACGACGCGAGGCTTCACAGAACGCTTACAAGCGCACCGCGTGTTCTTTCGCGGTCTGGGCATCCTTACTTGACCGACGGAGTCAAAGGAGGCGGTATGTCGAGAATGATGGGATTGTCCGCGGTCGTGCTCGTGGGCGTTGTCGCGTTGGTAGCGGCGGCACTCGCGCCCGGGAAGACGCCGCGGCCGATCAAGTTCAGCGCCGCGCTGAACATCGGACAGGAGGTCCCACACCCAAAGGGCACCAAGGTCGGAGCGTCGGGCCGGTTTACGGCCACGCTGACGGGAACGACGCTCACGTGGCGGCTGACGTTCACGCACCTGTCCGGGCCTGCCAGCGCCGCCCACATCCACGGCGCAGCCCGCGGCGTCAGCGGACCGGTGCTCGTCCCCCTGTGCGGGCCATGCACGTCACCAGTCACCGGCACAGCGACGGTGACAACGGCTCAGCTCAAGGACATGCTCGCCCGGAAGACGTACGCCAACGTCCACACGGCGAAGAACCCGAACGGCGAGATCCGCGGCCAGATCACGCGCGCACTCGGCCCTTCATAGACGAGCGGACGAGGGCCGTCCACTCTCTGACCGGCTCGACGCGCGCTGGCTCGCGCTGTTGCTCGCTCGCGAGTTGTTGTCGGAGTGCGAGGCGTGGTTGCCGCCGGCGGAGATCCAGCGGCTACGCGATCGGACACGGTTGCGGAAGGCGCTTGCCGGTGAGCGCACCAGCTGGGCGCAACGGTTGCATGCGCTGCTTGCACACGAGGGCTGGCCGTGCTCGCGCGGCCGTCTACTGACCCGCGAAGGGAGTCGCTGGGTCGCCGCCCTCGAGCTCGACGCGCCCGTGCGCGCCCAGGTCGACGTGATCGTCGCGGTGATGGCCGCACTCGAACAGCAGCTCGACCGGAACCGGCTCTTGACGAAGTTTTGCGGCGGCGGTGACAGGTTCGAGCCCGCTGGGCCGCGTGTCAACCAGTGGTGGGCACGGCGCCGGGCCGACGTCGAGGTCGAGCTCTGCAGCGTCTGGTTTGGCAGAACTCCCTGTCCAGGCAGTCCCACGAACGGCCGCAAACCGGCTCCCAGAGCCAAATCAGGCCGATTTGCGACGCCACCTCGTCACCCGAAATCCTGCCTTTTTCAGGTTTTCGAGGGTCGACCGCCGCCACCGGACGCCGTCCGGGCTGGCGACGCCGGGCGGCGCCGGGACCGGTGACATTCCCGGTGACAGTCGGTGACAGAATCGGCGCCGCCGCACCAAGTTCGGCGACAGCGGCCGGCGATACGATCTAGAGAAGTGAGCGCGACACCCGCCCACCTCGGCCAGCCCGACCACATCATCGGCCGGGACGGGAAGAGCTACCCGCGGCGGCGCGAGCTGCGAAAGCTCCGGCCCGACGCCGAGCCCTTCCGCCGGCGCGCGCGGGGCGTGTCCCCGCGCACCCTGGCGGCCGACTACGGCCCGGACCACAGCACGCTCGCCCGGTTCATGGAGCGGCTCGAGCGATGAGCGGCGGCAGAGCGAAGGCGAAGCAGCGGCAACGGGCGCTCGAGCTGATCGCCCAGGGCAGCTCGCACGCCGAAGCAGCTCGAGCCGTGGGCGTCTCGAAGAGATCGGTTACGCGCTGGGCGTCGGGCTCGAGCTCGGCGCCGCCGGGCGTCCGAATCCAGCTCGGCCCGTCGTCGGCCCCCGTCACGAGCTCCGCTCCGGCGCCGCCGAGCTTCCAGTCGCTGGCCTGGGTCAACTGCGACACGCTCGAGATGATCGGCTACGCGCTGCACCCGAAGGCCGACCCGAGCTACAAGGCCAGCACGAAGACGAGGGACAGCGATGTCCCGACGGCGTCCATCGTCCGCCTCGTCTTCTGCGCCACCCGGGAGCGCGTCGCCGAGGTCGCCGAGGCCCTCGAGGCAGGCGAGATCCCGCCGGATGACCCCGACGAGCGCACCGCTCCCTTCTTGCTCTTCGGCGTCCGCCATCTCGAGCAGAACCTGCTAGACCTCGCCCACGTGATGGTGATGTGCAGGGCGCCGCTCGGCCCCGCGGCGATCAAGCTCCTCGTCGCCGAGCAGCGCGACAAGGAGGCGCAGGGGTGACGGCGGCCAAAGCGCCGCCAAGCCCTCGAGAAGCTTCCCGCCAAGTACGGCAGCGGCCGTGTTGTGACGCAGGCCGAGGCCGAAGCGCGCCGAGGACGCTCGTGCTCTTTCTGGCCGCGTCCGCAGGGGAAGCCGAAAGACCCGACCAGACGCGCAGCCGCGCGAGGCTCTGTCACAGTTCCAACAGAAGACGACATCGCTTCTACTCCGCCACTCCGCCAGGCTGTGGCAGTTGGCGATCTGGCGGAGTGTTAGGCCTGCGTCCACTCTTCGGGGGTGCCTCAGGAAACTCGGGCAGCCGCAGTCACCAGCCTTTTCGCTCCTCCTCGTTGAGAACGGCCTACGCCTGCTCCCCCAGCTGCTCGCGCAGCTGCGCCGGCTGGCCACCGGATCGGCGTTGCGCCTGGAACAGAGGTCCGCGACAACGGTCAAGCGCGCCACGCCGGCGGCAGAGACGGCCCCGGAAGTGAAGCACCGTGATGGACACACGAAGAGGGGATGAGTCAAGAAGGCTTAAAGGCCCCTCTTCCGAACGGTCGCTCAGCAAGTGCTGAATCCGGACGAGGCGTTCCTCTCCGTTGGACTGCTGAAGCCAGACACCGAACCGAGCCGCAAGTCACTGCAACCTGACCTCGACGCGCCGATCAACTTCGCCTTCCGGATGCGAACCTCTTCGGACTTGGGACCCGAGCAGAGGTCGTTCGCTATTTCGTGACAGCTCCTGTGACAGACGCTCCGGCTCAACTCGTGGCCGAGGCAGCCGCGTACGCGAAGCGAAACGTGAACGAGACATTGGCCTCGCTGGTGGCCTGTCACGCCGCCACAACCTTCGAGCTCGGGAATGAGCGCCGCTACTACTTCGACCGCGGCGGCTGGGGGCAACTGCTCGGACTACGCCCTGATACGTGGCCGACCTACAGGGAATGGCCGCCACTCCTGGGCGCGTTGCGTCGGCTGGCTCGGTGGCTTGAAGAACCGAGACTCGATCAGCTTTCGCCGTACAGGCTGACGAGCGAGGCCCGCACCCTAACGCACGACCTCGAACGGGACTTCGCCTTCGCCGGCGTCGCCCTGTCCGGAGCCGCAAGCGCGCACGGTGAGCAATACTGGGACTACTTTGTAGAGAGCGTCGAGCGTGCACTCTCGACGCTCAGCACGGGGTGGTCGTAGTCGCTTTGTTGGACGAGGCAACTGAGAAGCTGTTCGAGCCACTGCGCGCGCAACGCCTCCTGCTGTTCGTTGGGGCCGGACTCAGTAAGCGCGTCGGCTATCTACTGTGGCAGGAGTACCTCCATTCACTTGAGACCGAACTCGGAGAACCTGACTCCTTGCCTCCGGCCTCTGAACTCGAATGGGCTCAGACGCTCAAGGATCGCTTCGTGCGTGCGGGACGTCGAGACGATTACTTCGCACACATCCAGCAGACCTTCGGACCAAGGTCGCCGACGCCGTACGACCCGTTGCACACTGCTCTTCTGAAGCTCGGCTTTCGGGGCTTCGTGACCGCGAACTTCGATCCAGTCCTCGAGAACGCGATCTCGGCCGAGAACGCGACCTGTGGCCGGCCCGCCTGCGAGCCGCTCGATCTCGGAGATCCGCGTTCATTCGCGGTATTCGACTTCCTTCGCGCGATAGCCACTCGCCCGTCGTCGGGCCACGTCCTGCACATCCATGGCTACTACGCCCGCCCCGAGCGCGTTGTTCTGGCAGCAGGTGACTACCGCGATCGATACGGGGACTACCAGGAAGTCGACGATGAGGGGCGACCGGCCAATCGACTACTCGACACGCCTCACCGGAAGGTCGTGTGGTCGCTGCTCGTTTGCCATCCGATCCTGTTCGTCGGGTTCAGTCTGAGCGACGAAGCGTTCAGGCACATCATCGGTGTCACGCAAGTTGACTTTCAGCGAGGGCGGCATCTTGGGCATTTCGCCCTCGTTGCTGCGGAGTCCGAAGACGAGGAATTGAAGTTACGGGACGCGTGGATCAGAGCCGGCATCACGCCGATCTTCTATCGCGTCCTCCGCGCCGAGGGCCTGCCCGAGGACCACACAGCCCTTGATGCTCTCATCGAGGCTCTCGCGAGCGAAATGCACATCGACGTCGCGCTGAGCCCGATCCCTGAATTCACGCAACGGATGCTGAATCTTTGAAGATCGAACGCCCGGATCTCATTGACACGTTTCGCCTTTTCGCGGCGGACGGGAGCGGAGTCGTAATCGGCGCGCCCGGAGCTGGAAAGACGCACTTGCTGCAGGCGTTTACTCGTGCCCTGCTCGAGGATCGAGAAGCCGTACCTCTGTATCTACCTGTTGATCGTGCTCCCCTAGATTCGGACGCCGATCTACGGGTGGAGCTTGGTGCAACAGGAGATGTGATCTCGTTCCTTGCTCGGCAGACGAACTCGACAAAACGCGGTTACCTCGTTGTTGACGCCCTTGATGCGGCCCGATCTGATCGAGCGCGAAAGTTCGTTCTCGGACTGGTTAAGCGGGTCCGCTCCGAGTTGTCCGAGTCGTGGACGGCGATCGTCAGCGTGCGCACCTACGACGCCACGCGGTCCACCGAGTTGGATGAGTTGTTTCCGTTCCCGGCGTTTGCTGCGATCCATCAGCGTTACCAGCTGCCTGGCGCGGTTTGCCGACATTTCTTTGTTCCGCCCCTCGATGACTCCGAACTCGTGTCAGCCGTATCAGACTTGCCTTGGCTTTCCGCACTCTGGGATGACGCCCAGGACGATCTCCGGGAGCTCCTGCGAATCCCCTTCAACCTGTGGCTGCTCGAACGGCTGTCTGCAGGCGGGATCGAAATAGCTGAACTCAGTTCGGTCCAGTCGGAGGTCCAGCTACTCGGGCTCTTCTGGCGACAGCGTGTCGATAGCGGTCCGCTTTCTCCTGACCAGCAGCTGCTCACGACGCGGACAGCGAGCGCCATGGTTGAGCAGCGAACTCTCTCGGCCCGAACCGAAGATGTGTATCTGGCTGGTGCGAACGAGGCCTGGCTAAGCCTCCATAGCTCAGAAGTCCTCCGGCGCCTGGACGATGCGGGTCGCCGAACGGCGTTCGGACACAACGTTCTCTTCGACTACGCCGTGAGCAGGAGTCTGCTGGAAGAGAACGCGGGTGCGCTCGCTGCATTTCTTCGGGAGGAGCAAGATCGGGCGATCTTTCTCCGGCCGAGCCTGAACTACCTCTTCACGCGGCTTTGGTTCAGCAACCGCGATCTCTTCTGGGAAATCTTCTGGCAGCTCTACGGCAGGGAGGAGCCGCACGTGCGTTTGGTGGCGCAGGTGCTCCCGCCGGGTTTGGTCGCGCGCGAGGCAAGGTCGAAGTCCGATTTGGAGCCGTTGCTTGGCCGACTGCGCGCCGGCGATGACAAAGCGGCGTCGGCGATCGTGCGCGTTCTGCAAGCGATACGAACGCACGGCGTCGTTCGGGATCGTCTTTGGGCGGAGTTCGCCGCGCGAGTAGCCGAGAGCCCCTCGCCGGTTTTCGCATGGGATCTCGCGCGCTACCTTGACGAGCTGACTTCGCGTCAGGGCAAATCCGCCGACCCAGGCGTGATGGCCGAGATCTCGGACGCCGCTCGATCGCTTCTGAAGTGGGCGATTGGCTCGGGCGATCCCGGACTTGAGCGTGTGGCGGCCACATGGCTTGTGGGCGTCGTAGCCATGACATATCCGGCAGATCCAGAGGCCTCAAGGGAACTCGTCGGTTCGATCATCGATCGGGTCGGCAATCCGGAGGTATCGATCGACCTCATCTATCGCCTAACGAACGCTGTACCTCACCTGTGGAGTCATGACCCGGAGGTTGTGGCGCGACTCTACGCGGCTGTGTTCGGGCACGTCGAGACGAGTGACGCTGTGACGCACATGGGCGGCATCGTGATCGCGCTGAGTAGCAACAGACGGCAAGACTTCGAAATGGCGCAGTACGTCCTCGTCGAGCACGCGCCGGAATTTCTCCGGGCAGCTCCAGAGGTCGCTGTGCCGGCCGTGATCAAAGCCGTCAATGCCGCGGTCTATGCACGTGAGCTTCGTCCGTACCTGGACGAGAGTGCACTGCCGGAGACAACGCATTTCGAGTTTCACGGGAACCGAGTCCGCTTCGTTGCTGACCGCAGCCACTTTTGGGATGCCGACGGCACCATCATCGAGGATCAACACAAGCTCCTTACTGCCGCGTTCGATCTCTTCTCAGAGCTACCGCTCGACGGCGTCAGTCTTGACCACGCCATCGACCTGCTCGCCGCCGACGCTGGGGTGGCCTTCGTCTGGCGGAGGCTGCTTAAGCAAGGTGCGCGCGACCCAGACCGGTATGCGAGCGTACTCGAGGGTGTGCTACTTGCCGAACCGATCCTCGCGAGCGCAGAGACCACCCCGGAAGCAGCAGCCTTCCTTGCTGCTGCCCTTCCGCTTCTCTCTGAAGAATCTGTCGCGAAGGTCGAACAAGCGATTGTGCAGCTAGCGGCGACCGACGACGAGCGAATCCGTCACTGGGCACACAGGTTGATCGCGCAGCTGCCGGACGAGCAGTTGCGGACTGACGCGGGTCGGGCGCTGCGCGAGGAGGCCGCGGGTGATGTCGCGGCCGTCTCGAATCGTCCACTCGTGTCCTTTCGGACGTTCTCGGATCCGTTTAACGAGGAGCAGTGGTTCCGTGAGGAGGGCGTCGAACCAGAGACTCCTGCCAATCGCGCGCTCCTGACGGCCACCGAGCCACTCAATCAATTCGCCACTCAGTACCTCAATGCTGCTCCACCCGCCGAAAGCCTGGAGTCCGCCATCGGACAGATCCAGTTGGCCATGGATGAGGTGCGGCGGACAACGGAAGTGCCAGAGCGGCTGCTCGACACGATCTGGGCTCGAATCGGCAGCGCCGCGGCAATTGCGTCGCGCGAGGCAGGCCGCCTGGACGGGAAAGAGGTCGAGATTCTGCGCGCAGCGCTTCTCGAATGTGCCCGTGGTGAGGCCCCGCGCCCGAGAGACGATCCGGACGAGGGATTCACCACTCCGGCCTGGTCCCCTCTGGCGAGAAATGAAGCGGCTCAGGGTGTGCCACGACTGGCCGCAGTACACCCCGACGGCGATCTGCATGAAGCCATGAAGCATCTCGCCGTCGATCCAGTGCCTTCTGTTCGTTATCTGCTGGCGCTAGAACTCCCCCGGATCTTCGAGACGCGGCAAGAGCATTTTTGGGAGCTCGCCGGACTGTATGTCGAAAGGGATCGCAACCCGCTGGTGCTACACGCAATTGCCTCTGCGTTTGGGCGGGTGGCCTCGAAGGAGCAGGAGGCGGCGGTGACCGGGCTTCTTGACCGTCTCATCAAGCGCACAGGGTTTACCCAACAATCGGCCAGGTCCCTGCCGGGGGAGGACCACATCGGGGCTGTCCTCGTGGGTCTCGCGATCGCGCGCGAGAATGAATGGGCGAAGACGACGCTCCGGGTTGCAATCGATGAGGCGACCCCGGGATACCTCGCAACCCTCGTCTTGCACCTTCTTCAGTTCGTCGATGTGCATCGATACTCAGTACCCGATCTTCGTCCGAGCGCCGAGCGTGCCCTTTCCTGGCTTCCCGGCATCCTGTCGGGAGTTGAGGCCCGAATTCGTGCTGTTCTGAAAGACGTCGAGGCCGGCGAACAGGTTGATCCTGCCGTCGGCCGCGAGCTGTTCGGCGCGATCGATCAGGTGGTATCGCGGCTCTATTTCGATTCGGGTGTCTATCAAGCGGATGGTCGGCCGGTCGCGTCACAAGAGCAGATCTGCGACTTCTTCCATCTAATCCAGCCGGTCCTCCTGCAGATTGCCGAGGTTGCCGGCGGAAGCGACGGTATTGGACTTCCAGCCTCGACAGCGCATCACTTCATCGAACTTCTCAGGGGGACGCTGCGCTGCAGTGCCGCAGAAGTCCTTCACTTGACGAGGTTGGTTGTCGACGGCGCGCGGGGTTCGGGGTACACCTTCGATGCGCTCGCCGCAAAGGAAGTAACTGCGTTGGTCGAGACGACTCTGGCGGATCATCGTGAAGCCGCGCGGGCAGAGGAGTCCCTTGGCGACCTAATGAGCGTGCTCGACGCTTTCGTCGAGGCCGGTTGGCCAGAAGCGCAACGGCTTGTCTGGCGCCTCGAGGAGCTCTTTCGTTAGCAAACGTCTAGCTGCCCGACGCCCACAGTCGAGGTCGATGGGCTCCGAGCGGCGGAGGCCGCTCGTGACGAGCGCGAGGAGGACGAGCTGGTCTCGCTCGACGATGGGACCTTAGACTGCTTTGGACGGGTGATTCGGGCCTTCGTTGTCTCCCAAGTCAACTAGTGAGGAAGAGCCGACAGTACTGAGATCTCGCTGGCGTCTGCGCTAACCCCTTTACTGATCCTGGTTTGTGGTGTGCGGCGGTGGCGATCTTCCCGCTTCGTCTGAGGGGTGAGAACGACGAAGACCGCCAGGGCGCAGATTCCTGCCTGATTTTCAGCCGCTGACGCTCGAGAAGGCCGCCTGCGGCAATGCTGCGAGCGTCAGGTCCGGTCCTCCGGGCCGAGACGGCAGCTGTCGCAGTTCCAACAAACCGCGACACCCCGACGGCTGCGCTGCCCGGCGGCCAGAACCGAGAGGCCCCTGGTAACCTGAGACCACGTCCACGCCGTCCTCGCCCTTCCCGGGGCGCCGCAGATAACAGACCTCGGCGGCCGGTGCCCGGGTCCTTCGCGAGCCCGGCGCTGGGCCGATGTCTCGCGGCTACCGATCACGTCGTTGTAGTCGAGCAGCGAGTCCGGCAGGTAGTTCAGCTTGCGAGCCTCATATAAGGCCAGGCGGTCCGCCCGATCCCGACGTGTGTGCGTGAAGATGCACGCCGCCGGCGCAGAGCCGGAAGTCCTGCTGGGGGCGCAGCACCTCAGGCCTCGGCGCGGATCAGGGCGCTCGCCACGGCTTGCCGGCAGGTGCTCGGGGGCACGAGCCGGGTTTGCGGTAGTTGGGGGCGAGGAGGCGCTTCATCCCCCCGTCGGACGGAGGGAGTGAAAGGAGCGCCGCCGGTGGCGAGCGAAAGCTCGACCTTGCCCTCGGCTCGCTCGACCTTCTCGACGCGCACCTCGATAGGATCGCCAAGACGGTACGAGCGGCCACCGCGCCGACCCACGAGCCGGGTGCCCAGCGCGTTCATCTCGAGGTAGTCCCCCGGCAGGCGGCGTGGCCCGTCGCAGGGCTCTCACTGGCCAACGCGAGCACGAGCCCGACCGGGCCCGGAGTCCCTCATCAGCTGATCGGTGCGTCGCAGACCTTTGCACTTTCTCGTGGAAGTGGGAGGATCGCCGGGGGGAAAGGAGGGCTTATGAGGAGCCCAGTTCGCTTCACCGGACTCGCGGCCGTCGTCGCAGGAGTAATGCTCGCCGTGCCTCTCGGCGCCTCGGCGGTTCCGTCCGAGATCTACATGAACGATGCTTGTAGCCCGTCGTTCAACGATATCGGCGCCGGGCGCCTGTGCGAGAGGTCGGGCGGCACGCCGTTTGACGTGTTCGTCCAGCAGCTGACCCTGAACAAGTTCGCCGGTGCGTGGAACTTCTCGGCGCCGCAGGTGAAGCTCAATGCAGGGGACTCGCTCACCGTCGAAAATCGTGGCGGCGAGACGCACTCCCTCACACAGGTCACCCAGTTCGGCGGCGGCGGTATTGTCGCCCCGATCAACCTGATCCTTTTCGGCACGACGACGCCACCGACGTTCTTCTTCGGCCCGTTCAACTTCGTTCCCGCTGGAGGGGAGACGACCATCCCTTCGAGCACCCTGACTCCGGGCACGCACCTGTTCATCTGCGTCATCCATCCCTGGATGGAAGAGACGGTCAGCGTCGGGTAACGGCGAGCTCTGCGCGGGGCGCGCGTTCGAGGTCCGCGCCCCGCGCTCCGATCGGCCACGTTACGGAACCGTCCGTCACGCTCGCTGAGCGGTTGCAGCCCCAAGGCGGCCCCGCAGGGGGCCTCTCGGCTCTGGCCGCCGGGCAGCGCACCCGTCAGGTGTCGCGGTTTGTTGGAACCGCGACAGCTGCCCTCCCGGTCCGGCGAGACCGGAACTGACCCTCGGAACACTGGCGCAGGCGGCCTTCTCGAGCGTCAGCGGCTGAAAATCAAGCAGGAATCCGCGCCTTGGCGGTCTTCATAGTTCTCACCTCCCGGCCGAAGCGGAACGATCGGCACCGCCGCACACCACAAACCCGATGACTAAAGGGGTAGCGCACACGCCGGCGAGGTGTCAGGTACTGTCGCTTCGTCCCCGCTAGTTGACCTGGTAGACAACGAAGGCGCCCAATCATTACCGTCCAAATCCGTCCGCGGCGGGACAGCTGCCCGACCTCGCCGAGCACCGTCAGACGCTTGCTCGGTGCCAACGGTCGACCCAGCGCCGCGCCGCTCAGGGCCCACCTGGCAGCACTTCCTGCGTCAGAAGGCGGCGAGCGTGATCGCCTGCGATTTCTTCACCGTCGAGACGATTTCGCTCCGTCGTTTCTACGTGCTGTTCTTCATGCGTCCACGACGTACCAGTATCGAACGAAAAGTAGACCCCGGACAAGCCGACGCCGGCGGTAAACGGACAAGTAGTCGGATCGCCTGCGTTGCAGGCCTCGAGGTCGATCTCGTCGTTCGCCCCCGCCGCGAGCACGCTGGGATTCGCGGGATTGACCGCGATCGAAGGCTCGTTCTGCTTGTTCTGCGGGAACGGCGACGGCGGGCTGCCGACCGTCACCAACGCGTCCGGGTTGAACGCCAGTGCAAAGAGTCGTGCGCCGTCCCGTCGCCTCGGAGGAGCTGGTCCTTGTTCTGGTCGTTTTGCTACGTCGTACTTCGGCGCGTTCTCCAACTCGCCGCGTTGCGCTTCCGCTCGGAGGAGTTCAAGGAGCTGGAGATCATGGTGCTCCGCCACGAACTCGCCGTGCTACGGCGTCAAGCTGGTCGGCCTGAGCTGACGTCCGTCGACCGAGTCTTCCTTGCCGCGGCCAGCCGTCTGTTGCCGCGAACGAGCTGGCGGTCGCTTCTCGTCACGCCGACGACATTGCTTCGGTGGCACCGCCGGCTGGTGGCGAAGCGTTGGACATATCCACGTCGAGTCGGCCGGCCCCCGATCGGCGACGAGATCCGTGAACTCGTGTTGCGCCTCGCGCGCGAGAACCGGCGCTGGGGCTACCAGCGCATCGCCGGCGAGCTCCGCGGGCTCGGCGTCACAGTCTCGGCCACGACGGTTCGCAAGGTCCTCCGACAGGCGGGTCTTGGGCCTGCCGGAGTACGCGCGGGGCTCTCCTGGCGCGAGTTCCTACGGGCGCAGGCGCACAGCATGCTCGCCGTCGACTTCTTCACGGTCGAGACCGTCTCCCTGCGGCGGCTGTACGTTCTCTTCTTCATCGAGCTCGGCAGCCGCCGGGTGTATTTCGCCGGCTGCACGGCAAACCCCAGCGGCGCCTGGGTCACCCAGCAGGCTCGTCAGCTCGCTTGGGGATTGGCGGAGCGTTCAACGTCGGTGCGCTTTCTGATCCGGGATCGCGACAGCAAGCTCACGCGTGACTTCGACATCGTCTTTCCGAAGTGAAGGGATCGAGATCGTCCGCACGCCGGTGCGAGCGCCGAAGGCGAATGCGGTTGCCGAGCGCTTCGTCCGCACCGTCCGAGCGGAGTGTCTCGACTGGCTGCTGATCCTCAACCGCCGACATCTCGAACTGGTGCTCCACGTCTTCACCGAGCATTACAACGGCCACCGGCCACACCGAGCGCTCAACCTCGCGACGCCCGACCCACAGCGGCCACTACTCCTGCTCGCGACCGCATCGGCACCAGGCCACCTTGAGCGCCAAGATCTACTGGGCGGGCTGATCCA
>WNFV01007580.1_pt1 | contig 12496 bp, 10 predicted proteins | sample 5400101 | NCBI WGS metagenome assembly WNFV01 (sample SAMN13153361, study PRJNA577476) | soil metagenome | isolation source: 115 cm soil or saprolite under grassland replicate 1 | place: USA:California | collected 2016-06-15
GCAGTCGGGGCTCGTTTCGATGATTCCGAGGTTCGCCGCGCGCGAGATGCGGTCGTCCGACAGCTCCGGCGTGCGGGAGGCGATCTGCGAGACCGCGTTCGCCCACTCCTTGAAGTCGGCGAGCACCGGCTCCGCGACGTCCTTGAACGCCGGCGTCGCGACGTTCGGGTCGCCGCCGAGGGCGCGCGCCTCGGCGCGCACCGCCTCGAGGCCGGCCTCGAGGGCCGTCTTGCTCGAGACCTTGTGCACGTCGGTGTCGACGAACGCGCTGTAGACGATGTCGAGCTTCGTGCGCTGGATGTCGGGGGTGCGCGCCGGCGAGGGGGTCGCCGTCGACACGGGTGCGGAGCAGCCGGCGAGGATCGCGAGGATCAGCGCGAGCGAGCTAGTCCGCAGGCGTCGCCGCAGCTTCGTGCTCCGCCCGCCACTCTGCCGGCGCGGCGCAGAACCCTTCGTAGTCGATGTATTCGGTGATCGTCGGATGCTCGCCGCACGCCGGGCACTTCGGGTCGCGGCGCAGCTTGACCTCGCGGAACGTCGCGTCGAGCGCGTCGAACAGCAGGTAGCGGCCGATGAGCGGCTCGCCGATCCCGAGCAGGAGCTTCAGGACCTCGTTCGCCTGGATGGTCCCGATCACGCCGGGGAGCACGCCGAGCACGCCCGCCTCCGCGCATGACGGCGCGAGCTCCGGCGGCGGCGGCTCGTGGAAGAGGCACCGGTAGCACGGGCCCTCGAACGGCTGGAACACCGTGACCTGTCCCTCGAAGCGGTAGATGCTCCCGTGCACCACTGGCTTGCGCCATTTCACCGACGCGTCGTTCAGCAGGTAGCGCGTCGGGAAGTTGTCGGCGCCGTCCACGATGACGTCGTAGTCGGCGATGATCCGGTCGATGTTCTCGGACGAGAGGCGCTCGCGGTAGGTGACGACGTTCACGTCCGGGTTCAGCGCTTCGAGCGTGCGCTTCGCGCTGTCGACCTTCGCCTCGCCGATGCGGTCGCTCGAGTGCAGGATCTGCCGCTGCAGGTTCGTCGCGTCGACGACGTCCGAGTCGATGATCCCGAGCGTGCCGACGCCCGCCGCGGCGAGGTAGTAGGCCGACGGCGATCCGAGCCCACCCGCGCCGATCATCAGGACCTTGCTCCGCAGCAGCTTCTGCTGGCCGGCGATACCGACCTCGGGGATGAGGAGGTGCCGGCTGTAGCGCTCGAGCTGCTTCGGCCCGAGCGGCGCCTCGACCGGCAGTCCCTGCCGGCGCCATTGCTCGAATCCGCCGGCCATCGACGCGACGTTCGTGAACCCGAGCTGCTGGAGCTGGTACGCCGCGACCGCCGACCGCACGCCCGCCGCGCAGTGCACGACGATGCGCTCGTCCTTCTTCGGCAGCCGCTCGTTCGCGACCTGCGCGACCGTCCCGAGCGGCATGTGGTCGGCGCCGGGGATGTGCCCCGCGTCCCACTCGCTCTGCTCGCGGACGTCGACGACGCGCACGCCGGCGTCCCGCTCCTTGGCGGCCTCGTCGGGCTGCACTTCCTTGATGAAGGGCCGGACCTGTTGCGCGATCTGAGCTATCGAAGGCATGGATCGAGTCTAAAACCGATCGCTGAGGTCGGGAATTCCGCAAGTTCAGCGCTCGGCGGGGTGACGCACCCGGCTGGCCGCCGCCGCATCTCGCTCGCGGTTTGGCCTCCCCGATCGCTCCCCTCGTCGCTGCGCTCCTCGGGGCGCTCGGCACCCCTCCACTCCCGCTCGCGAGATCGCGGAGCGGCGGCCGCACGACATCACCCCGCCTCGCGCTGAACGGCTATCGCCGTCGCGCGTCGATACGCTCAAGCCGTTGGACACGTTTTATGGAGACGTCCTCCGGGCCGGCTATCACCTTGGACTCGCGGTCATCGTCGGAGGTGGCTTCGCGCTCGGCGCGCTCGCCGCTCCCGCGATCTTCAGGACGATCCGCTCACGCGGTGAGGCGGGGACCGTCTTCGGCGCGATCCTCGAGCGATACGACGGCTTCGCGATCCTCGCCCTGATCCTGGTCGCGCTGACGACGATCCTGAAGTTCCGTGCATTCGAGGAGGATCCGCGCGACGCGCGCACCGTCCTGCGCTGGGTCGCGCTCGCGCTCATGGGGATGGCCGTGCTGTATGGATCGGCGTGGGCGAACCCCGTCGCGCGCGCGATCCGCAAGCAGACGCCGGGGTTCGACGACCTCCCCGACAACGACATCCGCAAGCGGGAGTTCCGGTCTCTGCACGCGCGGTCGGCGCGCGCCTTCACGATCGCGGTGGTGTTCGGCGTGGCCGCGGTCTACCTCTCGTAGTGCCGCTGCTTTCGCGACCCGCCAAGACGCAGACGCTCGACGCGATGCTCGAGGCCCACCGGGAGCGCATCACCGCGAGGCACCGCGTGCGCAACGGCGATCAGCTCGTGAAGATGGTCGACGCGGTCGGCTTCTGCTTCGCGTTCACGTCGGCCGAGGGCCTGCCCATCCCGGCGTGCTTCGACCACCTCAGCACGAGCGACGACGATCGCAAATGGGGCTGGATGTGGGGCTGGAAGGACGAGCTCGCCGAGGAGAAGCGGGTCTACTACGGGCCGGTGATCGCGCGGAAGCCGAGCTTCGTGTCGATGCGCCTCCTCCCCGTGATGTACGCGACGTTCGGCCGCGCCGGTGAGCCCGACGATCACGTCGAGGACGTGCGCGCCGGCCGCATCTCCGACATCGGCCGCCGGATCATCGAGCACGTCACGCAAAAGGGGGAGACGCAGACGCGCCGCATGCGCGCCGAGCTCGGCATCACCTCGAAGGAGGGCCGTGGGCAGTACGACAAGGCGCTCGATGAGGTGCAGCGGCTCATGCACGTCGCGCGCGTCAAGGCCGTCGGCGAGGGGCGCGAGGAATACAACTACACGTACGACCTGTTCGTGCGGCGGTATCCCGAGGTCGTGAAGGCGGCCGAGCCCATCGCGTCGGCCGACGCGCGCGGACGCATCCTCGCGCGGGCGATCGACCTCGCGGGCGGGCTCACCGAGAAGCAGGCCGCGAAGCTGTTCGACTGGGGCGACACGCCGCTGCGCCGCACGATCGAGCGCCTCACCGCTTCCGGCGGTCTCGTCCGCCGCGAGCGCGCGCGCGCAGCGATCTTCGTGCTCCCCACGTACGCTGACGCCGCATAAATGGACATTCAGCAGCTGCGCTCGTGGATCTTCGAGCTGTACGAGCCGCTCGAGAACGACCGGCAGTACATCGTGTGGGACGCCGACCGCGGCAACCTGATCATCGACGTGCCGCGTTTCAGCGAGCGGGCCGTCCGCCTGATCCGCGGGACCGGCCAGGCCTCGCTCATCCTCGTCACGAACGCGGCGCGCGCGCGCGAGGCGGGGAAGATGCGCGACGCGCTCGGCGTGCAGATCGCGGCGCACGAGGAGGATGCGTCCGCCGTCGAGGGCGGCGCCGACATCGTGCTTACCGACGATCAGGCGGTCCGGCCGGACGCGCGCGCGATCCGCGTGCGCCACGAGGGCCAGGGCGCGACGGTCGTATTGCTGCGCAAGGCCGGCGGCGTGCTCGTCGTCGGTGACCTCGACCTCGCGTCGCCCGGTGCGCGGGCGCTCATGCCGCTCGAGTTCTCCGCCGTGCTCTCGGGACAGCACCCGCCGACGTGGAACGCCGGGAAGGACGGGCTCCTCGCGCTCCAGCAGGAGCTCCCGCGCCCGCGCAAGCGCTTCAGCATCCTGCTCGACGCGCCGTGGGACCGCGGCTACAAGGGACGCCTCGAGGACAAGATGACCCACCACGATCCGGTCGTGCCGCGCGAGGTCACGGTCGGGCGCGAGGCGGGCATGGGCACGGAGACGCTCGTCGTCTCCGAGGCGACACGCGAGAGGATCGAGCGCGCGAAGCGGCCGGTGCGCGAGTGAGAGAAGTGCGCCGCGAGCGGCCGCGGTCGTTCGCGGATCTCTGGGACGCGCAGGGGACGCCGCGTCCGCCGACGACGGTCGCGAACCCGCAAGTCGTCGAAGACGCCGCGCCGCGCCCGCCGACCGCGGACGAGGTCGCGTCGGCGCCGGGCGTCGATCGCTCGGGCGGCATCGATCTCTCTCCCGACGGAAGCGAGGTCGCGTTCGCGTGGGACCGCAGCGGCGCTCTGGAGATCTACACCGCGCCGGTCTTCGGCGATCGGATCATCCAGCTCACCGATGCGGACGCGCGCGCGCTGGCTCCGCGCTGGTCCCCGGACGGCCACTGGGTCGCGTACGTGCGCGAGCGGGATCGCCGCCGGTCGCTGTGGATGGTGGATCGCGACGGCGAGCACGACGCCGAGGTGACGGACGGGCATCCGATGCACGGCGCGGTCACGCTGTCCGCTGACGGGATCCCGCAGTGGTCACAGGACACCGCGTCCGAGACGCTCGGCGCGGCGGGCGTCAAGCACGTGCCGGGCAGCGCGCGCTGGTCCCCCGACGGATCGGCGATCGCCTTCACCGCGGCGGACCGTGCTCCGACGAAGATCGCGTTCGCGGACGTCCGGGATGGCGCGGTGCGGCGCGTCGAGGTGCTCGAGGGGACGCCGTTCGAGGACAGTGATCCGGTCTGGCGGCCCGACGGGCGCGGCGTCGTCTACCGCCGCCGCGAGCGCGGCAATGTGACGCTCCACCGCGTCTTCACCATCTCGCACGCGGACGAGGCGGTGCTCGACGTGCCCGGATGGCTCTTCTCACCGCACGTCGCGCCCGACAGCGAGACGATCGTCGCGGTCCTCGTGGATAGGCGGGGCGCGAACGTCGTCGTGCGACCGAGGGGTGGGATCACCGTCGCGCGGCTCACCGCATCCGTACACTGACGCTCATGACCGACCGCACGACGGACCACGTGCGCGTGCTCTCGGACCTGTCGGGTCACGTCGTCGATGCGCTGCTCGATGACGCCGACGACGGGTCGGAGCGTGACGCGTTCTCGGACGCGCTCCGCGCCTACCGCAGCGAAGGCGCGCCGGAGCTCGCCGCGCCGTGGCGCCTGCCGACGTTCCTGGGCGGCGCTCGTGTGGCCGCTGTGCTCCGTCGGCTGACGCGCGATCTCCTGCACGACGCGTCGATGCCGCCGGCCGAGACGGCGCCGGCCGAGCTCGCGGCGGAGACGCCGCCGCCGAACGTCCGCGCGATCGGCGACGCACGCGACATCCCCGCGCTCGAGCTCGCGAGCGATGGGACCTGGCGTCCCTCGGGCTCCGCGCTCGCGTCGGAGGAAGCGGTCGACACCGGTGTGCTCCGTCGCAGCGTGCCCACGGCGCGGTCGCGCTATCCGCAGGTCGCGCGCGAGGGTCTCGACCTTCCGCCCGCGCCGGCGTCGGCCCGCGTTACGCGGATCACCGAGCCTCCCGGGCACACGACCGGCTGACGCAGCGCGCCGTCGTCGTCGGGAGCGGGCCGAACGGTCTCGCTGCCGCCATCGCGCTCGCGGAGCACGGGCACGCGGTCACCGTGCTCGAGGCCGAGGACACCATCGGAGGCGGCTGCCGTTCCGCGGAGCTGACGCTCCCCGGATTCGTCCACGACGTCTGCTCCGCCATCCACCCGCTCGCCGCCGCGTCCCCGTTCTTTTCGCATCTTCCGCTTGCGGACCACGGCGTCGAATGGATCCATCCGCCGGTGCCGCTCGCACACCCGCTCGACGACGGGAGCGCGGTGATCGTGGAGCGTTCGATCGAGCGGACGGCCGCGTCGCTGGGGATCGACGCCGGGAGCTGGTCCCGCACGATCGGCGCGGTCGCGCGAGACTGGCCGAAGCTGCGATCGGTGCTGACGGGACCATTCCTCGCGGTCCACGGGCATCCCATCGCGCTCGCGCGCTTCGGCGTCCTCGCGCTCCTGCCGGCTCGCATGCTCGCGAAGCGGCTGTTCCGGACGGAGCGGGCGCGCGCGGTCTTCGCGGGGATGGCCGCTCATTCGTTCCTCCCCCTCGACGGACCGCTCAGCTCGACGTGGGCGCTCACGTTCGGAGCGAGCGCGCATGCCGTGGGGTGGCCGCTCCCGCGCGGCGGCTCACAGCGGATCGTCGACGCGCTCGCGGCCGTCCTGCGGTCGCGCGGCGGCGAGATCGTGACGGGCCGTCGCGTGCGCTCGCTCGACGATCTCCCGGAGGCGGACGCGACCCTCTTCGACGTCACGCCGCGTGCGCTCGAGCGCATCGCCGGCGACCGGTTCCCCGAGGGCTATCGCCGCGCGCTGCGCCGCTACCGCTACGGGCCCGGCGTGTTCAAGATGGACTACGCGCTCGACGGACCCGTGCCGTGGCAGGCGCCGGAGTGCGCGCTCGCGGGGACCGTGCACCTCGGCGGGACGCTCGACGAGATCGCGGATGCCGAGCGCGAGGTCGCGCGTGGCGCGCACCCCGAGCGCCCGTTCGTCCTCGTCGCGCAGCAGAGCCTGTTCGATCCCTCGCGCGCGCCCGAGGGCAAGCACACGCTCTGGGCCTACTGCCACGTCCCGAACGGGTCGACGGTCGACATGACGGAGCGCATCGAGGCGCAGCTCGAGCGCTTCGCGCCGGGCTTCCATGAGCGGATCCTCGCGCGGCACGTCATGGACACGCGGTGGGTCGAGTCGCACAACGAGAGCTACGTCGGCGGCGACATCTCGGCGGGCTCGCACGGCGGGCTGCAGCTGTTCGCGCGCCCCGTGCTCTCGACGGATCCCTACGCGACGCCCGACCGCTCGATCTATCTGTGCTCCGCGGCGACGCCGCCGGGGGGAGGCGTCCACGGGATGTGCGGCTTCCACGCCGCGCGGTCAGCGCTCCGTCGGGCCCTCGCGTCCTGAATGTGGCGACGCGCCTACGGATCCCGATCGAATGTGGCTTCGCTCCACGGGGATGGCCGCGACGCGCGCCCCACACGTCCGAGATGCGTGTCCCCGAACGCCGTCCTGAGCTTCAGCCCGTAGCCGAGCGCGCGGTCCATCCCGATGTGCGCGAGCCAGACGAGCGCGACGACGAGGCCGAGTGGCCACTGCATGTAGACCGCGGCCGCGCCGAGCGCGAGCGGGCCGATCTCGGTGTGGAACAGGTTGTACGTCGCGGCGCCGACGACGCTGCCCCGGAGGTACCCGAGCATCCCGACGTCCGGGACGAAGAGGAGCAGCCCGAAGAGGATCCAGTCCGCCGACGCGATCGAGTAGAGGTACGCCGCGAGCGCGAGCGTCGCCACGCCCTCGAGCCGCAGGAGGCCCACCGGGCGCGCGAGGATGTTCACGCCCGCAGCGCCTCCGCCTCGAGGGACGCGCGCAGGGCGCCCGCCTCGATGCGCTCGGCGATCGCGCGGGCCTCGTCGGTCGCGGCATCGGCCTGGGCCGCGCGGCCGAGCGTGCTCAGCGCACGGGCGTGGTCGCGGAGCGCCACGGCGCGCTCGTGCTCGAGCCGCAGCGTCGCGAATGACTGCGTCGCGTCGACGAGGAGCTTCTCGGCCTTCGCGTGCTCGCCGCGCGCGAGCGCGCGGAGCCCTTCGGCCTGCACGAGCAGAGCGCGGCCGCGTGCGTGACCCGTGCGCTCGACCCACTCGGAGACGCGCGCCTCGAGCGCCTCGTCGTCGATCCCCCAGCGCGCCGCGGCGACGACCATGAGCGGACCGATGGCGACGACGTCCACCGGACCGCGCGGGAGGCCGGCGCTGCGCGCCGCGTGGTACGCGCTCTCGCTCCGGCGCTGGCCCCAGATCGCGGCGAACAGGTCCGCGCCCGCGATGCAGAGCGGCGGCGCCTCGAGCTGGCTCAGCTCGTCCCGCAGCTCCGCTTCGTCGGGCGACGCGAGCGCCGCCCCCGCGGCGATCCCCAGCACGACGAGCGTCGCGGTGTTCTTGCCCGTGGGAGCAGGCTGCAGCTGCGAGCGCGCCGCGACGGCATGCAGGACGTCCCGGAACCGGGCGGCGAGCAGCAGTGCCGTCGCCTCCGTGTACAGCGCGGCGAAGCCGAGCCGCGACTTCTCGGTCGACGACGCGAGCTCGCGCGCCCGCGCGGCGTGCTCGATCGCGTCGCTGAGGTCGTCGAGGACGATCGCGGCCCCCGCGCACATGTTGTGCGCGTCGATGAGCTCCTCGTTGTCCTGCAGCGACTCGGCGATCGGTAGCCGGCGGCGGTTGACGGCGTAGGCGTCGCGGAATCGCCCGAGCTCGCGGTACGCGTAGCCGACGGCGTCGAGACACAGCGAGACCTCGCGCAGCAGGCCGAGCTCCTCGGCGATCGAGAGCGCTTCCTTCGCGACGGCGAGGGCCTCGCTCCAGTCGGCCTCGGTCGCCTTCGGCATCCGCCGCGGCATGAACGCGCGTGCGGCGAGCAGGAGGACGCGCTCGCGCGAGCGCTCTTCCCCGACGAGCTCGAGGCCGCGCGCGATCAACCCATCGAGATCGGGGTGCTTCGCGTCCCAGCGCGTGCACAGCTCGGCCATGTGCGCGAGCACGCTCGCGATGCGGTCGCGCTCGTCGGGCGCGCGCTGCTCGAGCAGGACGAGCGCGCGCTCGTACGCCGCGAGCGCCGCGTCGTTCTCGCCCCGGTACCGGCGGATGCGCGCGAGCAGGTAGAGCGCCTCGACGGCACGCTCCACCTCGCCCAGCTGCTCGAAGAGCTCGAGCGCCTGCTCGGCGAAGCGGATCACCTCGACGTGGGCGTGGATCGAGAGCGCGCGCTGCGCCGCGCGCCACGCGTAGTCCGCCGCCTTGGCCGGGACCTCGCCGAGGAGGTAGTGGTGGGCGAGCGCCGGGTAGAACTCGCGCAGCTGCTCGCCGAGCACGCTCTCCATCGCCGCCGCGACCGTGCGGTGCAGCTCGGTCCTGCGCCGGACGAGCAGCGTGCTGTACGCGACCTCCTGCGTCACGGCGTGCTTGAAGCGGTAGCGGCCCTCGCGCCGCTCGCCGGGCGCCGCGTCGACGACGAGGTCGGCGGCGATGAGTTGGTCCACGCCGTCAGCGAGGCGGTCGCCGCCGGCCTCGCGCATGACACGGTCGCCGAAGCGGACGCCGATGACGGAGGCGAGCTGGATGGCCTCCTTCGCGAGCGGTGCGAGCCGGTCGAGGCGCGACGCGACGACGGCGTGCAACGTCGCCGGCACCTCGAGCCCCGCGGGCACGCGCGCGAGCCGCCATCCGCCGGAGGTGTCGTCCTTCTCCACGGCACCCGACTCGATGAGCGAGCGCAGGGACTCCTCGATGAAGAACGGGTTGCCGCCGGCGCGCGCGACGATGCGGTCGCGGAGCTCGTCGGGCATCGGGACGGTCGTCTCGACGATGCGCGCCGCCTCCTCGTCGGAGAGCGGCTGCAGCACGAGCTGCGAGAAGTTCGCGCGCGCGACGCGCAGCTCGGGGGCGCCCGCGCCGAGCCGGTGCGCGAGGAGGAACAGCAGCGGCGTGCCGCTCGCTCGTCCCGTCACGAATGAGAGCAGATCGAGCGACGCCGAGTCCGCGTAATGGAGGTCCTCGAGGACGTAGAGCACGGGCCGGGTGCGCGCGAGCGCGGCGAGCACGTCGAAGACCGCGATGTACATGGAGCGCTGCTGCTCCTCGCTCTCCTCGGCGATCTCGCCGGCGCCGGGAAGGTGGAGGAACTGCGCGAGCATCGGCGTGAGCCGGCCCGGGGCGGCCTCGGCGAAGCCGAGCTCCTTCATGCGCTCCTCGAGCCGACCCATCGCGCCGGGCGACGTGGGCTCGATGCCGAGCTCGTTCAGGAGCGGCTCGATGAATCCGGCGTAGGAGCGCTGGTTCACGCGCGAGAACGTCCAGCGCAGGACGCGCGGCGCGTCCGCGGCGCGCGCGGCGGTCTCTCCGTCCCCTGACGGGGTAGGGGCCCCGTCGTGGGATGGCGCCGCCAGGCCGAGGAATTCCGATACGAGCCGGCTCTTGCCGATGCCGGGCTCGCCGGTGATGACCACGACCTCGCTCCGCCCGAGGCGCGCAGATTGGAAGGCGAGATCGAGGCGCGACAGCTCCATCCATCGGCCGACGAGCGGGGCAGCGACCTCGACGCGCGACACGCGATCCTCGCCGCGCTCGGCGCTGAGCGCGTAGGCCATGATCGGCCGCTCCTTCCCGCGGAGCTGCATCGGCCCGACCTCGCGGAACGCGAAGTCGCGGTGTGTGAGGCGGAACGTCTCCTCCGTGACGTAGATCTCGCCGGGCGCGGCCGCGGCCTCGAGGCGCGCGGCGGTGTTCACGGTGTCGCCCATGACGCCGTACTCGGCGACCGAGCGGACGTGCCCGGCGACGACGAGGCCGCTGTGGATGCCGATGCGGAGGCCGAGCTCGACCGCGCGATCGTGCTTCACGCGCGCGGCGTGGCCCGCGAACTTGCGCTGCATGCCGAGCGCGCAGCGGAGCGCGCGCTGCGGGTCGTCCTCGTGCGCGACGGGCGCGCCGAAGACGACGAAGATGGCGTCGCCGATGAACTTCTCGATCGTCCCGTCGTAGGCGAGCGCGTCTTCGGCGAGGTCCTCGAAGATCGCCGAGACGGTCTCCTGGAGGACCTCGGGGTCGAGCTCCTCGGCGAGCGTCGTGAAGCCCACGACATCCGCGAAGAGCACGGTGACGAGCCGACGCTCCTGGTAAGACCCTTCCTGCATCCGAGAAGGCTAGCGCGACGGAGAGGCTGCGGGGGTGCGCACGCTCGTGGCCCACTCGGCGATCCGGCCGAGCGCGAGCTGGATGTTCGCGAGGGAGTTGGCGTACGAGAGGCGCAGGTACCCCTCGCCCGCGCGGCCGAACGCCGTCCCGGCGAGCACCGCGACACCCGCCTCGTACAGGAAGCGATCCGCCACCTGTGCGCTGTTCCCGAGGCCAAGGCCGGTGATGTTCGGGAACACGTAGAAGGCGCCCTTCGGCAGCAGGCACGTGACGCCGGGGACCGCGTTCAGCCCGGCGACGATCGCATCGCGCCGCTCTCGGAACGCGCGCACCATCGCGTCGACCTCGGGCGGGCGCGACGACAGCGCGGCGACGCCGGCACGCTGCACGAACGTCGCGGTGCACGACACCGAGTTCGTCACCAGCTTCGTCACCGGGTCCACGAGCGGGCGGGGGAACACGCCGAAGCCGAGCCGCCAGCCGGTCATCGCGTACGTCTTGCTGAAGCCGTCGAGGAGGATCGTTCGCTCATCCATGGCGTCCTCGGCGAGCAGCGAGCGGTGCTCGCCGTCGTACAGCGTCTCGCCGTAGATCTCGTCGCTGAGGACCCAGAGATCCCGCTCGCGCGCGATGCGCGCGATCTCGCGGACCGCCGTGCTCGAGAGGACCGCGCCCGTCGGGTTGTGCGGGCTGTTCACGATGATCGCCTTCGTCCGCGGCGTGATGAGCGAGCGCAGCTCGTCGAGGTCTGGGTCGAATCCGTTCCGTTCGCGGAGCGGAAGGGGCACACCGCGCGCCCCGGAGAACTGGATCATCGAGGCGTAGATGGGGAAGCCCGGATCGGGATAGATGGCCTCGTCGCCCTCCTCGAGCAGCGCGAGGAGCGCGTAGAACATGATCGGCTTCGCACCGGGCGTGACGATGACCTGCCCCGGATCGATGCGCAGTCCGCGGTGCTCGCCGAGCCACCGCGCGATGGCCTCGCGCAGCTCGACCACCCCCGCGGAGGGCGTGTAGTGCGTCTCGCCGCGCTCGAGCGCGGCGACGCCCGCCGCGACGATCGACGGCGGCGTGTCGAAGTCCGGCTCGCCGATCTCGAGGTGGACGACCTCGCGGCCCTGCGCCTCGAGCGCGCGCGCCTTCGCGAGGACCTCGAACGCGGTCTCGGTCCCGAGCCGCGACATGCGCGATGCGAGCGGGCGCATCTCGTCGCGAGTCTAGATACTCGCAGCGTGAAGCTCGGCGCGGTGTTCCCACAGCTCGACAGCGGCACCGACCCGGCGGAGATCGCGCGCTACGTCCGTGAGCTCGAGCGGATGGGATTCGATCACCTGGTCATCTACGACCACGTGCTCGGCGCGCATCCGGACCGTCCGGGGGGATGGACCGGCCCGTACACGCACGAGTCCCTGTTCCACGAGCCGTTCGTCCTCTTCGGCTATCTCGCCGCGGTCACGACGCGGCTCGAGCTCGCGACGGCGGTGATCATCCTTCCGCAGCGCCAGACCGCCCTCGTCGCGAAACAGGCCGCGGAGGTCGACGTCCTCACGAACGGCCGGTTCCGCCTGGGCGTCGGGATCGGCTGGAACCCGGTCGAGTTCGATGCCCTCGGCGAGGACTTCCACACGCGCGGGCGCCGCATGGAGGAGCAGATCGCGCTCCTGCGCACGCTCTGGACGGACCGTGTCGTCGACTTCCACGGGAAGTGGCACCGCGTCGACCGCGCCGGCCTCCACCCGCTGCCGGTCCAGCGGCCGATCCCCATCTGGATGGGCGGCGGCTACAAGAGCAACGTCAGCCCGACGGAGCGCGCGAGCGGCATCGTCGAGCCGGCGCTCCGCCGGATCGCGAAGCTCGCGGACGGCTGGTTCACGCACGTGCAGCCCGGTGACGAAGG
>WNFV01012584.1_pt1 | contig 12495 bp, 9 predicted proteins | sample 5400101 | NCBI WGS metagenome assembly WNFV01 (sample SAMN13153361, study PRJNA577476) | soil metagenome | isolation source: 115 cm soil or saprolite under grassland replicate 1 | place: USA:California | collected 2016-06-15
GATTCAATCTCTCGAGGACTGAATCGCCCCTCACAAACTGCGGAGCATCCGTCGCTCGGCGAAAATCCGCTACGGGCATCTGAGCTGTAGCGGCGGTCTATGACCGCCGAAAATCGAAAGATTGTCCTGGGGACGCGCGGCAGCGAGCTGGCGCGCACGCAAGCTCGTTTGGTGGAAAAAGCAATTCAAACGGTGTGGCCAGAGGCAAAGATCGAGACCAAAATTATTGCGACACAAGGGGACAAAGCCAGAGTTATCGATCCTCGGGCAGGACGAAAAGGAGTGTTCACGGCAGAAATCGAACGCGCGCTTCTTGCCGGAGAAGTGGATGTTGCGGTTCATAGTGCCAAGGACCTGCCGAGTGAAACGAGCCCGGACGCAGAAATCGCAGCAGTTCTTCCCCGGGCACCGATGGACGACGTGCTGGTTTCCAAACACCGGGGCGGTCTTGCTTCCCTTCCTGAGGGCGCCACAGTGGCAACCGGCAGCGTGCGAAGAAAACATCAGCTGCTCTGGAAACGTGCGGACCTCGACGTTATCGATCTTCGCGGCAATGTGCCGACGCGGTTGCGAAAACTGGCGGAAAACAAGTGGGACGCCATTGTGTTAGCGCGCGCGGGAGTTGGACGCCTGGGCTTGTCACGAAGTCGCACCGAAATCAGCTTTGAAGGCAGACAATTTTTTCTTGAGGTTCTTCCGTGCGAAATTCTTTTGCCCGCAGGTGGTCAGGGAATAATTGCCCTCCAGGTTCGCGCCAATGATCAAAGCGCAAAGGAACTTGTCGATCTTGTGAACGATCGCGAAACGTTGCTTTGTTTGCAGGCGGAGCGAGAATTTCTGCGTGGATTGCAGGGTGATTGCAATTGTCCGGTCGGCGTGCTTGCAAAGATTGACAACCGCAAGATGAAAATGCGCGCGCAAGTTTTCCTGGGTGAATCGGCGGCGCCACGGCAGGCCGAAGTGGAAGGCACCTGCGATGAAGCCGGGAAGTTGGCCGGCGAATTGTTGCGAAGGATCACGCAAGAGTAGGAGCATGACCAGGACTACCAAACAGAACGGAACAGTTTATCTGGTTGGCGCTGGGCCGGGCGATCTCGGTTTGGTGACTTTGCGCGCAAAGGAGTGTGTCGAGAATGCGGATGTGATTGTGTACGATCACTTGGCAAATCCGGAAATGATCAGCTGGGCGAGGGACGATGCAGAAATTATTTATGCCGGGAAAGAACCAGGCGAAAGTCGAACCCAGCAGGAAATCAACGCGCTGCTGATCGATAAAGCACGCGAAGGAAAACAGGTCGTCCGGTTAAAGGGCGGGGACCCGTTTGTGTTCGGCCGAGGCGCAGAAGAGGCGCAGGCGATCGCCGATGCGGGAGTCCCATTTGAAATTGTGCCTGGAATTACCTCGGCCATCGCCGGCCCGGCTTATGCAGGCATCCCTATGACGCATCGGGGACATAATTCCCACGTGACATTTTTTACGGGCCACGAAGATCCAGCAAAGGCAGAGAGTGCAATTGATTACGCGGCACTGGCAAAACTGGGCGGCACGCAGGTGATGCTAATGGGTGTGGAACGTCTCGGATCCATCACGAGCGAAATGCTGAAGCAAGGGGTGCGCAGCGATTTGCCGGTGGCGCTTGTGCGCTCCGCTACTACCGGGCAACAGGAAACGCTCATCGGCACGCTTGAAGATATCGCCAAAAAAGCTGTCGCCAGCGATTTCAAAGCGCCGGCGGTGGCCGTATTTGGCGAAGTCGTCGGACTGCGCGACACTCTCAATTGGTACGAAAAGCGGCCGCTCTTGGGAAAAAGGATTGTCGTTACGCGAACCCGAAAACAGGCGAGTGTGTTGAGCGACAAACTGCGGACGCTCGGCGCGCACGTGATCGAACTGCCCACGATCCGCATCGAGCCGCCGAGCGATTTACGCGAATTCGCGGAACTCGTGCAGGACGCGCATATCTATGACTGGATCGTGTTCACGAGCGCAAACGGCGTCGAAGCGTTTTTTAATGTTTTCTTCAAGCTGTATGACGACGCTCGTGACATCGGCGGCGTACGCTTTGCCGCCATCGGGCCCGCCACCGCCCAACGGGTGAAAGACTTTCATCTGCATGCCGATCTTCAGCCGGAAGAATTCGTGGCCGAGGCGGTGGCGCGGGAGTTCAAAAAACAGGGAAGCATCGAAAATTTGCGGATTCTTTTGGTGCGCGCAGAAAAGGCGCGGGACATTCTGCCCAAAGAACTCTCAGTTGCAGGCGCAATTGTGGACGAAGCGTTCGCGTATCGGACGGTACCGGAGACGCGCGACACCAGCGGCGCGCGACGGCAACTGGCGCAGGACGGCGCCGATTTGATCACATTCACCAGTTCTTCAACCGTCGAAAACTTTCTGGCGCTCGGATTGCCGTGGCCGAAGGGAATGCGCATCGCGAGCATCGGCCCAATCACGTCAAAAACCGCACGCGATCAGGGGCTCAAAGTCGATGTCGAGGCACGCCGGCACGATATTGACGGTCTGGTGGAGGCGGTCAGGGAGCTGTTCGAGAAAAGTTAAACCGTTAAAAAAGTTACATCGTTTTGTAACTCTTTTAACTTTTGTAACCTCTTTATGGATTAAATCGAAACTTCATTCGGCCGCGCTTGGCGTTGGCTTTTGCCTTGCGGCGATGCTTTTGCGAGGGCGTCTCGAAGGCGCGCAAACGGCGGACCTCCTCGAGAATCCCCTCGGCATCCAGCTTGTTTTTCAGCCGCTTCAACGCGCGATCGACAGGTTCACCTTTACGAACAATCACTTCTGGCATCAATCATCACTCCCTGAATTTAGGAATTTATCTTAAAAACCGAGCCGGAGAGTACTCGGGCTGGACAACCTCGTCAAATCTGCCCGGAAAACCGGCGAAGGCAGGTCGCTTTAGCGCTGGGCGAGAGGATTTGCCGCAGTGGCTGCTTTTTCCGTGATTTCGCGGCGCAAGGCCGACTCTCTCCCGCCGCGGGCGCGCGTCCACCACAGGACGATGGGCGAGGCGATAAAGATCGACGAGTAAGTGCCGACGACCACGCCGATGATGATGGCGAGGGAAAAGTCGCGTAACACCGCGCCGCCAAAGAAAAACAGACACAGAATCGGGATCAGCGTCACCGTGCTCGTAAGAATGGTGCGGCTGAGCGTCTGGTTAATGCTCGAGTTCATAATCTCCTCGATCGTGCCACGCCGCCCGCTAGCGAGGCCTTCGCGTATCCGGTCGTAAACGACGATCGTGTCGTTAATGGAATAACCGGCGATGGTCAGCACCGCGCCAACCATCGTAAGAGTCAGCTCACGGCCGAGAAGCGCAAATACGCCGACCGTCATAAGCACATCGTGCAGCAACGCGACAATGGCGCCTACGGCAAAGGAAAGTTCGAAGCGGAACGTTACGAAAATCAAGATGCCCAGGATGCCGAGGCCGAGCGCGATCAACGAACTCTTTGCCAGCTCACCGCCCACGAGCGCCCCGACTCGCTCCGAACCTTCGACATGGAATCCGACGTTGGGGAGCGTCTGCATGATTTGTTTTTCCACCTTGTCGCTCGTGTTCAAGGGCGTGCGAACGGTAATGTAACTCTTGCCGACCTGCGTGGATTCCTGAATCGACGCGTCGGCAAGTCCAATTGGTTGCAGCGCGTGGCGGACCTGCCCGATGTCGATTTTGCCGGGCGCGCTTAATGTAATCAGGTCGCCGCCGCGAAAATCGACGCCAAAATTTCTTTCGCCACGAAGGTAAAAGGCCGCCGCGCCAGCCAGCAGCAACGCGAGCGAACACATGCAGGCGATAAAGCCTTTTCCCAGGAAATTGATGTTTTGCGCTGAGATCAAATGCAACATCGAGATCCGCTTCAGTTTTCCTGTATCGACAAACCAGCCGAGAAAGTTCCGCCCCACGATGAGCGCCGTGAACAACGAAGCCAGAATGCCAAGCGTAAGTGCGATCGCGAAGCCTCTAACCGGACCGGTCGCTTTCCAAAACAGAATCGCAGCCGTAATCAGCGTCGTTACATTGGCGTCAAAAATGGAGCTAAATGCTTTCTCGTACGCAGTGTTTAGCGCGATCTTGAGCGATTTCCCTAGCGCCATTTCTTCACGCAATCGCTCGTAAATGAGCACGTTTGCGTCCACCGAAAGTCCAATCGTCAAAACGATGCCCGCAATACCGGGCAACGTCAGGACGAAGTGAAACATCGTCATCGCGCCGACGAGGAGGATGAGGTTGATAATCAGTGCGACATTCGCGACGAGACCGGGAATTTTGTAGTAAATTGCAACGCACACGAGCGTGATCGCCAGTCCAACCAAGCCGGCCAGAATGCTCGCGCGGATTGAATCCAGCCCAAGAGTTGGCGATACGCTGCGCTCTTCCTCGATGCTTACTGGCGTTTGCAGCGGGTTCTCAAGCACGCTCGCTAATCCGCGCGCTTCTTCCTCGGTAAATCTTCCCGTAATTTGTGCGTCGCCGCCATAAATTGCGTCTTGAATGACGGGCGCAGATTGGATGATTCCATCGAGCACAATCGCAAAGCGATGATGAACGTTTGCCGCAGTGATGTTGCCGAATTGCTTGGCGCCTTCAGCGTCGAATCGCAAATGGACTACCCAGCCGTCTTTTTCATAGGAAGCGCCCGCGTTCGAAACACGCTCGCCGGATAAATCAGCTTTCTTTTTTACCAGCAACCGTTCCTCTACCGGTTTTTCGCCTTCACGCTGCATTTTATACGTCTCGATGCGGAACTCCGGCGGAATGACTTGCTTTCCTTCGTCGATCTCGCGCAATCGCTCGCCATTATCGGGATAAACCAGACGGAACTCGAGTTTCGCCACCCGCGAGAGCTGATCCCGCGCTTCCTGAATCTTCGCTGTATCGAGCCCAGGAATTTGGACCAGAATCCGATCGCCGCCGACCGGGCTGATGATCGGTTCGCTGACTCCAAAAACGTCGATACGCTTCCGAATCACCTCCACGGCCTGATCAAGCATCCCTTTGGTGATCGGCTTGTCGCCGGGCACGAGCCGGATCAGGAATGATGTGCCGCCTTGAATATCGAGGCCGAGCGCGATCTTTTTCTGTGGCGGCCAGATCGTGGCGATGCTGAAGACGACAAGCAACAGCATCAGCGTCATGGCCAGCAGGCGTTTCCGCGGCCCTTGATCGGTGGCGAAGTACCATCCGAAAAGGACGAGCATCGCAAGCCCGATAAAAAATGTAAGTGCTGGGGTCATTCCGATTTATCGGTTCAACGATTTAACTCTCTTTCAGCACGTTTGTAATCGCCGATTTGTCCATCTCGATCTTTACGTTGTCGGCCACCTTCACCAGAACGGTGTTCTCTTTCACATTGGAAATCAGACCGTGAATGCCGCCGTTCGTCACCACGCGGTCGCCGGTTTTTAAACTCGCAATCAGTTGCTGCTGTTGTTGCTGTCGTTTTTTCTGCGGCCGGATCATCACAAAGTACATGATAATGAAGATGAATATCAGCGGCACAAAAAACGAGCCGATGCCGCCGCCTGGGACTTGTTGAGGCGCCGCGCTTTGAGCCTGAGCGAGAATCGTTTGGAGCATGCTAAGAATTGGAGAGCGCACCTTAAACGCGAAAGCGCCCACTGCAATCGTTCTTTCGCATCGCTCGTATTATTATGGGAGATCGATCCCGCCACCGGTGACGGTTTGAGCCGAAAAATGCAAAACCGGTTGTCGCTTGATGAAAAACCGCCACGGGCGTGCTAATCTCCGGTTTGCTGATAACGGGGGTATAGCTCAGCTGGTAGAGCGTCTCGTTCGCAATGAGTACCAATCAGTTACGCTCACTTTTTCTCACTTGCTCTTGAGTGCTCTTTCATAGGTAAAACCGTTGGACGAGCTTGATCTCAAGTGTTCCCAAATGAGCTCAAAAAATATCGCCGGTGGATAAAGAAGTGGACAAAGCTTCAGGCACGCCCTTTCACCAAACGCCGCCAACGCGCGACAAATACTGGCCGACTGGAATGAACAGTTTTGCTGGAGAACTCCAGAAAGGACACGGCCCAGTGTGCGACGAGCCCAGAATCTTGAATCGGAGAACGCCAGATGCTTTTCCCATCGGTCAGGCGGCAACGGCTTTAAGAGCCCATCCATAATATTTGCGAATTGGGTCTGGAGTGTTTCTCGATCTCCAACGGCTTCTTGTTTGATTAAACCCGCGTGCGGCAAAACGAACACAGCGGTGCTGTAGCCGCAGTAGCCCAGAACATGGATTTCCGTGTCGGTAAATTGTGATTGGAGTCGGTTCGAATTCTCATTAGGCTGTGCAATATCGCATCCCCGAATTTGGGGTCGTCCTCGAGTTTCCAATCGGTATTTTTGCATTTTTTGGGAACTTGAGGTGAGGCTGCGGACGCCGTAATCTGCGTATGTGACGGAGTCCTCTGCCTTGCTCGCGCTGTCTAACGATCCCGTGTGGTTCTGTTTGAGGGCCGAACCCAAGCGAGAGCATCTGGCGGCGACCGCACTGCGACGTCGGTTTGAAATCGAGTGTTTATCGCCCCGGTTGCGTTTTCGCAAGCTGACCCAGAGAGGGCCTGTGTGGTTCGTGGAGGCGATGTTTCCCGGCTATTTGTTTGCGAAATTTGTCTATTCCACTCAACATCGCGCTGTTGAAAGCTCCCAGGGAGTCCGGGGAATCCTCCGGTTTGGACAGCGTCTGGCAACCCTGCCGGAAAACACCGTCATTGCGCTTCAATCAAAAGCGGGCGCCGAAGAAGTCGTCACCGTCGATTCCTCCCTCAAAATTGGCCAGCCAGTTCAATTGATAGAAGGACCTTTTCAGGGCCTCGAAGTCGTGGTTACCCAAGTGTTGCCTGCCAAAGAGCGAATTCGAGTGCTGCTGGATTTTCTCGGGCGATCGCTAGAGATGGAAGTTCCTGCGGGAAAGGTGCTGCCCGCCTAAGCGGCGATCGGTACACGACAACAAAGTGGCCATCCAGAGGAACGGCCACTTTGCTTCCCCAGCTGAGCTTCGCGAGGACCGGGACGCTTTTGCTGGAAATTCGTCTGGCTAACTGGTTAGATAAAACTGGTTAGATAACGCCGTGCCATGAGAGGGTAGCAAGGTTCTTGCCAAACGGTTTGAAATCGTATTGTTAGATTCGGGCTTTAAACCATAATATTTTAATTATTAGCACTTTACGTTATCAAAAATAACTTCGCCATCTTCGCCCTCGCTAAAGGGCAGCGATAGAAAGAATTGTAAGGTTTGCCGACGTAGTGGGCCGGGCGACGCGGGCATCGAGCACCATAACAGCCACGAGGGAAGGAGTTTATAACGTATAATTGCAAAATGTAGGAATTCCAGACGTTTTCAACGCTCGAAACGGCACATGATCCAAGGCGGGTTAGTGGCTGAGGCGCTAAGCATCCGCGCGTCAGAGAGTCAGAGTTCACGACGAGGGTTGAGGACTCTTTCATTTTGAAATCCTCAGCCAATTCACTAGCGGCACGTCTCATACGAGACGTTCTATATTCTTTGCCTTCGAGATTTTGAAATCCTCGGCGCTCGCGACCCCAAGCGCGAGGAGGGCGAACGCTTGATTTTTTTGGCCGCGTATTCGGCTTCCGGTCTATTCAAGTCCGTGGATAACGGCAAATTCTCCGCGAAAAGTTTCAATTGGCTCTCCGTCGCTGCATCAGTCGGGGTGATGAGGATGGGAAAGGTCGGCGTTTGTTCCTTTTGCTTTACATATTCGCAAAATGCGGTCAGGCATTCATTCGCGATCTTGGGAAGTCCGACACCATAGACTCGCTCGATGCCAGCAAGTCTGTCTTTTAATCTCCTCGGAACTCGGATGGTCAAGCGGGCATCTTTTTTCATATTGGCCGATTTAGAAGTCCTTCAATCTTCGAGACACTTACTTCTACGGAAACGGGAAGACGAAGGTCCCCAATATTTGCAGGGCTAGGAGAATTTAGCAACAGACCAGAGGGGGTGCCAATCTCCCGGGTCTGGGGGCCGTGAACCGAGGGCAACAAAATCTGTGATTCACTTGACGACTATTGTCGTCATTTGACGACAATGTCATCAGCTGGCCAAAAAAAAATCGCCTTATTTCTACGGGGGAACCGTAAGACAAAGAGCCCCAATATCTTGTAGGAGACCCCAGGGAATTTGGTGGGGCAACCCCCATAGGAAGTGGAGCGACCTTATGGAAGCTGTTGGGGCCGTGAGACTTAATGGTCAGAAATCTGTAAAATTTTTCTTGACGGCATTGTCGGCATTTGCTGACATCGGCGCCCCTATGAAAAAAAAGGCGTCATTTATCCAGACCGGATTGAGCCAGACCATTGCTTCAATCGACCAGCGCGAAAGCCGTAACGGGCCCCCAAGGCGACGCATGAGTAAATTCCGACTTATGTGTACAAGCGCCATCGTTATCGTGACGTGGAGCGGCTTTTCCGCGCTCGGCACGGTTTACAATTCCGATGGAACGGCGACCAGTGTCCAATATCTACACGATAACTTCGCGCAGGCCGGCGACACGATCACGCTCCCGGCTGGAACATTTACTTGGTCAACTCCTGTGACGATTAGTAAGGCTATCGTAATAGAGGGTGGCGGCTCAGGTCGCATCATCGGCGACACCAAGTCATCCGTCCAAGTCGGCACAGGACCTGAGACTTTCATAACCACGCGAAGCGGCCTGCCTATTGTCGTAGGTCAAACTTTAAGAATTGCCAAGATGCCGCATCCTCCTGGTGGCGGTGGCAGTGAATCCGTCCCGCCTGCGCGCGGAACATATATGGAAGGGACGGTGACCAGTTATTCTGGCACGACTCTCGTAATGAACATCACGAGTACGGCGGGATCGGGTACGTGGACGTTCTGGTGGATCGCGACGCATCCGACCACTACGATAGTGGACGCTTACCAAGGAAACGGCAAAGACTCTGATACACGATTGCTGGTTTGAGAACGATGGTGGCGGAAACGCCATTTTTGCTGCCAGTAATCAAGCCTTGGTATGGAACTGTTCGTTCGATGATACATTCTCACAAGCCTCAGCCGCTCTTACGATAAAATGGGAGTTTGGTGCAGGAGACGTTTCGTGGTCAACAAACTCCACGATGGGGGCAGATGACACGAACGGCGCAACCAATTTTTACGTGGAGGATTGCGATTTTCACGCTTACCTGAACGCATTCGATATAGACAGCAACTCGCGTCTAGTCTGGCGACATAACTTGATCGACAACTCAGGCTTAGGTTCTCACGGAGCAGACACCGGCCCGATTGGCCAGCGGCATGTGGAACTTTATGATAACGAACTAGTATTCGATAACTTTGGAGATTGCGACGGCTCTATCACATTGAACCTATGTTGGTTCTTTTGGATGCGCGGCGGAACGGGTGTAATCACCGATAACATCCTTCCTGCGATCAGTTCATGCGCGTGGGGCAGCAAAGGAAACATCCTATTTAGCGTTCTTAACACGAGGCGTAATTCTGGCGCGTACTGTTGCTGGCAGAGCTATCCAGCGCCGCATCAGGTCGGCCAGGGATACGCTACAGGCGCGGTGTTCCATGCGTTTACGGCTACATGCCCACCTTATGTTGGTGTGAATTTAAGCTACTTTACGTACACTGAACCCGTCTACATCTGGAACAATACTGGCACAGGCGGCAATACGGTGGGTTTGAACCAAGACCCGGTTGATCAATGCGGCAACGGCCAACAAGTCGCGAATTACGTTCAACAAGGCCGGGACTACCTCATCGCTGCGAAACCCGGATATACCAAGTTCACGTATCCGCACCCGTTGAGGCCAAGTACTAGTCCTACACCAACGCCAACACCATCAGCAACTCCAACGGCAACGCCCACTCCTACGCCAATACCGTCACCCACTCCTACTGTGTCACCAACACCAACACCAACGCCAGCGCCAACGGCGACGCCAAATGGAAGGCTGAAGCGCCACCCTCATCCGTGACGAGATGAAGAAATTCCATGGCAGCCTTTACCTCATACGCAGCTAGCCGGCGAAGGCCTTTTCTGCGGCGGCAACCGCAAGCTCGACATCGCGCGCGTGTCGCTGTCCGCGACTTGTAAATAAGGTTTTCCCCGTCGTGGGCTCGATGTTGTCGAGGTATCGACCGCTGAGCGGTTCGATAAATTGGCCGCCGATAAAGTTTTGGATCCGGGGTAATTCAGCAGGCGCTGCTTGTAGAGTGTAAGCGTCTAACGCGATCCGCTCAACGAGGACTGCGAAAACTCAGGGAAAATTGAAGAAAGCCGGTCAGGCTTGCTACCATCCTATTATGCAGTCAAAACATCGGCCATATTCCATTCTCGTCATTATCTGTCTGCTTCTCGCCTGGCGTCTGCGTGCAGAGGCCAATCCCGCTGAACGATCCCGACTTAAAGGAGATTTGAGGCAAGCAGAAAAGATGCAGAAGGAGGCCGGCGAACTTCAGAAACAGAACCCGACCCGATGATTGTGAAATGGGATTTTCGCGAACCGAACGTCATCCGCGTCGCGCCGACACGGCTCTATAACGCCTTCCACGAAGTCTGGCGCTTCGCCAATGTTCTGGCCGAGCATCGATAACGGTGTGGTCAACCAGAGGCATCCCGGATGAGAAATTCCGCTAGTAAGGTTTAAGGCTTATCGACTCAGCTGGCTTGAAAAGCCAGAAGGATCGCCCTGCATAGTAGCGGCGCAGCTTCTCGTTCTCCGTTTGGCCCAGATCCAGCGCCCAGATGACCGGAGCGGCATCGATGTTCGCCGGATTATAAATCCACTCTTCATGCGGACTGGGAAGTCCCGCATAGCTCACAAGGATTATGTGCTGGCCTGGCTGCTTCTTTAGCAACTCCTGTTCAGTGTTTTCCTTTCGCGCGATCTGCGCGTTCCTCGCCTGAATCTGATCCGCCGTCCGATGCGTCGCAATCGCCTCCGCTTCTGAGGCAATCGTCATTAGAAATATCGCAACTGGCATTGCACTTACCAGGAAACGGCCCACTTCGCGCCCGTGATACTTCCATTGCCTGAGGTAACGCATCGACTGCGCTGCGAGTACCAACAACGCCGCCGTGAACGGCGCTGCATAGTGCGGGTAGAACACCACCTCAATCACCGACGCCGCCCCGATCACCGCTACCAGAGTTGCCGCAAATCGCGTCCTCTTGGATCGCCACAGAAAGGGCATGAACACCACCAGCGGCAACAGCCAGATGAGGTTGCCGTAGTAGTACCGCAGCAGAGTGAGCCAGTCCAAGGGGCGGTCGATGAAAAGGCGCCAGCTCCGCGTGCGGTCGTATGTTTCCCGCGCCCTGGACTCAAGGTCCAAATGCCGAAACGTTCGCGGAGTGGTGGAAATCGGCACGAATGAAAAAGGCGGCACTATCTCATATTGCAGGTAATACTCCCGGTAGGGCAGACGCAGTGGGTGACCGGTGACGCGGTAATTGTCGTAAGCGAGCCAGGAAGCCCCTGCAACGCCAGTGAGTACAATCGGTAGCCATACGCGCGCTGCGCGGTTCGCCATGCCCAGCGCAATGAGTGCCGGAACAACGAGCAACAACCCCTCAAACGGCCGGGCCAGGACGACGATCACCGCTCCAATTCCAAAGACCCAGGCGTAGCGCCATCGCTTCGCTCGAGTAATGCGGACCAATGCGCCGGTGACCAGCGCGCCCCCGATTGCGGTCACCGCGCCTCCCCAGTAGCTATTCATCCAGTAGCTGAAAAGACAAAGATGCAGACCGATGAATGCTCCGAAAAGCGCCCAGCCCGGCGGCAGCCATCCCTGCAGCGCCCAACAAAGCGCCGCAGCCAGCAGACCCGCGCTCAGCCAGACGCCAAACCAAGGATGCCCGAAGAGGACCTGTCCCAGGGCCATAGCAAGTGCCTGCGCTGGTGGAAACCGAGAGGCGCAAGTGGGCTGTTGAAGGATGTAGGTGCTTTCAAAGAACCGCCAAAGCGGGTGCGCCGGATTGGCCAGGCGACCATGCGCAAAAGTGTCAGCTTGCAGAAGGTAACTAAATTCATCGTAGATGGATGGCGTAGGGATAGGCCAGACCGGAAGAAGCGCCGCCCGCAGGACCAGGACCAGTGCACCCAGTCCGACCCAACTCAAAGTCTTGCGGCGAGCAAGAGCGGAAAGGCCACGCACAAAGCTTTGCCACAAATCGCGCCAGCCGGGTGGTACGGCTTTTGCGAAAGCGCCGAAAATTCCGATCAGTACCGCGCAATAGACCAGTTGACGGAGATGCATGTCACGAAAGCGCCATACCTACCATCGACCCTGCTTAAACACCAGATCACGCCCCGGTGTACAAGAAAAGTGGCCGCCCAAAAAGGACGGCCACTCTTGTGTCGACAAACTGTTTTAGACTGCTTACCTCTTGAGGAAGCGCCGCGCCATGCCAAGAGCGCCGAGCGCTGCGCCGAGCAACATTACCGTGGTGCCGCCGTCCGGAGC
>WNFV01007584.1_pt1 | contig 12494 bp, 14 predicted proteins | sample 5400101 | NCBI WGS metagenome assembly WNFV01 (sample SAMN13153361, study PRJNA577476) | soil metagenome | isolation source: 115 cm soil or saprolite under grassland replicate 1 | place: USA:California | collected 2016-06-15
AGGCGATGCCGGGGATGGTGGTCAGCAGCGGCACGTAGGGATGCCTAGCGCCCAACCGGCGCAGCTCGCGCTCGCAGACCTCGATCTCGTGCACGAGCTCGTCGATCAGGCGCAGGCTGACCTCGACGTCGGAGGCCCACGGCTCGGGCAGGCAGAGCCGCGCGAGCAGTTCGCGGCCCCGTACTCCGAAGAGGTCGGAGACCGGGCAGGGTTTGCCGTGCGTGAGCAGGGTGGCGTGGATGCGCTGCTTCAGGCTCGAGCGATGGCGGACGAGGTGCAGCCGGAAGCGCGCTCGCTCCCGCTCCGCCCGCACCTCCGGGTCGGGCATCCAGACGGCAGGGACGAGCTCGCGACGGGAGAGCTCGGCCAGTGCCCAGGCGTCGATCTTGTCGGTCTTGCACGCAAGCGGCGCCAGTCCCTCCACCTTCGCCGCGTCGGCGATCTCGACCTCCCAGCCGTGAAGCTCGAGCTGGTCGTGGACGAAGCGGGCGCCGGTCATCGACTCGATCGCCGCCTGCAGCGGCTGCCGATGCCGGGAAACGCGCGCGGCCAGGCCGCGAAGGCCGTCGGCGTCGGGCGGTGCCGCGCCCACCTCGACCGTCTCGCCGGCCTCGTCGAGCAGGTGGAAGTCGAGACGCTTGCGGCTGAGATCCAAACCAGCGTGCAACATGGAAACGGGCCTCCTCTCGGTTGCTCTCGGTGGTCAACCCGGAGGCTGCCACCGAGGAGGCCCTTCTTCATCGCATTCCTTACCAGTCTTGGAGCGTCACGCGCGTACACGCCCGATCATTCGCGACGCAGTTTCTCCTGCAAATCGGGCTGTGGTAGGCCATGGAAATGCGTCGCGAGACGTCGCGCGTGTCGTTTCTGATGTGTCCGTTTTGTGTCCGCGCCCAGTTGACGGATGAGACAACAGCTGCGCGCGAAAAGGTCCGTCGCTTGTTAGCTCCGGGTGAGGCGGCGTCCGAGGCGGTCGGCCGACGAGCCGGTGAAGCCTGTGGCGAACCGCTCGCCATAGATCGTTAGGAGCGCGATCGAGACGGCGAGCCAGAACGCGCCGCCGGCTGCTCCGGCGAGCACGTCCGAGAGATAGTGGACGCCGAGATAGAGACGGCTAAAGCAGATCAACGCCACGAGTACCGCCGTCCCCGCGACCAGTGCGAGACGAGCCTGTCGTGTTCGCAGGCGGCTCCAGGCCAGATACGCGAACGCGCCATAGGCGGCGGTCGAGATCATCGCGTGGCCGCTTGGAAAGGAGTACGTCTCGAGATGGACGAACGCGTATTCCGGCCGTGGGCGGTGGAACGAAAGCTTGAGGACGAGGTTGAGCAGCTCGGCACCTGCGAGCACGACGGGAAGGAGCGCAGTCTCGACCAGCCGCCGACGTCGGTAGAGCAGTACGCAGACGACGGTTGCGATTGCGAGCGCCGCGGCCGGACTCCCAATCAAAGTCAGGAAGCGGAAGAAATCGGTGCCGACGGTGCTCCGCTCGCCGGAGAGCCAACGGGCGAAGCTGACGTCCCAGCGGGCCAGCGGGTCGTTCGTCAGATAGTCCTCGGCGATTCGTGCGAACGCGATCGCCGAGAGAACGGCGGCTGCGAGCGCGAGCAGAAGGCGCCGCTGCGTCGGCACGCGCCAAGCGGACGCAACGGCCGTAGCGGCTCGGTGGGCGGCACGGGTTGCGCTACCAGCGTCGACTCTCCTCGCGTAGACCGGCTGGTCCATCTGCAGGGCGAACGCTACCGAGCGAGGTCCGCCATGGGGATGCGCACTGTGGTGGCCGCGTGCCGCCGCCGCGACTTGTTGTCTGCCTTTGCAACAGACGGCTACTGGCGTCATGCCTCCCGAATGGTCCGGTCGGGTCGAGCAAGCGCCTCGCCGAGCGCGGGCTACGGTATCCGGGCATGAGCGGCTCGAGCGCACCGGCCCTGCACCGACATGGACGCCGTGTCCACGACCATCCCTACTCAAGTGCGCACAGGCATCTCCGGCTGATCCAACGATCTCAGCCTGTTGCGCCGGACGAGCACGGGCATGAGCACGACGATCACCATCACGGTGAGCAGGGGCACTCGCACGGGCTCGTCGATCGCTCGATCGTGCGCTCGCACGCGGGCATTAAGGCGGTCTCGCTCAGCGTCGCGATCCTCGGCCTCGCCGCCGGTGTACAAGCAGCGATCTTCGTCCTCTCCGGTTCGGTCGCGCTGCTCGCCGACCTGATCCACAACATCGGTGATGCCCTTACGGCTGTCCCGCTCGGCATCGCCTTCTTCCTACGCAGCTTCCGCGGCGAGAAGTTGGCCGGGCTCGCGGTCGTGCTTGCGATCTTCGTTTCGGCGTGCGTGGCGCTCTATGAGACGATCCAGCGCTTGATCGATCCGCAGCCGCTCTCGCACCTGTGGGTGTTGGCGGTTGCCGGGGTCGTCGGCTTTCTCGGCAATGAGATCTCCGCGCAGGTGCGGCTGCGCGCCGGGGCGCGGCTCTCCAGCCCGGCGTTGGTTGCGGACGGCAACCACGCGCGCGTGGACGGCTTCGTCTCGCTGGGCGTGGTCGCGAGTGCGATTGTCGTCTCGCTCGGTGCGGAGATCGGTGATCCGATCATCGGATTGGCGATCGCGCTCGTCATCCTGCGCATTGCCTGGCAGTCTTGGCGGACGGTCTGGAGCACTGACCCCAGCGGGATGATCGAGCCGCGCGAGCACTAGCCCGTCGGTGCCGGCTTGCGCCGCTGCTCGCCTTCGGGCGTGACGTTGCGGAAGAGCACGTACAGGCCCGCGTCGTAGAGGCTCTTGAGGGTGCCGGCGATGAGGAAGGGTGCGCCGAGGGCGGCGCGGAGGGTCGCGCTGGCGAGCAGCGGGGCGATCGGCCGCGTGAGGTAGCGGGCAGTGTTGGTGTAGGCGGCGGCCGCGGTGCGCTCGCTCGGATCGACGACCGCCATCACGTACGCCTGCCGGGTGGGTACGTCCATCTGCGAGAGCGCGAAGCGGGCGAGCAGGAGCGCGATCGCGCTCGCCAGGTTGGGCGCGAAGGCGACGGCGATCAGCAGGAGGTTCGAGGGCAGGTGGGTGAAGACCATCGTGCGCAGCAGCCCGATCCTGCCGGCGAGTCGAACGGCGGCCTGGAAGGAGAGTGCCTGCAGGATCCCGATCGCGAAGAAGACGATCGCGAGCGTCTGTGGCGAGGCGTCGTACTTGCGCACGAACAGGTAGGCGATGAAGGTCTGGGGGACGAAACCGCCGCCGAAGCTGTCGAGCGCAAAGAGCGCCGACAGGCGCATGACGATCCCGCGCGAGCGGTGCAGCGGCGGCAGCGGCTCCTCCTCGAGCTCGTGGCCGCGCTCGACCGCAGGCGAGAGCCGGGCCGAGGCGAGCAGTCCCGCGCCGGCGGCGAGCGGGTAGGCGAGCAGCCACTCGGGTGAGGTGCCAACGAGGGCGAGCAACGCTCCGAGCGAGCCGGCGAGCGTCGCGACGGTGTTGTAGGTGCCGAAGAGCCGGGTCGGATCCTGATCGCCGGCGACATGGGGGAGCATCGCCTGCTCGAGCGAGGTGAACGGTCCCGATTCGACGACATCCGTCGAGACGGTGCCCGTCAGCCCCGCGATGATCAGCGCCGGCAGCCAGCCCGTCAGCGCGAACACGGTCCCCGCGATTGCCATCGCGACGAGCAGCAGCCGGTAGCAGCGGCGGCGGCCGACCCGGTCGCCGTAGCGGGCGAGCAAGACGGAAACGAGCGCGCTGCCGGCCAGCAGCGAAGCGAGCACGACACCGACGGCCGCGTTGGAGAGGCCCCGGTCGGCGAGCGTGACGCCGATCAGTACCGAGCCGAGCCCGTAGGCGAGCGCCCGGACGCCCTGGACGGCGATGATCCGGCGCGCGTCCGCGCTCAGGTGCGTTCCTCGAACAGCAGTGCCCCGCCGCTTGCGGGGCAGAACACGTACAGGCAACGGCCGTCGCGGTCCCAGCCGAGCGTGTGCGCACCCTGCTCGGTCGCGAGCGTCTCAAGCGGCTCGAGGCGCTCGCTGTCGAAGCTGCAGACGACGCCCGGCTCGCCGATCGCAACGTACAGGCGCGCAAGGTCGGGGTCGTGCATGACGACGTCGGGGAGATCGGGCAGGGGCAGGCTCGCGACCGGCTCGCCGCCGTCGCGGTCGAGGACGACGAGTGCCCCGCCGTCGGCGGCGCAGAAGAGACGATCGCGGTCGAGCCAGAGCCCGTGCGGACCTGCCGCAGACACCGGAAGCGCCCGCTCGATCTCGACCTGCGCGCAGTCGATGACGAGGATCTCGGCCGGCTCGCGGATGTTCGCGTACACGCGGTCGCGCTCCTCGTCGTAGACCGCCCAACGAGGCCGCCCTGGCAGCGCAAACTCCTGGATGACGCGCATCGCATCGAGATCGACGATCGAGGCAGTGCAGTTCTCGCCCAGCGGCTCGCCGAGGTTGAACGCGTACAGCCGTCGCCGCCGCCGGTCGTAGGCGAGCCCGTTCGGATGCGGGCCCACCTCGACGCGGCCGACTAGCTGCTCGTCCGCGCAGCGAAAGACGCTCACCCGCGCGGCGCCGCGATCACTCGTGAAGAGGAGATCGTGCTGCTCGTCGATCAGCACACCGGCGACGCCGGGCAGATCCGGGAGCGAACGGAGGAACGTTCGTGCCCGGCAGTCGAGCACGTCGACGCGATCGGCCCCTGTGTGGGCGACGTACATTCGCCGCCCACGCGGAAAGACGTCGGCGTGGTCGAACCCCGGCTCGGCGCCGGGCGGGATCGGCACGAAGCCGACTCGGTTGAGACTCATGCGGCCGGGCGGCCTTGCTCGACCTCCTGCTTGCACCACGCGTAGAGCGCGTCGTAGACCGGCAGCGAGAGCTCGAGCTGACGGTGGTCGCCCAGGTTGAGCAGGTGGAAGCCCTCGGCGACTGCGAGCAGTCCGCGTGATTGCGGTGTCGCGTCGCGGTCGTCGGCGACGTCGGCGCCGTGCACGATCCGCGCCAGCAATTGCAGCGCGGGGTCGTCGAGCTTGTGCTCCTCGAGCAGCACCTCGAACGAGCAGAGTCCGTCGCGGTGGGTGTACTCCGCGCCCGCCGCGTCGTAGGAGTGCGCGCCCTCGCGCTCGGCCACCTCCAGCACCTGCTCGGCGGGCACGTAGAGGAACTCAGCCTCGGGGTCGATGAAGTTCTTGATCAGCCAGGGGCAGGCGATCCGGTCTGTCTTCGGTCGTTCACGTGTGACCCATCTCATTGTCGTTCTCCTTTGCGGTTAGTGCAGGGCGAGGCCGACGGTCGCGGCAGCGACGACGAGCGCCGGCTCGGGAACCTTGAGTCGTTTCTGCAGCAGCAATGCGAGGGCGACGACGCCGATCGCGGCGGAGAGCCAGCCGTGGATCGTCTGCCGGCCGATCACGATCGCGGCGCCGGCGATCGCGCCGGCCGCCGCAGCGGTCGCGCCCTTGACGAAGCCCTGTAGGCGCGGGTGGCGCTCGAAGCGGCGAAAGAGCCGACCGGGAACGACGACGAACAAGTAGGTGGGGGTGAAGAGGGCGATGGTGGCGACGACCGCGCCGGCGACGCCGGCGACGAGGTAGCCGGCGAAGGTGCCCATGATCACGACCGGACCGGGGCTGATCAGCCCCATCGCGACCGCGTCCGTCAGTTGCCGTTCCGTAAGCCAGTGGTGATCGGTGACCAGTCCTTGGTGCAGGAACGGGACGACGGCGAGCCCGGAACCGAACGTGAGCGCGCTTGCCTTAGCGAAGAAGAGCGCCATCGTTCCGAGCGAGCTGCCGGCGGCCAGCCAGACGAAGCCCTTGACCGTCGCCAGCGGCAGCGGCGATAGCGCGGCAGCCGCGCCGCGCGGCCGCGGCAGTCCGCCGCCGTAGTAGAGCGCCCCCAGAAGACCGGCGGCGAGGAACAGCCAGACGATCTCGCTCCCGGAGATCACGGTCGAGGCGCAGACGATCGCGGCGATCGTCCATAGCAGCGGATCGTGCTTGTTGGTCGAACGCGCGAGTTTGTAGGCGGCGATTGCGATGATCGCCATCACCGCCGGGCCGACGCCGAAGAAGATGCTCTGCACCTGTGATAGCCCCTGGTAGTGCGCGTACAGCGCCGCGACGGCGGTGACGATGAGAAACGGCGGCACGATGAACGGCACCGCGACCAGCAGCGCCCCGCGCGCTCCGCGCTCCAGGTAGCCGAGCCACATCGCCAGCTGCGCCGCCAGCGGGCCCGGCATCGTCTGCGCGATCGCGAGCCCCTGCTGGTACTCGTCGTCTGAATACCAGCCGCGCTTCTCGACCAGGTCGCGGCGCATGTAGCCGGCGAGCGCGATCGGGCCGCCAAAACCAGCCGAACCGAGCCGCAGGAAATAGAGGAACAGGCCGCGCATCGTCCGCTTCGACGCCACTCCGATGTCGGCCCGCTCGGCGCGGGCGAGCCCGCTCACGCCGGCTCCCGCCCGAGCAGCAGCGCCCGCTTGCGGTACTCGTATAGCCCGTCGAACAGCGGCGCCGACAGCGCGAGCAGCTCCTCGTCTTCGCGCACCATCGACAGCCCGCGCAACATCACGTCGACGCCCGGCGCCTCGGGCGCGTCATAGCGCTCGTCGGCGAGGTCGGCCTCGTGCACGATCTTCGCGATCTCCCACAACACCGGGTCGGCGAGCTCGTAGCGGCGCAAGAACGTCTCGAAGCTGCAGTCGCCGCCATGGTGCGACAGGTCGGCGCCGCGCATGTCGAACGCGGTCGCATCCGCCGGTACTTCCTCGGGGTCGTCGACGAACACGAACTCGGCTTCCGGGTCAAGGAAACGGCGGATCAGCCAGGCGCAGGCCGCGCGGTCGACGTGGCAGTGGCGGCGGGTCGCCCACCTCACGCGAACGCCTCCTCCACGAGCGCCGCCAGCTCCTCGACCGCGCGCTGGGCGAGCTCGCGCTCCGACGGCGGGAAGTAGTCGCGCGCGCGGATTCGGCGCAGCTCGCGGCGCAAGCGGCCAAGCGTGCGCCGCCGTCGACCGGCGGCCTCTGCGCGCGCCGCGCTAGCGTCAGCGATCAGAGCCCGGTACTCGGCTGCGACCGCCTCGGCCATGTGAGTTGCGAGTTCGCGCTCCTGTGCGGCCGAAGTTAACTCGCCAACCCAGATCGTCGCCTCGCCACCCGCCTCCACGACCTCGTCCGCAAGCCACTCCAGCTGCTCGCGATTGCGGGCGTCGAGCGGCAGCGCAGCCATGCCGTCAAGCACCTGCGCCGCGCCGAGTCGGCGCAGCTTGCGCCAGAGCGCGCTCCGCGGCGTCGACGGCTCGCGCGGAAGCCGGTAGGCGAGCAACACCCAGGCTGTGCGGCCGGACGGCACACGAGCATTATTACTGAGATGTGCAACAGTGGTTGCACGACTCGGGGGCTTCGGTTCGCGATCGGCAAGCAGTCACGCCGGAAGCGGGGAGCGACAAAGGGATGAGTGTGACGTCGCAGCAGGGTCAGCTGATCCGGTTGAAGAGAACGGGACGAGACGGGGAGCCGCTGTGGGCGTACCGGTACCGGTGGCCGGCCGAAGCTCGAAGCGAGTGCAGCGTGGCGGGTTCGCTTCGGAGCGGGATGCGGCGGAGGCGTTGGAGCGGGAGCTGGAGCGGCTGCGGCGGGAGCGCCGAGTCTCGAAATCGCTGACCCTCGCCGAACTGATCGAGGTGTACCTCGAGCAGCATGACGTCGAGCCGGTGACGATCGAGAAGCTGCGCTGGCTGCTCGGGAAGGCGGTTGCCGCCTTCGGCGAGCGACCGGTGGGCGAGCTTCGCGCTGAAGAGATCGCCGCTTGCCGGATCGCGCTCTCGCCCGGCCACCGGTTCGACGCCACCCAGGCGCTGCGGCAGGTGCTCGCGCGCGCTGTTCTCTGGGGGATGATCGACTCAACCCTGCGAAGCTCGGCGTGGACAACCCATCGCCCCGGCGCAGGGAGCAGCGCCCGTTCGAGTCCTGGGCCGAACTCGATGCGGTTGCCGCGAATCTCGCGCCCCGCTACAGGCCGATGGTGATCTTCGCCGCTGCGACCGGTCTCGCCCGGCCGAATGGCTCGCGCTCGAATGGCGCGACATCGACTTAGGCGCGCGGGTCGTCTACGTCCACCGCTCGTTCACGAAGGGTCGCTTGAAGTGCCCGAAGACGGAGGCGAGCCGCCGCGCGGTGCCGCTGAGACGATCGCGCTCGAAGCGATCGAACAGCAGCCGTCGAGTCGGCAGAGCGCACTTGTCTTCCCCGCCCAGCGGGGCGGCTACCTCGACCTGCGCAACTTCCGCAACCGAGAGTGGAAGCCGGCGCAGCTCGCGGCTGGGATCGAGCCTCTGCGCAGGATCTACGATCTCCGACACACATTCGCCACCTTCGCGCTCCGTGCCGGCATCTCAACCTTCGACCTCTCCCGCTACATGGGCGCCAGCCTGACCATGATCGACCGCCACTACGGCCACCTCGCCCGCGACGGACGCGAACATGCGATCCACCTGCTCGACAAGCTCAGCGCCGGTCAACGTCCACGGTGGACGCTGGTGGACGCTGCGTGAACGCCGAAGCGGGCAGCCGCCGCCAGTCGAGACAACGGAAGCATCGGCTAAGCACGGGGAAACTCTAAGCCCTCTGACGGACTCGAACCGTCGACCCCCTCCTGACCATTCACGCGCGTACATGCGCGATCACTCGCGACACAGATTCTCCTGCAAATCGCGGCGACCGAGGTTCCCACGATGCGTCGCGAGGCGTCGCGCGTGTCGTTTGTGATGTGTCCGTTTCGTGTCCGCGGCGAGTTGCTCACTCGGACAACAGTCGCCCGGCGCCGTCCGTGATTGAGTCGTAAAGGCGTGCGCCCGCCTCGTGTGAGGCCTGGGCACGTTCCCGCTTGTCGCCGAGCCCGACGGCAAGGTTCACACCCATTGGCTGCAGCACCTGCGCAACCGGGTCGTCGAACTCGACGAAGTGCTCGGCCAACTCGAGGGTGATGCAGCCGTGCACGAAGCTCCACAGCTGAGCGGCTAGAACCTCGGGCTCCTGTTGTCCGACTCTGCCGGAGCTCACGAGCCGTGCGCACGCGTCGGCGAGGTGAAGGTAGGCGCCTTGGAAGGCCGGCGAGCGTCCGCTCAGACGAACGTCCGAGTCCGGCAGGGGTCGGTAGGTCGCGCGACGGGTGGAGAGTCCGAACATCAGGTCGTACAGGTGGGGGTTCTCGCGGGCGAGCCGTCGAGTCGTCAACGCCATGGCATAGAGATCCGCGAGTGGATCCTCCGTTACCGGCACCTGGGAGAACGCCTTGTCGAGCTCTTTGAATCCGTGGTTGACGACGGCGCGGATGAGCTCGGCGATCCCACCGAAGTGGTGGTAGACCGCCATCGTCGAGAGCCCGCTTGCGGACGCAACCGTGCGCGCCTTGATGGCGGACGGTCCCTGCTCGGCCAGCAGCCTGATCGTGGCTTGAACGACGCGCTCCGGCGCCGCGTCGGTTGTCGGATCCCCTGACCTATCTCCCATGTTTTCTCCTGACTGCATGGCTGGCGGCCGTCTCCGAGGCCGCAGCTCCGTCGAAGTGTCCTAGACATGCTCTCCATAACGTGGTTATAGTAGCTGCGTAACTTCGTTATACCAGACACGGAAGGAGAGCTCGATGACAAGCAACGACACCCCGAACGAAGATGTCATCACCTCGTACGCGCAAGCCCCGGCGCGTACCGTCACCGCCGGCGGCGTCACCTACGCGTACCGTGAACTCGGCCCGAAGGGCGGCATCCCGGTGATCTTCTTCGTCCACCTGGCCGCGACGCTGGACAACTGGGACCCGCGCATCATCGACCCCATCGCGAAGAACCACCACGTCATCGCCTTTGACAACCGCGGCGTCGGCGCCTCCACCGGCCAGGTGCCCGACACCGTCGAGGCCATGGCCGACGAGGCCTACACCTTCATCAAGGCCCTCGGGTTCAGCAAGATCGACATCTTCTCCTTCTCCCTCGGCGGCTTCGTCGCCCAGGCACTCGTCGTCAAGCACCCCGGCCTTGTCCGCAAGCTTGTCCTCACCGGCACCGGCCCGAAGGGCGGTAAGGACATCGATAAGGTCGCCGGCACCACCTACTTCGACATGCTGCGGGCAGCTCTGACCCGGTCGGATCCGAAGGAGTTCCTGTTCTTCAACCGCAACGCCACCGGCAAGCCCGCCGCGCGCGCGTTCGTCAACCGGCTCAAGGAGCGCACCGTCGACCGCGACGCCCCGATCAAGGTGAAGGCGTTCCAGACGCAGTTGAAGGCGATCAAGAAGTGGGGACGCGGCACGCCCGACGACCTGTCGAAGATCACCCAGCCCACCCTCGTCGCCAACGGCGACAACGACCGGATGGTGCCCTCGACTCTCTCCGAGGACCTGCACCGGCGCATCGAGGGATCCGAGCTGATCATCTACCGCGACTCCGGCCACGGCGGCATCTTCCAGTTCCACGACAAGTTCGCCCCCGCAGTCGTCGAGTTCCTCGGCCGCTGACCACCGCGACTGCAGCAAGGAAGGCAGGAGTGATATGAGCAAGTCACCGTCCAGAGCGCAGATGAACGTGAGGAAGCACTTCTCCTCCTCGATCCTGCTGTGGGTGCGCACCGACCAGCCCCGTCAGACGGGGATGGACTACTGGAAGGGACCGCACTCGAAGATCATCTCGGCCACGCCGGGGCTGGAGGAGTACCGGCAGATCCACCTCGCCGAGGTGAACTCGGGGCTGTGGCCGGCGACCCCCGGCGTCGAGACCGAGATCCCCGTCGAACGCAAGATCGACGGCGTCGCGGAGGTCACCTTGAAGTCGCTCCTGTCCCCGCTGGTGGGCCGTAAGCAGACCCAGCTCGCGTTCAGGGACGAAATCAGCGTCTTCCGGCGCACCCTGCTCTACGCCGGTCTGCCGAACTCATCCCGCTGGTACCGGGTGGCAGAGCCGGGCGAGAAGGTGGGCGCCCGAGCGCTGATCTACCTCAGGCGGAAGGATGGCGTCGGTGCCGGCGCATTCCGGAAGCTCATCAACAAGGAGCTCGTGCCCGCACTCACAGGCACCGGTGTGCTGAGGGAACTGCGAACCCAGACCTTCCTGCCCTGGAACAAGAGGCTCTGGGACACCCCGAACGTCGCGCACGACAACCCGGCCGACCAGCGGTTCCACGCATCGCTGATCTTGGGCTTCAGGGACGCGCAGGAGCGGGCGAGCTTCTTCCACGGCCGTGAGATCGAGAGCCTGTCGAACACGCTGGCTCCGCTCACTTCGGCCATCCACGCCTACGACGTGTCCGCGGCGCTGACTTACGTCAAGGACGCCACGATCCTCCCGCAGTAGTCAGGCAAGTGCGTTCGCAAGCGGCCTGACGCCGGCGAACTGGGATCCTGCGGCAGCCCGCCGCCGGGAGGGAGCGCCGCGCTGGCCACCATTCAGGGGCCGGCGAGGCGCGCCTTGGTGGGCGACGGGCCGTACGCCGCCGGCGCGCATCAGGACACTCGGCTTGCTCTCTGACTGAAAGGAGTGAGCCGGATGTTGCAGCAAGGCCAGGTGTTCGAGCTGGCCACCCGCCGGCCCAGACGGGAAGCGTCTCTGGGCCTATCGGTACCGAGCCGGAGGGCGCGACTCGAAGCGCGTGCAGCGCGGTGGCTTCAGGACGAGGAGGACGCGCGGACGGCGCTCCAGCGCGTGCTGGAGCGTCTCCGGCGCGAGCGCGGGGTGGCGAGGAGGCCGACCCCTCGCCGAGTTCGTCGACGAGTACCTCGCTCAGCACGAGGTCTCGCCTGTGACGCTCGCGAAGCTCCGCTTCCTGCTCGGCCGCGCGGTGTGAGCCTTTGGTGATTACCATCTCGACGAGCTCGACCCGGTCGAAATCTCGGCCTGGCGGATGACCGTGCCGCCCGGCTACCGCTTCGAGGCGACCCCAGTCGCTCCGGCAAGTACTCGCCAGAGCGGTTGTCTGGGGGATGCTCGATCTCAACCCCGCGAAGCAGGGGGTCGAGAACCCGCAGCGGAGACGAACCGAGAAGCGCCCATTCCACTCGTGGGAGGAGCTCGAGGCGCTGGCGGATCGGCTGGGACCGCGTCTGGGAGCGATGGTGCTCTTTGCCGCTGCGACCGGGATGCGACCGGGCGAGTGGGTCGCGCTCGAGCGCCGCGACATCGACCGCGCCAGCCGGTACATCACCGACATCCTCGTGGCGCAGGACGGCGACGTGTTTCCGTGATGCTCCCGCTTCCCCTCGCCCGGGGCAGGGTCGTGAGCGGGCAGTGAACCTAACCGAAGGCGGTTTCGGACGCTGGCTCGTGTTGTCCGCGCGTCCGCAGCCGGGTTTTCGTCCATGCGTTCGCCCCTTAACTTGGACAGACTCCGAGATGTGCCGACACTGACGGCTCATCTCGCCTCCATCTTGCGGGCACCGTAGACGACGTCGGCCGGGATCCGCCCGCGTGTCAGCCGGCCGTGGTGGATGCGATCGAAGTTGTAGTAGGCGAGGTA
>WNFV01007585.1_pt1 | contig 12494 bp, 5 predicted proteins | sample 5400101 | NCBI WGS metagenome assembly WNFV01 (sample SAMN13153361, study PRJNA577476) | soil metagenome | isolation source: 115 cm soil or saprolite under grassland replicate 1 | place: USA:California | collected 2016-06-15
CGAGACGGTCTTTGAGCTCCAGGACGATCTGGTTCCGCGGATCGTCTCGACGGTTGCCGACATGTACGGCGTTCTGACCCGCAGCATGAGCGAGGCGCTCCGCGGCAAGGCCGATGAAGAGTTGAGTCCTCACGAAGCGGTGCTGAGCGCCTTTGGCTACATGGAACGAGTCACGCCGGAAGAACATGCGCGCGTGAGACAGATTTTGGAACGGGCCGTCAGCATTGCGCCCAATCAGAGCGATGCCTGGGCCATGCTGGCGAACTTGTACTGGGAAGAGCATGCGCACGGATTCAACCCACAGCCCGACCCGCTGGGGCGTGCGCTTGCGGCCGCGCGGCGCGCCGTGGAGGCGGCGCCCTCTAACAACCTTGCCCATTACGCCCTCGCTTGCACGCTGTTTTTCCAAAAGGACTTTCTGGCTTTTCGTTCAGCAGCGGAGCGGGCGATCGAACTGAACCGCATGGATGCTTCCGTTGCGGCCTTCATCGGAAACCTCATCGCCTATTCCGGTGACTGGGAACGCGGCAGCGCGGTGGTGGAATCCGCCATGCAACTCAATCCCCGCCATCCGGGCTGGTACTGGTTTGCCAACTTCAACGACGCGTATCGCCGGCGCGATTACCGCGGCGCCCTTGGTTTCGCCCTCAAGATCAACACGCCGGGGAATCCCTATACCCACGCCGTGACTGCGGCGGCCTACGGGCAGCTTGGCATGCGCGAGGAGGCCCGGAAGGCACTGCAAGAACTGCTTGCGATCCGGCCCGACTTTGCCAAAACGGCGCGCGAAGAATTTGGGAGATGGCTCGACCCGGCACTCGTCGAACACAATATCGACGGTCTCCGCAAGGCGGGACTGGAGATCGCCGGCGAGACGAAAACGACACTCCACGAGCTCGATCCCGTGCGTTCTCCCACGCCGGCTTCGGGCGCCGCCCGTGCCGACGAGGGCTTCTGGGTCGCCGTGTTGCCATTCAAGTACGGCGGTGCCAATGCCGATCTCACGGCACTGGCCGAAGGGCTGTCCGAAGAGATCGTCACCGGTCTATCGCGCTTCTCCTACCTGAGGGTGATCGCACGCAGTTCGACTTCGCGCTACGCCAACGAGTCGGTTGACGTGCGCTCCGCCGGCAGGGAACTGGGCGCTCGCTACGTGATGGAAGGCACCCTGCGGCAGGCCGGGACGAAGCTGCGGCTCGCTGTGCAACTCGTCGATTCGACTACCGGTGCCCATCTGTGGGCCGAGAACTATGAGCGCGGTTTCAGCCCGGAAGCGGTTTTCGAGTTGCAGGACGATTTGGTGCCGCGGATTGTTTCGACGGTTGCCGATATGAACGGGGTTCTGCCTCGGAGCATGAGTGAAACTGTGCGCAGCCGCTCTCCCGAAGAGTTGAGCCCCTACGAGGCAGTGCTGCGCAGCTTCGGCTACTTCGAACGGGTCACCGCAGAAGAGCTTGCCGCTGCGCGGTCTGGCCTGGAATTGGCGGTGCGGAATGCGCCGGCTTATGCCGATGCCTGGGCGATGCTGGCGTTACTGTGTGTCCAGGAACATGCGCAAGGATTCAACCTTCAGGCCGATTCCCTAACGAACGGGGCAACCGCCGCGCGGCGTGCTGTCGAGGCAATGCCATCCAATCATCTGGCCTATTTCAGTCTGGCGCAGGCGCTCTTCTTTCAGAAGGAATTCCAGAGCTTCCGGAATGCGGCGGAGCGGGCCGTCGCCCTTAACCCCATGGACGGCAACTCCATCGCTTTTCTCGGTGAGTTGTTGACCTATGCCGGCGACTGGGAGCGGGGCATGGCGCTGGCGGAGCGGGCCAAGCAGCTCAATCCCCACCATCCCGGATGGTACTGGTATGCGGACTTCTACAACTCGTACCGCCAGGGCGACGACCGCGGCGCGCTCAATTTCGCGCTCAAAGCCAATCTGCCGGGCCACTGGGGAATGCACGCGGCGATGGCCGCCGCCTACGGGCAGCTCGGAGAACGTGATGCGGCCGGTAAAGCCCTGCGGGATCTGCTCAAACTGCGGCCGGACTTCGCCGCCAGGGTACGCAAGGACATCGAGAAATGGTGGGATCCCGAGTACGTGGAGCGTTTCATTGACGGCGTGCGCAAGGCGGGGCTGGACGTGCCCGCGCCGGCGCAAGCCGATTCCGCGGCGAAGGCCGATGCGGCCGTCGCGATCGCGGTGCTTCCATTCTCGGACATGAGCCCGGCCAAGGACCAGGAATACCTCTGCGAGGGGATGGCCGAGGAAATCATGACCGCGCTCGTGCGGATCGATGGGATCCGCGTGGCATCCCGGACCTCGGCCTTCCGGGCGCGGCAGGACGGTGGCGACCTGCCGGCGATTGCCCGCGCGCTCTCGGTTGGCCACGTCCTGGAGGGCAGCGTGCGCACGTCGGGCAGCCGGCTGCGTGTCACGGCGCAGCTGACCGATGTCGCGAGCGGCTACCAGCTCTGGTCGGAGCGATTCGATCGCGACGCCGCGGACGTCTTCGCCGTGCAGGACGAGATCGCCGCGGGCGTCGTTGAGGCCGTGAAGGCCCGGCTGGCTCCAGGATCGCGAACCGTTCAACCCCGTCCGCAGGTCCGAAACCTCGAGGCCTACCGTAGCTACCTGAAGGGCCGGCACCTTCGGGGGATCGAGGACTTCGGCGGGGCCATGTCCGCCTTCGAAGAGGCCGTCCGCCTCGATCCTGCTCACGCACCCTCGTGGACCGGCCTCGCGGAGATCACCGTGCTCTCGGCCCACATGGGCATGATCCCGCCTCGCGCGGCCTGCACGGCCGCGAGGAAGGCGCTGGCGACCGCAAAGGAGCTGCAGGGAGAGTCGGCGGAAGGTCTCAATATCGAAGCTTTCGTGGCCTTCCTCGAGCGCCGGTGGGACGCGATGGAGACGGCCTACCGCCGGGCACTCGAGATCCAGCCCGATCATGTTCTCGCGCTGGGCTCGTTTGCGCTCAGCCTCTGCGCGCGCCAGAGGCTAGACGAGGCACTGCCTCTCTTCGAGCGCGCCCGGGAAGCCGATCCGCTCGCATCCTTTCCATACACCCTCGCCGGATGGGGACTGCTGGTGAGCGGAAGGCCGGAGGAAGGCCTGCGCCACATCGAGGACGCGCTCACCTTCGAGAAGGAGGACGCCTCGGCCATTGGCGCGTCGTGCATGGGCAACGTCGCCCTGGGGAGGTTCGAAGAAGCCATCGCGGCGGGCGAGCACGGTGTCGCGGTGTCGCGCCGGGCGCCCTTCTTTCTCGGCGTCCTGGGGTGGGCACTGGCGACCGCGGGCCGGAAAGACGAAGCGCGGAAGATCCTCGAGGAGCTGCGAGCGCGCCCGGCGGCCTCGCCCACCGCCGTCTCCGAGGCCTGGCTGCTCGGCGCGCTCGGGGAGATCGACGACGCCTTCGACGTGCTCGCGCGGGCAGAAGAGGAGTACCAGGGCCTCCTGTGCTACACCGGATTGCCCGGGTTCGATCCGCTCCGCACTGACCCGCGGTTTGGAGCCCTGCTGGGACGGCTCGGGTTGCCCTCGTCCATCGCGAGCTGAACGGGATCGCCTTTCGTCGCTCCGCTCCTCCAGGCGAGAATCGAGCTTCCAACTCAGGGGAAGCCCTGAAACGCCTCGGCCGGTTCGATCCCGAAGGAAAGCCCTCCTTCACTCGTCGCTGCCGAGCTTCGGCGCGGCATCCGCCTTCGCATCTCGAGCGTCGGCTTAGTCTTGTCAAATCACGCCGTATCGTCGTCAAGCGCGTAAGCGCTCGGCAGGGCGAAGGCGGATGGTGGAGCTGACCGGGATCGAACCGGCGACCCCCTGAATGCCATTCAGGTGCTCTCCCAAACTGAGCTACAGCCCCGCGGGGGTGAAGCCGCGCAGGATAACACGGTCCCGCCCCGGCAACTCGTCGCCACTTCCCAGGAGGACGTGCTGGCGAGATTCAATTGGCGGTCCAGGACCTCGCCGCAGATCCGGCGCGGGAGGCGTAACCAGAGGAGCCCGAACTGACAAGGATAACGACATTTTGACGAAAAAAAATAGAATCCTGCTGATTCTCCACCCGGACCCCTTTTGGGGACTGTGGGAGGGCGGGGTGAGACAGCGATTCCCTGTGCTGATTCTGGTTGCGGGATGGGCGGTGTTCAGCCTCTGCCGCCCCGCAGCGGTGAACGGCCAGACAACGGGCGCCATCGAAGGCCGCGTCTTGGAGCCCTCCGGCGAGGCGCTCTCTGGCGTGCGCGTCGAGGCCAGGAGCCCCAACCTTCAGGGGAACCGCTCGGCGACGACGGCCGCGGACGGCGGCTACCGGCTCCCCGGTCTGCCGCCCGGCAGCTACACGCTCCAGGCGTCGATGAAGGGCTTCACGACCGTCCAGAAGACGGCCCGCGTCGCACTGAACGCGATGTCGACTGCCGACTTCACGTTGCAGGTCTCGGCGGAAGAGAGGCTCGTGGTCAGCGGAGAGGCTCCCGCGATCGATCTGCGATCCGCGGCGACCGGGACGACCTTTCCGGCGACGGTGCTTCGCCGTATCGCGATCATCCGGAACTACGCCGACATCCTGAGGCTGCAGCCCGGAGTGCAGCCCGACACCGCGGCCACGCAGGGTCGGGCCGTTCCACTCGCCGTCTACGGATCGACCTCGATCGAAAATCTTTATCTGATCGACGGCGTCAACACCAACGACGTCAAGCAGGCCTTCCAGGGAACGGTCCTCCACCCCGAGGCGATCGAGGAAGTGGAGGTCAAGACCGGGGGCTACGGGGCCGAATACGGCCACGCGATCGGCGGCATCATCAACGCCGTGACGCGCTCGGGCGGCAATGATTTTCACGGGGACGTCTTCGGCTACTACAACTCGCGCGGGATGCGGGCCGACGTCAAGGTCACGGACCAGAACATCCTGGCGGCGGAGCAGACGTCGATCGATCGGTGGGACGCCGGCCTCGCTCTCGGCGGGTACATCCTCAAGGACCGTCTCTGGTTCTTCGGCTCTTACGACCGGATCGGCCAGACGACGGACCGGATTCCCCAGCAGGGACCCGCCGCAGGCGGAACCTACCCCTTCGACTCGCGGTCGAACGTCTATAGCGGGAAGCTCACCTGGAACGCCGGGGCGAGCACGAGCGTCGTGACGACGATCTTCGGAGATCCCGAGGAGAGGACGGGAGCCACGGGAGGAGCCCCGGCAACGGGTAACCTGCAATCGACGGACCCTCTGACCTACACCGCCACTCGCAATCTCGGGGGAACCTCGTACGCGGGACGGCTCAATCAGATCTTCGGACCGTCGGTCATCCTGGCGCTCCAGTACTCAGGGCACGAAGACGGCTTCCGGACGAGCATCGCGCCCGAGGCGAACTTCCCTCGCGTGACCGATGCCACCGTTCCCGGGCTGAGGGTCTTCTCGGGCGGATTTGGAAACATCAACGGACCCATTCAGAACCAGAGCTCGCGGCGCGACACGGCATCAGCCTCGCTCACCTCCTATCTTGGCAACCACGAGCTCAAGCTGGGCGGAGAGTACGAAAGGGACGAAACGGCCGCGACTACGCTTCGCTCGGGAGCCGCCACTCTCAGTATCCAGCCCTGCAAGGCCAACCCCGCGAATCCCGTTTCTGTGGACCGCTGCGCCGCGCGGGGCGGTATGGGCGTGCCGTACGTCAACTTTCGTGGGGAAAACGTGACGGGCGGCGTCTTCTTCGAACACGGCTATCTGACGGACTCGCAGGGCAACCCCGTCACGGAGATCTTCGGCAAAACTCCGATCAAGGCCTCCTCGGCGTATCTTCAGGACAATTGGCGGCTGTCGCCGCGCCTGACGGTCAACGCGGGCCTGCGCTGGGAGCGCGAGCAGATCGCCAACTGGAAGGGCGAGGACCGGGTCGATCTCAACAGCCAGTGGGCTCCGCGCGCCGGTGTCGTCTGGGACTTCGTCGGGGACGGAACATCCAAGGCCTTCGCTTCCTACGGCCGTTTCTACTATCGATATCCGACCGATCTCAACGCCCGCGCCTTCGGCCGCTCGGACTTCTTCGACGCAAGCACCGTCAACTACGACCGGAACTCGCTCCGGGACGACCCGCTCGCCCCGAGGCAGTCTTTCTCCTTTTCTGCACCCGCCGGCGACGAGCCGGTCGATCGCAATCTCAAGGGGATGTATCAGGACGAGTTCACGATCGGCGTCGAGAAGGCTCTCGAACCGACCTTCGTCGTGGGCCTAAAGGGGCACTATCAGCGTCTCGGAAGCGCGATCGAGGACCGCTGCGATCTCGACTACAACAGCCCGCTGACGGGATTCAACTTCTGCGGAATCATCAACCCGGGCTCCTCCGAGCCCATTGCCTCGGGCAAGCTCCCCTGCTTCAACGGCAACGATCGACCGGACAACGCCGTGCTGTATCCGGGTCCGGCGGATGACGCGCTGTGCAACGAGAACGGCGGGCCGGCCGTCCCACGGGCCTCGCGCCTCTATCGCGGGATCGAGCTCACCGCCCGCAAGTCCGTGGCCGACCGCCTCTGGATCCAGGCCTGGTACGTCTATTCGAGCCTTCGCGGAAACTACGACGGCGCCGCGAGTCTCCGGTCAGGACAGACCGACCCCGGCATCAACAGCGACTTCGACTACTGGCAGTTCGACCGCTCGAACTCGTCCGGGAAGCTCTACCTCGATCGGCCGCACGCCTTCCAGCTCTCCGCTACCTACCTCGCCCCGTTCGGCTTCGTGGCGGGCTTCAGCGGCTTCGTCCGCAGCGGGCCGCCCCGGAACCAACTTCTCTTCCTCAGTGAGAGCTACCCCGGGGATCTTTACGGCGTGCGTCGCGGCTTCTTTGGCCGGGCCGCCACGCAATACGAGATCAACGTCGCGGTCGGATATCAGCTCTGGATCGGCCCTCTCTCGATCACGCCGCGGCTCTTCGTCTTCAACCTCTTGAACCGCCAGGGCGAGACGCGCATCGAGGACGACTTCAACCCCAACGGTGACTTCGACGCGAACGGCAACGACATCCAACACGTCAACTTCGGAAAAGTCCTGGAGCGGCAGGAGCCGAGGCTCATCCGAGTGGCGGTCCGGGTCTCGTTCTAGGCTTTCGGAAGAATCCGCTCGCCTGTCGTGGCGGGTCAGCGCGGGAGCAGGGAAAGCCAGTTTGCTGTTAGGGCGATGGCGTCCGCGTCCTGGACCGGAATCTTGGCGGCGGCGAGGAATCGCGCCCCATCGGGCGTCACGTCGTAGTCGCTCCAGCCCGCCGGATCGATTCGAAAGAGAGACCGTGCCTGGCCGATCTCGACGCCTGCGGCCAGCCGGACGGGAGTCGCGATCATCTCGTTGTCCTCAGACACGAAGTAGATTTCCCGGCCGTCCCGCTTCCAGCGTGGCCGCGACCCGCCGGAGGCCGATACGCGGATTCGCTCTGCCGGCTCCGGAAAGGAGGTGAGGTACACCTCCGAGCGGCCGGACTCCGGCGAGCAGTACGCGATCCAGTGGCCGTCGGGAGAGAACTGGGCGTAGGCCGTTGGGTCGGCGGTCGTCTCCGACACAAGCTTGCGCGGCTTCGGCTCCCCCTCGACATTCACGACCCAGAGACCGCTGCGCCGCGCACCGAAGTAGAGGAGGAAACGGCCGTCGGGTGACCAGTCCTCCGGGCGCTGCGCGCCGCCCGGCGGAAGGATCGGCTGCGGGGAGCCCGACCCGCGCAAGGCAAGCCAGTGCAGTACGCGAGGATCCCGCAGCGATCTCACGCTGAAGGCGATGCGAGTGCCGTCCGGCGACCAGATGGGTTGCGCATAGTCGTTCTCCGAGTCGAGATCCAGGCGCGCGAGTACGCCTCGGGACAGGTCACCGATCAACAAATCCTTCAAGCCCGTCAGCGGGTTGGTACGGCTGACGACGAACTTACGGGAGTCGGGAGAGAGTCGCAGCGATTCGAATCCGCTGGCCGGGGCGACGGAACCCGTCTCTCTGCCAGCCCGGTCGATCCAGACCAGCCGCGCCGGGGTTCGACCGCCCCGGGACGCGAGGAGACCGTTGTTTGACGCGGAGAAGGTGGCGACGCCGATGAGCACGTGTTGCCAGATCTCCTGCCCCACGGGAACGGGATCACCGACGAGCCTTAACCGCCGGCCGTCGAATGGCTGTGCCAGCAGACTCCCGTCGCGCGCGTAGAGCAGATACCCGGATCGGTCTCCGGCGGGGTCGTTCGGGTCGCCCGGCACGTACTGCGCGCGCGAGCAGTTGGTCAGGAGCGGCGCCGTCTTGCCGTCCCCGATGCTCGCCAGACGGAGATAAGTCTGTTTCTCGGTCGCGCTGCGTCCCACGTAGAGGAAGTGGCGGCCATCGGGAAGAAAGCTCGGCCAGCAGACGGTCTTCTCGCGCCGCGAGTCGTCCGCCTTCAGAACGATGCTGGGAGAGCCTCCTCCTTCCGCGACGAGGCTCATGAACGGTTCGGTGAGAGCGGCGAAGAGGATCGAGTGCTGGCTCCCCCAGGAGCCCGACGGATAGTCGCCTCGAGCATCGCAAAGCGCCACCGGAGGCCCTCCCGACGAATCGATCTTCTTGAGCTTTCCGTCCGCGAAGAAAGCGATGAAGCGGCTGCCCGGCGACCAGAAGGGAGCCAGGGCGCCGTCCGTGCCGGGAAGCGTCACCGCCGACGGCTCGGAGAGCGAACGCATCCACAGAAAATCCCGCCCGTCAGCGCTGCGCGCGACGAAGACGAGGCGCCGCCCATCCGGCGAAACGGCGAACAGATGGTGCTGCGGGGTCCACGTGAACCGGGTCCCAACCGGCGCTCTTACAGCAAACCGGATGGGTGCCGCGGGCGCGCTCGGCGGACGGCGAAGCGCGTAGAGGGTCATCAACGCCGCGGCGGCCAGGACGCTTGCGGCGGCGAGACCCACCAGCCATCGAGGAGCGGAAGAGAGGTTTCTGGCCGGCCTTCCGGGTTGGTCCGTGCCACCTCGCGCGATCCACGCGAGCTGCAGGCCGATATCCTGCGCCGACTGCCAGCGCTCGGCTGGATCCTTGGCGAGGCATGTCTTGACGAGCCGATCGAAGGCCGCCGGGCTCATCGGCTGGAGGGAGGAAACCGATGGAGGCTCCGAGGTCAGGATCGCCGACATGAGCGACGCCTGGCTCGCACCCGTGAACGCCTTCCGGCCCACCGCCATCTCGTAGAGCACGGCACCAAAGGCGAAGATGTCCGTCCGCGCGTCCGTTTGTCTACCCTCGAGCTGCTCGGGGGCCATGTAGGGAACCGTACCAAGCAGGGTGCCCTCGATCGTCAAGTCCTTGGTGCGCGTCGGTGCCGAGGTCAGGGCCTCAATCGGCGCGGGCGCGGCAACAATCTTCGCGAGCCCGAAGTCCATGAGCTTCACGCCCGACTTCGTCAACATCACGTTGCCGGGCTTCAGTCCCGATGAACGACCCCGGCGGCGTGCGCCGTGCCGAGCGCCTCCGCGATCTCCGCGCCATATCGGCAGACCTGCTCGAAGGGAAGCGCGCCCTTGAACAGCCGCTCGGCCAGCGTATCGCCCTCCAGATACTCCATGACGAAGAAGTCCGTCTCCCCGTCTCGCCCGATATCGTAGAGAGCGCAGATGTGGGGGTGGGAAAGCTGCGAGATCGTCCTCGCTTCGCGCTCCAGTCGATCGCGTAGCTCCGGCGACGAGGAGAGCTGCGCCGGAAGGACCTTGATCGCGACCGTGCGGTCCAGTCGCGTGTCCCGCGCCCGGTAGACCTCGCCCATCCCGCCCGCGCCGATTGGCGCGAGGATCTCGTAGGGCCCGAGGCGAGTGCCGACAGCAAGGGTCATCAGGTTGTGCGGATTCTACTCACTCGCGGAGACGGGGGCCTCCGTCAGAGGAGTCTTGGCGGAGCTGATCGGGATCGAATCGGCGCTCCCCGGAATGCTATTTCGGCGCTCTCGCAAACTGAGCTTCGGCCCCACTGGGAAGGCCCCGCTGGATAATACGGCCCACGCCGGCCTTTAACCTCAATCCGAAAATACTTTGCACGTCGCGTATTTGGTTTCCGTCGTAGGGGCGGCCCTTGCGGCCGCCCGCGGGCGGGGGCAAGCCCCGCCCCTACGGCACGCCAGCTGCATCCACTTCAGACGTCGCTTCCCTTCACAGCAGATCTGTCCGTTGGTGGTTTCCCAAGAAGTGTTTATTTCGGATCGAGGTTAACTCTGAGGCGATCAGTAGTAGTCGGAGCAGGACATGTAGGAGCAGGACATGTAGTAGCCGCAGGCGGGATCGGGGCAAAAGAGCTTGCACTTGCGCTCGAGGAGCTCCGCGCCGCAGGTGGGGCAGAAACGCTCGGGATGGGATTCCCGGGAGTCGTCGGCGGAGATGGCTGGAATCTGCTCCGGCTCGGGACATGCCTCAGACTTCATGGAGCTGGCATTGTCGGCCCGGCAGTTGTCGAGGGCGAGGGCGTGACGGCGGCGGGGGTCTCGGCGAGCTTCAAGACGAAGCCCGCCGGAGTCCGCAGCGGCTCGATCGGCGTCGTATCCGGAGTCGGCGGCGCCGGCTCGGTGGCCTGCGCGGCTTGCGCTCGGCGGCGGTGGCCCGCCGCTTTCGAGCCGCAGCCGGTCATCGCGAGGCAAGCCGCCGCGAGCAGGAGAGCGGCCGGCAGCAGGTCTCGATTCGGTTTGAAGAGCCCCGTCAACGTGCTCAGCATCGCCCTCATCAGACAGATTTTGTCATTTTCGCTCCTGCGATTATGCCCGAGTTTGGCGCGCGGGCGCGCGAGCATCAGAGCTAAACCCTTGGCACGCAAGGGAAAAGACGAGAGCGGCGACCTGGTATGGGATTTGAGCTAGGAGAACGACAAGAGGGCCGGCGAGGGAGTTCCGGCGCGAGGGGGAGACTCGAGCTCCCCCATTTATTTTTTTGGGTTTCGAAGACCCGGCAAGCAGTTGGGCGCGCGGAGAGTTCAACGCCGCGAGCCGCGCCTGCGCAGCCCCTGGACTTGCCAGGTCTCCTCTTCCACGTACGGCAGGAGAGAAGGAACCGCCCACCGCTCTCCTTCGAGCCGCAGCAAGAGCGCATCGCCCGAGTCTTTCTCCTCGACGACGCGGAAGGCCGCCCTGGCCGCGGCGATCGACCGGCCGTCCGCGTATGGGATCCGCACGAGAAACTCTTCTCCTCGCGCTTGTGCCCGCCGGCGGACCTCCTCTTCGAGATTCTCGATCCCTTCCCCGGTCCGCGCGGAAACGAAGAGTCCCTGCTCCCCGCGTCGCGCGCCGAAAAAGGCTGCGGCTCGCCCCCCTCCCTCAAGAGCATCCCGCTTTGTCCAGACCGTGAGGATGCGTTCCTCTGCGACGCCGAGCTCTTCCAGGACTTCCAGCGCGATCCGGCGTTCCTCCTCGGTTCGCGGGGAGGAGGCATCCACGGCGTGCAGCACGAGGTCCGCTTCGCGGATTTCTGCCAGGGTCGAGCGGAAGGACGCGACGAGCGAAGTCGGCAGCTTGCGCACGAAGCCGACCGTGTCGATGAAGACGACGTTGGGCAGCCTGCGCGAGACGGCCCGCGCCACTCGTGAGTCGAGCGTCGCGAAGAGCCGGTCGGCCGTATAAGCCGATTCGCGCGTCAGGCGGTTGAAGAGGGTCGTCTTGCCGGCGTTGGTGTAACCGGCGATCGCGACCTGGAGGAGACCCCGCCGGCCCCGTCGCCGGACCGTCCGGGACTTCTCGATCCGGGACAGATCCTCGCGCAGGCGCGCGATGCGCTTTCGGATCTTGCGGCGGTCCACCTCGAGCTTCTGCTCCCCCGGTCCCCGGCCGCCGATGCCGCCACCCAGGCGCGAGAGGTGGCCGTACCGTCCGGCCAGGCGCGGCAGCAGATACTGGAGCTGGGCGAGCTCCACCTGCGTGCGCGCTTCCCGCGTGCGAGCGTGCGACGCGAACACGTCGAGGATGACTCCCGGGCGGTCGAGCGCGCGGATTCCCTCGCCCCACGCATCCTCGAGATTGCGGGCCTGGCCGGGAGTCAGCTCGTCGTCGAACACGACGAGCGTGGCGCCCTTGTCGCGCGCGGTTTCACCGACCTCTCCGACCGATCCCTTTCCGATGTAGGTTGCGGGGTCGGGTGCCGGGCGCTCCTTGACGAACCGGGCCACGACGTCGGCGCCGGCGGTGTCCACGAGCCTTTCCAGCTCGTCCAACTGATCTTCGGTCACCGTGCGAGGAACGGCCCGCGAAGCCACGCCCACCAGAATCGCCTTCTCTCGGATCTTTGTCCTCAAGAAGGCCATTGTAAGTTCCAAATTCCAGATTCCAGATTTCAGATTCCAGGGGACACGCAATTTCTGTAACCTTGGAATTTGGAATCTGGAATCTGGAATCCGGACGGATGTCCTACAATCTCCTCCGTGAACCTCTCCGCGCGCGAGTGTCTCCTCGGCGACCGGCTCGAGCGCCTCTACCGCGCCTACGGACCAGAGACCGCGGACACCGACCCGATCATGTTTCTCGGGCGGTACGGACGGCCCGAAGAC
>WNFV01009602.1_pt1 | contig 12493 bp, 17 predicted proteins | sample 5400101 | NCBI WGS metagenome assembly WNFV01 (sample SAMN13153361, study PRJNA577476) | soil metagenome | isolation source: 115 cm soil or saprolite under grassland replicate 1 | place: USA:California | collected 2016-06-15
TCGAGCAAAGTATGAGCCGTGCTGAGGAGACCTACGACAACGCCTTCGCCGAAAGTCTCTTTTCGCGGTACAAAGCGGAGTTGCTCGAAGGCGGCGCGTTTGCCGACGTCGAGCAGGCGCGGTCGGAGACCTTCGCATTCATCGAAGGCTATTACAATCGAATCCGTCGTCACTCGTCATTGGGCTATGTGAGCCCGGAGACTTTTGAACGAGATTATGTTCAAAGAACGAAAGGCCGCAGATAGCCTTCGCTGCGACGAGCGGTCAAGGGCTTCGCAAGCAGCGCGCCTTGCTGCGCAAGACGGCGCTGCCCAAGACCTGAGTCTCGCTGCGGCTGAATGGCCAGTAAGAGCTGAAGCTCTTCTTCTCACTCGATGAGTGAGCGATCTCATCGAGTTCAACCGGCGCCGCGGCCGTGATCGGCCAGGCGCGAAACATTTTGACAATCAATGAGGAAAGGACGTAAAAGCTAAGACACACTCGTGTCCGCTAAAGTGAGACCACCCCAATGAGACCACCCCATCAGTCCGCGAGCTGGCTCAGGCGATCCGCGAAACCTCCGATCCGGACAAACGCGCGCGCCTGGCCGATCAGATCATAGAGACAGTGAGCGCGATCTTGCAGGAGCGTGACGCTGAAGCGGCTCAAATCGAAACGGCGCCGATCTCAGCGGCCGTATAAAGCGCCTTCCCTTCTCTGCCGACCACGCCCACAAACAGCAAAGCCGGGCGTCACCGGCTTTGAGTTTTAACGATTCGTAGCAGTGATACTTTAGTGGCAGAGGAGGTTGTTGTGGAAGATCGTGGTCGAAAGCGCCGCTAAAGAAGTAGGAAGGCCGACCGGTTGACAAGGCTGGTCGGCTTTTCTGTAAATCGTCACGAGTAAGCTGTTGCTTTTCAGGCGTACATAATAGCTGCGTTGACTGCGGCAATGTGGCGGCGTAGGGTTGAATCTGGTAAAAGCGGCAAGCCAAACAGGCAAGAACGCCGCGGAATGAAATGATTAGTGAGAATCTTAAATGTTAGGAGGAGGGTATCTTTATGAAGATCGGAAAGCTAATTTCAATGTTTGTTGTCAGTTGCCTGTTCGCCTTAAGCCTCGCGATGGGCGCGAATGTGAACGGGCAAACCCGGGGCTCAAAGCTCATGAAGACGAGTGAGACACAGGAGAAAAGTCAGAAAATGAGCAAGAAAAAACCCGGCAAGCACGAACATAAAAAGGCGCACCATCGTCGCGGTTAACGAAGAAACTGCGGAAGGGCGCGGGGTTAACCTGCGCAAAAAAAATATAAGCCGACCAAAGTTAGTAGTTTGGTCGGCTTTTTCACATTTACATTTGTTCGATCCCCTGCCCTCACGGCTTCAAGGCAAGGGCTGTTCTCGCAACAATCTATGGCAAACGACAAATCCAATCCATCCCAGGTAGGACTAAAAGCGGCGGCTCTCTTCGAGGCGCTGAAGGGGCTGCTGGTAATCCTGGCCGGACTCGGACTCCTGGCATTCGTCCACCGTGACGCCCAGGCGTTCGCAGAGCGCCTGGTGCTTCATCTTCACTTGAATCCGGCGCGCCATTACCCGAGGGTATTCATCGAGGCCGCCGGGCGCCTTACTGACGCCCGCCTCTGGCTCTTTGCCACTGGGGCCTTCGCATACTCTGCGCTTCGCTTCGCAGAAGCCTACGGGCTGTGGCGCGCGAGACCTTGGGCGCAATGGATCGGCATTGTTTCGGGTGGCGTCTACTTGCCAGCGGAAGTGATTGCACTGGTCCGCAGGCCAACCATCCTCAAAGCCATCTTGCTGGTCCTCAATGCTGTGTTAGTGGCCTACTTGTCTGTTATCCGATACCGTCAATCCCAGGAGTCAAGGCGGCGAATACGGGGGTGTGTCCCACCTGTCTAACGGCAGAATGAGCTAAAACCTGCATTCGCAGAGATTTATGCCATATTTTGTGGCGGACGGCGGATCACCTGAAAACGCGGCTAAACTCCCTATTCGCAGTGCGTTAGCTGGGAATCCCATCACGGCCAATAGAGCGGGGAAGCCACAAACACGAAAACTGGCCGTTAGTCCCGACTTTCGCTTTTCGATATGCTTGCGCGGCAGATCCTTGCGGATGGCCACGGAAGAGATTTGCGCCGGCTGGACTTATCGCGGCGGTGCGCTGACGGCTCCAATTGGCACGGAGCCGGTGAGTTTGCAGGTGTTTGCACCGCTGCCGCTGTTCCCAGACAGCGATGCGATCAGCGGTTGATAAGACTGCCATTCAACAACTCTTTGCCATGATCAGCGCGAACGCCACTCAAGCCGCGCAGATGATCACGACTCCACGAAAAAATCTAATCCCTCACCTTGCCACCATAAATCACACCACCGAGACTACTATAAGCAGCGCGAGGATGGCGCAGCCACTGTCGCTCGGCTCCTGAGAGTGCTGGGCAAACGGAGGGTTTGCAGGGTGTTGCGCGCATTGCCACAGAGACACAGAGAAGAGTTATGGAGAGATGTAGACTGAACAACTCCCTCACGCTTCACTCCGTGTTTCCGTGGCTCTGTGGCTAAGCTATGCGCTCCAATCTAGGTTTTGCTGGTTTAGGCTCTGCCTGTTTTGCTTTGGCCGCCATGTTCCGTCGCGTGATGCTTGCCCGCTTCCTCAGCGTGATACGTGGCGTGCAGATGGTGCCCGTGTGCAATGTGGGCGTAATGCCCGGCCTTTTCGTGATTACCGGCTTCGTAATGTTTGGCCGCTTCGCGATGATGCCGCGCGGCAAGCTCGTGATGCTCGGCTGCGCGCTCGTGATGCTCCGCGCCTTTATGTTTCGCCATTATTAGTCTCCTTACTTGAAATAAAATAGTGATTGGGGAGACTTCAGGACAGACAGACAACAAGACCTAGCTTGCGCTCAGTCACGCTGTTCATCCATTCAGAGTTACGCGTCAAAGAGGGGAATTAAGGTAAAACTATCACGAGGGACTGACTCCTGCAACTCATCGGCAAGCAGTGGAATCTTCCTGGCATACGAGTCCCGAATGCGGAAGTCTCCGAACGCGAGATGACGATTCAGATTGAAACCATCGACGACCAGCGCTGAACGGTTCAATTGGCGCGGAGTTGGTGAGATGGCAGGTTATCGCACTCGCGCACCGTTGGAGCTTTGCCTGCTTCAGAAGGGACATCCGGTGAATTCCTTACCCTTTCCGATTCGATTGGCCAGGCTCGCCACTGCGGCCAGCAGCTCTGCCGGCTCAACCGGCTTCGGGATATGGTACTCGTAGCCGACGGAGAGGGCGCGCAGGCGGTCTTCCCGACGCCCATAAGCCGTGAGGGCGATGGCCGGAATATGCCCGCCGCGCTCGCTCTCCCGCGCGCGCAATTTCTTCATCAACGTATAGCCGTCTTCCCCCGGCATGCCGATGTCGGAGATGAGAACGTCTGGCCGCCATTCGTTGCAGGCGGCCAAGGCCTCCATCGCGGAGACCGCAGTCCGCACCTCCACGCCGCCCTTTGCGAGCATCATGGTTATAAGCTCACGCGCATCGGCTTCGTCGTCCACAAACAACGCGCGCAGGCCCGCTAGCAATGGCGGATTTTCGGGCTCCAATCTCACACCCGACGCGTTGTCGCACGGCTCGGCCGGCGATACGGCGCGGCCCCGTGCGATCGGCAGCGCGACCGTGAAGGTCGCGCCTTTGCCAAGCCCCTTGCTCGCGGCGCGCACCGTCCCGCCGTGCAGTTCGACTATATGGCGCACGATGGCGAGTCCCAGTCCCAATCCACCCCGTTGGCGGTTCGTCCCGCCGTCCTCTTGCCGGAAGCGTTCGAAGACGTAAGGCAGAAACTCCGGCTTGATCCCCTGCCCGTTGTCGGCGACGACGATCTCGACGTGTGAGTCGGCGCGCTCAAGCATTACCTCCACGCGCCCGCCCTGCGGCGCGAATTTAACCGCGTTGGAAAGCAGGTTCCATACGACCTGCTGCAGCCGCTCCGCGTCACCCGACACCGTCTCCGCCGCCGGGTCGAGCCGCGCGCTCAGGTGGACCCCCTTAGCCTCCGCCGCCGGGCGGACCGTCTCGACGGCGGCCTCGATGACCGAGCCGAGCTTGAGCGGGGCGGCGTCCAGGCGCATCTTGCCGGTGATGATGCGCGAGACGTCGAGCAGGTCATCGATGAGTTGATTCTGCGATTTGGCGTTGCGCACGATGGTTTCGAGAGCGCGAGCGGACTGCGCGGCGTCGAGACGGCCAGCGCGCAGCATCAGCGCCCAGCCGTTAATCGCGTTGAGCGGCGTCCGCAGTTCGTGCGAGACGGTGGAGAGGAACTCATCTTTGAGCCGGTTGGCGTCTTCGGCCGCACGCCTCGCGTCTTGCTCGCTAGCCAGAAGCTGTTGGCGCCTCGCCTCCAACGATAATCGCGCCTGGCTCAGGATGGAAATTGATACGCCGATGACCAGGAAAAGAATCTGCTCAATCCGCTCCGCGAAATTCTTGGCGTAGAATGAGTAAATTGGCTCGATGAAGAAGTAAATGCCAAGGAGCGCGCTGAGCGCGGTCGCCAAAAGCCCCGGGCCCAAGCCACCGTACCACGCGGCCACCACAACCGAGAGAGTGAACACCAGAAGCGGGGCTACATCGCCGAGAACTGGTTCAAGCAGAAACCTGGCGGTGAACGCGACCGCTGTCGCCGCGATCGCTACAAAATATTGCGACGACTTGGAAGGCAGTGCAGACATATACTTCTTCTCTAGTCTATATCCAGGAGAGATTCGGAACAAAAGCCAACTCTCTGCTTTGAGTTTTCGCCAGATCACCATGGCCGAAATCCTTTCTGAAGCGCTGAAAGAGAATCAATGTAAGGGTTTACTGTGATTGATTGCCAGCCAGATAGATGAGGCTGGACGGCCAAAATCCGCACGGATATTACGCCTAGCCGACGTCAAAGGGAAGTTATTACAGAGCGGCGCATTGATTGAGACTCTCCGGGAAACAATTACAAACAGCAAAGCCGGGCGCCTCGTTGCTCAATGACGCCCGGCCTGCCTGTCTACAGTTTTGAGCTTCGTTTCCTCGGCTCGTCAGCGGCCTGGACTGCTTCGGGCTAAATAATAGGGCACTCAAGCCGCCAGTTGCGCGCATTATGCGATCGGCGGTTCGACGCGTCGAGGTTCTCGAAGCGGGGGCGGTTCGTGCCAATTCCCCAGAAAACAGGCGCTTGATGCCTATGCGCGGGTGTTGGCCAATAAACAGCAAAGCCGGGCGGTTCATCTGGAGCGCCCGGCTTTCGCAGTTAAGTGTTGACGGGTTGATGTTGGCGCGGAATTGGTGAGTTTGCAGGTCGTGGCGCCGCAACCTCGATGGCGCTCAATGCTGCGGCCTGCGACGCAAGAGCAAGATGACTGCGCCCGCAATTATGGCAATCAACAGAAGCCCGACCAGCCATCCGCCTGCCATACCTACGCCGCAATTCATCATTCCGCCCATCGTCACGCCCATCAGCGCCCTGCCGATGAAACCAATGACAGTAATCGCCCCTATCACCGCCAGCGCAATCAACACAATGTTCCATACATCTCTGTTTGTCATACCTCGCCCTCCTAACTTCGACAATTACATGTTACATCCTGTAGTCGGCTATATGCGCTGAACGCTTCAATTGGCGCGGAGTCGGCGAGTTCGCAGACTGTCGCACATATTGATTTCCCTGCGGCTAGGCGTAGACTTGTAGTTGGGAAAGTACGAGACAGTCTAATAGGTCTCTACTTCTTGCTGCTGTCGCGGTTTCGTCCAGCGTCAGCGGCTCGAAGATAAGACAAGCGATTGCACAAGCGTCGTTGTCAGCCTATTAGAAGGATTTCGTACCTTCCCATTGCTTTTGGCCCCGAAGCCCGGCTTTCGCGCAGAATCGACCCAGGTTGATTTTAGGGACTACGTCGCGCCAACTCCTGAACGCGCAAGGAAGGCCGCAATGCGCGCGAAATTCGGCCATAACACACGCGCCTCTCGCCACGAATACGCCCCTTCCCTTTGCGCGTCGAGCTTCGAACCGGCGCCCGCATGGGTTCAACGCCTACAACACTTCGCGGCCAATCTAAGCCGCTTGTTTACCTGCTGCCAGGGCCTTCACATCCTCGGTCGTGAGTGGCGTCCCACCAATCCCCAAATCGCCGCTCTTCACCTCCTCAATCAGAACCCAGGTGACTTTACGCATGTTCTCTCCTTCGATACTGACCATGGCGTCGGTCAGCTTTTCCACCATCTCCCGCTTCTGCGAATCCGAGAACACGCCCTCGATGAGTTTGACATTAACTAATGGCATAAATTTCTCCTTTGGATTTTTATTACCGGCTTTCACTCTTCACACCAGCGCAAAATTCATCTCTATAATCATCATACCGCCTCCTGAACGATTTGGAATTGGCCGGGAGTGAGTTATCCGGGAAGAGGATGCGCGGATATGTAGCCGGGTCAATCACGCGGGTTTTCCGCGCTTGAGACTTCGCCACCACAAACACAAAAGCCGGGTCATCGCCCGGCTTTTGCTTTGCCGCATGCTTGCGTGGCAGATCCGTGCGAACGGTAGCCGGAGAGACTTGCGGCGGCTGGACTTGTCGTGGCGGTGCGCAAGGGGTTGAGATTGGCGCGGAGCCGGAGAGTTTGCGGGTTGTCGCACCTTCGCCCCGATCCACTTCAGCTTAGGTGAGTTTGTCGGGTGATTCAGCCTACGGCCCAGAGCCATGCTTTCTGTCCAGCCTATTCCGGGTTCGAGAACGATTCGCCTTAATGCCGCATGCGGCATTAAGGCGAATCGTTCTCGAACCCGAAATCAAGCCGAGCCCTGCCCGGAGCTACGGCTTCAGCAGTCTCTATGCGGCGCTCAATCGTGAAGCCTGGAGGTTGGCCGATGAGTATTCACAGGACGGATTTCTTGTAGGATTTGCGCAAGGCTCGTCCGGACTGGCTGAAGGCGCAATCAGCGCTTTTCCGATAACTTGCACACCTCTACGATCCTACTCAGGATTGGATTAGCCATCTGATAATTCGTCTTCCCAGATTGATCTTGCCCAACGCCCACGAAGTTGTAGTTTCTCCCCCTTGCCCTCAGATGCAGAATGGGTAGCGCAGTTTGAGTTATTCCAGGTCTTGGTTCTCTGGTTTCCACCATCAACGCCCTCTTTAGCGACTGGCAGGAAACTGTAAAATTATGGTCAGGGTTGCGGTCTCCGTTGATCTCAGTGTAGCTGACCGTCTGGTCGCTTGCGGCAATAGTCAAAATCCCATTTCCCCATCCTGCCTGACTATTCGAATTTGATGATGAACGCGGGCCCAGCCCCGCCCGTGACCCTCTTCCAAGATCGATACCGACAAAATATTTACTGCCGTGTTCATGATAGACGGTGAATGCGTATGTTCCAGGCGCCCGCGATGGTTCATCTGCGGGCGTGGGCGTAGACTTCGATGTTGTGTTGCTGGCTAGCTCCTCTTTCAAAGGCGCAGGCGATTCGCAGACGGCGTCTCTTTGATTGCCCTTGTTTTGAGCCGAAATAACCGGCAAAGCTAACAGCGGCATGAATATTAAACTCGAGATTATTCGTTTCATCTGATCTCCCTTTTATTGAAGGTTGCTCGTCATTACTTCGACCATGGCTGCAACCACATGGCGACGTCTCGGGGGATGATTTTGGCGCTATCCTCTCACCTAAAAATGTATCGTACGACTGACGCCGCAGGACGTTCAGCGCCTATTCCTGTCGCAGCGCCGTCGCCGGTTGGATCCAAATAGCCCGCAGAGAGGGGATGAGTGACGCGGCCAGGGCCACCATGGCGAGCAATCCTCCCGCCACCAGGAATACGAGTGGATCTTGGGGTTTCACCTCATAGAGCAGGGTCGACATCGCACGAGTCAGGAAGAACGCGCCAACCGCCCCGATCGCTAAACCGATCACCGTAACCTTCACGCCCTGTCCCAAGATCATTCGCAACACATCGGACGTCTCCGCTCCCAGCGCCATGCGAATGCCGATCTCACGCGTCCGTTGCGTTACGTTGTAAGCGAGCACGCCATAAATTCCAATTGCCGACAACAGCAGCGCCAAGCCTGCGAAAATCAAACATAACACCATTGCCGCCCGCCTGTTCAACAGCGATCTCGACATCCGCTCCGGCATCGTCTTCATGTCAAACAGGGCCAGCTCCGGATCTACTTGCGCCAATTCGCGCCTGAGGACGTTCGTCAGCGGTATCCCGTTGGTTTCACTACGGAGGACAAGGTACATGTTGTTTGGCGTGTTCTGCTTGTAATGAAAATATATCTGCCCGACGGGATTCTGCTCTGCCAAATCACCCGCCTTCACGCTGCCCACAACTCCGACTACAGTGAACATGTCCTGGCTATCGATTTCATGTAACTTTGCGCCAATGGGGTTACCGTTCGGCCAATACTTGCGCGCCATGAACTGGTCCACCAGCGCAACACGCATTGAATCCGGCCCATCGCTGTCCGAAACGTTCCGCCCGGCCAGCAGCGGAATCCCCATTGTCTGAAGATAGCCGCTGTCAATCGTGTTCCAGCCCGGCGCCGGAGGGATTTCTCCCGGTGCCGTCACATAGCCTTCGACGACGATCGCGCTCGCAGTATGGCTGCTGCTGAACGGCAAGTACGTTGTGACGCCTGCTTGCCTCACCCCCGGAATCGACCGGACTTTTTCGAGCAGTGTGGAGACAAAGTTCTGTCGCTGGGAGGCTTCCCTGTAGCGGTTCGACGGCAGCGAAAACCGGGCCGTCGCTACATTCTCCGCTCTGAATCCCGGGTTGACCGCCAGCAACCGGATGAAGCTTAACGCCAGAAGGCCAGATCCGTTTAGTAGCACGAACGCCAGTGACACTTGAATGACTACGAGGGTCGCCCGAAACGATAACGCCCGCCGCCCTGCCGTGCCCGCGCGTTCATTGTCACGGAATACTTCGCTCATATCGCTCTTGAGCAAATGCAACAGCGGTATGCTGCCAAACGCCAGGCCCGTCAGCACTGTCATTGCCATTGTGAATGCCAGCACTCCTCCATCGATTTGGATACTCGCGCCGCGCGGAAGGTCTTCAGCCCCCAGGGACGAAAGCGCCCAAACTCCCCCAAACGCAATTCCTATCCCCAGCAACCCACCCAACGCGGAAATGATGACGCCCTCGGTCAGGAGTTGCCTGGAAAGCCGCCATCGCCCCGCCCCCAAACTAAACCGTATGGCAAGTTCCTTACGTCGGGCAATGGCGCGCACCAACATCAGGTTCGCTAAGTTCACGCACCCAATCAGCAACACGCCAAAAACCGCCACCTGCAATAAGTAGAGTGTATCTTTGACATTGCGGACCAGCTCGTCCTTCAATCCGATGACTTTTGTCTGGAATTGCGCGCTCTCCAGCAATTCCTTGAACTTCGGGAAGCGGATGAGGTTCTCTTTATTTAGAATATCAATCCGCTGCTTTGCTTGTGTGACAGTTACGCCCGGCTTCAGACCTGCGATCATCCCCCAACTATTGCTGTGCCGCGCGTCATCCGATGTCTGCTCTGGCGTGAATGCAAACGGTACCCACAGCTTCCGATCCGGGTTCAGCGCGCGGAACGCATTCGGCATCACACCGACAATGCTATAGGGAATGCCGCTCAAACGAATATCTGTAGGCACCGGAGATCATCCGATCAAATGCCTGAGATCATCGCGAAAATATGTCGACTTTAAGTGTCCCTATCGAGGCGCCTGCGGCCGGAGATCATCCGAGTTTTGCCATCGCTTTTTGACACTATCCGTTTTCAGGGACAAAAAGCGGCGGCAGAAATTTATGATCTCTGGCAGGAGCGGATGATCTCCGGCAGAAAGCCGATGATCTCAATCATTACCGTGCGGATGGGGACAGAAAGCGGCGGCAGAAAATTGCGTTGTTCTCAATCATGCCGTCGGATGATCTCAGGCCTCTACAATTAGGTATGGTTGCCGGTAATTGAACCTCGAACATTTTCGAGTCGCCTTCCACTTCCACCGCCTTCAGTCCGAACCCTTCCCAACTCATTTCGCGCCACCCCTCCTCGACTCTTCTTGTGTTGCCTCAACCGCAGTCAAAGCGCCTCGCAGCCCTTCAAGCATGTGCTCATAAGTCGTATCTGGATGCGCGTCGCGATAGGCGTTAAGCGCAGTGAGAACGGCTTCAAACACCCCGATTGATGACGCTGGCTTTCTCTTTTCAAGCCGCATTTGCCTTAGTCTGCTGACGGCCTGCCGATCGGAAAAGTTTTCCAAAATGCCTGGCTCACTGCTAGCCACATAACGCGCTCTAGTCATTTCGCCCGCGCTCCTTTCTTCGCGGACTTCTTCGCGGCGGGCTTCTTCGCTTTGGCCATAGGCTTGCCGTTGCGTTCGAGCAGATGGCGGATTTGCTCATCCGTGCGGGCCTGCGCCGCAATGAGCGCTTTGATTTGTCCGTCGGTCTCGACAAAGCGCCCGTTCGTTTCTTTGACGAACTCGGCTAAAAGCTCGGCCGTCTCGGCATGTACGACGGCGAGCGTGGCAAGCTTCTTGTCGGTCTCGGCGAAATAGTCGCGCGTCTCGTTCCTGGACTCCCGGACGAACGCTTCGAGCAGCTCGCAATTGCCTTCGAGCCGCCTTTGCGCCTCGGCGAGTTTGGCGAATCGCTCCTCGTTCTTGAGCTGGCTGTCGGCCAGGTCGCCCACCACCTCGAACAGGCGCGCGAGCTGCTCGTCGTACCTGTTCTGTGACTCAAGGCTCGCCGCGATCATCCTGTCGATCTCGGCGATGTCCGCTATGTGGCGAGAATGCAATTCGGCGTGCTTCGCCTGATTCTCAGCCACAGTCTGTAGGGTTTGGGTGATCTCTTCGACGGTCATTTGCGCTACCTCGATTTAGGAAGACGGCAATAAAAACGAACCATTGCGGCGTCATTAGGGTTATAGTCTCTCCGCTTGCCATCAATGGTTTCTTCTTCAAGAATAGTCAAGCGAGTGATCTTGGAGACATCGAACAGGCGCCAGCCTTTCGGCGCGCCCGACGAACTGTAGCCTCGAATCTGATACGCGCGCAGCACGTCGGCGCCCGTCTTGCTTTCGCCGAAGCAATAAGGCTCTACGATCCGAACGGCGACGTCATCGTCATAAAGAAAGCGGAGCGGTTTCTTGTTGGAGATGGCGGCGCATATCTTGGTTTTCATGTTCGCTCCCGGAGGTCGTTATGAGTACCACAATTCAAATTGACGAAGCCGTTTACGGCCAAACAAAAGAAGCGTTGGAGATGGCGCTGCTGATGCTCGATGAAGAGAACCAGCCGCCGCAGTGGACACGAGAAGAAGCTTTCAAAGTGATCTACGCCGCGCATCAATCGTTTTCGGCTTGCGAGCCTATGAAGTCGCGGACGAACACGGCTGAATAGCCGCCTCCCTCTCCACCAGCCCTTTCGCCTGTTTCTTCGCCAATCCTTTCTTCGCCTTCATCTCGACTACCGGCGTCATTTCGCGCCCCCCTTCTTCAACGCCTTCTTTGCGGCTGGCTTCTTCGCCCTGGCCTTCGCCTTCGGCCTGGCCGTGGTCGCCGGAGGCTCGAACGGCAAGCCGGCGCTCTTCTCCGCCGCTTCCTCTTTCTCGAACGTGTTGATTATCCTGCGCGCATATCTCAGATTTTCTTCTCTGGTTCCCGAAAGCGCGCGCGGATCATTTAGCTCGGCGTTCCTTCTTTCAATCTCGGCAAGCAGCCTTGCGTCTTGTTCGTCTTTCGTCAGCGCATTCCATCCACGCGACGCCACAACCTTGTCATAGTCGGGGCCGAAGATGCCGAAATGGGTTTTCGGACGACCTGGCTTGCGGTCGGCGACAAGAGCAAGGTCTCTCTCCTCGACCAGCCAATCCCGGCCAATTTTCTGAGCGGGCAGCCTCTCATCTTTGATGAGCTGGTGAATGCGTGTCACGTGAACGCCGAGTTTCTCGGCGGCCTGGTTCGTTGTTATCAAAGCCATCATGCGACTTTTTATACACGCCGAAAAATCCTCTGTCAAGCTAGAAGATTTTCGTTAACAAACCCTCTATTTTGCTATAGAGTTTACCTGTCACTGGATAACACGGAAAAGGACACCCTATGAATCTCGACATCACCAAACTCAACGCGACAGTGGAAGCGGCCAAGGCCAAAGCGCCGGCGAGCTGGTCGGCCAAGATCGACAAGGCCGCCTCGATGGCCCCACGGCAGGGAAGCTGTTATAACCGGCAATAAGCCCCTCTGGTTCTGCTGAAATGGGAGAGGGAATTTCCCCAAAAAGGAAGAACCGGAAGTTTTACCCCTGAAAAACGAGGTTCTGTCTCGATTTCTGCGTCTAAATCGGAACAAGAAAGATTGGCACAGACAGCTTCTTTCTGGTACTACATTTTTTGCGAAGAAAATCGTACCGATGGAAACTGCCTGTGCGTTCAACTACCGTACTTGAAATCCCAGCCGCAGAGCAAGAGGCTCT
>WNFV01008538.1_pt1 | contig 12492 bp, 13 predicted proteins | sample 5400101 | NCBI WGS metagenome assembly WNFV01 (sample SAMN13153361, study PRJNA577476) | soil metagenome | isolation source: 115 cm soil or saprolite under grassland replicate 1 | place: USA:California | collected 2016-06-15
AAGGCCGAGTGGCGCAATTTCAGGCTGCGCAGCCGCCAGGCGAAGCAGCAAGATCGGCGCTCGTCGGTTGCGCGCAGCGCCGCGCCGGCGAGGCCGAAGGCCGAGTGGCGCAGACAACAAGGCCGAGCGGCGCAGACAACAAGGCCGAGCGGAGCAATTTCACGCCGCTCGGCGGCGGCGCAGCGCCCACCGGCCGAGCACAACGCCCGCGGCCACGATTCCGACCACCGCGACCGCGGCCCCGCCGAGGGCGAGCCCCTGGCGCCGCCGAGGGCTGACCGTTGCCCATGGCGTCGCCGGAGCGGTGGCCACGTAGGCCTCCTCGTTGGTGTAGCTCGGCACCCAGCCCTCGGCCCGCAGGCGATCGTTCGCCACGACCCACGGGTGCCTGGTGTAGGGCACCAGGCCGGGCCGGTCCGGCGCCAGCAGCAGCCGCCACCGCAACGTGGCCACCCGGGTGGCGAACCGATCGGGCAGCCGCACCCGGGGCCCTCCGGCCAGTGCCCGCAGCGCCTCACCGGTGATCCACCCGTCCGGCGCCACGTTGAAGGGCCCCTCGAGCCGGAGGCGCCGGGCGAGGTCGACCGCCGCGGCCAGGTCGGCGTGATGGACGAACTGGACCGGCGCGTCGTCGCCGGCGTCGACCGGGCCGGCTGCCGTGCGGAGCGCCCGAGCCAGCGAACCGTCGTCGTCCTCGGCCACGGGCACCGCGGCTCGGAGCACGGCGACCGCGGTGCCTGGGTGGCCGGCCAGCCACTCCCCGGCCAGCCGCTCGCGTTCGGCGGCCTTGACCGCCAAGGACAGCTCGGGGTTGGGCCGCACCGGCGCCTCCTCGGTGAGCGGCACCGGGTTGGTCGGCCAGGCGCCGTAGACCGTGGTCGACGACAGGATCACGGCATGGCGGACGCCTGTGGCGGCCGCCGCATCGAAGACGGCACGGGTGGCGGGTGCATCCTCGTGGAGGTGCACCAGGCTGGTCGTCCCCACCATCTGGCGCTTGAGCTCGCCCGCGGCGTCCGGTCCGAGCTGGTGGTCGGCGATCTCGACGATGCGCGCGACGTCGGGATCGCGACGGAGCAACTCGAGCACCCGGCGACCGAGGGGCGTGGCGCCGGCGGTGAGGACAACGGTCTGCACCCGCCTACCATGCCAGCGTGAGCCCCTCCGGTCCACCCGACCCCGGCGACGATCCCGGCGAGGATCGCGGCGACGAGGGTGACGCCAATCCCTTCCAAGGCGTTCCGTTTTTCGGCGACCTGGCTCGGTTGTTCAAGCAGGGCCCGATGAGCTGGGATGCGGCCCGGCAGCTCGCGGTGCAGATCGCCACCGACGGGAAGTCCGAGCCCAACGTCGACCCGATGGAGCGGATGAAGCTCGAGCAGCTGGCCCGGGTGGCCGACCTTCAGGTCGCAGCCGAGACAGGTCTGTCGACGTCGATCGCGGGCCAGCCGCTCTCGATCTCGCCGGTGAACCGGAGCCAATGGGTCCAGCGCTCGGCCGACGCCTACCGTCCCCTGCTGGAGAAGATCGCCGGCTCCCTCACCGGTGAGACGACCGGCCGACTGGGCGACGCCGAGGTCGACATGCCCGAGGGCGACCCCATGGCCGCCTTCTTCGGCCAGATCGGCAAGCTGATCGGCCCGGTCATGGTCGGGATGACCTCGGGGAGCATGATCGGCCATCTGGCTCGCCGGTCGCTGGGCCAGTACGACCTGCCCGTCCCACGGCCACCGAGCGACGAGCTCCTGGTGGTGACGCCGAACGTCAACGAGTTCGCCGACGAGTGGTCGCTGCCCCTCGACGACCTGCTGCTGTGGGTCGCCATCCACGAGATCGCCCACCACGCCGTGCTCGGCGTGCCCCACGTGCGCCGGCGGCTCGACGACCTGATGCGTCGCTACGCCGGCGCCTTCCAGCCCGATCCCATGGCCCTGCAGCACCGGCTCGACGAGCTCGACGTCGACCCGATGTCGCCCTCCGGGATGAAGGAGATCCAGGAGGCCTTCGGCGACCCAGACGTGCTGCTCGGCGCGCTGCAATCCGAGGAGCAGGCCTCGTTGCTGCCCCCGCTGCACGCCCTGGTGGCCGTGATCGAGGGCTACGTCGACGAGGTCATGGACCGGGTAGGGACCCGGCTGATCTCGTCCTACCCGATGCTCACCGAGGCGCTCCGCCGACGCCGGGTGACGGCCGATCCATCCGATCGGTTCGTCGAGCGTCTCCTCGGCCTCGAGCTCACCCAGGCCGCCTACGAACGCGGCTCGCGGTTCGTCGACGGCGTCATCGAGCGGGAGGGATGGGAAGCACTGGAGCGGCTGTGGCGGTCGGAGCGCGAGCTCCCCACCCCGGCCGAGGTCGACGCCCCCGGGCTGTGGCTCGCCCGCATCGAGCTTCCCGACTCGCTCGGCTGACGCCGACCTCGGCGGCCCGACGTCACCTGCTCGGCCGCGTGGAGACCGGCCAGATAGGTGAACAGGGCGAACCCGGCCACGCCGGCCACGAGAAGGAAACCGAGCCGGGCGGGGATCGGGACGATGACGGGCAGGAACCCGCCGATGACCCAGATCACCTGGAACCTGGCCTCGAAACGGGCGAACGAGCTGCCACGGTGGGCGTCGGGTGCGTCGCGCTGGACGATGGCGTCGAATGCCTGCTTGCCAGCGGTCGAGGCACCGGCGATTGCCAGGGCCAGCATGGCCGCGCCGAACAACCCGCCCCGCCCGGCGGCCACGAGGGCGGCGATGCCGGTGACCAGCAACGAGCCCTGCAGCATGCGCTCCTCGGTCGCCATTCGTCGCAGGACGGGGGCGAAGACCGCGCCGACCAGTCCGCCGACCACGGACAGGCCGATCACCACCCCGAAGTGCCACGCCGGGGCGCCGGCGGCCGCGCCCGTCCCCGCCGGATCGAACCCGGCCGCCACCCGAACCGCCCGGCCCAGGGCCAACCCGACCGGTATGGGCCCGTCCTCGCCGCCGCCGCGCAGGTCGAAGGCCAGCAGGAAGGTGACGAAGCCGACGATGCCCCGCAGCACACCCATCGCCGAGCCGCCGAGCACGATGCCGGTGCGCTGCAGTTCGGCGGAGGCGGCCGGCGGCTCGGGCTCGTGTTCGACGGTGTCGTTGGGCAGGCGCACCCCGGCGAACACGGCCACCGCCGACACGACCGCGGCCAGGAGCAGCGTCGCCTCGGGCCCGACCCACTCGTTCAGTGCCAGCCCGGGCACGGCGGCCGCGAACCCGGCGAGGCCGGCGATGAGCTGCAGCTTCGAGTTGGCTTCGACCAGCTCGAGGTCGGTGGCGACAACCGATGGCACCAGGGCGCTCTTGGCCACCTGGTAGGTCTTGGACAGGACGAGGAACATGAACGCCTCGGGGAACAGCAGCAACCCGTCGATGTCGCCGACCATGAACGCGCAGACAACGATGCGACCGGCGGCGGTGGCGATGACCATCCAGCGCGGACCGCTGCGCAACCGGTCGAGCGTGGGACCGATGATCGGGGCGACGATCGCGAACGGGGCCATGGTCAGCAGCAGGTAGAGGGCGACCCGCCCGCGCGCCTCACCGGTGGGAATGGAGAAGAACAGCGAACCGGCAAGGGCCACCGCGACCAGGGCGTCGGAGCTCACCAGCAGGGCGTGGGCCCGGGCCAGCCGGGAGAAGCCCGAAACGGTCAGGCGGTTCGGGCCGGTTGCCCCGCTCGGACGACGTCGGTCCTCCCGCGGTTCTCCGAGCGGCCGCCACCCCGACCCTTCCGCACCTGTCACCGACCCGCATGGTACGGGCCCGGCGCCCGCGCCTCGGGCCGCCCCCGCCCCACCACTCCGAATGTGGGGTGGTTGTGGTCGCCAGAGCGACCACAACCACCCGAAGAACGGCTGGGCCGGCGACTACGGCGACTACGACGGTCAGGGCTTGGGGAGCTCGTACTTGTAGCCCAGGCCGCGGATGGTGACGATGCGGGTCGGGGTGGACGGGTCGTCCTCGACCTTGGAACGAAGCCGCTTGATGTGGACGTCGAGAGTCTTGGTGTCCCCGACGTAGTCGGGTCCCCACACCCGGTCGATCAGGAGGTCGCGTGTGAGCACTCGGCCGGCGTTGTCGAGCAGCAACGACAGCAGCTCGAACTCCTTGAGCGGAAGGTTGACCCGCGCCCCCCGGATCCGGACCTCGTGGCTCTCGGGGTCGAGGCTGACGTCGCCGACCTCGACCGCGTCGCCGGAGAAAGCGTCGGGCTCGTCCCTCGGCGCCCGCCGCAGCACCGCCCGCATCCGAGCGACCAACTCCCGCAATCGGTACGGCTTGGTGACGTAGTCGTCGGCGCCGACCTCGAGGCCCACGACCGTGTCGATCTCGCCGCCCTTGGCCGTCACCATGATGATCGGGACACGAGAGCGCTTGCGGAGCTCACGGCACACGTCGATGCCCGACACCCGCGGCAGCATCACGTCGAGCAGGACGAGATCGGGCTCGACCACGTCGAACAGGTTCAGCGCCTCGGCGCCGTCGCGGGCCACCTCGACCCGAAAGCCCTCCCGGCTGAGACCGAGGCTGAGGGCCTCGACGAAGGACTCCTCGTCCTCGACCACCAGGACGGTGTGGGTGGATCCGGCGACCACGGTCACCTCGTCGCCGCCGGCAGAGCGAGGGTGAACGTTGAGCCGTCGCCCTCGTGCGATCGAACCCGGACGCTGCCGCGGTGGTTGTTGGCCACGTGCCGGACGATGGCGAGCCCCAGCCCGGTGCCGCCGGTGGAACGGGCGCGGGCCCGGTCGACCCGGTAGAAGCGCTCGAAGATCCGGTCGAGGTCGCGTGACGGGATGCCGATGCCGCGGTCCTCGACCTCGATCTCGACCAGGCCGTCGACCTCCTTGATCCGCACCTCGACCTGCGAACCGGGGTCGGAGTACTTGACCGCGTTGTCGACCAGGTTGGCCACCGCCGACACGAGCTGGCGTCGGTCGCCGAGGACAACGGCGTCCTCGGCGACGTCGACCACCTTGACGTCGATGTGGGCCCGCTCGGCCGCGGGCCACGCCCGCTCGACCGCTTCGTGCACGATGGAGGTCACCGGTACTGCCTCACGTGACAGGCGCTCCTCGGCTTCGATGCGGGACAGCTCGAGCAGGTCGTCGATCAACTGTCCGACCCTGAAGGCCTCATGGTGGATGCGGTCGGCGAGCCGCTTGACCACATCGGGATCGTCCTCGTCCTCCATGGTCTCGGCCAGCACGCCCAGGGCGCCGACCGGCGTCTTGAGCTCGTGGGTGATGTTGGCCACGAAGTCGCGGCGAATCTCCTCGAGGCGGCGTCGCTCGGTGACATCCTCGATCACCACCACCGCGCCATGGTCGAGGCGCCGGGCACGCAGCACGAGGTTCCAGCGCGGCGGGCCGTAGAGATCGAGGACGTCGCTCACCGACCCCTCGGCCGGGGCCCGTTCGAGCAGCTCGGCCACGGCCGATTGCACGATCGTCTCGGCGTGGCGGCCCTCGGTGAACCGGCGAGCGGCGGCGTTGGCGAACACCTGCCGACCCGACGCCTCGCTCACGACCACGCCCAATGGCGCGCCGTCGAGCGCGAGGCGGATGAGCGACGACGAGGCCGTCGGAGCTTCACGTGCGGGCTCGGGCCGGACGGCGGCGCGTCGTCCGGCCAGGAACGCCGCGGCTGCGACCACGGCGACGACGAGCAACCCGGCGGCGGCGGCCAGGGTCGCCGCACCAGCACTCAGCTCGACCACGGCATCAACGCTAAGGCTCGGACCGGCGAAGACCGCGAATGCACGCGGATTCGCCACCCTTAGTGCCCGGCACTAGCGAACCTCGGCCACCAGGTGGTCGGGATCCCCCGTGATGAGGTAGCGCAGCCTGGCACCGATGACGGCGGAGTGGTCGGCGATCCGGTCGACGGCCTGGCCCACGGTGAACGTGCGGACCGCGATGCGCACCGCGTCGGTGCCTTCCAGCCGGAGCAGCTCGGTCATGAGCCGCTCCTGGAAAAGGTCCATCGTCCTCGGCCCGGTGGCCAGCTCGGTGGCCAGCCCGAGATCGAGGGTGGCCCAGGCCCGCAGGGCGAGCCGGTAGCGGTCGATCGCCCGGTCGGCCATGGCCAGGATGATGTCGAAGGTGGCGGGGCTCGACGCCAGCAGGGGCTGCTCCGGAGCCAGCTTGACCACGCGCAGGGCGAGGTCGCCGATCCGCTCGAGGTCGGACAGCACTCGGAGCACCGAGACGACGAACCGGAGGTCGGAGGCGACGGGCGCCTCCCGGCGGAGCAGGTCGTAACACCGCTCGGTGAGCGAGACGTTCATCTCGTCGATGATGTCGTCCCCGACCAGCGCCTTGTCGGCGGCGTGGGCATCACCGGTCGAGAGCACCTCGCGCATCCGCTCGAGGGCCTGGTCGACCCGGACGGCCATGACCTCGACCTGCAGGTGGAGCTGTTCGAGCTCGGCCGCGAACTGGCGGCGGTAGGGCCCGCCGGGCGCCAGGGGCTCGCTTGCCGTGCCCATCGGCCTCAGCCGAACCGGCCGGTGACGTAGTTCTCGGTGCGCTCGTCGGTCGGGTTGGAGAAGATGGCCTCCGTGCGGTCGTACTCCACGAGCACGCCGTAGGGACGCGTCCCATCGTCCGGAACCTCGGTGGAGAAGAAGGCGCAGCGATCGCTGATCCGAGCCGCCTGCTGCATGTTGTGGGTCACGATCACGATCGTGTAGTCCTGCTCGAGCTCGGCGAGCAGGTCCTCGATGCGGGCCGTGGCGATCGGGTCGAGCGCCGAGCACGGCTCGTCCATCAGGATGACGTCGGGCTCGCAGGCCAAGGCCCGGGCGATGCAGAGCCGCTGCTGCTGGCCGCCGGAGAGGCCAAGGGCGGAGTCGTCGAGGCGGTCCTTCACCTCGTCCCAGAGGGCGGCTCGCTGGAGCGATCGCTCGACGCGATCGGCCAGCTCCTGCTTGCCTTTGATACCTGCCAGTTTGGGGCCGTACGCCACGTTCGCAGAGATCGACTTCGGGAAGGGATTGGGCTTCTGGAACACCATGCCGATCCGCCGCCGAACCTCGACGGCGTCGACCCTCCGATCGTAGAGATCGACCCCATGGTAGGTGACGAGGCCATCGACCCGGGCGATCTCGATGAGGTCGTTCATGCGGTTGAAGCATCGCAACACCGTCGTCTTGCCACATCCGGAGGGACCGATCAACGCGGTGATCTCGTGCTTGTGGACGACGAGATCGACGTCGCGAACCGCCTGGACGCCGCCATAGGACACGCTCAGTCCCTGCATCTCGAACACGACCTCGCCGTCCTCGAGGAGCGGTCGCTCGGCGTGGTCACCGGCTCGCGGTGCCAGGTCGATGACGACATCCTTGGCTTCCATGGTCACAGGCCTACCTCTTCCGGTCGAACGTACCGGGCCTTGGGCCCGGGGTGGCGAAGGTCTGGCCGCGCCGCCCTCATGTCGTGCCCCGCTTCTTCTCGAAGCGGTTGCGGAGCAGAATCGCGGCGGCGTTGGCAACCAGGACGACCGCCAGAAGAACGATGATGGCGGCCGCCGTCAAGGCCCGGAAGTCGGGCTGGGGGAGGCCGGCCCAGTAGGTGATCACGATCGGAATGGCGGTGAATCGCTCCTGGAGCGCCCCCACGTCCAGGATCCCTGGGTTGGAGCCGATCCTCCCGGTCACGGCGCCGACCAGGATCAACGGCGCCGCCTCGCCCAGGGCGCGGGCCAGGGAAAGGACCGTCCCGGTGAGGATGCCAGGAGCCGCGTAGGGCAGCACCTGTGTACGCACCACCTCCCAGCGGGTCGCGCCGAGCCCGTAGCCTCCCTCGCGCAGAGCGTTGGGCACGGCCCGGATGGCCTCGGCTGCGGTGATGATCACGATCGGCAGCACGAGGATCGCCATGGTGATGCCGCCGGCAACCACGCTCCGCCCACCGGTGAGGCCCCCGAACGTCTTCACGAAGATGGCAAACCCGAGGATGCCGTAGACGATCGACGGGATGCCGGCAAGGTTGCGGATGTTGATGTTGACGAAGCGGGTGAACCGTGTGTCGCGGGCGTACTCCTCGAGGTAGACAGCGGCCCCGATGCCGAGCGGGAACGCCAGCACGACGGTGAAGACCCCGATCCAGAGGGTCCCTCGGAGACCCTGGGCGATGCCAGACTCCGATGCCGCGAAGCGCAGCGTTCCCGACATGAAGTCGCCGAATCGGCTCGCCAGGACATCCCACCCGCCGGTGAAGATGTCGACGAGCAGCACCCCGAGGACGACGATGGCGAAGCTGAGAGAGAGGAACATCGCCACCCGGAAGGCGAGACCGGTGACGTCGACGCGTTTGCCCTGGAGTTGCGCCTGGACGACCTCGGTGGCGACCCCGGTGGAAAGCGGTGTGGTGATGGCCATCCGATTCCTCAGTACCGCTTGCGGACCCGGCGGACGAACCGGTCGGCGACCAGGTTGAGCGACAACGTGACGGCGAAGAGCAGCAGCCCGACGAAGAACAGGCTCTGGAACGTCAGGTCCTCACCGACCACCCGGTCGGTGCCTGCCGCGATCGAGGCCATGCCGGCCGTCATGGTCAGACCGCCCTCGAGCGGGTTGACCTGGAAGATCGAACCTCCGGTACGGCCGGCGGCGATGAACACCACCATGGTCTCGCCGATCGCACGCGAGAAGCCGACGATGAAGGCGGCCACGAGACCGGAAACGGCTGCGGGAAGCACGACCTTGACGACGGTGGTGACCTTCTTCGCGCCCAGGCCGTAGGAGGCGTCGCGCAGTGTCTGCGGGACCGATCGCATGGCGTCCTCGGAGATCGAGGCGATGAGCGGGATGATCAGCACCCCCACGCCGATGCCGGCGGCGAGCATCGTCTGTTGCGGGGACCCGTCGAACACTCGCTGGATGATCTCCGGGGCGATGAACGTGAGCGCGAAGAAGCCGACCACGACGCTCGGGATGCCGGCGAGAATCTCCAACGTCGGCTTGAGCACACGACGGACCTTCGGCCGGGCGTACTCGGAGAGGTAGATGGCACCGCCCAACCCGACGGGCACGGCGATGGCCAGCCCGACGGCCGTGACGATCAGGGACGCCACGACCAGGGTCTTGATGTCGTAGATGCCGCGGCGTGGGAACCAGCCGTCGGCCCACAGACTGGCCCATTCGACCTGGCTGATGAACGTCCACGCCTCGCGGATCAGCGAGAACACGATGAGGGCGCTCACCACGACCGAGAAGAAGGCAGCGCTCAGCAGCAGCCAGCGGATGGCCTGCTCCTTGCGAACCTGTCTCGGGCTACTGCGCAGCTCGGCGACGGTCAATGCCGGTTCCGCCCGGATCGTCGTGTCCGTCATCCGTCAGCCTCCGTCGGGCCACCGGCCGTCACGGCCGGCGCAACAGTAGGCCCACGACGGGCGTGGGTGGTCACTAGGAGCCGAACTGGGCACCGGTGGTGCGGGCCTCCCACGCGGCTCGGGTCGCATCAAGATCCTCGCCCGGGATGTCCACATAGCCGGCCTCGGTGACCGCACCGATGCCATCGTCCGAGAGATAGAAGTCGATGAATGGCGCCAGGGCCGAGTTCGACTCTGCGCTCTCGGCGTTGACATAGATGAACAGCGGCCGCGAGACCGGATAGTCGCCGCTGGCGATGGTGTCCGTGTTCGGCTCGACGCAGTCGCCGCCGGGCTCGGCGGAGACGGCGAGGGCCTTGGTCGCCCCGGCCGACTCCTCGAAGTAGGCGAAACCGACCCAGCCGAGGCTGGAGTCGGAACCCTCGATGCCCTGGAGGATGATGTTGTCGTCGGCGGAGGACTGGTAGTCGGGTCGAGCCTGTGGTTCCTGTCCCCGCTCCTCGGCGTAACCCTCGAGGACGATCTCGATGAAGCTGTCGTAGGTCCCCGACTCCTCGCCCGGCGCGGTGATGTCGAGAGGGGCATCCGCCGGGAATTGTGTGGTCGAGCCGAGGTCGCTGGCCAGCGCCTGGGCGTCGCCCCACGTGGAGAATCCTTGGGATTCCGGGCCGACGAGTGCGTAGAGGTCGGCGAAGCTGAGACACTCCACGGCGTCGTTGGCCGGGCTGGTGAGCACCGAGATGCCGTCGATGGCGATATACAACTCGACGTACTCGATGCCGTTCGCCTCGCACGTCGCGATCTCTTCCTCGGAGATCGGCCGGGACGCGTCGGAGACATCCGTCTCGCCGTCGCAGAACAGGACGAACCCGTCACCGGTGCCGGGGCCGTCGACGTTGATCACGGCGTCGTTGCCGGCGTCCGCGTAGAACTCGGCCGTCAGCTGGGTGACGGGCAGCACGGTTGACGACCCCGAGATGTTGATGGTGCCGCCTCCGGAGTCCTCGGCTGCCGCGTCGTCATCATCGTCATCGTCTCCGCAGCCGGCGGCGATCAGAGCCAGGGCGGCCAGGCAGGCGGCGAGCCTCGTCCACGTGCGCCGTCGGCCACGATGCTGGTTGTCCACGGGTTCCTCCCCACGGGGTCACTCAACGGTTCGGTCGATGACGACGCTAAGAGGGCCGGGTAGCAGCCAGGGGTGCGCTGAGTGAACGAGAGGTGAACGACGCGAGAACGTTGGATCACGCCGGCGGGCGGCTCAGAGTCGTTCGGCGAGGGCTGCGAGCACCTTTCGGTCTCGTTCGTAGCTCAGGACGTCCGGGGCGTCGGCCAGGCGGGCCCAACGGATCTCGTCGGTCTCGGCGTTGGCTTCGAACCGTCCACTTCGGATGGTCATCGACCAGTACCGCACCCGTTTCGGCCGGCCCTTCGGGTCGATGTAGTCGGTCGACGGGAGCTCGACGCCCACTCGGCAGTGGAGCCCGGTCTCCTCCTCGACCTCGCGAAGGGCGCACGCCTCGTCGTCCTCGTCGTCGTCGCACTTGCCCTTGGGATAGCTCCAGTCGTCGTACTTCGGCCGGTGCACGAGCAGGATCTCGACCTCGCCGTCGTCACCACGCCGCCACACGACGCCGCCGGCGGCTCTGACTACGTCTTCAACCACGCGGCGAGCTTCTTCCGGCTGGCCCGCTTCCACACGTCTTCCCATGCGTCCCGGCGATCGGCCGCCTCGGCCTGCTCGCGAGCAACGAGCAGCCCGGCCACCAGCGCCTCGTCCGAGGTCGACTCGCCTGCCGCGTTGCGGAGCCAGTCCTCGGCGACGACCGCGTCCTGCAATTCGCCGAGCACGTCCTGGAGATCGGACAGCCGAGCCGCCAGTCGCTCGGCTTCCCGACCGACAGCCGCGGCCGCGGCCTCGGATGCGTAGCGGGCCCGCTTGGCCCGGATTCTCACCCGGTGCAGCGCCTCGTCGGCCGGATCCTCGTCAAGGTCGCGCACCTCTCGCCGAAGCTTCTTCCACGGTTTGGCCACCAGCTTGGGTGCGGTGCCGCTCGCGGCGACGTCGGAATCGGCGTCTTCCGCGAACCTCGGCGCGCCGGCCGCGTCGACGAGGGCGTCGAGCAGCAGCCGGTACCGGCGGCCCTCGAGCAGGCGCTGCAGCGAACGAGGCTGGCCAGCATGACATCGGCGTCGCGGACCGCCCCGAGCGATCGACCGAGCCAGCGCAGCTCGTCCCGCAGCGGCTCGGACCACTCGCGGTCGAGCACGGGGCGGAAGGTGCGAAGATCGGCCCGCAGCCGGCGGGTGGCCACCCGCATCTGATGGACGCCCTCGGGGTCGAGGTCGAGCCGGATGACCGGATCGTGGTCGACGATGCGGCGGACGTGCTCGGTGAGGGCGGCCCCCACGAGCTCGCCGAGCGTTGGATCGTCGCCCAGCTCGACCGGGTCGAGATCCGGCGACTCGGCCGCGGCCTGGCCGAGGACCTGGGCCAGCTTGGGCCGTGGCTCGGCCGCTCGGGCGCCGGCGCCGGCGAGGGTGTCGACCACGGCCGACAGCAGCTCCTCGGGGGCCTCCGGTGTCAGCTCGACCTCGAGCTCGCGGAAGCGCTGACCCTTTCCGATGCCTTCCTGGACCGTCACCTCGTCGTCGTCGACCAGGACGACCGCCCGGTCGGCCTGGCCCAGCGTGGTCGTCCGGCGCAGGGTCCGGAACCGCGCCACCAGCCGGAGTGATCCGGTGCGGACCCGCGCCACGACGAGACGGGCCGCGTCGCCCGGCACCCGTCCGGCGGGGGCTTCGACGTTGACCTCGAGGCGGGTCAGCCCGCCCGCGACATCGGCGTCGGGCATGGGCAGCTTCACCGTCCATATCGTCCGGTTGTCCTCCTCCCGGGAGCGCACGGTGATGCCAGCGCGGATCAGGCGCACGTCGGGCGTGTCGTAGTAGGAGTCGACGTGGACGGCCTCCCGGGTCGACCGCTCGACCAGACCGTCGGCCGAGGTCGTGAGATCGGGCGCCAGGAAGCCGTCGTCGACCGCCAGCTTGGCCTCGCGCTCCAGGTTGCGTTCCGGGGTGGCCGCCATACGTGCGTGCTACCGGTCGGATCGCCGCGAGCGCGGCACGGCGA
>WNFV01011904.1_pt1 | contig 12491 bp, 11 predicted proteins | sample 5400101 | NCBI WGS metagenome assembly WNFV01 (sample SAMN13153361, study PRJNA577476) | soil metagenome | isolation source: 115 cm soil or saprolite under grassland replicate 1 | place: USA:California | collected 2016-06-15
CGAATCGCCCGCCTGGGCGCTCACATCGGCGCAGGCGTCCCATACGACGGCGCGGTAGGGTCCGCGGGCGAGCGCCTGCTGGCAGGCGGCTTCGGCCTCCGCGAGCCGGTCATACAACAGGTAAAAGCGCACCAGGCGCACAGCAGGTGTTGGTTCGAGTGGCGCGCGGCGGGCTGCTTCGACGAGGTCCACTTCGGCTCGCTCGGCGACGCCTGCCCGCTGCCAGGCCAGGGCAGATGCGCGAATCGGCTCCTCGACCCAGGGCAACCAGGCACTGGCGGCTTCGTACTGCCGCTGTCCGTACAGCGCATCGCCAATGGCCGGTGCGGCCATGAGCGGCACAAGGGCCAGGCTCACGCCAATGCTGAGCACCGCGAGTCCACGGCGAGGCGCGATCGGGCGAACGAGTTGTCGCGGCGCCAGACTCGCCACCAGACCCAGGACCACCCAGAACAACGTGCCGCTGACTACGGTCTGAAACGCGAAGCTCGCTTCAATGACGTGACCGACCAGCGCCCCAAGGATCCCGGCTGCGAGCAGCGGGCGCTCGGCCTGCCGCAGCGTGGTGGCCACGGCCAGGGCGAGCAGCACCAGCAAGCCGGCGACGCCCAGGATGCCGACGGTGAGCCACGTGTCCAGGAGCAGCGAATGCGCGCGGTCCCACTGCGCGTTCTGGGTCAGTCGTACGGTCGCCTCGGCACGTTCGAAGATGCCTGCTTGCGTTTCGGGGCCGAAGCCAATGAGGGCGCGTAGGGGGTCGACCAGTGGCAGCCCGAGCGCGTCGCGCCATACGACCAGGCGTTCGACAGACGAGTCGCCAGCGCCGGCAACGCGCAGGAAACGGCCGACCGCCGCCAGCCCGGCTGAGCCGGTTGCGAACGACGCCAACAGGAGCGTCAGGCAGACGAAGCCGAAGGCGCCCAAGAGGGCTACTCGGCCTCGACGGCCGAGCACCAGGCCAAACGTGAGCGTGCCACAGACCAGCCCGAGCAGCGGTCCGCGGATCGTCGTTTGCGCCACGACCGCGCCGATGATCAGAAGCGCGGCGAGCCAGCCCGCGTACCCGAGCGCGCTACGCCACGTGCCCGAGAGTGCTGCCCGCGCGCCCGACACCACGCGGTACAGCGCAAACGGCACCACGATGTCGAGATAACCGCCCAGAAACGTCGGCGAGCCGAGTGTCGAGCCAGGCGCACCGAGCGTGTTCCACGGAATGGGGTCGCGCCCAGTGCGTTGCAGCAGGACATAGGCGCTCGGAATGAGTGCGCCGATGACCACTGCCGAGACGAGGCGTTCGCGCCGCCGTGGGTCGGTCCACAGGTCGGCGCCGGCGAGCATGATGATCATCCCGCTGGCAAGGGTCAGCCAGCCCATGCCGCGGTCGAAGCTGCCGAGGAAGCTCAGCGCTGGCTGCACCGAAAGTGCTGTCGACACGAGCGAGAATCCAGCGAACCCCGCTGCTGCGCGCGCGATCGGCTGGCGCCCAACGTCCACCGTGGGCCGCCCGAGGAAGCGCCACGTCATCCAGGCCGCCGCTACGAAGACCGCGCCGACCCGCAGCACACTTGCCTTCTCGGGCTCGAAGGCCACGACGCCCGTTGGATTGACAACCGCCGGGAGTGCGATGACCAGCGCCAGGATCACCACCTCGGCCGTGATCGAGCCGAAGGCGCCTGCTCTGCGTGAACCCCCCGAAGACGGCGTGAGCCGGGCGCGTGCGACCACGCCCGGCTCAGCCCGAAGAACGTGCACGGAGATCAGTTAGTCGTCGTCGGTCTCCATTTCCTCGTCATCGAGGAACTTGTCGGGGCACTCGTCATGGCGCAAGTGCTCGTGGTTTTCATCGCCGCAGCCTAGACCTGGCCGGACGTTGTCAGTCACGACCGCGGGCTCCGTCACCAGATCGTCGTCCTCGTCGACGGCGTCTTGTCCGCGATTCGGTCCGCCACGATCCTCGTCGTTGCCACGCGCTTGGTTGTCGCTCGCATTGCCATGGGTATCGGCCTGCCTGGCTGCCTGCTCGACTTTGCCAGACCCACCGCCGTGGCCTCTTCCGTGATCGTCTGCCAGCGCGTTCAGGGTGCCAGCCCCGAGCAGCAGGCTCATTATGGTCAGCGCAGTGACCCAGTTCAATCGGGCTCGTCCGTTCATTCACGGTCCTCCACGGGCCAGGGGATGCTCTTGTAACGCAACGGCATAGGCGCCTGTTATGCCTCCTACACCACCGGTTCGATGACGATTTCGTCACCTGGTTGTGTCAAAGCAGCGGCACCCGCGGGCAACTCGATGGCTCGCTTGCCGCCGACGAAGAGCGGACCAAATCGCCACGGCTCGATCGCGCGCAGGACATGGGTGACGACATCGTTCTTGCCGACATGGACCACGTCGATCGGGATGCGCATGAACCAGGTATGGATCCCGCCACCTGGCTGCAGCACCAGCCCAGCGCCCGACGGCAGGTCGCGCCGACCCATCAAGCCCCAGAAGCGTGCCCATGGTGAGGTCGCGAGCTCCGCTCGCTCGGCCAGGACAGCGTCACGCGTGCGATTGACCACGCGCACGAGCCGCATCAGCGTGCGTAACGATAGACGTGGAAGGTCAAACCATCCGGACTGGGCACCACGCTTTCGAGCGTAAACGAATCGCGCAGCGCCCGCTCGGCTCCCATGGGCAAGAACTCGAACGCAGTGATCGCAAGCTCGAAGCGACCGTCGCGCAGGGCCTGGACCAGTGGCTCGTCGCGCCAGCGACCGCGCAGCTCCTCGGCGCGCAGATCGATCGGCTGCACATAGACGGACCGTCCGTTGCGTACGGCGAAGCCCGCGGGCTCGGCGATCAGCTCACCGGGCGTCGCACGCACGACCGCGTCCACTTGGGCGCCGACCGATGCGTCGGCTGTAGTCGGCGTACGGCCCAGGGCCGACTCGGCCAGGTACGTCGTGCCGAACCCATTCGGCCAGTGCACCACGAGGAGCAGCTGCACGGTCGCCATCAGCGGACCAATCGCCGGCGCCCCATGAGCGGCACGCCAGGCGAACGGTGCCGCAAGCCCCAGCGCAATCGCCGGCTCGATCAAGTAGTTGACGCTGCTGCCAGCATTGCCCGCGCTCAGTGCGCCCAGCAGGGCAATCGGCACGTACAGCGCGATCGGGGACGGCACACCGCGCAGTGCCTTACTCGCCCACCACAGCCCGGCTGCAAACGCTGGCAAATGCAGCGCGGCAAACCCAAACAAGTAGTAGGCCGCGCGCAGCGGATATATCGGGTTTGCAGCGTTGCCCTCCAGGATATGGCGGGTGAATTGGCCGCCGGTCAGGGGCGTGGTCTGCTTGGTCCATAGCGCGAGCGTGCACAGCACGCCCGCCGCGAGTACGCCGCGCCAGCCAGGCAGCCACTGAGCGGCGCAGACTCCGCCGGCTGCGAGCAGTAGGGCCAGGAGATCGACCCGCGCGTAGCCGGCCCACTGGTAGACGAATGGCGAGGCAGCGAGAAGAGCAGGCGCGATGATGACGGGCCACGGGCCGCGGCGGATGCGGCGCCCATTCCAGGCAAGCAGCGCGAACAAGCCGATGAGCGCCGCGACCGACAGCGCCCGCCCGACCACGAAGCTGGGAGCTGAGAGGCGCAGGAACAGGCTCCAGACCAAGGGATAGAGCGGCGGGTACGGTGAGCGGACCATCGGAAACTGCTGGATATCGACATAGATCGGCTCGCCGCGGCTGAGTCGAACCGCGTCATTCAGCACATAGCCCTCGCCGTAGTTGAGGTCGTATGGAAACATCACCGTCGACCCGAGGTGGTACGCCAGCACGCCGAACTGCAGCGCGGCCAGCACGGCGCTCGCAGCCAGCAGTGCCGACCGTTGGTTCACTCGTGGTCGACGCGGTAGACGCGCACGGGCCCGGACTGAAAGGCCGGCGCGGGCGGACCCGGCAAATCGGCTTCGCCTGGACCGTAGACCAGCCACTGTGCGCCAAACTGTCGGGCGACCTCGCGGCTGGCGGTGTGCGCAAAGACCGTCGCGATCATGGCCTGCTTCTCGGCGGCGCGCAGCGTGGCGACCGGATGGCCGCCAAGTACGCGCGCTGGCGTGCGCGCGGACAGATAGTTCGAGACGTTCCAATCGGCCAGGATGACCTCGTCGGGCCGCGCCTGCTCGTCCAGCCAGCGAGCCGCGGCATCGAGGTCAGCCGTCGATCGATAGACCTGCGTCGGCCAGTTCAGCACGGCCGAGTAGCTCATACCGGCCAGGATCAGCACCGTCGAGCTCGGCGCGATGGCGAACACGATTCGTCGTAGCCAGGCGGCATGCCGTTCGGAAAGCGCGGCGCACGTCGCGACCAGCGCGTTGGCGGCGACGATGGCGAGCGCCGGGTGCACGCCGAAGCTCAAGCGGCGCTGGTACGGCACCGGCAGGTACATCGCGATCGCGCTAATCAGCAGCCAGATCAGAATGCCAAACGGCGCGACGCGGCCGCGCAGCGCGTAGGCTCCGCCGAGAGCGAGCAACAGCGTCGGCCCAAAGTCGATGAGCAGCTCGTGCGGCGCCGGGCTCGGCAGCAGGTTTTGCGCGCGGTAGGTCGCCGACCAGAACGGGTCGAAGTTGAACGTCTGAACCGTGGGCCACAGCACAGGTATGGCGCCCATCGCGGCGGCGAATGCGCCTGCCAGGTTGCCCGCTCCGCGCGCGGACCACCAATACACACCGCCCACCAGGAACACACTGAACAGCAGGACCGGTTCATGAAATGGATGCAGCAGGGCGATGGCAAGCCCCAGGCCAGCCGCGACCAGGAGGGCGGTGGGGGTGGCTCGGCGGACGGGCACCAGCCATGCGCGCGCGAACTCCAGCGTCGCGGCCATGGCCAGCGGGATGTGCGGCGCGGAAAACAGGAGCCCAAAGGTATTGGCCTCGTACGACCAGTTGCCGGTGTACGGTGATCGCAGCGCGGCCGCGAACAGCTCGAACCCGCCGCCAAACAGCGCCAGGAGCAGTGCCGCGCGGGCCGCGGTGCGCCCGCTCGCAAACGTTGCGCAGAAGCGCCACAGCGCAACTACCAGCGCCACCCGGGCAGCCACTTCGGTCGCGCGCTCGAGCCATTCGCCAGGCACGTGCGTCACCGCCGAGATCTTCCCGATCAGCACGTACAACGGGAACATGAACGTCGGCTGATGCGGCTCGGAAGTGAGCTGGTCGCGCACGAGCCAGCCCGGCTGCTCGGTCCCCTGACGCAGCGCGGACTCGTACTGCGCAAAGTCGTTGGAAAACCAGGCCGTGCCAAAGCCGCTCAATCCGGCAGGCGCGCAGCAGGCCGAAAGGGCCAGCGGCAGCAAGCCAGCCGCCAGGGCCAGGCCGGCCATTGACAGCAGCCAACCCGATACGTGCCACGCTCTCGGGCCAACGAGCGCACGCGCGGAAGCGAGCGTGGTCACCGCGCGCTGGCTGCGCCGTCGATGCGCTTGTACACAACGAGCTGAGTGCTTGGCCAGACCCACGCGGGATAGACGCGTTCGACGCGGTAATCACGGCGGAATGTGGCATCAGCGTCGAGTGTTCGTTCGGCAAATGCCTCCAGAGTCACCACCCACTCTGGGCGTTCGTCCAGGATCAGGCGCGTCGGAATGGCGTTGTCGACGACGAGTTGCTCGCGCGGCAGTGGGTAATACCGCAGCGCCTCAGGCGAAACCAGCCCGACTGTATCGAGGATGCGCAGATTTGAGGCATAGCCGAGTGCCCCGATCTCCGGCGCCGCGACTACCGCGGTGGCTGGCACACTCGCGCCCAGACTACGGCCAGCTTCCAGCAGGACCGTCTCACGTTCTTGGCCAAAGCCGACGCTTGCAAATGGCTGTTGCCAATCGATCGCGGGCAGTTGCCACGCCAACAGCAGCGCCGGCAGCCAGCCCCGGCTGAGTCGGCCGACGTACGTCAGGCCGGCCGCGGCGCCGAGCAGATAGAACGGCTCGACCGGGACCAGATACCACGGGAACATGCGTACACCGCGTGCGCCGGCGACGATAAAGAACAGCAGGTAGCACGCCGCGAACGCGGCGAATGGTGGCCAGGGCGCACGCTCCGCCGCGAGCCGGCGTACGCCGCGCCAGATCAGAAAGGCCAGCGTGGCGAAACCGAACGTTGCAATCGCCAGGGACGTGGACGGCGGCAAGGCCGCTAGCTGGAACGTCGACCAGCCGGGCAAGCCCGCTTGGAACAGCAGTGCGAACGCGTTCTCGAACGGCTGCGGCGCCTGATAGGCGACCTGTTTGGCGGCGACGCTGTTGGGTAACGGGCTGCCGTAGCGCGCGAGTAAGACCAGGCCGCCGGCGATCACCGGGGCGCCAGCGGCGGCCATCGCCGGCAGTACCAGCCGTCGAGCCGTCCACCATGTCCAGCCGACGATGACCGCGCACAACAAGGCCCCTTCGGGTCGTACGAAGACGCTCACTCCGGCGATCAGTGCGGCCAAGATGGCGCGCCGACTGGCGGCCAGGCTCAACGCACCGAGCGCCAGCAGCACGAACAAGCTGGCTTCCATGCCGCCCGCGGCGAACGTAATGCTCATCGGATTGATCGCCCATGCCAGGCCGACGAGCACTGCGCCGCGCACGCTCAGCCCAATGCGCACGCTCAACCAGGCCAGCAGCGCAGCCGACCCGGCATCGAACACGGCTGAAAGCCCCACTGCGAACCATGGCACATCGGTCAGGCCCAGCCGGTAGCCCGCGCCGAGCAAGATGGCCCACAGCGGAGCGGTCGTGCCGAGCACCCATTCGCCCGGGTTGTAGACCAGCCCCAGCCCTTCGCCTAGATTCCGGGCATAGCGGAACGTGATGTAGGCGTCGTCAATCGGTTGGGCGCCCGTGATCAGGCGCGCCGCGAGCGCGACCACGGCTGGCACGAGCAGCCACCACCTCATCGGACGCGGAAAACCTCGACACCATCCTGGTCGTAGACCAGTTGCAGGTCCGGCTGGCCCCGCAAGTCACTCGCACCGAGCGCCCGCTCGTGTGGACCGAACGCCACGAGCGTCGTGAGACTCTGATGCAAGATAGCCGAGCGTTCGTGTGACGGAGTCTCGGCGGCAAAGAATCGACGCACCAGTGCCTGCTTTGTCGGGGAATCGAAGGTGGCCACAATGTGGCCGTGGACCACGCGGCCATCGATGACGCCGACTAATGGATTGGCGTACTCCGTGGACGCCAGCACGACGTCGTCGCGGGTACTGTGCTCGCCAATCCACTCCGCCGCGGCCGCCTCGGCGCGACTCCACATGTACACCTCGGTTGGGGCGTTCTCGGCGGCCGAGGCCACGACGGCGACGTAGACCAGGACCGGCGTCGCCAGGACTGCTATGGCGATTGCGTAGTTGACGAGCCGAAGGTGGAGTCGCGCGTTGAGGCGGAGCAGTCCGATGGCTGCCAGCACGGCCAGCGCAGGCTGGACGCCAAATGCAAGGCGGCGCTGGTACGGCAGCGGGGCGTACAGCCACAGCAGACCGAGGCCAATCCACAACACGATCAACCGCTGTCGATCGGCGGGCCAACGTCGGACCGTGGTCCACGCCAGCGGTGCAGCGAGCAGGAGCACGCCCAGGTCGATTGGCAGCGCCCACGGCGCGGGGGCCGGCATCGTGTTCTGGGCGCTGTACGTGCCTGACCACACGGGAGCGCGACTCAACAGCAGCACGTTATAGAGCGTTACCGGGGCGCTCGCGAGTGCGGCAGCCGTGGCGGCCGGCCACCAGGTCCGACCATGCCACAGCGCGTGGCTGACCAGGACACTGATCAGGACGGGCAGGTTGAACGGATGGATCAACGATAGACCGAACGTGGCCAGCCCGAGCCAGACGATCATGCGGCGCAGGTACAGGACGCCGGCGAGCAGTGTGAGCGCGAGGCCAAACATCAGATGCGGCGCCGAAAGAAACACGCCGAAGGAGTTCAGCTCCAGGTACACGTTGATCGACATCGGCAGCGCGTCTGCCAACCCATGGGCGCCGATCGCGTCCAAGGCCAGCCGGACCGGCGCGAGCAGACCCATCAACCCGAGGCTGCCAGCCGCCAGTAGCACCGCCAGCCGCCGAGCTCTCAGATCCTCCGATAGAGTCGCCGCGAATGCATACAGGGCGGCCAACAGGCTGAGCCGACCGATCCATTCGACTGCCCCGAACACCGCGAGTGGGTCCCAGTGCAGTGCAGCTGATAGTTTGCCAAGGCCGACATACAAGGGATAGATGAACGCGGCCTGATGCGGCTCCGCCGTGAAGTGATCGTGGATCAGCCAGCCACTCTGGCTGGCGCCCTCGCGCATGGCTGCCTGGTACTGGCTGAAGTCGCGCACGAACCAGAACGTCCCGATGCGCTGCAGGTCGCTTGGGCCGAACCAGGCCGACACTACGTACGGCAGCCCACACAGCACGAGCAGCACCCCGGCCGTGCCCGCCAGCCACGGTGCATCAGGGTGCGCGCGCACCACCGCCGGCAGGGTGCGCGCACGTGGCGCAGTGTGCGCCAGGCTGTGGGCCATCTAGCGCCAGCCTGGCACGAGCCGCGGGACGCGGGCCCGATAGGCCGGGTACTCGCTCGGATAGGCCGCGGCCAGGGCGCGCTCCTCGTACACGGTGCGCCAGTATTGCAGCACGACGAACGCCGCCAGCGTCGCCGCGATGAGCGGATGCGGCTTGGCGACGAGGATGCCGAGCGAGGCGATGAGCTCGCCCAGGTACACGGGATGGCGCACCAGACGGTACGGTCCGCGCAGCACCAGGCCGCGCACCTCAGGCAACAAACCGAAACAGCGTCCGAGCGTGGCCAGGCTCCAAATCGTAAAGAGCGTCCCGAGCACCACGATGATGCTGGACGCAAGCAGCGCGCGGATCTCTTGCGTTGCCTCAACGGGCAGGTAGGCGACGACGTTCAGCAGGAAGGTTCCGAGCAGCGCGACGAGGCCCTCGCGCCAGGTCGCGCGCTGGCCGTGAATGCCGCGCCGCCTGACCGCGAACAGGACGACGACAAGCGCCAGGAACCCGATGGTGACTGCTTCTTGAAGCAGCCTGGCCTGGTCATACGGAGTCGGCTGCGTCGACTGTCGGATCGAGAGCACCAAACTCCACACCCGGGCAGCAAGTGGCAGCGCGAAGAGATACGCCGGCCAGACATTGCTGAGCACCAGGCTGCCCCACGCCGTGGCCTCGATATCGCGGTGCAGCGTGACCAGTGCGCGCCACAGGCGCATGTATCAGTCTACGGCGCAGCCTTGTCTCAAAAATCGCCTCCCGGATGAACGGCGTTTCTTCGAGAGCACATCCGAATACCGGTGGAAGGCCCCGCCTGCGCCCCAACGGCCTACCGGAGGATCACACCCGTTTCGACGCGCTGACGGAAACGGACCGTGCCGGCTAACGCAGTCCCGGTTCTCGGTCTTCCGCGACCACGCGAGCCCCGGGTCCAAAGCCAACGCACCTGGCGTCCCGCCGCTTCGCCGTACGCATCGGCCCGAAGGTCAGGTAAGGTGTACCTTGCGTGGCTACGGTTCAGGTGCGCTACATCGTCCACGATGTTGATGCGGCGATCGCCTTCTACTGCGGGCAGCTCGGATTTCAGGAAGTCATGCACCCGGCGCCGTCGTTCGCCATGCTGTCAAGGGGCGACCTGCGGCTCGTGCTGAGCAAGCCAGGCGGCGGCCCCGGCGGTGGCTCGGCAATGGTCGATGGCAGGCTTCCTGAACCAGGCGGTTGGAATCGCTTCGCCATCGAGGTCACGGATCTTGGTTCGACGGTCGAGCAGCTACGCGCTGCCGGTGCTCATCTGCGCAGCGACGTCATCACCGGCGTCGGCGGCAAGCAGGCCATCGTCGACGACCCGTCGGGCAACCCGGTTGAACTCTTCGAGCCCATGCTGCCCGAAGCCCGACTCGAGAAGCCGCCTGGCTGACCGCCGCCCAGGGGTGCGGCCTAGATGCCGGGCGCGTGCGTGTTCGACAGCGTCGGCCAGATCGGCCCCATGATGACCACGCAGATCGCTGGGAAGATGAAGATCGCCAACGGGAAGATCATCTTCAGCTGAAGCTGCGCGGCCTTTTCTTCGGCCCGCTGGCGGCGGATCACGCGCATCTGGTCGGCCTGGACCGTCAGCACTTTGGTCACGCTCACGCCGAGTTGTTCGGCTTGCAGGATCGCGCCGACGAAGTTGTTCAAATCGGCGACCTGGGTCCGCAGGACCATGTCCTTCAACGCGTCACGTCGTGACCGACCCACGCGCATCTCTGCCAGCACACGCGCAAATTCAGTGGACAGCGCGTCATCGCGCTTCTCGACGAGCCGCTGGATCGCCGCGTCGAAGCCAAGCCCAGCCTCAACGGAAATGACCAGCAGGTCCAAAGCGTCAGGCAGCGCGCGCTGGATCTGCTTCTGTCGCAACTGCGTCTTCGAGCGCAGGAGCAGGTCCGGACCGAACCAACCAAACCCGGCGCCGATCGCGCCAAAGATAAAGGCGTAACCGGTCTCGCCGCTGATGGTCATCAGGAAGAACAGCACGCCGCCCAGCACCAGCGCCGCGAAGGCCTTCATGCCCAGGTAGTCGGCGGGCGTCCAGCGATACGGATTGCCTGCCAGGGCCAGCTTGCGCTGGATGGCCTCCAGGCCCTTGACCTGCGTCTTGAGTGGGTCCTTGGACCGTGCCTGCTGGAAACGGCTCAGCGCATCCGCCAGCTGGCGGATAAACGGACGCAGCACGCGCTCGGTGAACGGCTGCTGCAACTCGATCTCTTCGAGCGAGCGTGGTCGCTGGTTGAAGGCAGCCAGGCGCTCGGCGATGACGTCCTTGCCGCTGCGCGGCAGATACAGGCCGACAAAAACCAGACCGAGGCCCAGGATGGCGAGAGTTGTGAGGAGCATCAGACGCGCCTCCGGCGCTTGGGAGTGAGGAGTGAGGAGTGAGGAGTGAGGGCCGGGCGGTTGGCGAGGGTCTCACCCACTCCCCATTCCCCAATCCCCAATCCCGCGAGCGAAGCGAGCATCAGACCTCGATTGCCACGAGTTTGCGAATGACCAGCGTGCCCATGATGATGCCGACGATTGCCATCGCGGGCAGCACCAGCCACGGGCCGGGCGTGAATAGCGAGCCCATATAGGAGGGCGCGATCAGCATCAACAGACCGCCGATGGCGACGGGCAGACCAGACAGGACATAACCTGCCATCCGGCCCTGGGCCGACATCGTACGGATCTCACCGTGCAGCTTGACTCGCTCGCGAATGGTGTTGGCGATCGAGTCCAGGATGCGCGACAGGTTGCCGCCGATCTCGAACTGGACCAGGATCGCGGTGACCAACAATTCAAGGTCGTCCGAGGCAACGCGCCGCACCAGGTGCAGCAGCGCGTCCTGTGGACCCACGCCGAGACCGATTTCGCGCACCACACGCTGGAACTCTTCAGAAATGGGCGGCTCCGCCTCGCGCGAGATCATCTCCATCGACTGCACCAGGCTCAAGCCGGAGCGCAGCGAGTTGCTCATCAGCGCGATGGTGTCCGGCAGCTGGTTGTTGAATGCCTTCAGCCGTGCCGACTGTCGACGACCGAGCCAGAACTTGGGCGCCATCCAGCCAAATGCGCTGAACAGAATGCCGACGAATACCGCGCCGGAGATCAACCATGCGAGCATGCCGACCACGGCACCCGCGGCCGTCTGCAAGATCAGGAACTCGCCAACGGTGAGCCGGAGGTTGGCGCGCGCAAGGTCGGTCTGCAGCGCCGCGGCGAACGTGCGGCCCGAAATGGACGCTTCGACCCGCTTGGCGAGCATCTGCGTCACCTGTTGCGACGCGGCCTGCTTCTGCTCTTCGTCCGTGAGCTGATACGCACGGCCGCCGTAGCGGCGCAATCGCTTGTCCAGCGTGGTGCGGTCCGGCCGCGCCAGGCGCTCGACGCCGAAGATCAACGCGACCATGCCGCCCGCGGTCAATACGGCAAGCAGCGCCTCAAGCGACATTAGTGCCTCCGCGGTTCAACGCCGGAGCCAGCCACACGCCGCTGGCAAGAGCGATCCACGCCCGCCGCGCGGGCATGGCCTTGGCCACAGTGGCAGCATCGGCAGCAACCTCAGGCGTGGCCGCCGGGGAGTTGGGAGCTGGGAGTTGGGAGTTGGGGAGTGCGACCCCAGATCCCACCTCCCAAGTCCTAACTCCGCGAGCGTAGCGAGCCATCAGAAGAAACCGGCCGTCAGGCCGAAGATGGACGGCGGCAACTGAATGCCGGAGTCCTCGATCTTGGGCATGAACTTCGGGCGCACACCCGTCGGCTTGATTGCGCCGACGACTTTGCCATCCGTGAACGACTCCTGCTCGAACAGGAACACGTCCTGGAGGATGACTTTGTCGCCCTCCATGCCCTGCACTTCGGTAATGTGCGTCACTTTGCGCGAGCCATCGCGCATGCGCGACTGCTGCACGATCACGTCGACCGCGGAGCTGATCTGCTCGCGAATGGCGCGCA
>WNFV01007587.1_pt1 | contig 12490 bp, 14 predicted proteins | sample 5400101 | NCBI WGS metagenome assembly WNFV01 (sample SAMN13153361, study PRJNA577476) | soil metagenome | isolation source: 115 cm soil or saprolite under grassland replicate 1 | place: USA:California | collected 2016-06-15
GGCGCCCGACCGAGCAGATCGCCAACCCCCCAATCTCCGAGGCACGGCCGTCGCTCGGGGCGGAACCCCCACAAAGCCCACACCGCGCGGCGTCTCACATCAAAATACGCCCACGGAGTTCCCGGAAGACCCGTAATTAATTAGGTCAAGACCGTCCGGCACCAGATCGGGCCGGCACCCCGCCGTGGTGGGCCGACGTGGACGCAGTTCCTGCGCTCAGGCCGGTGGGCTGCTTGCGTGCGATTTCTCCACGGTGGAGGCGTTGGGCCTGAACCGGTTTGTATGTCCTGTTCGTGGTCGAGGTGGTCCGCCGACGGTCTTCGGCGCCGGTACGGCGGATCGAGGTTCAGCGCATCTGCCGGGCGAGCAGCGCGTCGAAGACGCGGGCGGGCAGTGCGGCGGACAGGGCCACCCCGATCCGCGCCTCCGCACCGATCAGGTAGGTGACCCGCGCGCGCCGGGCATACAGGGCATGCCGCGCGGCCCGTACGACGGGCGCCGGCGGGATGGCGCGACCCGCGGCGGCGGCGGCGATGTAACGACGCATGCCGTCCATCGGGCGGTCGTACCGCTGCATCGCCAGCGTCGGCAGGCGGTCGGTCAGGTCCCGTGCCGCCTGGCCCGCCTTGTGCCAAATCGGCGTCGCGACGGCGCCCGCCGTGAGGACGCAGACCTGGACGTTCCATGGGCGCAGTTCGCGTCGCATCGCCTCCGCCATGCCCTTCAGCGCATGTTTCGACGCGGCATAGGGACCGACGAACGGCGCCGCGACCCGCCCCCCGATGGAGCCCATGAACAGCACGCGGCCGTCCCCGTGAGCCCGGATCAGTTCGAGGACAGCCTGCGTGACGGCGAGTTGCCCGAATACATTGACCTCGAACTGCCGCCGCACGTCGTCGATCGGCACATACTCGAGCGGCCCGCCGACCGCGATGCCAGCGTTGTTCACGAGGGCACGCAGCCGCTCCGGGCCGAGCGTGCGCCGGATGGTGTCGGCGGCCTCGACGATCTGGGCGGCGTCCGTGACGTCGAGGAGGATCTCGTGGACCCGACCGCTCTCGACCGGCGCGTCGCCGGCCGTGCGCACAGCGGCGAATACGGTGACTCCGCGGCTCGCAAGGTCCAGCGCCAACGCCCGGCCGATGCCGCTGGAGGCCCCGGTGACGAGGACGGCCCCGGCGGCGGCTTCGCCGAAACGCTGCTTGGGACGGAAGTGACGCACGCTGCCTCCACACCAGACGGTGGGCTTGCGACCGCCCACGAGACGTCGACTAGTTGATCAGATGGTCGAGGGTTTCCCAGCCAGGCGTGTAGCCGCAGTGCCAGTACAGCACCGAACCGCGCCGCGGTCCCTGGGCGAGGTACGACTCCATGACCGACCACGTCTTGCCGCCGAAGATCGGGTCGATCCGTAGCCCCGTCTGGTCCGACAGCGTCCGGCAGAGAGCACTCAGTTCCTTGGGAAACCGGCCGAACCCGCCGTAGAGCCGGCTCGTCCGCAGCTCGATACGGCCCCGGGCCAGGTGGTCCGGCATTCGCAGGTACTCCTCAGTCCAGCGCACAAGACCGTGCACCCATGAGCGTGCCGGACCAGGGTAGACCTGAACGCCGACGATGTGGATCGGGCGGTGTCCGCCCCGGCGCAGCAGGTCTTCCGCGAGCAGAAAGCCTGCGAGCGTCGTGCCCGAGGCCGCCGTGATGAACACCGTTTGCAACGGCGGTACGGCCATCGCATCGACCTGGTCGACCATCTCCAGGAAGCCGGCTGCGTTCGCGATCACACCCATCGGATGGGCGAGGCTGGGCAGCGCGAGAAACGGCCGGCGGCCGGCCGCTCGCGCCCGGCGCAGGGCGCCGGCCACCGCCCCCGCGGCGGCGAGGTGGGACCCCACCAGACGCACTCCGGCTCCGACGTCGTTGAACATCCGCCGCCGGATGGCTGGGGGCAGCGGCGGGTCGTCGGCGACCACGATCTCCCAGTCGATGCCGTACTGGCGCAGGACCGGCGTGATGTCGTGGACCAGGTTCGTCACGTTGCCGACGGCCGTGACGAGGCTGTCGTATCCGTTGTCGCGCAGGTGCCCGAGCAGATGTTCGATCTTGCGGGTCTTGACCCCGCCCCGACCGCTACCCGACAGGTCGTCGCGCTTGACCAGAATGTCGGCCTGCCTCGGCCGGCTGACCGTCGAGACCGGCGTCGGCCACCCGCCGATCCGCACCGACGGGGCGCGCCGGATACGCTCCACCGCCGCGCTCGGACTTCGCCTGACCACGGTTGGCTACGACGTCAGATGCAGGACCGCGATGGGCATCTCGCGGTCGGTGCGGCGGCGATAGTCCTGGTATCCCGGGAATGCCCTGACCAGCCGCTGCCAGAGCTCCGCGTACCGGTCGTCGTCGACCGTCTCGGCCAGGACGGTGAACCGGCGACCCGCGGTCTCGACGACGGCGTCGGGGTGGGCGGCGAGGTTCAGCCACCAGGCCGGCGGCTCGTCGAGCCCGCCGTGGGAGGCGACGACCACGAGATCGTCGCCATCTTCGACCGTGAGCAGCGGCACGGTCCGCGGCTGGCCGGTCCTGCGGCCGGTCGTGGTGAGCAACAGGATTCGACCGTGCCTGAGCCCCAGGCGACGCCCGAGGAGTCCGCACGTGCGCCGGTAGACCCACAGGTGGAACAGGCTCATCACCACGATGAACCGGCGCAGGGCCGGACTGGACCGCCGTCCGATGGACCGCATGACGGCACGAAGGATGACGACACCTATCTTGTGCATGGACCCGCTCCCGTTCCTGGCCGGCAGTGGGCCGGCGGTGCTCACCTGGCGACCTTCCGGCCGACTTCGTTGACGATGTCGCTCAGGTTCTTGATCCGTAGCAGTTCCTCGGTGGTAATGGTGATGCCGAACGCCCGCTCGAAACGGGCGGCCAGCTTCACCACGTCCAGTGAGTCGATACCGAAACCTTCCAGCGGTGCGTCCATGACGAGGCTGTCCGCGGGTAGCTCCGTCACCTCCGCGACCATTCGCTTGATCCGCTCGGTCAGTTCCTCGGGTTGCATCAGTCCTCCCGGCTGTAGCGGCTCACGACCAGTACCGCACTGCTGCCGCCGAAGGCGAAGGAGTTGCTCAGCACGTGCTCGATGGCGCACCTGCGGGCGCCCTCCGTGACGTAGTCCAGGTCGCATCGGGGGTCGGGCACCTTCACGTTGAGGGTGGGCGGAACCACTTGCTCCCGCAGCGACAGCACGCAACTCACACACTCGAGGGCCGCGCTCGCCGCGATACAGTGACCGGTCGCGGCCTTGATTCCAACGACCGGAATCTCGTACGCGCGCTTTCCGAGTACGTGCTTGATGGCCTCGGACTCCATCGCGTCGTTGAGCCTCGTTGCGGTGGCGTGCGCGTTGACGTAGTCGATGTCCGCCTCGCTCAGGCGTGCGTCAAGGAGTGCCGCCTCGAGCGCCCGACGGATGCCCGGGCTGGACGGCTTGGTCAGGTGCGCGCCATCACTAACCGCGCCGTATCCCGAGATCTCCGCGAGAATGTCGGCGCCGCGACTGCGTGCCGAGCTTTCCGACTCCAGCACCAGGATGGCCGCCCCCTCGCCCAGTACCATGCCGTCCCGGTCCAGGCTGAAGGGCCGGCACGCCTCCCACGGCGGATCGTTGCGTTCGGTCATGGCCCGCAGGCTCGACCACGCGTGCACCATCGAGGGACCCAATGGCGTGTCCGTGCCGCCGACGACGGCCGCGGTGAGCCGTCTGGAGCTGATGAGGCAGTACGCGTACCCGATCGCGTGGGCCGACGACGCGCACGCGGCGTCGATAGTCATTGTCGGGCCGGTGAGGCCGAACCGGATCGACGCATTGGACGTGGGTGCGTTGTTCATGATGGTGGGTAGGCTGAGCGGGTCGCTGACGACGCCTTCGTCGAAGTACCGCTCCAGCACGGGCTCCATTGCCACGAACCCGCTGGACGACCCGCCGATGATCGCGCCGACACCCAGTTCGCGACACCGTGCCTCGTCGAGCTTGGCCTGCTCCACCGCCTGCGCCACAGCGACCAGCGTCAACTGGGACGCACGGCTCATCCGCTGTCGTTCGCGGCGGTGAAAGTACAGCTCGGGGTCGAAGCCCCGGACCGGGGCGAAGACCTTCGTGCGGCAGTTCGCGAGCCGCTCGTCCTCGATCCGGGTGACGCCCGAGTCACCTGCGAGCAGGGCTGACCAGAACGACCCGACGGAGCAGCCGAGGGCGCTCGCCACACCCAGCCCTGTGACGACGACGCGTTCCTGTCCGGCAGCGGTGTTGGGTGTCGTCATCACGGCGCCTCAAGGCTCCACCGCAGCACGACGGCTCCATAGATCCACTTGGTCGCCTCCGCCGGCAGCAGGACGACGGTGTGACCCGGCCTCAACGTGCCGTCCCGGCGCAACCGATCCAGGGCCACGTAGATGCTCGCCGAGACGGTGTTTGCGACGCGCGCGAAGTCCGACACCACCTTCTCCTCGGCAATCCCGAGGCTCTTGGCCACGGTGGCGGTCAGGTTGCCGCTCACCTGCGGCGGGACGAAGATATCGACGGTCGCCGGGTCGTGTCCACCCTCGTTTACCAACCAGTCGCAGGCCGACCGCATCAGGTCGGGACCGTGTTCGATGATCGCCCGGAAGTCGTGCACGAACATCGGTTCCTGTTCGCGGTCCGCCCCGCGGTGCCCGCCGCCCATCGCCAGCGCGCCACCGGTCCGCAGGAGCATCGCCGCCGGCCGGCCGGTGCTAATCGACCAGGAGCGCGCGTCGAGTACGCCCTCCGTCGCGTCGTCGGCGCCGAGCACGACCGCACCCGCCCCGTCACCGAACATCGCCACGCTCACCAGCAGATCCTTGTCGTCGCGTTGCTGTTCGCTGAACAGCGACACGAAGGGAGACAGCAACTCGCTGCCGATCAGCAGGGCCCGACGCGCGGCGCCCCCGGCGATCAGGTGTCGCGCGATCATGAACGCCTGCGCGGTTCCGCCACAACCGGCCCGCAACTCCAACACGCAGCACGCTGGCAGTCCCAACAGCTCCTGGACGAACAGGACCGTCGCCGGAAACGGATAGTCCGGCGTGCAGGTCGCCATGACGACGAGGTCGATGGAGCGCGGGTCGATGTCCGCGTCGGCGATCGCCCGGCGTGCTGCCTCCGCCGCCATTCGGGCATTCGACTGGCCTGGGCGCAGTTCTCGGGTGTGTGGGTCGATCGCGAGAAACCGCGACCGAGCACCGAGCATCTCCGCCAGCCAGGCCACCTCACGGCCGAATGCCGTTGCCAACTCGTCGTTGCTGATGGCCTCACCCGGCAGATATGAGCCCGTGCCGAGAATCGCGACGTTGGCCATCGAGCTCCTATGTAGCCAGATGAATCTCGGGGGTGAGCGTCCGATCGTTCGGGTAGCCGACGGGGTGGTGATCCGCCCTCCACGTTGATGGTGGCCGCTCGCCAGTCCGATGTCCACCCCCTGCGCGCAGCCCCGGCTCCTGCGTAGACTGCCGCAGATGAAGCGCGCGCTAAACGCGCTGATCGAGCGCGCCTACTTCCGGGGCCTGGTGTTCAACCAGTCGTGGGAAGACCCGGTTCTCGACCGCGAGGCGCTGCGGATCACGCCCGACCGAGACGCTGTCGTATCGATCACCTCAGGTGGTTGCAACAGCCTGAACCTGCTCTGTCTGCGGCCGCGCAGCCTGGTGTGTGTCGACGCGAATCCCGCGCAGACCCATCTGCTCCAGCTCAAGCTTGCGGGCATCCGCCACCTCGACCACCGTGACTTCGTCGCGTTGCTCGCGTCGTCGGACACCACAGCGGCGGTCGCGATCTACCGCACGGCGCTGCGCCATCGGCTGCCGGCAGACGCCGGTCGCTACTGGGACCGCAACATCCGCTTGCTCAAACGGGGTCTGCTCAGCCAGGGCAAGCTCGGGCTGTTCCTGCGCTGGCTTCGGCGCTACCTACGGTGGCGGGTCGGCGAACGGCGACTGCGGCTGTTCTTCCAGATGGACGACCTCGATCAGCAGCGGGACTTCTACTATGCCGAAATCCATCCGAGGCTGTGGAGCGCGCCGGCACTCATGGTCCTTGGCTCTCGACCGGTGCTCGCCCTCGCCGGAATGCACCCCAACCAGTACGACCTGATCGACGGCCACGGCGGCATCGCCGACTACCTCCGCAACCGGCTCGAGTACGTTCTGACGACCGTGCCCATCCGGGACAACTACTTCCTAGCGCAAGCCGCGCTGGGAACGTATCTCGATGAGTCGACGGTTCCGCCGTATCTGCTCGAACAGAACTTCGCCACCCTGAGGGAGATGGTCGACCGGGTGACGGCGGTGACCAGCTCACTCCAGGAGTACCTGGCTTCGCAGCCCGAGGGATCGATCGACAAGTTCAACCTGCTGGACATCTTCGACTGGATGGATCGCGAGACCTTCCACGCGACGCTGCACGCCGTGATCCGGACCGGCTCACCCGAGGGTCGCTTCATCTACCGCTCGACGATCGGGTCGCTTCCGGTGCCCGCAGACATACTTTCGACAGTGGTCCATGAGGAGGACCTCGCCCGCCGGCTCTTCGCCAACGACCGCTCGGCCACGTACAGCAGCTTCTACGTGTACCGAATCGACAAGGCCGCCCGTGCACACACCAGGTTCACCCGCCCGTTGCCCTGACGGCGGATCTCCGTGCGGATCACGCCCCAGTCCGCCGGGTACCGCACCGGTCGCGGCGGGGCGCCGGCCAGTGCCACGTCGTCCAACCCACACGCGGTCAGGGCCGCCCAGAACGACTCGACGCTCTCGCCTGCGGCGGCCAGCGTCCGCTCGTTGAGTTCGATGATCAGCACGAGGGCCGGATTGCGGTGGCACAGCCGCCGCATGCCGACGGCAGCGGCGACCTCGTGCCCCTCGACGTCGATCTTGACGAGGTCGACTCGGGGCCAGCCATGGTGTTCGGCCCAGGCGTCCAGCGTCGTGCACGGAACGCACTCGCCGGCGCCTGCCCCGGCGGCGCCGGCGGCCGCCGCGGCGGCCGGGTGCAGGCTGGAGAGCATGCTGTCGGTGTCGCCGGTGAACAGAGTTACCTCCCGCACCGCGTCACCGACGGCGCTCGGCACGACGTGGACCAGGTCCGCAACGCCGTTCGTGGCGGCGTTGCGGTACAGGATTGGCAGCAGCGTGCGGGACGGCTCGAACGCCCAGACGGTTCCGGTGTCCCCGCACAGCCGGGCGCTCATTATCGAGAAGTAGCCGAGGTGCGCGCCGACGTCGACAATGGTCATCCCCGGCCGGGCGAGATGTCGCAGGATCCGCTCGACGTCGCGGTCGTGCATCCCCATCGCGAGCATCTGCAGGTGGTACGACGGCCGGCCCTCGTGGTACAGGCGAAAACCATCGCCCAGGTCGATCGGGACGCCCGGATCGGCGAGCAGCGAGCCGGGGAACAGCCACCGGTGCAGTGGCGCTCCGAGCCGGGCCAGAGCCGGCGCGAGAATACCCGACCGGTCGAAGATCCACGCGCCGGCCCGGTGGGCGCCTCGGGCGGCACGTACGGCCAGGTCGCGGCCTGACACGCCGTCGCTACCCGGCGAGAATGGCCAGCGCCAGTGGCGCCAGCACGACGTTGACCCCGTGGGCGGCGATGCACAGCCACAGCGAACGGGTGCGCACGTACACCCAGCATAGGATCATGCTCACGCCGAACGCCCAGCCGAAGTACGCCGCCCCGGCGGCAAGCGAGTACGCCGGCAATGAGTAGGCAAGCTGGGCGGCGTGACGCAGACCGAACAGCGCCGAGGTCACGATCATGGCCGCTGGTGGGGCGAGGTGATCCAGCAGACCGCGCAGCAGGAGTCCGCGGTAGAGGAGCTCCTCCCCAACCATGGGCCACAGTCCCAGCAGTACGTACGAGACGATCAGGACGGTGGGCCGGTCGTAGCGCGCGAAGAACAGCTCCCCAAGGTTCTGATAGGTCACGATCAGGTTCCACCCGGGGTCGCGGAGCTTGCCGAGGCCGGCGAGGAAGGCCCAGTACCCGACAACGAAGCAACCGACGAATGCGACGGCCGCTACGAACGGCCGGCCCTGCGCGGGCAGGTGGGCCCGGATGTCGGGCCAGGGTCGTCCGGTAGGTCCGGCCCGGCACCACAGCGGGACGACGATCGCGAGGACGGCGTGCAGTACTGGGAACGGCGCGTACGGCCAGCCGCGCCAGGACTCCGGAAGAGCGATCGCGGTGACCAGCACGCCAATGCCCAGGAGGGCAAGTGGATGCGCCATCCGGATGCCGTCCACCGCGCCTGCGGCGGGCGGCGCTGTCACTGCCCGTGGTCTCACGTCCGCCACGAGTCCAGTCCGGGCCGACGAAGGAAGCGCCGGATCTCCTCGTTGACCGTCGCGTCGTCGACGTAGTTGACGAAGTGCTCCCCGCCCGGCTTGATGACGGCCGGGCCCGCGTTCGGCAGCAGCGCCGCCATCCGCCGCGCCTGGGCCACCGACACGATGCGGTCGCGGTCACCGGCGATCACCAAGCTCGACACGAGTACCTCACCGAGCCGCGGGCGATGCTCGGTCAGGTTGGGCAGGATGCTGCGCTTGAACAGCGCCGTGAGCCGCGGAATCTGCGCAGCGTGTTGGGTGATCCACTCCGGCCGGATCTGAGTTCCACCGACGAAGCGGCCGAGCAGCGTCGCGAACACCCGCGACGAAACGACCCGTTCCATCGGAAGGTGTTCGAGCACCATCAGCAGTGACGCGTAGGGCTGTGGGAACCGGTAGCGGTCAGCGAGGCCGATGAAACACCAGCGATCGGCACGTGTCCGGATGGTGCTTTGCCAGGTGGTAGGCCGCGGAGCCCGTGTCTCCCCACACGACGACATGCGCCGCCCGGACGGCGAGCGCGGCCAGCAGGGCGCGCGCTTCGTCGGCCCGGTCGGCGATGCCGACCCGGGTGTCCGCGGAGAGCCGCGGCTCGTACAGGACGACGCGGTGGTCCACCTGGAAGTGCGTGATCTGTGGCGCGTAGACGAAGTTCAGCTCGGTGACCATCGGCATCAACAGAACGGTGTCCCCATGCCCGCAGTCGAGCACCCGCAACGATCCGCCGCTGGCGAGAGTGACCGGAACCATCGCGGCCGAGATCGCCTCCTGGTCCTTGATCGCGCGGGTGAGAAGCGACGGCGAAAGTGCTGGGCGCGTCCAGGTCATCCTCGAACCGGTCATGGCGAGCACCATCGTGCTTGCGCCGCGGGCGGCAGTCAAGCGGCCGGCCGCTTCGGCCGACTGGCCGGTGTCAATAGGATCTGGGCATGCTCGTCCTCGCCCTGTACGCGATGCTGGTGTTCTTCGCGGTCGCCCAACTGCGGATACTCGTCCTTGCCGGCTACTGCCTGACCAAGGACCTCGGCCACCCGACCGTCGGGTTGGCGCCGACGACCGACATCGCCTGGCCGACAGTGGCGGTGCAGTTGCCGGTCTATCGCGAGTACCGGGTACTCGGCCGGCTGATCGAAGCCGTCACCGAACTGGAGTATCCGAAGGGCCAGCTGTGCGTTCAGGTCCTCGACGATTCCGAGGCCGAGGAGGCCGAACGTACCAGGAAGGTGGTGGACGCCTTCCACGGTGGAGGCGTCGCGATCACCTACGTCCATCGGGGCACCCGCGACGGGTACAAGTCCGGTGCCCTCAACCACGGCACACGGCTGCTCGACTGTGAGCTGATCGCCATCTTCGACGCCGACTTCGTGCCCGAACGCAACTTCCTCATGAGGACCGTTCCGTCGCTCGCCATCGAACGGGTTGGCGCCGTCCACACCCGCTGGCGGCATCGCAACGACACGGCGTCCGCGCTGACCATGTTGCAGGCGGCCGTCCTGGACAGCCTGTTCTGCTTCGAGAGCGCGACCCGCCAGGCGAGCGGTGAGTCGAGCATGTACCTGGGGACGAGCGGTGTCTGGCGGCGGCGAACGATCGAGGAGCTGGGCGGGTGGCGGGAGGCGCCGTTCACCGACGACGGCATCGACCTCAGCTTCCGGGCCCGGCTCGCCGGGTGGTTGGTCGTGTTCGTCAACGAGGCTCTCGCGAGCAGCGACCTTCCCGAGACCTATGTGGCCTACAAGAACCAGCAGCGGCGCTGGGCCCGGGCGGCACTGCGCCTCTTCCTCGACTACGGCAGGGGGGCGCTGCAACCAGCGGGAGGAGCCGGTCGACGATTCCTCGAGCTCTCCTCGCTGCACCTAGTGCTCAGCACACCGGCCCTCATCGTGGTGGGCGTGCTGACCGGTGCTCAGGTGGCTCTTGGTCTGCCACGTACCGCCGGCTGGACTGCCGTGCAGCTCGGGCTGAGCGCGGCGCTCGTTCTGTTCCCACCAGTCCAGGAGGGAATACTCGCGCAGCGCCTGCTCTACCGCGACTGGAAACAGCGCTGCCTGCGCCTGCTGCCGGCCTTGCCGCTGGGAATCGGCGTCTCCGTGTCGATCCTGGCCGGCTTCCGGGACACCTTCCGGCGCGATGCACCGGAGTTCGTGCGCACCCCGAAACAGGGTGCGGAGGGGGTGATCCTGACCAGTGGGGCCAGGTGGGTCCGGACTGCTGCCTGCATCGCGACGGCGGAGTCGGCCCTCGGTGGCGTACTGCTCGCGGCCGGGACGGTGGCGGTCGTGCGGGGCTATGCAGAGTCGTGGTTTCTGTTGTTCGCGCTGGCCGGAGCGTTCCTGACCGCATGCGGACGCAGCTGGTCGGAGATCCGGCGTCAGGTGGGCCATGCGTCGCCGGGGAACCGCGCGTTCGCACCATAGTGCTCGGCCGGTCAAGCCTTCCTCTCGGCTACCCCTTGAATGTCGAGAGCCACGCATGTGCATCAGCAATCTACGGACGGGGGACAAGGAGTCGTTGAGCGCATCCAAGCGACGGCCGTCTGGGCAAATGCGACCGCCTCACCCGGACGGACCACTCGACGGGCAGACCACAGCGCACTGCGCCGATCACCGCTCTGCAGGTGCATAACGCAGCTCCAGAGAAACCAGATGCTGTGCAGCAGTGCAACGCCGTGCACCTCGCGGGCGTCCGCGTAGCGCTTCGTCATGATCTCCAACTCTCGCTGATCCGATTAGGAGCGGGGGGCTCCTTCAGGAATGGCACCCCACACGTCCCGGACGGCGCCGGCGGCGCCTTCGTGATCGTCGAGAATGTCGATGTCGGCGCCCGGTGGACGCCGTCGACCACCTGGCTCGGCTTCCAGATCAACGCCGCGTACCCGGCCGCCGACGTCTACCCGCACTACGTCGGCGTGCTGTCGCGGGTCGACGGGCGCAGCCTCGGCGACGCGATCTCCGCGACGACGTGGCAGGGCCGGCCGGCCCTGCAGCTATCCCGCCGGTCCAATGGGTGGAACCCGGCCGTGGACACCGCCGCGAACAAGGCCGAAAGGATCCTGCGGTGGCTCGCCGACCGGTGAATCCGCCCACCGATGGCTGGAGCCTGACTCTGCCGCCCGGTATGTGGGCCGAGATGTCCGCGCACCTGTTCCGCGACGACGGCGACGAGCACGGTGCCGTCCTGCTCGCCGGGTACGCCGACGGCCCCCGCGGTCCCCGGCTGCTGGGCCGTACCCTCATCCACGCCGTCGACGGCGTGGACTACGTCCCAGGCCAGTTCGGCCACCGCGCGCTCACGTCGAACTTCGTCCGTGACGCCGCGCTGCGCGCGCACGACGAGGCGCTGGCCTACCTCGCCGTACCCAACCACTTCGGGCTCAACACCGTCGCCTTCTCCCCGGTCGACATGGCCAGCCACGAACGCGGCTACCCGGCGCTGCGGCAGATTACCGGCCAGATCGTCGGCGCCGTGGTTCTCACCCCGCACGCCGCCGCCGGCGACCTGTGGCTGCCCAACCGCACCCGCCACACCCTCGCCGAGGTGGTCATCCCCGCCGGCAACCTGCTCCGGCTACGCCCCACCCCCGCCACGGCGGCGGCGGCCGACCCGCGGCACGACCGGCAGGCCCGGCTGTTCGGCGACCTCGGCCAGCACACCCTGCACCGGCTGCGCATCGCCGTCGTCGGCCTCGGCGGGGTTGCCTTCCACACTAATGACGATGACAAGGACCACGATTCGCAGTTGAAAGTGCAACTGGAGTCGAAGGACGGTCTGTTGCTGTCCTCATGGGCGCAGCATGGCGACCTCACCTTCGCCGACCACGGTACCGTCGGCCCGCTGTTCCTGTCACCCGGAACGGTGGATCGGGCGAAGCTGGTTGGCGCGATACTCAACATCTGCATTGCGCCGGCAGGCAACGATACCTGGCGCTTTGATTTCTTGTTAAAAGGGGCTCTCCCGGCATGAGTGTGGGTGTATTCGGGAGGTCACGGTGATCGTTCGTGGGGTAGCAGGAGGGTGATGGGTCCGCAGGTGAGCATCACTAGAGCGAGGGCGGCTTGGGCGCTGTGGAAGCCGTAGGCCCGGT
>WNFV01008021.1_pt1 | contig 12490 bp, 9 predicted proteins | sample 5400101 | NCBI WGS metagenome assembly WNFV01 (sample SAMN13153361, study PRJNA577476) | soil metagenome | isolation source: 115 cm soil or saprolite under grassland replicate 1 | place: USA:California | collected 2016-06-15
TCGGCAAATCCGGATGCCGCCCGGATCGCGTTCCGTCACGTTTCGTAGTCACGAGTCGTTGACGACCCGTCGTCTCGTTTACGCCAACCGCTCACGCCTACTCACGGATGCCGATCATCGCTCTGTACGTCGGGCGTGCCTGACTCTGTGCTGGAACCTGTACGCCGAGACAAGGGGATGACGTTGGCCGGGGGCATCGTCAGCGCTTCGCGCAGTTCGGCGTTCTCGGCGGTGATCTGGTTGATGACGCGGACTAGCGCGGGGACGTCGGAGCGTAGCCGGGTCAGTTCCTCGTCCTTGTTCGCGACGGTCTTCTTGAGCTTGGCGATCTGCGCTCGCAGCCGGATCTCGACGTCGGTGTTGCTCCGCGTTCCTGCACCCGTTGGTAGAACTCGTTGCGGAGGTCTGTGTGCCGCTGTGTGAGGGCGTTGCGGGGCACGCCGGCTTCCTGTGCCAGGGCGACGATCGTCAGGGCGCCGGTGGATCTGCGCGCGGTTCCGTCGAAGATGCGTTGCATGGCTTCGTGGATGTGGGCTCGTTCATCGGGCGTGGTGCTCATCCTGTGGGCTCCTGCAGGGTGATGCGGGTGCGGTCGTGGTGGTCGGCGAAGGCTCGGAGTTTGGCGGCGTTGCCGCGAAGACGGTCGCCGACCGGGCCGGGCGCGTGGGCGCCTTGGAGCTCCAGGAAGTCTGCGCGTTCGCGCAGTTGGCTAGCGTGGCGGTCGGTGCGTGCTACGTTCCCGCACTGGGGGCGGCACCGGTCCAGCCGTGGCGCGTCGCTGATGCCGTCGCGTTGGCAGAGGGCCTGCTCGCGTCGGAAGCGGCAGAGCAGGAACGCGTTCGGGTTCTCGTAGAGCATGACGTCCTCGTTCGCGGCCAGCCGCTGTGCGGTGGTGGCGTTGATGACCGCGCCGGCGAAGGGCGGTCCGGTTACTGCGGTCTTGATGACGTGACGGGCCGCGGGACCCGACACCCCGCCGCCGGTCGCCAGGTCCTCGCCCAGATCGGCGACCGTGTCGGCAACGGCGCGGACGGTTTCCAGGTCCAGCAGGTCGTGGATGCCGCCGCGGCCTCGGGAGGCGTACGAGCCCGAGATGGCGGTGCGCATGTGCCCGTATTGGACGGCCAACGCGATCAACCCGCCGGGCCGGCGGGCGATGTGCCAGGCCAGCGTGCGGCGGAAACGCATGGTGCCGATGGCGCCGTGACGGTCGGGCGGGATGACCTCATGATCGAGCCCGTGCGCTGCGGCGCACTCGTTTGCCCAGGCCACGAACACGTCGATCCGGTCGCGAAGCGTCGAGTCCGTGATCGCTCCCGTCGCCGGTGACCGCTGCGCGGACATGTTGTGAGCGGCGGCGTCGAACAGCAGAGCCCCGTCCGGGACCATGCGCTCCAGGACGCGGATCGCGTTGACCGCCGGTGTGATCGCGATCCAGGGAACGCCCCGCTCCATCCCGGTCGAGAGGTGGTTGCCGTCCTCGTCCAGGGCGGTCTTGTATTCGTTGCCGCGGATCAGGTGGTGTCCCGAGCCGCCGTTCCGATCCGGATCTGGGCAGCAGCCGGTCCGCAGCCCGAGCACTACTGGTGGAGAGTACTTATTCGGACCGTGCGGTATTTCCCATCGTTGCGAGGTTTTCGGGAAGGCTGAGGAGGTCCTCGTCGCCCGCGAAGGAGTCGCTGCTGGATACGAAGGTTAGAAGTCTGACGGGGTGGGCGTTGCGGGCAGCTGCGGCGGTCTTGTGGTGGCCGTCGAGGAGGAAATGGAACAGGCCGGCGTGCCGTTCGCGGCGGAACCACGGTCCCTCGATGTCGAGCAGTCCGAGCGCGACGGCGGTCGGGGCGCCCGGCGCGGCGGTGTGCTGGGCGACGGTTGCCGGTTCGAGGTGTTCAGGGTTGGTCAGGGGAACAGCGAACTGGAACAGCTCGTCGCGTTCGTTTACTCGGCCGTGACCGAGCCGGTAGTAGGCGATGTTGGTCGGGTCGATGGTGTACTCGAACTCCTCGTTCTGCCAGGCGGCGGGCCCTTCGGCAGCGAAGTAGTCATCCGCCGAGCCGGGCGCGACCAAGCGCGGCTGGACATCGAGCAGCATGACCAGATAGTCCCCGCGTGGTAGGTGCGCGGAGAACGCCTCGATGACCTCCGGGTCGAGATGGTGAAGCCCGGCGGTGAGTCTGGTGCGTACTTCGTCGACCGGCAGTCGGCCCGTCGGTGCGCCGGGCTGGCGGCGAAGGACGAGCCCGCAGGTGCCGCAGGAGTAGCCGATCTGGTAGGCCGGCACGTCGTCGATGGTCAGGTAGCGGCTGGGCCGCCGCTGCCAGTCAACCCGCAGGCGTGGGGTTGACGTGCCCAAGGTCATGACTTCGTGGGCGATGACGTTGGTCATGGCGGAAGTCTGCCCGAGTGTCGGTGCTGACATCGGAGAGTTTCACGGCTCGGCAGTGGGGCGATGCACCACGCCTGCGGGGTGTCGGCTTGACATGTGTGCTGATCTCGTCGTTCGGCCTGGCGGGTGTGTTGATCATTGCCGGCGGGCGCGGATGATGCCGTCTGCATCCGGTAGCACTCCTTCGAGCGCGCCGGGTTGGTCGTGTGCGCTGGCGGGGTAGATCCCGCAACGGCTCGCGCTGCGCGATGCGGGTAGCCAGAGGGAGAGGTCTTCTTCGTCGAGGAGGTAGTCGAATCGCAGCCGACCGGTGTCGGCCTCCTCGATCAGACCGTTCACCCCCGCCACCGCCGAGTCGCTGTTGAGTAGCTGTCGAGCACGCTCGGCGATTTGGACACCGGTGGTGTCGGTGATCGGCAGTGGCGGCTCGGGGTAGATGGTGAGCAACGCGCGTGGCTTCAGCGCCTGTCGTAGCTGTTCGAGTCGGGCTCCCGGGACCACCAGATGCCACCGCCACGCGTTGCCCGCCCACATTTCCAGGAGGGGAAGCTCGCTGTGGGCCTTGGCGGCCAGCAGTTCGACCCTCGCCCAGAATGCATCGTCGGCCGGCGGGTAGGTTTGCGGCTCCTGCAGTTCCGGGTCGTAGGGGGATGTCTGGTGTTCGACGAACAGGCCGAGTCGGCGTACCTGGTCGGCGGCCTGTTCGCAGGGCTGGTTGCTGCCGATGTAGAGGTAGTAGTCCCAACCGACGTGGGCAAAGAATCGGCCGTCAGCCTCCAGCCGACACCACACGCCGGTCTCACGCAGCATCGCCCGCACCAACTTCACGCCGACGGTGAGCGGCACTTGGAGTCCGTCGTAGACGTCGTGCAGCGACAGCGGGAACAGTTCAAGCGCCGCGTATGTCGCTGCGGATGAGGCCACCCGAAGATCGATGCCGGGCGGTAGCGAGGGATCCCGCACGATGAGTTGGTCGACGCCGGAGGCGTGGGCGAACAGTTCGACTGCCTGTAAGTAGGCGTTCTCGACCTGGTCGTAGCGCTGCTGGGTGAGGACGCGTCCGTTGAACGATTCGCCGACCTCGGTCACAGAGGTCCAGTCGTGACCGGTGAACGCCCCGGTGCGATCGCGCAACCCGGGGTCGTACTTGGTCACCCGGAACTGGTACTCAAGCACGCTGTGTCCCTCCGGCGGAGCGTCATCGTCCTGTCAGATCGGATGAGGGCTATTGTTCCTCGGGCCTGTGTGCGCCCTGGTCGGCGGCACGGGCGGCGAGGTAGTCGGCCCAGTCGCGTCGGGCATAGGTGACCCACCGGACCGCGGTGTTGACGTGCATGCCGAGCAGGTCGGCGAGGATAGCGGCGGGCAGGTCTGCGGCGAGGGCGGCGAGTGCTCCGTTGCGGGCCGGGCGGACGCTGATGCCGTGGCGGCCCAGCCGGGTGGTCAGGGCGTGGTTGGCGATCGGTTGTCCGGGAACTCGCCCGGGAAACAGCATGCGGGGTCCCCGCCGGTCGTGGGAGATCATCAGTCGTTCCCGCGGTTGGGTGGCCAGACGCTGCAGAAGCGGGGCGAGGCGGGGCGGCAGCAGAACGGGGTGCCGGCCGGCGGTGAGGTAGGTGTGCTGGTCTGTCTGCACGATCTGGTCGGCGGTGAGGTTGCGGATGCGTTCGCTGGGCAAGCCGAACAGCAGAGTCAGCGCGCCGGCCACCCGGACATCGACAGGCAAGGTGTCGTCAGTCAGGCAGCGCTGGAGGAGTTGCCAGCGTTCGTCGTCGCCAAGGAGATCGGCGGGTTCCTGACGGGGGATGATGGACAGGGTGAGCTTGCCGGTCAGGCCACGTTCGGAGGTCCACTTCAGGAAGTAGCGCGCGAGGTTGCGCCGTTGCGAGCCGCCCGCCTCCAGCCACCGGTCGATGTCGTCTTGGCGCAGATCGGCCAGTGTCAGTGCCTGCTCGTCGAGCCAGCTCAGCAGGTCCAAGGCGACCAGGACCCGGCGGCGTAGGTCGCGGCCAGCCGAGGCAGGGAACCGGCGGACCGCGGCGCGGCTGCGGGCTCGCCGAAGCAGGAACCAGCGCAGGAACGGGCGGACGAGGTTGGCATGATGGGCGGGCTTGTCAGCCAGGTGGTGATCGAGCCACGACGGAAGCCGTTCCAGGTCTTCATGCCGTTCGGGCAGCACGCCGGTCTGCACCATGATCTGTCGGAGGTAATGCAGAGTGCGGCTGGGCGGGTGTTCGTCGAGGAGCCCGTGACTGATCGGCCGGTCCTCGGCGGCGAGACGGGCAAGTAGCCGAGCGGTGCGACTATGTGCGACCCATTGGATCGTCTTGAACGGCGTCTCGGTCTGGCAGATAGCCTCGGCCAGCGGCAGCAGTTGCGGCGCCGCCACGCCGTCAGCCCCGGCCAGCAGATCGCGGACCCTGTCGGCGAGCACGCAGTGCGCGCATCGCCCGCGGCTGTAGGGATTCCCGCCCTGGCCGCACTGGCGACAGGTGTAGTCGACGTCGATTCCCTGACATGGGCCACAGACGCCGGCGCCGTTGTCGTCTCGGCCGACGAGCGGTTGGGAGGTATGACAGCGAACGCATTCGGCCGGGGAGCGCAGGATCGCGGTGTAGCAGGTCTGGCAGACCGCTCCGATCGGCCATCGGGCGAGGACCGGGAGGAGCCGCTGGCAACGGCAGCAGGTCTCTCCTGGGCGTTGGCGGCAGGAGCAGGTTTGGCAGATCGGGCCGCCCTGCTTCACGCGCTGACAGGGCCGAGTCTGGCCGCAGACCGAGCAGATCGCCTGCGGTCCCCGATAACAGCTGTCGCACAGGTCGGGCTGATCCCCGTTGGCGTTGCGGGCGATCCGCCCCAGCCTGCCGCACCGCCCACAGGGCCGACGGGGTCGCCGTTGCTGGTTGTAGCACAGGTGGCATAGCGCCCCGTCGGCGTCGACGAGCGCGGCCGCCGCGACCTTCCCGCATGACACACAGGTGTGCTCGGGACGCTTCCAGCATTGGTAACAGCGCACGGTTCCGTCGTCGAGCCGGACGACGGGCCGGCCGAGTTGCCCGCAGCCACCGCACTGTTTGAAGGTTTCGGGATCCTGGTGGTAGCAGCGGTAGCAGACCTTCCCGTCCGGTTTCCGGGCGGCGATGCGTACGCCTTCTTGCCCGCAGCGCCCGCATGTCGACCGGCGGGAGCGCCCGTCGCAGGTCCCGCAGATGCGACCCTCGGGCCGGACCTGCCCTAGATCGATGACGGTCTTGCCGCAGTGCGCGCAGCCCGGGCGGACCACCGGGTGCCCGGCGTTGTGCAGCAGGTGCGCCAGGCGCAGCAGCACCGGCGGGCAGTGGGAGTCTTCAGAGCTCAGCGCGTCGGGGTGGGCGGCCATGTACCCGGCCAGGTCCTCCAGAATCCGCGCCGCGCCCTTGACCGGGATGGGCACCGCCGCCTGCACCGCCGTCGTGGCGTCGCCGGTGCTCAACGCCGGCAGGGCTGCGGCCAGCTGGGTGACCGCGGCGCGGAGCGCAGCCTCCAGGCGTGCCGCCTGGCGGGCGAGGCGGGCCGCCGTCGACGGCGCGGTCATAGCCCCTCGGGTCTGCGGATCGAGGTGCGGCGCACCGTTGGAGCCGGGCCGCCGGTGTCCCCGGCAGCCTTGCGGACCTCGGTGTTGACGACGTCGATCTCGATGAGGTCGTTCGGGGTGCAGTTCAAGATGTCGCACAAGGCGGCGAGGGTGTCCATCGACAGCCGCTGCGGTGGCTGGGTGACCAGCCGGAACACCTGCTCGCGGGACAGGTTGATGCCGCGTTCGGCCAGTAGCGGCACCAGGTCGGAGGTCTGGAACATGTCCTGGGCGGCCATCAGCTTGCGTAGGTTCCAGCGATAGCCCATCTTCTTGATCACGACTGGTCGTCCTCCCACAGCCCGGCGTGGCGTTCGGTCAGCTCGCGCTGCAGCAGCCGGTTGCGGTACTCGTCCGACACCCCGGTGTAGATCGCGGTCGTAGCCGCACCGCATGCCCTGCTTGATCTTGGACGAATCTCTCCGGGTAGTCGAACTCTACGAGGTGCGTGATCATGCTGTGCCGCAAGCTGTGCAGATCGAGTTCGGACGGCAGCCCGGCGGCGTCCCGGGCGGTCTCGAACGCCTCGTTCGCGCTGCGCTTGGACAGCCGGCCACACCGCTCGCTCACCCACAGCGCCGGGTGATTGCCGACCTCGAAACGAGGCCGGACCTCGGCGAGGTAGCGGTCGAGCACCTCGACGATCCAGTCCATCTCCGGAACGGTGAACACGGTGCGCCGCTTGGGCGGGCTGCCGTTGGAGGACTTCCCCCAGCGCACGAACAACGCCCCGTACCGGCCGTAGCCCGGCGCCTTCGGGTTACGGCGCAGGTCAGCCAGGTCCAGGCCGCACATCTCCCGCCGGCGCAGCCCGTAGGCGTAGAACGCCTTGAGCAACGCCGAGTCCCGCATCGCCGTCAGCGCACCCTTGCGGCCGCGGGCCCGGATCTGCTCCACCCGCCCGTCAGCGGCGTCGAACAGCGCCTGTACCTCCTCGTAGGTCAGCGGTCGCCGTCCCGGCTGCCCCTCGAACTCACTGACATGGGTGATCGAGTTCCCGTCATGCAGGATCTGCGCCGGCGCCTGCCCGAACCGTTCCCGACAGGTGGCCAGCCAGCCGTAGCGGGCGTCGGTGATGAAGTCGCAGAACATCCGCAAGGCGTTCTGGTACTGCCGCCCGGTCGACACCGTGAAGTTCGGGTTCCTCGCCCGGATGTGGTCGAAGAACGCCTCCACCTCGGCCGGCTCCCACTGCCACGGGTACTGGTTGGTGAACGTCGCGAACCGACGCACCAGAGCCAGCCTGGGCTTGATCGTGGCGTCCCACCTCAGGAAGCGGGTCCGCTGCTGCCGCGTCCACCCCTCCAGCATCGCCTCGAACACCGCCGATGCCGGGTCCAAGTGCACGACCCCGTCCACCAGAACCAGGTGCGCCGCACCCGCCAGATCCGCCGCTCGACCCACCCCAACCCCCGTTACATTAGATGCAACATTGTTGAGATCAAATCGCCCGGACGCAAGACCCTCTGGTAGATCCACTGATCAAGCCGGATAGCTGTGATCGATCACCTCTCCCGACCTGCGGATTTGCTCAAGACCTCCGCAGACCGAATGTTGCATCAAACGCAATTCCGCCCGTTTCTCCCCAGGGCGCATCCCGGTCAGGTACGACAGCACGATGAACGCAGCAGTGCCGAGGTGCCGTAGGAGCGTAGCGGCTTCGTCGAAGTCGATGGCCTGCCGCCACGGTCTGTCGGAGATCGTGCCCTTGATCGGAGCGTTCAGTGGACAAGATCCAGACAGGTTCAGTGTGAACGGTCCCCGCTTGGGCCTGCGCATGGTCTTTCCTCGCTGCCGTTTCTGCAGCAGCGTCTCCAGGACCTGGTCGACCTGGCGGACGTTTGCGCCGACGCTGTCGGCGAGGTAGTGCCTGGCGACCCTCATTGTGCCGGCGTTGGCGATGGCGGGTAGCGGCAGCCCGGCCTCGATGCGCGGGACGAGGAAGTCCCGCACCGCTTGCAGCCCTTGCAGCGTGGCGGGGGTGTTGGCCCCAATGTCCATCAGGCGCCGGTATTCCGCCCAGGCGGCGAGGATGTCCTCGGCGAAGTCGTCGACCATGCGCATCGCCCAGACCAGCAGCAGTCCCATCGTGGCCTCGCCCAGGGGCTCGGTGGAGTTCTCGCCGCCGCTTGGCGTGGCCGCCGGTAGGTAGTCATCGATCCCTATGTCTTCCCAACGTGGCAGGCCGATCCCGCACGGCCGGGCGCTGAGCTGGTCGAATGCCCACAAGCGTGTCAACGCCGCCGTGGCCTTTTCGACTTTGGCCCGGCTGGCGCCGGATTCGGCAAGGTGCCGGGCGTAGGCGTCCAGCATGTCCGGGCCGCAGGCGGCGAGCGTGCTGATGCCTTGCGCGGCCAGCCACGACGCTAGATCCATCCAGGTCAGAACGGTGACGTAGAGGTGGCTGACACTTATCCGTTGCCGCATGGCCCGTTTCTTCTTCTGTTTGATGAAGCTCGGCCGCAGCTGCCCGTTGATCAGGTTCCAGACCGCCAGCCGCAGCTCGGCCTCGAACGCCGCCGGACAGTTGCTCCAGACGATGGACGTGCGCCTTCCGCTCGGGTTGCCCGACAGCAGGTCCAGCGGCCAGCGCGGGTCGCTGTAGCGGGCGTTGCCGCGGTTGCTCGCGCCGACGATCAGATCACCGCAGATGACCGGGGTGCCCGGGCCGGGCAGCGGGAGCAGGTAGGGGTCATGTTCGGCGACGGCGCTCACGCGTCCAGGTCTCCCGTCAGTAGCAGGCCGACGGTGTCCCGGTCGGCGTCGGTGAGGCGAGTCAGGGCGGTATTCCAGACCGCGGCCCCGACCCTGCCTTTGAGGTCTTCCAGGCGAGCGTGAGTATCGGCCCAGTCGGCGTCCCAGACAGCCCTCGGCAACGCCGAGCGAAGTCCGCCCAGCGCCTCGTGCAGATAGGCGAGGCGGGGATGGTGGCGGGGGTGGATGTGGGCGTTCTGGCAACCCAGACACATCAGGAAGGACGCGGCGCAGCCGCCGCCGGGTGCCGGGAACGGGCTGGCCGTCAGGTCCTCGCAGTCCGCGATCGCGGTCGGCACGTCCCCAGGAAGCGGCCCGGCGACCAGCCGTGCCTGCAGGACCGCCCTGCGGGCATGTTCGACGGCTCCGTGCGCCCCGTCGGCGATGACTGGGCCCGCATCGGCCTGGACTCGCTTGTCGACCAGCGCGTAGCTGCGGTCGTGGGTGTCCTGGCTGTGCTGTGCCGGTGCACGCCGGTCGACGACCAACACGGTGCGGCGACCGCGCTGGAACGGCGACCCGCCCAGCCCGAAGTCGCGGCCCCACTTCGTGCCCGTCAGGCTGTCAATACCGAACCGGAACTTCCCGACCGGCGGATGCCGGTCCAGCTCACGCCTGGGCTGCCCGCGCTTGGCTTGGCGCCAGACCACCAGAAGATCCGTGCCCGGGGCCAGCTCCTCGACCACCGCGCGGGCGAAGCGCGTGGCCTCCAGTGCCTCGGTGATCAGCCTTCCCTTGGATGCTGCGCCGTCGTCGGCAACGTTGCGTGTTTCGAAGTGCAGCCGCGGTCCCCGCCGGAACTTCTCCACCGGGATCCGATAGACCGGATGCCCGTCCGCGCCCTGATCCGGTAGCGCCCGAGGGACTTCGGCCGTGTCGATCACCGAAAGGTTCCAGCCGAAGTTCGCCATCAGCAGCACCCCCAACGACACCGCTTCCTGCGACGACAGGAACAGACGCTTCCACGTCACCTCGTAGCCGCAGCCGCCCAGGGCGTTGCGGTAGCGGCCGAGGATCGTCCCGTCCTTGACGGGATTAGCATGCCGGGGCAGGTCACCGGTCCTTGCCAGGAAGTCCAGCGCCTCCCCGACCACGTACTCGCGGCTGTCGACAGCGAACGCCCCGGCCTGCCACTGCCGCAGGTACGCGGCGTTGCGGCGGATCCGCAGCAGCGCCCCACGAAAGTCCCGCTGCGCGACCAGTTTCACCTGGTCGAAGTCCGCCTGCGTGTAGGACTGGACCTTGGAGGCTGGCAAGGCCATCTTCCTGCCCAGCTCATCGGCTGCGGGCCCGGACCGCAGGCGCGGGTCCTCTCGCAGCAGCTGGGCGACCGCCCGGTACGCCGCCGCACTTCCAGCGCCGAGCCGCCACCGCTTGATGTGCGCGGCGGTCAACTCGTCCAGGTCAGCCGGCGGCTGCTCCACCGTCGCCACGAGCTCGGCGAACGCCTTGACCCAATACCAATGGCCCTGCGAACTGGAGTGCACCGCCCAGCGGTGCGGAACACAGCGGGCCGCGAACAGCGCCGCCAGCGACCGCTGCATCGGCTGGGCGATCGGCAACGTCGAGAAGTCATACGTTTTGAGCATGCCGCGCCGGTTGTAGTGGTGGACCACCAGCCCGTTCTCCGACACCACCTCCGGCGCTGCGTGATCAGCCGCAGGCATCGACGCCTTGCTCCCGCGGACGCTCACTCCCCATCCCCCGCCGGTACGATCTCGTCGCCGAGGTCCTGAATACCCTCGGACTCGCGGGCGATCCGCGCGAACGTGTCATCCAGCTCGGACATCGGAGCCCGCGTCGGGCCGTCAATCGCATCCAACATTGATCGCAACTGCAGGTCGGCAACCGGGGCCAGATAGTGCCGTACCGTTGTGTCCCGCGAGGCGTGCCCCAACAAGGTCTGGACCAGGAACCACGGATCGCCGTACAACAGCCGGAAGTCCCGACGTTCCTCCGGGCTCAGCCCATAGCGCAGATCCGCCAGCCGCTCCAGGACGACCAGCATGTACAGCGCGAACGAGTGCCGAGCCGAGTGCGGCGTGGCATAAGGTGCGAACACCTGGTGCGGGTCCATGCCCAGCCGCGCCGGCGGCGTCAGCACCCACGCGCAGCGCTGGTTCGCCTCCCGGAAAACCCCATCCCAGGAATGGATCCCCAATGGCAGCCCCTGCTCGTTCAACCACAACCACAGCGGCTCCGGGCCTCGCGGACCCTCGGTGAACAACAACGCCCGCTCAGCGGCCGTCAGCAGATTCAGCTCCCGCTCGCCTTCGACGCCCTTCCGATCGCGCCAGCGCACCTTCGGCTTCAACCCCCGCGTCACCTCGTCGACCAGCCACATCCCCGCCAGACGCTCGTAGCGGCCGAAGCGCTGGGCCTGCCGGACCGCCAGCGCCCGCGACGATTCGACATAAACCTCGACGTCGCCGATCGCGTCCGAGGCGACATAGAACGTGCGCATCTTCTTGCCCCGCGTCACCTGCGCGGCGACCTGGCCTCGGTAGTAGCGGCCGCCCTCCAGCCGCCGGGCCGGGACCTCGAAGGTCAGCAGTGAACCGCCTTCTGCCCGCCGCAGACCCGACGAGACCAGCAGGCGTACGAACGCGACGTTGCGGTCCTCGGTGCGGCCCACCCACCCCGACTCGACGACCCCGGCCTTGGTGTGGCCGCGCAGCCCGACGTCGATCCAGCGGCGCCAGGTCCGTGGCGTCAGCCAGTGCACGTTCGCCGACCGCGCGTCCTTCGACCGCGTCGGCGTCGTCACCTGAACGCCGTGGTAGTCGTGACTCTGCACCGTCGACACCGGAATGCTGCCGACGTGCCCGTTGTCCTTCGCCCACCTGTAGAGCGAGTAGAACGCCGCCTGCTCTCGATCCCATTTCGACCCGCCGATCCGTTTCGGGTTCGCCTCAGCGAATCGCCGCCAGTCCTCGAAGTCGTTCAGGTCACGCGATCGCGCCTCGGTCCACCCCCGCCCGCGGCGCCACAAGAAGGTCAGCAGCAGCGCGATGTCCGTGGCGTAGTTCCGCTTGGTCTCCGCCGTGTACCTGCGGAACGTCCTCGACCGGGCGTACGCGCCAAGCAGCGGATCAACACGATGATCGGGCGACAGGAAGATCGGGTCACCGGCACGTATGCTCGCCGCCGCCTCCCGCTCCTGAAGGTCTCCCCATCCGTCCAGAACCGCTCTCCGGACGCCGCTTCCCGCATGCTCTTGCGGCACCCAAAACACCCGCCATCCAGGCATGACCATCCCCTGCGTGAGCTGCATCAACACGTATCTTGGCCTCAGCCATGAATCGTTCGTAGTCGTTGGGTGACCTGCCATCGCAGGCGCTATGCCGGCGTCTGGTGTTGTAGAAGTCGACGATCCAGGTCGAGATCTTCAGGCGTGCCTCGGCTCGGGTGCGGAACCGGTGCCGGTGGATGTACTCCACCTTGATGGTCGAGTTGAAGGCTTCACCGGCCGCGTTGTCCAGGGCCGAGCCGACCCGGCCCATCGACTGCAGGACCCCGAGCCGACGGCAGGCTGCCTCGTACGCCTCGGCGCTGTACTCCCCGGATTCAACCGGTCGCTGTGGAAGATCACCCCGTCGACGGTGCCGCCTCGGTTGGCCGAGGCCATCGAAAGCGAGGCGACCGCCAGGTCGGCGTCGTGATGGGCGGACATGGCGTAGCCGAGCATCCGGCGGGAGAACAGGTCCAGAACCGTTGCCAGATATAGCTTTCCCTCA